>Ga0194125_10010753_pt1 | contig 12431 bp, 20 predicted proteins | sample TA2KigC250mmetaG_FD_148626 | JGI IMG/M metagenome (GOLD analysis project Ga0194125, IMG submission 148626) | Freshwater microbial communities from Lake Tanganyika, Tanzania - TA2015034 Kigoma Deep Cast 250m | ecosystem: Environmental > Aquatic > Freshwater > Lake | place: Tanzania: Lake... | reverse complement strand
GGCATTGAAAGAACGATTGTCTGTCCCTGACCCGGAACATAAAGGAAAGTTTATTTTTGAAGGGAACAAATTTGAGTTTCAATCTGAAATTGATGAAAATGGCGCGGGACGTCTTTCAGTTATTAAACTGCTCTACAAGTTTGCCAGCCACTCTTTTATTATGAGGCGTTCGGCAAAATCAAAAAATGAATATTTGCTTGAAAGCCCCTCAGATCAATCCGTATTTAAATTGAAGAGAGCATTGGGAAGGGTTTGGAATCTGCCGGCTCCTGTTAAATGTTACGGATTTCCTGATCAGGTGAAGGCATATTATCAAAATGCCGGATTCCTATCAGATTTTCAGTTGGCCTTTGAGGAACTGATGGCTAATATTTATTACCTCGGACCCCTTCGTGATAATCCAAAGAGACAATATACGTGGGCAGGAGCTCAACCGGCTGATATGGGTCGTCGCGGGGAAAAGGTGGTCGATGCAATTCTCGCATCCAGAGAACGCGGGGAGAAGATTTCGCGAGGAAAGGGCCGAAAATCGCTCACACTTGAGGAATACGCTGCCTACTGGCTTAAGGAACTTAATCTGATTCATAGTTTTAAAGTGGAACCGATTACGCCGGAAAGCAATTTATATAGGGTCAAAGTTAAACGATCGGCTGATAGTGCTGAGGTCTTGATTACAGACGTAGGATTTGGCGTTTCACAGATCCTTCCAGTTTTGACACTCTGTTATTACGTGCCGGAAGGCTCAATAATACTGTTGGAACAGCCGGAGATTCATCTCCATCCTACGGTGCAGGCTGGACTTGCCGATGTGTTCATTGATGCTATTAAGAACCGGAAAGTACAGATAATACTTGAAAGTCACAGTGAACATTTGCTGCGAAGAATGCAAACACGCATTGCGCAGGAGAACATCTCGAATGATGATGCCGCTCTTTATTTCTGTGAAATGCGCGATGGAACTTCCGAGCTAAGGCATCTTGAAATAAACCTGTATGGAGAAATAACCAATTGGCCTGAAGGCTTTTTTGGCGATGATTTTGGTGAAATGGCAGCGATGACAAAGGCAAAATTGGAAAGGCTGAAAAAGACCGCCTGATGAAGGCAGTTGTCGTTGAGACAAATGTCATCGCAGTAGTGAATCAACACGCAGACCATGTTGATCATAATTGCATGCTTGCCTGCATAAATGCCTTGCAAATAGCCCAGCAGAAAAGAAAGATTGTGATTGATTCCGGCTTGCTTTTCTTCGAGGAGTATTTCAGATATGCAAGCCATTCAGGACAGCCGCGACTTGGAGATTTCTTTGTAAAATGGCTCTGGGACAATCAGGCGAATAACCGGCGATGTGAAAGAGTAAATATCACTCCGTCAGATAATGATCCGGACAATTTCGAAGAATTTCCCGATGATCCGGAACTTCAGGGATTTCATAGAGATGATAGAAAATTCGTAGCAGTAGCCGTTGCCAGCAGACAGAATCCAAGTATTCTCAATGCTGTTGACACTGATTGGTGGCATTTCCGTAACCAATTGAGCAGACATAATATTTCAGTCCAATTCTTATGTCCGCAGTTGATGAACAATGAATGAAAAGAAAAAAGGGACGGGTACATTATCTCGTGGGCAGAAATAGGAGATAGAGATTGTGGAGGGGAAAGGGGTAAGTAATCAGTGATAGCAAATAATATCTACAATATATATTCTGACGAATCGCGTGTAGAAAACAGGGACTCAAAAAACATGGTTATCGGCGCCGTAGAGATTTTTAGGAAAGAAAAGCCAGTTATTGTTGAGGAATTAAAAAATATATATAAAGAGCATCAGTTTGTTCATGAACTTAAATGGACAAAAGTTCATAATAAGTTTTTGCCCTTTTATAAAAAGTTGATAGATTATTTTTTATCCAATCCTTCCATGCGGTTCCGCTGCATTATTGTTGATAAGACAAAGGTGGACATTAAACAATACCATGACAATGATGAAGAGCTGGCATTTTTTAAGTTCTATTATTTACTGCTTAAAGAAAAACTTCTTAGTAATAATGAGTATTATATTTTTTTTGATAAAAAACCTACGAGAGACAGACATAGGGCAAGGGCTCTTCATTATTACCTTAATTCTTATATTTTATGGAATAAGAAATCATGCAACATTAGACATTTTCAGGCAATTGAGTCAAAGGACAATTTATTGATTCAGTTTACAGATTACATGGTCGGGCTTATGGGATATACGTGTAATGAGGAGAGCAATGATAAAACAGCAAAAGAACAGCTTGTACAACATCTAAAACTTTGTTTGAGAAGAGAAGCTCTCTGCGCAACGACACCTCTGAGTGAAGGTAAGTTTAACGTGTTTGTATGGGAAGGCAAAACATGAAAAAAATTGTAGGTTTGGTTTTGCTGAAAACAGAGAATGAATACAGGAGAGAATATGAAAAAACATATCTCCACAGCAATTTTAATCTTCATGACATTCCGGTTGCGTTCAGTAAGCGTGACTTTGACCATATCTTTTTCGAGCCGTCCGGTTCCTCAATTGGCAATCAATTCAGTTTTCGTAGAGCTAAGAGAATGAATTTCATGAAAGAAATATTGTCTGGAGAAATTGATATCGAAATCATGTTTGAGCCTGATAGAGGTACCATCGCATTATTTTGCGAGGATTTAGAATGCGTTATGTATTTAAGGATTAGACCACGGAGCGGAACATTACAGGTTGGCACATTCTTTGATTTCGGGAAGGCGCATACACAGATGTATAATAAACAAAAAAAGAAATGTGTGCCTATTACGATTGAAGAATTGAAGGAAAGGATAAAAGATAAAATTTAAGGGCTGTTAGTTTGGGGCCAACAACCCTCTGGAATGCCGACAGCTTTACACTGTAAAGCTTAGTTATATGTTAACAAAAAATATAATCTTGGTTAGTTAATAATATTTATGAATTTATTAATTGTTATTATAACCTTGAACGCCAGATTGATAAACTGTCTATGAGTTGTACGACCTCACGCAAGAGGAGATTGAGATTGTGGAGGGGAGAAGATAAAAAGAATTGTAGAGTGTTATATAATAAAAATAGCTCTGGAGGTGTGATATGATGGAATTTAAGAGGATAACATTCAACAAAGATATTATGGGTGGACAAGCATGCATAAGGGGAATGCGGATTCCTGTTTCCCTGATAATAAATCTTGTCGCTAACGGAATGACTACAAAAGAAATCATCAAGGAATATCCTGACCTTGAACCTGAAGACATAAAAGAAGCTCTGCAATACGGCTCCTGGCTTGCCAAAGAGGAACTGCACCCCGCGTTTAATTAAGTCGCATGAAATTTATTGCTGACATGGGTATTTCCCAGACAACAGTCAAATGGCTAAAAGCGCAGGGCTTTGATGCCATACACGTGAGAGACCTAAGTATGCATCGTTCTTCGGATACCGAGATTGTTAAAAAGGCAAAGAGAGAAAAACGTATTGTCCTGACTTGCGACCTTGATTTCGGTGACATTGTTTCTGCTTCCGGTGAAAAATGCCCCAGCGTAATCATCCTGAGACTTGAGAATGAAACTCCCAATAATGTAAACAGCAGACTAAAGCAGGTTTTGAAAGAATCCTCAGAAGATTTGAAAAAAGGTGCCATAATTATAGTGTAGAAGAAACAAGACATCGGGTTAGACCACTTCCCCTATGAAATACATTAAAGAGCGGAATCGGGGACGGTTCTAATTAGTCGAAATTAACAGCAACACAGCAACAGAAGCCCACCGCCCTTGAACGCCAGATTGACGAGATGGTTTATAAGCTTAGAAAAAAGGGGACAGGCACGTTATCAGACAGACAAAGGGCAGGAGATAAAGATAATAGAAGGAGATAAATGAAAATGATAAAAAGTCCGGAAATAAAAGTTAATCCTAACGTGCTCAAAACACTCCGCGAAAGTTCTGGATATACGGTTGAGGAGATAGCAAAAAAAATTAAGACCACTGTTACTAAAGTGCAAGAAGCAGAAAAGGGGATTGCCTCATTTACTTTGACTCAAATAAAAAAATTGGCTGATATTTATCACCGTTCCCTTGCTGCATTTTTTACAGACACACTCCCTGCAATAGAAGAGAGCGGAATCGGGGACGGTTCTAATTAATCGAAATTAACAGCAACATAGCAACAGAAGCCCACCGCCCTTGAACGCCAGATTGACGAGATGGTTTATAAGCTTAGAAAAAGGGGACAGGCACGTTATCAGACAGACAAAGGGCAGGAGATAAAGATAATAGAAGGAGATAAATAAAAATGATAAAAAGTCCGGAAATAAAAGTTAATCCTGACGTGTTGAAAACACTCCGCGAAAGTTGCCATTGTGGAGGGGAACGATTAAGAAATGCGGACTAAGAGACTAAACCTCATTGTTATTGCAGGGCCGAATGGAGCGGGCAAATCCACTACAGCCTCTTCATTGCTAAAAGGGACACTTGAGGTAACCGAGTTTGTTAATGCAGATTTAATAGCTCAAGGCTTATCCGGATTTCAGCCGGAAGGTGCAGTTTTTCATGCAGGGCGTGTAATGCTTGAGCGCATACATTATCTTGCAAAAAAGAGGGTTGATTTTGCTTTTGAGACAACATTGGCAAGCCGGACTTTTGCACCTTGGATTGCAGAACTCCTTAAAACAGGCTCCGCCTTTCATCTGGTTTTTTTATGGCTGCCAAATGAAGAATTTGCTGTTGAACGTGTGGCCGAGAGGGTACGCATGGGTGGACATAACGTGCCTGAGGAGACTATTCGCAGGCGATATCATGCCGGCATTGGTAATTTTTTCAGACATATATCGCCCTTTGGCAGACACATGGTTTTTTTATGACAATTCCGGGTCTGAGCCGTGTTTGATAGCGTACGGTGAGAAGGAGCAGGAATTGCTTGTCAACGACGCAGCTATTTGGCATAATATAAAAAAGAAATATGGCAGTAAAAGAAAAACATAGAGACAAAATTGCTGAAGCATTTTCCAATCCTGAAAAAATAACGCAGGCGTTGGCGAAAGGTGTACGGGATGCTTTATTAAAGCACAAGCAGGCGGGTAATCCTATTGTTGTTTGGCGTGACGGCAAAATTGTCTGGCTTGATCCTGAAGAAATTCCTGTATAGAATTAATAAATTGCAACCCTTATTTCTTTGCAAATTTCTTTCGGGAAAATAGAGAACAGCACAATGATGAAAAAGAGTAAAACAAGAACACAGGAATTTCATTCTGTGAAAGAGTATGAGAAAAAGTATTATCCGGAATCCTTTAAGAAACAATCTATTGAGATCAGCGATCCAAATACTCTCGGCACTGTTCTGGCAAGGGAATCCTTGAACAAGTTTAAACATCTGATCCAAAAGCAAAAGGTGTGCGTTTAAGGCAATATCCTCATACAAGGTGTGTCAGTCAGTTTGTTGATTTCGATACGAAAGCCCTACCTTTTCCGCTGCACACTCTCCCTGTATGAAACTCGATCAAATCGGCTTCTGGTCTGAGATTAAGCTTGAGATTATGAAAAAATAAGCATATTATTCGGCAGACAGATGGTAGGAGATTGAGATTGTGTAGGGAAAGGGGTAAAATATTTAAAGCAGGAGGTGGTTTAAATGAAGGTAAGAGCTACTTTTGTTAAAGACGGCAAGTGGTGGGTTGCGTGGACGGATGATGTGCCAGGCGCACTGACCCAGGGGAAAACAATTGAGGAAGCAAAAGAGAATCTCATTGATGCTATTCATGAAATGCAAAAACCTGTGGATATTTCTTCTCTGCCCAAGCGGGAGGTTGTTTTAGAAGAAATTGAAGTATGAAGAGAAAGGATCTGATCAGGCACCTGGAACGTTATGGATGCGTTCTGTTAAGAGAAGGTGCAAAACATTCCCGTTATATAAATCTTGCCAATACAAATAAATCAACAACGGTACCAAGACATACCGAGATTGCTGACCTTTTGGCAATCAAGATTTGCAGACAACTCGGTATCCCTGATCCAAAATAAAGACATGGGGCAGCAGCCCTTCATCTCCCTCGTTAACCAAATACTCCATGACAAGTATAAAGACCCCAATGCTGCCACATCTGCCCTTGAACGCCAGATAAGCTGGTCTATGAACTCTACGATCTCACACCGGAGGAGATTGAGATTGTGGAGGGGGAAAATGCCAATAAATAATTTCTCTGGCACAACATATGTTGCATTTTCAGACCTGAACGGTTTCAAGGAAATGATGCGAAATCATGAGAAAGCTGCTAAGGCATTGGATAAGTTATATAAAACCGTCTACGCATTAAAAGTCAAACCCGAATATTTTCAGAAGATTGGACAAAATGCCTGAAAAACCTTTAATATTAACCATATGCGAGAGTGGCGGAACTGGCAGACGCGCTGGACTTAGGATCCAGTGGGTAACTCCGTAGGGGTTCAACTCCCCTCTCTCGCACCATCAAGCACATCAACCACTTACGCCAATCCATGTTATTAAAAGCCTTGAATATCAATGGTTTTATCATGGTCATAGCCCTTAAATTATCTAACATCAATGATTTACGGTACTTATCCACTCTTCCTTTATCTCCTCATTTTGACCGATTGTAACCTTTTTGTAACCATTTGTAACCTTTTCGAGTCTGTCCTTTGTATTCTGATGCATCATGGACACTTTCTCAGATGCCCTTCTTAAGTCTGCCTCGTTGACAATGTTATAGCGGTCAAAGACAGCCCTTGTCTTATGCCCTGAAATCTTCATAGCTACCTTTTCAGGGATTCCAGCCCTTATCATGTTTCTAATTGCAGTTCTTCTGAGGTCATGGAATATACGACCTTCAAGTCTTGTGTCTTTACAGGCTTTATCCCATGCACCTCTAAAATCTTTAATCTTCTGGCCTTCCCTGAAGAACACTAAAAGACATTGAGGGTATTCTTTATCCCTGATAGCCTTCTGCTTCAGAATAGCCTCATATAGCTCACCTGTGAGATAAATGATCCTTGCCTCATCATTCTTTGTGGTTCCTGCATCAAGGGTAATTTTCCCTTCAATGAGGTTTACTTTAGGCCATTCAAGGGATAGAATTTCTCCTTTCCTCATACCAGTATAGTATCCCATAGTCAAGACAGGCTTTAAATAATCGGATAGGGTGTCCTTAAGTCTCAGGTACTCATCATGCTCAAAATAACCAGTCCTTATATTGTTTTCTTTCAGCTTAGGTATATAGGGTATCTGGATAACCTTTGAAGGGGTCTGTTTTGCACCTAAAGAAAACATACGCTGTAACGCTGATAACTCCCTGTTGATAGTTCCATTCTCGGCCCCTTCTTCCTGTCTTTGGACTATATACCTCTGTATCAGGTCTGTAGAGATGTTAGAGGCTCTCATCTGTGAGAAGTGAGTATTGAGATGCAATAGGCTGTATTCAACTCTATCAAGGGATTTCTTACCGTTCATCTTGTAGTCATTAACAAGGTCTTGCGCAAGCTCATCAAAAAGTATCTTCTCAACTCTTAGTCCGGGGAATTTACTGTTTGCGATCTGTCCTTCTCTAAGTTTCAGCTTTCTTTTGGCTTCCGTCTCTTTATCGGTATGTGTGCTTTCAAAGTAAGGCTTACCATTGCGATAATACTTAATCCAGAAGATATGACCTCTCTTATAAACCATTCCCATTACCTTTTCACCTCCTTTTTCTTTTTCGTTACCCTCGTCTTTCCTTTACCTCCTTTCTTTACCTTTAAGCATTTAAGGGCCAAATGCAAAAAGGCTGGTATTTGTCTATCACCTGATTCCCATCTGGAAATACAGGCTTTCGTAACATTTAGCATTTCTGCTAAGGCTATTTGTGTCAATCCGTGCTTTTCTCTCCACTCAATTAATTCTTTAGGTGTCATATTTACTATGTTACCAATGGTAACTATATTTGTCAAGTTAAAAATTAGAAGGTGAATTGAGTCTTATTTTTTTCTATCCATGATTCCATATCGTGTATATCAAGAAGGATTCTCCTACCATCCTTAATGTACGGTATCTTACCAGCCCATAGCATCTCTCTAACAGCCCAGACACTCCGGCCTAAGTATAACGAGGCTTCTTTGATTGAGTAAAGGCGTTTATTAATTGCCTGGCTCACTGGATTATTAATCCTGTGTGCCTTTGCAAAGGCTTGATAATCCTTGCTCTGCAAATGCCATGTAACCGTTTTGTAACCATAAACTTAGGTCTTTTTAATCCCTCTTAGTCTCAATATCTGAAAGACACAATAATTGATACAGTCTAAAAGCTCTTGCTCTACCTCACGGATAAAGTCCTTTCTGTCTGTAGTAAGGTCAAGCTCTCCATGTTCAGCCCTGCCTTTATCGTATTTGCTTAAGGCTTGCCTTATGACAATCTCTATATCCTTATCAAATGGCTTCATAAAGCATGTCTGTTTGAGGGGGGGTATGATTCCAATTGCTTGGAAAGTTTAAGTTTAATCCCCTCTTCATCTCTAAGTAGAATCCAAAGTGGTTAATCTTGGTCTTCCTCTTTGTTGCCCAAAATATCCATGTGGATTTTCCTAATTATTTCATCTAAAGGAACAACACCGTGCAAATGTTTCTCGGCTGCATAGCTACCATCTAACTTGAAACTCATATCAAGCCCTTTATGTGCAATGTTGAGGTCGGCGCTATCAATTATTTGCTTAAGCCTTCTGATCCTGTATGGTTTATCTATTCCGACATAATCCATCAACTCAGAAATAGACATTTGAATTTCTTCTTTAGCCATTAACTGGCTTGATAGAGACTTCGCACTCTCCCTTGAAGTTACATCGTAAGAGTCCATAGCTGCCTGAGTCTGAGTTTTACCCTGTGCTATTGCTATGCAGAATTTCTGCTCTTTCTTGGTAAGTTTCTGTAAGCTTTCAGGAGGTGGAGGTAGGGTAAGCCTCTTGAGTCTTTTATGTATGGCTACAGGTGAAACTCCGAAATGTTGAGCTATCTCTTTCTGGTTTTTACCTTCCTTTAACAGCCTTAAAATCTCTTGGTCATCTGTCTTTCTTTGTTTCATCCTCTTTACTCCCTCAAATCAGTTAATTGGTTAATTTTTAACCTTCCTTGGTTATCTCCGCTACCTTTGAACCCTCAAAAACTTCTTTGACCTGATGTATCACCCTCAAAGAGTCCTTATCCAGTCCCTTGAGCTTCCTTATCTCATCACCTGTGTAAGTAGCTTCTTTTATTCCCTGAGACCTCAGAGAGTACATATCCTCATCTGTTTCTACTGCCCATAGATAAGCCTGTAGAATGTTTGAATAGATGCGGTAAGCTACTTTCTCAATAGGACTGATTAGCCCATCCTGAATTAAAAGGATCGCTTCTTCTTTAGAAAGCCTTACCTCCTGCCCTTCCTTTAACATCAATGTCCCTTCAGGTGTCTCTGTCTCGAACTCTCTTAGGATTTTAAAGGTCATTCGACTACCTCAAGAGTCTTTAAATATTTCTTCTCCCCTATGTCCTGTAACTCTCTACTACTCTCTACCAAACTTTCAAACCCTTTATTATCAAGGCTTTGGCTTAGTAGAGTTTCAGTAGAGTTTTCCTGACTCTCCACTAACTTTCTACTATCGTAAACCGTTGATATTCCTTGATTTGAGAGATTAGTAGAGTTTGGTAGAGTTTCTACAGGTACAGGCACATTATTATTTTCAATAATTCCATATTGCACTAAAAGAAGATTAAAATCTAACCTCTTTAAATGAATTTGAGAATAACCCATGATTATTTTAGTGCTAAGTCCTATAGCCTTAAGTTTCCTTCCTAAATATTGAGATGTGAGTTTGTATGCATCAGGCCGTGTTTTATTAAGTAGTTCTAAAACTTCTTGAGTTTTTAAAGTCCACTCAAGAACGCTCTCTGCCTCTGGTGACAGCTCATAAAGTGCCAATACAATTTGACCTTCTATGCTGCCCTTTTTATCTTCAAGCCTTTGCCCGGCTATCTCAATGAGTGCCTTTTTTAATGTCTCAAAGCTTTCAGGGCAAACTAATTTACAGACCTGCAAAAGAGGTTGTGATATATCCCATAACCTGCCGTTTAATTCTTGTAGAAGTGCAACTTCAGGCAGAGGTTTGTCCATTACTTTTGCCCTCCATGCCGTAAGTCTCTCTTTGAGTTCCTGTGCCTTCTCAGGTGTAGGATTTTCATAGTTACCGGGTCTGTTTGGCATGGTTATTGGAATGCATCGGGAGTCAAGGATTTTATGGACTGCCTCATTTGTGGCTATTATTGTCGGGCCATATACATTAAAATGCACCATATCCTTGAATGCTCCACGCTCAGGATACAACACCCTCGATACTGTTGCTCCTTTTTCATACCGTAGAAGTAAAATATCCTCAGAGCCACTTCTCTCGGCCTTTTTCCATATGTCTTTGATGTCAAAGAAAAAACTTACTTGCAGGTTCTGTGCGTATCTAAAGAGGTTCGCTTCTCTCATATCAACCTGATGAACACCCCTGTAAGCAATATATGTGAATGTTTTGCCTGTGCGTGATTTCCCTCTCTCCGGGACTGCATAAAATAAAAGCATGGGCAAGTAATGAATATCGGGATGATCATGGATATATGTTAAAAAAACGTTAAATGCTACCACCTGCCATTGATTGGCCTTCAAGAAGGAAAACCGCTTAAAATACTGCATTACATCATTAAAAAGGTTTAAGTCATCTTTAGCGACCCATTCAAAAACTTCCTTCGCTCTCGGTAAACTAAAAGGTAGGTTTTCTTTTTCCGGTGGGAAGCACTTATTCCCGTTAACGTCATAAAATTCCCGAGCAATAGATAATGATGTGTCATTGAGTTTTATAAGATAAATAACATAATTGTTTTCATCCAGGGCAACATCAACAAGGCCGGGGAAGCTTGCGCAGTAAATTAAGTCTCCGGCTGTTTGGTCTTTCAGCTTCTTGATGTCTTTGAGAATAGCCCTCTTGCCTATGTTTAACTTTTTCGCTAATTTCTCAATGTAAATAGCTTGCTCGGTCTCATTTTTAATTCTTGTAAGTTCTTTTAGAATTTCAGAAATGTTTTCTACTTTTGCGTTTTCAATCATTGCATCCAAAGAATGTAAGTCCAGCAATGCCTCACCCAGGTTAAAGTTTTTCTCAGTTTTCATGGATTACCTCACGATAGAGTTCAAGCTTTGCCTCCTCATTATTGCCCTGCAAAATTTCAATGTGATATAACCAGAGGCTCTCCATGTGGTAAAAATCTGCAAGCGCCTCTACATCTTCAATGGTCTTTGCTTTATCTTTCGCTACCTGAAGTGTGCGGTAAAGAGAACAGAGATCGTCGTAGTAGCTTTCACACCACGTTTTGAATTTTTTGATGAGCTCTTTTTTCTTAAGTTCCTGCCTTGTTTTTCCCTTCGGTTTTAACTCAATTCCGAGTCTCTTGCAAGCTTCCAAAAAATTAACAGATTCCATCCTCATAACGAATTCGATAACATCGCCACGTGCTCCACAACCATAGCAAATATAACTTTGAGAGTATGGCCTCACGAAAAATGATGGGTTCCTCTCAGCATGAAAAGGACAGGTACCACGCAGGTTTTTACCCACAGGGCGAAGCGTACTATATTTACTAATGACACTTGAAATTTCAGGCTTATCTATAAGGTTCACTTCGGTCCCACGCCTCATAATCTTCTCGGCTGCCCTTTCATTGACATCATCATTGCCCTTAGTTGCCTCTGTGCGTTTACAAAGTCGAGGACGTTTACAGACTCGTTGCTGTTGTAACTGGCTGATAATTTATAAAAGGTGTCATCTGCATTAAAGAGAAATGATACCCTCGTTCCATTTAATTCGAGTTCCGGTATATTTCCATGGAGATGTTGAAAGGCTGCAAAATTTAGGTCAAGGAGTTGTATTTTTGAAGGTGTGTTTTTTTTCATTTGCTGTATCTCCTTTTTTGCTTTTGCTATATAAATAGCTTAGCGGGGATAAAGCAAAAGAGTCAGTAGCGAAAAGAGTAAAAAGTTAAAAATCTTTTTACCTTTTTTGAGGGGTATAAGATCCGGGATGCTTTTTTTCTTTTTTCAAGTATTCTTTAAGTGTTCCTATTTTTAAGTCAAAAAAGTCTGCCATCAACTGCTTTGTTAACTCGGTTGGCTTGCTAATTAGCATCCTTATATATCCTTTTTCTACAATCTCTACGAGTCTTGAATCAGTCTCTTCTAATCTTTTTAATTCGGCCTTTTCTTTGAGGTCATTTTTATTTAAAGGCTCAGTCGTGTAAGTCTCTACATATTGCTTTCTCAGATACTTTGTTATTTTATGAAGATAAAAAAGCATATCATTAAGTGATAATAACGGTGGGATATAAATTTTGCTCCATTTTGTGTCTGTGGTTTTACTGCTTAATATGTCCCCTATTGCT
>Ga0194125_10010739_pt1 | contig 12450 bp, 11 predicted proteins | sample TA2KigC250mmetaG_FD_148626 | JGI IMG/M metagenome (GOLD analysis project Ga0194125, IMG submission 148626) | Freshwater microbial communities from Lake Tanganyika, Tanzania - TA2015034 Kigoma Deep Cast 250m | ecosystem: Environmental > Aquatic > Freshwater > Lake | place: Tanzania: Lake... | reverse complement strand
GGGTTTCTCTTCCTTCACTGCAGCTGCCGGTGCTGCTGATGCCGCAGGCGCTCCTGCTACAGGCGCTGCCGCCCCTGCTGCTGGCGCGGCTGCAGCTGCAGCCGCCTTTGCCGCGGCAGCCTCCTGCTTGAGCCTGTCCATCTCAGCATACTTCTTCAACTCGTCTTCGGTTATCGCGCCCTTGCCGACGGAAACTCCCATGGCGCGCGCAGTGCCCTCAACCTGGCTCAGGTGTTCGGCGGTTTCAGCGCCGAACTTCATCTTGGCTATCTTCCTGACCTGCTCCTTGGTCAGGTCCCCAACGCGCTTGATGCCCGCTTCGCCCCCGCCCTTCTCCAGCTTCAGCTCTGCCTTTATCAGCGCGGAGACAGGTGGCGTGCCCACCTCAATGTCAAAGGACTTATCCTCGTTGACTGTGACCTTTATCGGGACCTGCATGCCCGCAAGCTCCCTGGTCTTCTGGTTTATGGTCTCTATTATCTTCTTGACGTCGACCTTCAGCGGGCTGAGCGCAGGACCCAGCGGCGGGGCTGGTGTCGCCTTCCCGCCTTCAACCATGGCCTTTATCGTCTGCTTTCCCATAACACCAACTCTGCATTAGAATATTTAAGAAGCTTTAGGAGTCAGATGCTTCCTCAGCTTTATCAGCCTCGTCCTGCGCGCCGGCCTCGGCTGAGGACTCGTCGTTCATCACTTCCCCTGAATCAGAACCGCCTTCCGCATCCGCGGATGACTTGCCTTTGCTTTCAACAATGGCCTCGCTCTTCGCGGACTCCTTGATGTTGTCGAATATGCTCTTCTCGCTCTCCTTCTCCTCGGCCTTCAGCGTTTCTTTTTCAGCCGCGGCCTCGGGGTGCGCCTTCTTCACGACCTTGATGAACTCGGTCGCGATGGTGACAGGGATGGGTATCGCAGCCTCCAGCAGCTCTATCGTGACCTCGTCCTTGACGCTGTCTATCCTCTTTATCTTGCCGCGCTCACCCTTGAACGGGCCCCCGATAATCTCGACCACATCGTCAATGTCTATCTTGATGCGCGTCTTCTTGACCTCCAGGAAGTGCTTTATCTCGTCAAGCGCGACCGGCTTCTCCATCAGCCCCTTGGCGTGCATCAGCCCGACCATTGCCTTGTGTATGCTGGTCAGGTTGCCCTCTATGAAGACGTAGCCCTTTATCTCGGCCGGGTGGAAGATGGTCTTTATGTCCAGCCCCTGCTCTGCCTTCAGCCTTGACTCCAGCAGGTCCACTACGATGTCTTCCCTGCCTGTGGTTGTCCGTATTGTGTATATCATACCTTTCGCCCTTCCTTTCGCCTTGTTTTTGTTGACGGACTTGCTTGCTTATCTTGCTTAATGCAAGGGTTTAATTTCACCTTATGTTTGTTGACGGACTCCTTTATCAAACTTGATTAAGCAGAGGTTTCAAATTCACCGCGCATTACAATTGCAATCTCAAGCGATCTCAGACTCCGGTCAGCACGAAAACGGCGTATATGACGAAACCGATTATGCCTATCACGAAGAGCCCGAGGATGCATATCTTGCTGGACGCGAAGAACTCGTCCTTGCTGGGCTTCCTCGCGACCTGCAGCACCCTCAGGTATCCCTTCAGCCTCTCAATCAGGTTTATCATACTGCCGCCTTCGCCCTGTTGTCCTCTATTCTAAGATTTTGGCTATTTAAATAATATGGTTTCTCTCTTGGATTGCCATTAAGCCCCGTCAGCAGAAATTGTCTTCCGCGTGCATCAAAGGGTTTTGAGAAAAGCTTCCAATTTCACGTAAACAATTGGTAACCCCTCGGCTATGTAATGCGGGAGTTTTTCTGCTATGAAATCTCTGATGACGAAGATTTTACTATCTGTCCTGTTTTTCCAGAACATTCCTGTTTTGCATATTTCAATTATTACACCGCGGCTGAACCCCAAACAAAGCAGATTTTGCGATCTTTTAACCACATAACTTTCTTGTTCCGTCCATGTTCCGCAATTTTCAATTACGTCGCATATTTCGGAATTCAACCAACCGAAGCCAAAATCTTTGTCTTCCTTTGGGAAAATCCCCGTTATTTTTGTTCCTGGGTGTTCTCTGTATGCCTTTGCAAATGTCTCCACTGAACTATTTTTATCTGGAGTTAGAATTATTTCATAACCCCTTTCCGCGATTTTCGTCGCCAATTGCTTGATTTTTTCAATGTATGCCTGTTCATCCATCCCTGTTTGAGAGCACAACTTCTTCACATCTGCCGGTCCAACAACCCCCAAATTATGTTTGTGCATAAACATACTTTCAAATAAAACTTAAATGTTTTGCAGCTAGCTCACCTCTTCCTGCTTATCAGGTAGTCCGCGAACATCTCCAGCAGCCCGCGCAGGTCGTCGGGCAGCGGCTTTATGGCATGCTTGGCCTTCGCCATGAGCTCCTCGGCCTTCTTGCTTGAGTACTCCACCGAGCGGTAGCGCTCGAACATGGCCTTCACGAAGCGGACGTCATCAGCCGTCGTGTCTTCAGGCCTCTTGTCCAGTATCTCCAGTATGGAGCGCTTCTCGCCTGGCGTGCACCTTGACAGGCAGTGTATCGCCATGATGCTGCGCTTGCCCTCCTTGATGTCGCGGCCTATCTCTCCTCGCCCCTTGCCCTCGGTGAGGTCAAGCACGTCGTCGGTTATCTGGAACGCGGGGCCTGCATATCTGCCGAACTCTATGATGCGCTCCATGTCCTTCCTGCCCGCGCCGCCAATGAGCGCGCCGCCTATTATCGGCGCTGTCAGGTAGTAGGCGGTCTTTCCCGTGACCATCTCCATGTATTCCTTCTCGGACGGCTCGCGCCCCCTCATGCTTATGTCCATGGCCTGCCCCTCGGCTGTCCTTATGGCGGTTTCCGCCATCAGGCTGAGCAGCTGCATCGTTATCCTGTCATCAACCTTGCTGCTCTTGGAGTCCAGCACAAGCTGGAAGACCTTCTGCGACATCAGGTCGCCGACATTGATGGCGTGCGGCACGCCGTATTTCTTCCAGACCGTGGGCTGGTTCCGCCTGACCTCGTCGCTGTCCTCTATGTCATCATGCACAAGCAGCCAGTTGTGCAAAAGCTCGCAGGCAGCAGCCCAAGGAACAGCCTTCCTGCTGTCCCCGCCAACCGCTTCGCAGGCCATCAGGGCCAATGCAGGCCTTATGCGCTTGCCGCCTGTCGCCATGTGGTACCAGACAGCCTCGTAAAGGCTGTCGCCCTTCTTCCTCGGCAGGAACTTCTCCAGCTCCCTGTCTATCATTGTGCCCTTCTCGGCTATGGCTGCCTCTACATCTGAGATGGAGACCATATCATCAAAGATTGTAGCGGGCGCTTATATTGTAGTGGGAAAACTTTATAATCAAAATAACAAGTTTTCCCGCTACACGCGGAATGAGGGGTGATATTAATTGCTTGTTTCGCTGTGGCTGCGGTTTATTAGACGGCACTACAATATCCGTTTGATATCATGCGCAGGGAATGGGCGGGGGCGGGGCTGATTTTGTTTGTTGTCCTCATGGTGGCTGTTCTTTTGGTATTAACTGAAAATCAAACACCTGAATCCCCTAGAAGTTCCATGTCTGCTAAAATATCCATTTTGGGCGAACCTAAAGTCGGTGATGCTTTCACAATGACTACAACGGTCTTTTTGGAGATGAAATACATTAGCACTTTCGATTCCGCCAATGGAACAATAATCTATTTAGTTTTGCCTGATGGGGTTGATGTCGTGTCCGGTGACATCAATTGGACAGGTGACTTGCTGATACATACAAATAAAACAATTGAAACTCAACTGATGATATCCCGCGAGGGTGGTTACACCATACATGTGTATGCTAAAGGTCCAACAACAGAGTCTGGAAACTGGGAAGGATTCCACACCCAAATCTACATAGAGAGCTACAACAACTCATACATAATACTGCCTTGGGAACCCGTACCAACCTCTGCGGTTGGCATATCGGTAAATATTAGTGGTATCAATGAAACCTAGTTTGCTGCTGGGAACGGCTTTGGCTTTGTTTTTGTTGTGCTGGATACCTCTGATTCTTGCGCAAAACGCAACAGAAGGGGTTTGCTGTTCTCGTGATGGAAGCGTGGAAACATGCAATCCAGAATACAGGAACATAACGCCGCCCATCTGCGCCATGGGTGTGCAGATGGCGCCCAGCAGAATGATTCAGGCTTCGGCAACGAGCAGCCACGCTTCGCTTGGGGCGGGGCAGATAATGGTTGAAGGCTCTTTCTATTACAGGGATTTTTTCGGCAACCCCAAACCGCTCCGTTATGCGCCTGTCTACATATACGAGTATAACGCTTTGCTGAGCCAGCCGATTGCCATGACAATAACCGACAACAACGGCAACTTCATTGCAGGGCCATTTGAAAACAGGGATTCGTCACTGGACGGCACAACCGCAGACATCCAGGTCGCCGCCAACACATTGGGCAGTCGCATAAGTGTGACGAACGACGTCCTCGTGATAGAATATTATCTGTACTCCAATGTGGCGATGAATGTTCCAGACGGCATGGTAAATCTAGGTACAACTGTACCGGCGGAAAACCAGAATGGGGCATGGGCCATCTATGACGCCGGAATGTCAGGCTGGCTTTACCCTTATTATAATTTCAACTACAGCGCGCCGCGCGTCAACTTGCGCTGGCCTGACATGAACTGGTTCATATTCACAGTGCCTGATGGGGCGTACTATGTGCATGGCGGTGACATATACGTCGGCTTGGACGCAGCAACAAGCCCAGATGTGATACAACATGAGTATAGTCACTTCTTAATGTACAAACTCTACGGTGATTGGTTTCCAGAAAAACAGAAATGTTCAAACCATACCATGTACGAAAAATCAAGCACCAACTGTGCGTGGACTGAGGGCTGGGCCACCTTCTTGCCGTTGGTCATTAGCAATGATCCGTTCTTTACCTACTTCGGCAAATACAACTATGACATTGAAACAAGGGAAATATTCGGTGATTATGGCGATGATGTGAGCGGCAGGGTTGCCGCGGCATTATATGACATATATGACAACAGCAGTGATTATTTCGATAATATATCGGCAGGCATCATGCCTATATGGAGTATAGTCAACAGCAGCAGGGTGCAAAACCTGAGTCAATTCTGGAGCATCTGGAAAAGCCGCGGCTACGACTACAGGGGAGGGCTTGGCGCGCTCTACCAGAACACGATTGATTACTGCCTTGACGCTGATGGTGATGGCTACAAGGAGGAGCCCTGCGGCTGGGACTGCAACGACGCCAATGCAAACATAAACCCCGGCAAGGCGGAGGCATGCAATGGCGTTGATGATGACTGCGACGGTGTGGCCGATGAGGGCTTTGACAACGACGGCGACGGCTACACCACATGCAACGGCGACTGCAACGATACCGACGCAAAACAGCATCCCAACCAGATCTGGTACAAAGACTATGACAGCGACGGGGTAAGCGACGGCGTGATAGTCATCCAGTGCTCCAGACCCTCCAAATACAGGCTGCTGTCTGAGCTGAGCTCGATGCTGATTGACTGCAACGACAACAGCGCTGCCATGAGCCCTCTGCTCAGCGAAACATGCGGGGACGGCATTGACAACAACTGTGACGGGAAGGTTGACTACGGCTGCTGCACCAACGAGTGCTCGCCCGGGAGCAGGCGCTGCAACGGAAACGTTGTCCAGACGTGCAATGAATATAACGCCGACGGCTGCCTGGAATGGCCCTCCTCAACAACCGGGCCGGGTAATGAAAATTTGAGTACGACAGGCTATTGCTCGGGCTCATCCTATTATGGCTGCTCAGCAGACACCGGGAACTGCAATATGCTGTCCGCGGATGGCTGCGAGGCGACCTTCATGAATGACCATTACAACTGCGGGTCTTGCGGCAATGCATGCAAGAATCTGCAGATATGCAAGAGCGGGAGGCGCCTGAATTTCCCAGTATTTATTAGGGGTGATACCAACAACGATTGCAAAATAGATATCTTTGACCTAGCGACTGTCGGCATTTTCTACGGCCTGAACTCAAGTTATGCGGAGTGGGATGTGAACTCCGACATAAATGCGGACGGCGCGACCAACATCTTCGACCTTGCGGCGGTCGGCCTGAATTTCGGGAAAAGGTGCAGCGATGTGAACGAGACGCGCGATGAAAGGCAAAGAGCATACGCTAAAATACTGGATACATTCAACCAAACACTGGAGAATTTCGCGATATGGCCTAGCAGATGGGAACTTGATCATACGGACGCATTGATTATGAGCGCGGGCATAAAGAACAACGCCTCGGACGGCAAGAACCATAGCTTTGTTGTTAATGTTCTGCCTATGGGTGTGGATTCTAACATACTGAGGAATTTTTGTGTACCTTATACTAACATTTTTGAATGCAAGCTGGATGAACAAACCACTTACGCTGCATTAATGTCTACACTCATTAATTGGTCCAAGTCCCAAATCATGATTAATGGGAGCAGTATCGGGTTCGTCAATATAACAGTAAACAGCTATGCGCCGGCAGGTACATATTTGTTTGGCGTGGCGGCGTGCAGAACCGACGGCACTGGCATAAACACAGCAGAGCAGTGCACAAGGGCCACTCACAATTGGGGTAACTTCTTTCCATTGGAGATCCTCATACGGCCCATCGCTCTGTGAGTGCCTCTTCAATAGTTATAAGCCGCCGTCCCCAATTATTATGCGATAGCCATGCCATCAGCAATCAAGCGCGTCAAGACAGGCATACCAGGGCTTGACGGGCTCATGGAAGGTGGGTTTGTGCAGGGTTCCAGCTACCTTGTCACAGGCACAACAGGGACAGGCAAGACCTTATTCGCCTGCCAGTTCCTGTGGCAGGGACTGCAGCAGGGCGACCCCGTTGTCTACATAACCCTTGAGGAGGACCCTGTTGACATCAAGGAGGACGCGATGCTGTTTGGCTGGGACTTCGCAACCTACGAGAAGAAGGGGCTGTGCAAGATCATCTACCACGACCCCGCGCAGGTGAACAACCTGGGCACGGTGATGATGAGCGAGATCGCGGCGCTCAAGGCAAGGCGGCTTGTCATAGACTCGACTGCTGTGATGGGTTTGAGCCTAGACACGCACGCGCAGGTCAGGAGGCGCGTCTACGGCATAATCAACGCGCTGAAGTCGCATGACGGCTGCACCGCGCTCATAGTGTCCGAGATACCCGAGGATTCCAAGGCGCTCTCGCGGTTCGGGGTGGAGGAGTTCGTGGTGGACGGGGTCATTGTCCTCAACTACCTGGGCATCGGCGAGGCCTACAACCGCTCGCTGGTCATAAGGAAGATGCGGCGCACAAACCACGGCAAGGACGTCTATCCCTTCGAGATAGCTGGCCGCGGCATCATTGTCAAGAAGCCCGAGATGTAGCTTCGCAGGAGCACGGGGCAATCCTGCTTTTAAGTCTTCCCGCCCAAATCTAACTTAGCGACCTGCAATCCGTCATGCTTATCCGTCAAGAACATCAAAAACAATCACCGATTTCGGTCGGTGCTTACATATCAGTGAAGCCAAGCAACCACCCGAGACGCGTGGTCGCGGGTGTCAGGTCAGCTTTTTCTGCATCTTTGCGAGCACAGGCAAAGGAGGCATTGCCATGAGGAATACACTGATTCTCGCGGCGCTGCTCGCGCTGGTTTTTGGGGCTGTTGGGTGCAGCGTGATGCACAACGGCCAGAGGTATTGGAACGTTCCCCGCCAAGCCGGCATCGAGTTTAAGTCCGAACCCGGCAAGGCCTACCGATACGACATTGGTTTTGTGAACAGGTTCCACGGCATGAGGCCTGGCGTCATCTACCTGAACCCATCCTACTACTTCACGAGCGACGTCCTTGACCCCAGCAAGACTTACGCCTTCCTGCCGCGGGATTATCCGACCAACGGCGCCCAGATGATTATGCCGGAGGAAAAGGTTTATCCCGGGCAGGTGTTCCTCTCCTCAACCAAGAGCGGCGTTCTGTATCGCATGCTTGAAGTGGCTGCCGACATCAACATATCCGCTTACCCCGTCGACACTGTATTGGTCGACCCGCTCGTGCAAAAGATTGTTCCGCTTGGCAGAAATTGCGCCTTTGTGCCCGGGCTGATACAAGAGGTGACGGCGGGCAAGGAGACTGTTGTGGTCGGCGCCAACGAAGAAAAGCCCATGGAGCCTGGCAAGGTTTATGCGATTGCGAATGGCGGGAAGGTAAATACCACACAGCCCGTGTTCGTAGTGACGTGGCTGGACATGTTCGGAAGGGTCAACATCACAGACAGACCGAAGGAACTTGTTATACACTACCGGCCGCCTGTCCAGTATCCCCAGCTGGCACAGCAGCAGTTCGCCCAGCAGCCGCAGCAGGTCATCGTGCAGCAGGGGGGCGGTTCCGACTTCGTCCAGGACATGTACATGATACAGCAGATGAACCGGCAGAACACGCAGGACTTCATCGACAACACAAGACGCACGCTGAACAGCATGGGCCGCAGCGTCGACAGGATGAACCAGACAAACCGTGAAACGCTGGGCATCCTGGGCGGTGCCTGGTGCAACCAACAGCAGCAGAACCAGCAGCAGATGGAACAGTTCCGCAGGCAGGCTGAAGAAGCCAGGCAACGGCTGCAGCAACAGAACCGCAGGTAGTGGGCATTCCCGCACGAAAGGACGGTGACCTATGAAGAAAATGGTTGTGTTTGCTGTGCTGACGTTGCTGGCCCTGATGGTCTTCGGCTGCTATGAGCCCGGCCACAGGAGGCATCATCCTGTCATGGTGCCTCCGCCCGGGCACCATCATGAGTTCGTGCCAGGGCCGAGGTATGTGCCCGAGCACCATCCGCCTCCTCCGGAGTTCATGCGTCCTCCGCCGGGCCGTTTCCAGCCTGAGCCAGGACGTGTCCAGCCTCCCAGATTCGTGCCTCCACGACAGGGGCCAGGACAGGGCCCGGGGTTCGCTCCGCCGCCGAGGCCTGCGCCGCCGCCAGGGCCAGGTGGTCCTGGACCAAGGCTTGGCCCGCCGCCAGGCGGTCCGCCTCCGCCGCGGCATCGCTAATCCAGCCGAAGCCAGAGGGCGGTTCACTGGCATGGAAGAAAGGGATACTCACAACCCCACCCTTTCTTCCTGAGCTCTGTCAACTTAGAGGGCTATATATGGCCTAGGCGCTGTGGAAAACTCTGGAGTAAGTTGCAAGCCCTTTTTAATCCAAACTTCAACCTATGGGAATGGGTCGTGCGGGTCTGGCAGCCTTCATCGTGGTGTTTCTCGTAGCATCATCGTCCATAGGCCTGGCGGCAGCTGATGACGGCAACAGGACCGCCATAAACATAACAGGGAACATGTCTGTCGCATCTTTTCCGTCTGCTTATATAACAAATCCGCGTATCACATCTGGCTCAGCAATAAGTACCATAGACTCAGTGACGGCCGGCGCCACCCTGAAGGATTCATTTCCAAGCCAATGGATAATGATGAACATTGGGCTTGATTTGCTGAAAACATATGAAATAACATATACTGTAAGATTAAACTATCTCTATGGCATTTGCCCTATTTGCTGGTGGGTAGATTTTTCGCCCATCAAAGAAAAGACATTTACGCACAGGTTAAGTGTCACACGGACAGGTCAGGGTGACTCATATAATAGGTTGTATGTTTACCGTTCTGAATATGACACCATAGAAACCTATGACTATAATCCATTTTCTCCAGAGGATGGTGAAAACTGGGCAGAAAATTTGATGAACAACTTAAATGATGTTGCCTTTGCAAACCTTGGGACAGAGAACAGCGGCTTAACATATGCTGTAACTATAATGGCCCACGGATACGGCAAGGGCATTCTAGGAGGCACGCTTATGAATTATGACACTGCATGGGCGAACTCATACGCAAACCCTCTGGTCATAACTGTAACAAACCCGCCCGACCCTGACATCAGATATTTAGGCAGCAGGCAGTACAGGCTTGACGGCGCATGGTACAGCTTCTCAACGCCGATCAAAATCAAGCTTGGCCAGAGCAAAAACCTTGACTTCTACGTCACCAACATCGGCGGTGGGCCGACAAGCAACAGCGGATACGTGAGCATGAGCGTGAACACGAACCTTGACGTCTCCGACAGGGGAGGGTCCTACTCTTCAAAGCCATATCCACCCGGAAGCCAGCTGAGCGGGGCGTGCAACGTCCCGTCCTCGCAGTACAAGCTTCTGGACACATGGACAACGTACAGCGCAGGGGATTCAAGATACATATACACTAAGCTCGCAGGAAACAGCAAGGGCGACGGCTGGGTGAAGGTAAGGGCTGCGTTCGACACGCCTGCCAGCGGCATGAACACTGTGAACGACCCCAGAACAGGCGAGACAAGCGAGCAGGACCAGCAGTGCTTCCCTGTATTCAAAATACCCGTGAATGTTAGGGATTGCTTTGCTGATTCGGACTGCCCTGCAGACGGATGGACCGGAAGCACATACTGCCAGAACAACGATGTTTGGCAGCTATGGAGGGATTATTATTGCAACGCGAACGGCGACTGCAGCTATACGGATTCAGGCGGCGCGAAGCAGGATTGCGGCGACAGCTACTGCGATGCATGGCAGAACGCATACTGCAGCAGCGGCAACCAGCTCTGGCACAAAAGGAACTGCTACGACAAGGGGTGCTCGGGCGGGAGCTGCTTCAGCAGCTCGCGCATAGAGGATGTCAAGATACAGGACTGCCCGGGCAAAACAGACCCATGGAGCAGCCCCTATTGCGCCGGATACACGGAGATAGACCGTTCGCGGTGGGTTTATGACGGCCTGTGCGCCGGCACAACGCCCGAAACATGCACCTACAAGGCAGTCAGGCAGGAAACCGAGGTTGTGGAATCGTGCGCAGACTACTGCGGGCCGTGGTCAGCAAACTACTGCAAGGCGGGCGGTGTGTATCACAGCAGGACATGCCATGACAAGGGCTGCAACACGGGCGACACCAAATGCTATGATAATGTCTGGACGCAGGAGGAAAAGGTGAGCGACTGCGCCTATGGCTGCGACAGCGGCCAGTGTGTCGCATGCGCCAGTGATGACAACTGCGGGAGCTGGGAAGGCTCGCCTGAATGCTGCCACATGGAAGGGTTGACAAGGGTATGTGGGAACCTGAATCCGCTTACAGATGATTCATGGCAGATGAGAAATGTCTGCGTCAACGCGGGCAGGGCAAGCTCCTACTGCACAAAAACATACGTGCTTAAGCAGCAGTGCAACGGCACCGCGAGCTGCGGCTCGTGGAGCGCAGGTTATTGCATAAACAACTCCGTATACCAGTCAAGGATGTGTTATGACAATTTTCGCTGCGACAATGGTTTATGTGGTTTCACCATAAGCACAATAGGACAGAAACTTCAGGACTGCCCCGAAGGAACCGCGTGCTCAAATGGCACATGCGTCACAACATGCACGGATGAGTGCTCTGCAAACCAGACGAAATGCAACGGGAATGTCAGGCAGGCATGCGGCAACTACGACGGCGACTCGTGCCTTGAATGGCCAGCTACGACAAGCGGGACAGGCAATGAAAACTGCAGCTCATCCGGCTTCTGCTCATCAGGCTCATGTACGGGCTGCCAAGCGGGAATGTCTAACTGCAACCAGAACGCCTCCGACGGCTGTGAAGTCAACATCACATCAGACAGCAACAACTGCGGCTCGTGTGGGAATGCATGCAGCCAAGGGCAGATTTGCAGCAACGGAAGCTGCATAACGCCGCCTTCCTGCGCTGCGACAAACATTTCCTGCGGCGTCTGGCCGAACTGCCTGAACTGCAGGCTCAATGACGGCTGCAGCGGCGACTCCTACAGGTACTACTATTGCTCAAGCAATGCCGCGGGATGCGCCTTTTTCTCCGACAGCTGCACCGACTGCTCGTGTTCCTGCGGCGGATACAACATGAACGAAACCGCAGCAAATGGTAACTGCAAGGACGGGAGGGACAACGACTGCGACGGCTTCACAGACATTACTGACACCGGCTGCAAGTTGAACGGCGACATCAATGGCGACTCGAGGGTTGACATACTTGACCTGGCGACGGTGGGCTTGGCTTTCGGCTCAAAGCCAGGTGATGGCAGGTGGAACCCGAACGCGGACGTTACGGGAGACGGCAGGGTTGACATATTCGACCTCGCGACCGTGGGGCTGAATTACGGCAGGTCGCTCTGACTAGCCCCAGAAACTCCAAAAATTAGCCCTTCCGAACGCCATAACCAGCCATATGATGAACAGGGCGAGAAGCGCTGCTCCGAATATCAGGGTGACTATGAGATTCATGCTCAACTCAATTGAGCCGCTTCTTTTCGTCATATACAATATACCGCCTGCTGCCTTTAATTGTTTATAGCCCAAAAGCTGGATGTCATCTTTTCCCCTTCACGTAAA
>Ga0194125_10010738_pt1 | contig 12450 bp, 12 predicted proteins | sample TA2KigC250mmetaG_FD_148626 | JGI IMG/M metagenome (GOLD analysis project Ga0194125, IMG submission 148626) | Freshwater microbial communities from Lake Tanganyika, Tanzania - TA2015034 Kigoma Deep Cast 250m | ecosystem: Environmental > Aquatic > Freshwater > Lake | place: Tanzania: Lake... | reverse complement strand
AGCTGATGTATTCGATGAAAAGATCTTGTGAACGACTTTTCTCCACCTGGAAGAATTGCTGCAATCGATCCTGATACCGGTAGTCTGTGCGATAATTTACAAACTCGGCAAAGGTCAGGGTCGGCAGTTCGAAGAGGCGTTTTCTCCCCACCAGGGATTCGTGGATCTTTTCCTTTAGCTCTAAACTCCCCGAACCGGAAACCACGAGTTTGTAGGGAAGCCCCTGGTCAAAGAGACCTTTCAGGAACAATCCTGCGTTTTCCTTTCGCTGGATCTCGTCAATGAAAGCTACCCCAAATTCGCTCCCAAACTCCAGACGCAATTTGTTGGCAAGAGATTGTTGGGATTCAAAAAAAGGCTGGTCCTCCTCTACGTCGAGATTTAGGAAGATGGTCCTGGTCCCTTGCTGCCGCACACGGTCCTCTACCCAGCGCATAGCTGTAGTTTTCCCAGCCTGGCGCGGCCCAACAATGAGGCTAATCTCTTTGTTGGCAAGATTATCAATAAGCTCTTGAAAAATAAGCCTTTGAATCACAGTTATATTTTAACCAGATAATTTTAAAAGTCAACTATTATATTTCTCGGAATACATGAGAGCTTTGACGCTGGTTTAACGGGGTTTTCCTTTACTCATGCCCCATGCCCGGAGGGCGTCCTCGAACCATGAAAATCCGTAACCCCCCTCTATTCCCCCCTTAGTTTAAGGGGGGATGAAGGGGGGTTAGAGATTTGATTTCTAGCTAATGATTATTGCCCGTCCGGCATCCTACTGATGGGTGTAAAGTGGCTTAAGGAGACCAATGATCATGTTTACTCATGTTCTATCTGACATTCGAAATCGTATTTCACAGGACTTTTCTCTTCTTATCCATTGCTCTCAATAACTGAACTGAGGGCACATGGAAAAGGGAAAATAACGTTCGGCCCCTGAAAAGACATAACACCGGTAGCAAACATCAAAGCCAATCCCCGCGATGTCCCACGTTTCAAGAAATAACTGGAATCTTTCGTAGGCATACCGACTGACAAGATTCTGTAGGGCATAAGCGTCTACCTCAACTGGTAAACCCGCATGATGGGTGAGACGAGCGACAATATTGACATTGCCTCCACAACAGACACAACGCGCTGCCATTTTCGTTCCCTCCTTTGTTACAGTTTCGGGGTCAAATCTTTTGATTTGACAAGTTGATCAATTTTTCATTTACCTTGTTAAATGATTCCATCAATTTGCGGTCTACTTGAAGATTTATCCCTAACCTTCTTCGGTTCTGACTTACCGTAGAATAATCGATTCTAAAAACCTTCCCGATTTCCTCCTGGTTACAACCTGTGTGCCTATAAGCCATCTCCATGGCCATTTGTCTTAATTCTTTTCCACCCTTAGAAAGAAGCTTCTCTTTTTCTATTTGGAAATAATTGGAAATCTCGATAAGGACATCTTCCATTGTTAGAGCCTTTTTTAAAGACTTTAAGGCGGGTAACTCTCTTACCTTTGCCCCTTTATAGAGGTAATTTCTTATCCTCTCAACAAACCCCTCGCCTCCTAATATTGTTTGGCTCCTAACTTCATCAAAAGGATTGGATAGGTTACTCTTCAATCCTTCCATTACATACCTTTTATAAGCTGCCCTTGAAGACCCCTCATCTCTCCCAAAATAATTCATTAACCTTTCGTATTGAATCCAATGTACCTTCTTGCTCTCGCCTATGTAACCAGGAAGGGTGCTCCATGGGTAACGTTTAAGGTACTCCCACCTCTCCCCCGCTCTCTTATCTACCCACCCTTTTGTCCGGACAGGATTGAGATGAATATACCTGCTCAGAACCATCAGATATGGGTCTTCTTCAATGAGGATGGCCTTGAATCTCCCTTGAAAGAGATGGCCACTTCGTTCGTATCTTTTATTAAACCTCACTGTGTAGGTAACCCCCAAATGCCTCATGAAATAGGTTAAATTGGCATTAGGCGTTCCGATGATTATATGATAATGGTTATCCATCAAGACATAAGCAATGACCTCTACCCCTGCAAGCTCTGCGCTTTCTTCCAAGGTCTTAGTAAACAATTGTCTATCAGAATCATTTTTAAAGATAGGATTTCTCTCATTTCCTCTGCTCAACACATGATAAAGGGCACCATGAAATTCCACTCTTAACTGTCTTGCCATGACCTACTGATACCAGATAGGAATTAGTTTGTCAAATCAAAAGATTTGACCCCATATGACCCTGGGTGACTGGTGCCGTCAAGAGACGGACATCAATAAACCTAAAGAAACTACGGCAAAGTAAAAGATGGGGATGACGCTATTGATTTGTATCGCTCACTCCGATGCGAACGACGGAAGGGGAAGAAGATACTTCCCTTCTGATAGGAGTGCTTTTTTCTCTTGACAAGTGCCTTTTAATGGGTGACCCCTAAGCTCCTGCCTGTCAACTAAAAAGTTTCGACCATCAAGACCTTATTTAATCATCTGACTTACTTGCAATAATTCCGAATCGGAATAAATGGTCTCGGCGGTTGTTGGGAATGGAGGGGAAAGCTTCATTAGATAAACCAGAGTATCTACCGCCTGGTCACATACCCGGCGAAACCGCCTGTTTCGTTCTGGACCGATGAGCAGAGCAGAGGCTTTATCCCAAAGCAAGTCTTTAGCATATTTAGCCAGCGTGCGATCATTCACATATCGCAATTGGGCAAGAGTCTCGTAGCGCACACGTGGTTCTTTTGATGACAAACTCGAAATCAATTGCTTGCGGGCTTCAGGATCGCCAAGTTTGGCAAGGGCACTCCTGGCATTGAAACCAAGAACATCTTTTCCTTCAGCTAAGGGGCGAAGCACCTCCATTGTGTCTTTGCCGGGAAGGTAACCGGCGGCCAGGGCCAGCATTTCCCGGATATCTAGTTCAGAACTCTTAGATAAGGTTTCGAGCACCGCGGTCTTGGCGTTCTCTGGAGGATTAACCGATAATTGGGCAGCTGCTGTTAGCCTGACGTTAACATTTCCATCTGAAAGCCCTTGGGCAAGGATGATACCAGCCGTATCTCCGCCGATTCGACCAGCGCAGGCCATAGCAACCTGTCGCGAACGATACCCTGACATACTGGCCCCGTTTTTAATGGCGGGCCAGGCTTTATTACCAAGTTGCTCGGCCAGTTCTATAGCTCGCCATTCCCCTTCGCTTAGCATTCGCTCTAATTCCAATGGCAAATTCATCTTTTTTTCCTCTCTAAATTTATGGTCTTGAGATTTTGAGGTCGGGTCGGTACTTTGGCAAGATCCGACGCTTAAGCCCCCTACCATCAACCACAAAAACAGCGTTGTCAAAAAAAGATATCTTCTCATGGCCCTGCCAGTGCATTGAGCCGGGCAGCGGCTCGCTGCACTTCTCGCATTTCCAGGTCGGTTCGATCTCGGTCGAGCTGTTTAACCGCAAGCATGGCGCCCGGTTGCCCTGCTCCATATCCCACGTCACTGCGATAAGGCATATTGGGGTCAGCCAGAAGATTGGTGAAGGCCCACATCAAGCGGCGGCGCGAAACAATGTCAGACCGGACCTCACGACCAGTGCCGGGGCTGGCCGGGTCGTTTACGGTGTTGACGTGGACGAATTGACCCCGGGGATCATTCACCAGATTCAATACGTGGCCGAGCTCGTGGGCAATCGTTTGTCCTCCGGCCGCCATGTCGGCGATCAGGGAACCAAAGGTATTGGGGTTCCCTCTTGCACTGTTGGCCGATCCTCCCACTTGATCCACCTCGGCGGCGCTGCCGATCTGGGGCACAAAATACATATTCACCGCACCATTGACGCGATTGTTAGCGGTTGTAAGCCCGAATTCATTTGTCATGTCGTTCACCATCCCCCTATTGGCGAAGTTCAAGGCTCCGGCTCGGTTGATGGCTGCATCCAGCACAAAACGGATGCCGTAGGGAAAGTATATCGCATTTGCCTGGGCAATAAGGTCTCGAATGTTGGCATCGGTCCGGGTAGACCGCGCCGGCACCGGGGTTCCCGTGGAGTCATTCACTATGGCGCCGTTGATAGTGGGCACATGCGCTGCGATCCGGACATCCCGCAGGGCATTGACCACGACTCGCAGCCGATGAATGATCGGGCCGTCTTCAGCTCCGAACATTACCCGGATAAGACATTCGCCAGCCGCTCTGGCCCTAAACTTAATCATCATATTCCGCTGTCCCGGTAGGGCGGTCCCCGGAGCGGGCGAAGTGATTGCCAGAATCGCGTTATCGCTCACTGTGATGAAAAGAGCTCCCCCATTTTCCATGTCTTCTCGGATCAACCGCACTCGCGTTTCCGGTCTTGCGGCCTCAGCCAAAGACTCGTCGAGGCCTACCGGCAGACTCGCGGCCCCAGGCTGCGCTGGAACAAAACCACGGTCATCCGGATCCGGGGCATTGGCATCGGGGGTTCCACTGTCAATGTCCGGGTTGTTTGCATCCGGCGCTCTGGCAAACCGGACAGGCACGATTCTTGTCCACCTCCGTATGTTTTTTACTATAGCCATTAATATTGTTCTCCTCTATTATCCCGAATGATTTACCGTAAGGCTCTGGTGGACTGTGGTCCGAACATAGCATCCGGGAAAAGGTCGTTGTCGGCTTGAAAGTTGAGCATCGCTCGTTCCGTGGCTTCGTTGGGATTGTTGTTTGTATCTGCCCGGCGCCCATCGCCATGCAAAGGGCCTGTGTAATAGCCCAACATTCCCAGCCTTTGTTGTACTCCCCGCATTTCCTCGATTGGATGAAACGCTCCGGAGAGATTTATTTGATATTCGGAACCGAGGATACGCAGGGTGGCATTTGTGCCCGGAGCGAGACGTAAAGTTACTTTGCCGTCGTTGCCCGTTGTGCCGCGCTGCGCCGGACCTCCTCCTACAGTTACTTCATATTCGAGTCCTCTGATGCCACTCGCTCCTCGAGTTCCCGGAAACCTTTGAAAAAAAATCTCGACCGTTCGGCGCTGAATGGCTGCATGTCCCCCCGCACCTCCTGCCCGTCTTGGCACCGCATGTCCATGGTTGGCCATGAACTCCTCCTTTTGTGCAGCATTATCATGAACCGTGTTTCTGCAAGAGCTTATCCTTTGTGGGCGTATCTAATTCCCCTGAAACTGTAAGTCCGTAAGTCTCTTGGAACTCTCTGAGAGCTTTCTTGGTTTCTGGGTCCAGATTGCCGTTGACCCCTCCACAATCAAAACCCAGGTTTAATAATCTCTGCTGCACCCCGGTTATCATCTCTATGGGATCTATATGGCCCAGTTGCAGAGAAATAGGAGTGTCATTCTCCAGAATAAGAACCCCTTTTTTGGCGTTCGGGGGAATTGACTGCTCGATTTTTCCGTCCCCATCCGTCGTGCCGCTAAAGATTTGCCCATCGATCACCAGGGTGTAATCAACGTTGGCCCGGGGCTGATCGTCCTCCATGATCTGTAACCGCAGCTTTGCCGGCGTCCCCTTTTTTTTGAAGCGGTGTCTCTGCTCCGTACCTCCGGACTCTTCCCTTTTATCCTTTTCAGGAATAAAGAGGATGTCTCCCGGATAAAGAACATTTGGATCTTTTCTCTGTTCTTTCAGTCTCGAATTTTTCGGATGATTCCAAACCTTGTCCCAGAAGAGCCCGTGCCTCTCCGCAATACTGGATATACAATCCCCCTGTTTGACTTTGTAATCGGGCATCTTTTTTCTCTTGATACTTATTCTTTGTTAAGGCTCCCGATCCACCTGAGAATTTTTTCCTGATCCTCAGGGGAGAAATCCTCTGCATAGAAACGGGAAAATAGTTCCTTCCTTATTTCCTCCTCGCTTGCCATGGGTATATTCCTGCTGATGGATGCGAGAGCCTGTTTGCGAGCCAGGTTAAACATTGAAAATCCCATTTTTAATCTCTCCTGACCGCTTCTTTCCATCATCATCGCAATAAACTGTTTTTCGATTTCCGGGCTGGTATCTCTCACTTCCTCACCTTCCTATACACCTCTTCCAATTCCAGCCTTTTTACCCACCTCTTGACATAATCCATATCCAAATCAGAGACCGTTTTTAGGAGGTTTTGTACATCCCTGAGCTGTGTTTCAGAAAGGCTCTCTTTCGCCCAATAGAGCTTTGAAAGGATAAGGTCTTCCGGTGATGTTACATACAAACTTATTCCCTCGAACTCAATGGTCCGTCTTCTTTCGAATTCTAACCCACGATACTCCGTTCCCTTCCTGATGATGAAGTCCACTTTTATAATCCCTTCGGTATGGATGATATTAAAATTTCCTCTTTCATACAAGGCATTTTTTATGGATTCCTGATCTATATAGAAGTCGCTGGAAAAGAGGGAATGGAATTTCTCGATATCCTTCTCGTACAGCTCGATCACCAAATCGATGTCTCTGGTCATTCTGGGGGTGGTATAGAAATTGGCGGCGATTGAGCCGGTGACCATATATCGAAGTCCGGCAGATTCCAAACGGGTAGTAACAATTCTCAAAACCTCCAGCTCATCGATCATAAACTACCTATTCCGGGTTCTATCAATTCCTTGGGAAAGGTTCAGATCTTCTCCCAGAAGAGCCCGTGCCTCTCCGCAATGCTGGATATACAATCCCCCTGTTTGACTTTGTATTCGGGCATTTCTTTAACCTTTTATCCTGCCCCCCTTACGTATGCTCATGTTGTGATATCTGTTGAACCACCGAAGCGCGAGGGAATTTTCCCTCAGCCTCTTTCATGGTTGGCATTGGGACCGCCCGTTCAGCATAGATCTGGTCCACATTTTCAAAAATGGGGTCGGCGTTTGCAGTCCAAACATTGTTTCGTGTTACCGGATGATAAATGACCAAGGGCTTAAGCGCTGCTGGTGTATCAAAATTCCCGGGTAGAGGATTCGGGTTTTGAAGGATGTACATTTCTTTGATGTGCCTCGTGGGCGGATTTGGGGCTAGAGGAATGCTGTTCATTGATATCCGAAGGCGAGTTTGGCGTCTTGGATCATGATTGGCTCTTCCCCAAAGTACATGCATATTATTATTGGGAATGATTTCCCAATGAAAGGGACTGGCTCCACACCATTGTCCTCCCCCTGACTTGGTAGATAAAGAACCTGCTGTCTCAAAAATATAGAGCTGTCCCTCATCGATCAATTCTGAGTTTTGGAAATAACTACTACCATTTAAAGGATGATAGGCGGCCAAGAAACCTGCGACCGGGAGTTGTTCCTCCCTCATGAGCAGGTCGTGATTGTATATCTTTACAATGGCAATTTCATGACCGCCATCATGTGGGGGGCTGCTTCCATCCGTCGGGACTCTTCTTGGAATCCCAAAGGCGATCACATTCATGTCACCAAAAACATCGGACATGTTTCTGACTGCTTGATTGGGTATATTGAGGCCGAAGTTTTCCACAGCCTGAGACGCAGTGAACCTATTATAACATTGCCTCAAGATGCTTCCTGTATCTTCAAATTCAGTGAGAACGGATTCGTCTCCATAATCATAAGCATTGAATATAAAGTAGCTTAAATAGAGCGTACAGGGGCTGCAACTCCAACCGGAGGTGAATGGCAGATTAGGGGGATAGTTCCGTATGGTATCAGGGGTTGGCAGATTGGCTGGAACAGGGGCTTCCTCATTGTATGTCAATCCAGCTCTTGGAGCGTATCCCCAATGATTAGTGAATATCCGCCAGTGGTTTCCTTCGGACTCCACATGGGGAGCTAATAACGTTGCACCGTAAACCAATCCTCTGGAATAGACATGATCATTTCCATCTGCTGCATTTAGCTCGTCGGCTTGAAACCTTCCAGTAAATACATGGTCTAAGCTGGCAAAGGAGCCTAATGCAGCATTGAGCAGCAATTGAAAACGGTTGCCCAGCATGTTTTCGTGGATGGTAACTGAAGTTGGCGGCGAATTATCCCCCTCTTTCAAGGAGGTACCGAGAAAGAAGCTTCCATTAGGGTTGAATGCGAGGTTTCCATATTGGGAAAGCTCGCAGATGACGAGAAATTTATGTAAAGGAAATTCGATCACATCACCCGCTAAAAATTGGGCGTCCCGATTGATCACTTCCTTATTTTCGTTGAGTTGTAAAGGGGGTAATTGAATGGTTCGGGTTGAAGTGGTATCCCGGGAGGCTTCTTCCATGACGATCCTTAATGGTCCTTTCCATAATCGAACATAGAAATCCGGCAAGTCCTGAAAATCAATCGTTACTTCACCTTCGAGCAAGGCTGCATTCTCGCCAGCCAGGCAGAAAAAGACCTTCCATTCCATCAACTTCACCAGGGCGTCAAAATACTTTCCTTCCTCCATGTATTCCCCTCCATCAATGTTATACCAGCGGCAGATGGTCTCTCTGTGATGATAGAGAGAGGTTTCCCACTCATCTAAGATCGAAATATAATCTGTTCGTCCTGTGACAACAGCCCTACGACAGGGAACAGTCCAGTTAAGATTTGGCATAGGCTATTTTTCTAACTTCCATGAACCTCCCTGAGACGATTCCTGGTCTCCTCATCTATCTCGCCGGTAACTTGAAGCCCATGTTTCTCCTGGAATCTTCTCAAGGCAGAACGGGTTCTGGGCCCGACCTCGTTATCTTCACTCCCACACGAAAATCCAAGGTTTTTTAGTCGCTGTTTAACGCCACTTAACTCTGACAAGGGATCGACATGTCCTATTTTAAAGGTGTATCTTTCCTGTTCTCCCTCCCTGCCAAGCAGGACGATTGCTTCTTTAGCATCGCAAGGAACTCTTACTTCTAACTTTCCCTGGTTATCTAAATCCCCGCGAAAATCCTTACCATCTACGATCAGGAGGTAAGGCTCTCCTGACCTTGGCTCACCCTTGCGAAGAAATTTGGTCCGAAGCCAACTGTTTCTATTATTACAGCGGAATCGATGGCGTTGTTCAGTTGCCCCATCCTCCTCTCTTAATTCTTTGTCTGGAATGGTGATCCTGTCCCACGGGGAAAGGATACTTGCATTCCGTTTCCTTTCATGGAGGTAAGAATTATCCGGATGGTTCAAAATCTTATCGACAGGAACCCCATAGCGTTTGCTTAGACTGATGATCGAATCACCCTGCCGAACGATGTGGATCATCCCGATCTCCTAACCCCCGATCTTTACCGTGCGGGTGGCCGCCAGTTTTGAATCGCCTAAAAAGGCGCCACAAGCCGTTACATCTACGATCCATCGAGCCGCAGGCATGTAGCCGATCAAAACAGTGACGCTGCCCGTAGCAATGGGTTGGGGAATTCCTGGAGGGGGTGGGGGATGGGCAATTCCGCCAGAAATAACGCCTGTACACACAACTTCGTCCATCGCAGGCATGCCCCTTACCGCAGGCATGTACTCAATAATAACGGTTGGACATCCTGGTCCACGAATGACACCACACGGCACGAGTTGATCGTGCGTAATCGGATCACCAATTCTTGCTGCAGGAAACATTGTTTACTCTCCTTTATCAAATCATTAGACTCTGTTTATAAATTCAGTTAATTCGTCATACTCGCGAAGGCGGGTATCCAGAACGTATTGAAAACACTGGATTCCCGTTTTCACGGGAATGACAGAGAGAGACAAATTCGGCTCAAATGATATTTGATGATTTGATTCCAATTCCTTACTATTGAGTCTCAAGAAGCCCTAAACTACCAACATGGCCGATTTCGAGAGTTTAATGAAAGACTTTTCCATGGCTTCCCTGAGACCCTTGGAAAGTTGCTCTCTTTCGTTTAAAGGTTCTTTATCCTTTTTCAAGATGAGTTTTCCTTCATCGACTGATGAGATGAGATAGTCCATTAATTCGTCATGATTGTGCGTGCCATCCAGAACGGGGATCAGTCGAATGCTGACAGGGTCAAGATGGACAGGCATATGGCGCTGGTTTACAGTCAACCCCCGTTTCGTGAGGAGGTATCGAGACAATCTGCTGGTCTTGGGATAGAGGGTTATTTCATTAGTAAAGTCGCCCTGCCAGGTGTGGAGTTCCACAAGATTCAAAGAATAACAGTGAAGAAGATCATTGAAAAGAATTCTTTGAGGGTCCGTATCGTTTTCAACGATGTGGACACCCATGTCCTTAATTTTCTTTTTTGCATTCTCATACAACGTCGTCATCGCCATGGCCTTTGGCCATTCTTCCTTCAAAACCAGAAAGGCTGCTTTCGTGATAGGACATTCCGTCTCGATGTTCGCTCCGGAAGGCAGCCGAAAGGACTGTTTTACGCCCGGTGACAGATCCGCTGGTTCTGACGATGGTTTCGCAGCTGAGGCGATGAGAAAGTCCTGTATTTCTAAATTCTTTAAATTTCGTTCGAGATGTTGTTCCTTATGGCAGAGGAGTGTCCGTCTGAAGTAGCGGTACCTGATGAAATCCATGTACTGTTCGACGCGGATGATATCCCGGCTGATCCTGTTCAGCGTATCGGCCACCTCCTGGGAAAATCCACTTGTCATCATGGTCGCAAACTCCGCCTCTCCAAGGTATTGCATGCCGTGTTTTTCTGCTTGTTCTACAAATTGGTAAAAATAGAGCGGTGAGTTGAATTCTTCCATATGTTCGTGAAACAGATACCAGTCTTTGCTCTCACGAATGACTTTTATTTCATCTTTCAGAAGCGAACTGACAGGCTTATCCAAAGAGACAGATTGTTCCAGAAAATCGATGAGCGCCCGCGCCTGTTTGATCTGATTCGGTGTATCCTTGAATTGAAGTGCATGGTAGAGCATCATATGGCGGATCATCCCGCGCATATGCCATCCCGGATAGGTATTATAACTGATATAGGCGATTCCCTGTGGCTTGAGGTTTTTTGACGAAATGGAAAGAATCTTCTCCTGCACGTTGTTAGAAACCCAGGAAAAGACGCCATGACAGATGATGTAGTCAAAACTTCCCCATGATTCATCTACCTCTGTGATGGAAGCATGCTTGATGCGGAGGTTTTGCAAGGCGAGATCGCGTATCCCTTCCCAGCCGCTCTCCACATGTAGTTTTGAAAGGTCAACCCCGATGAATTCGCTTTCAGGAAGACTGTAGGCCATGGGGATGAGATTTCCCCCATTGCCGCATCCGAGTTCCAGTACTCTACACTCTGTCACCGGCTTAGGAAACATTCCGAAGAGACGGCCAATGGTTGCCAATCGCTCCGGATGACTTTGAGGAAACGGGTGACTTACATATGGAACTTCGTCGTAGGAAGTATCTCTGCTGATGTTCTCCGTCATTCCTTCCTACCCTTTACCCTGAGTTTTCGTATCAGATGTTTTTTGGGTCGATTCTTGAGTACCCGAAGTCTTCTGGGTAGACTCTTTGGAATCAGAAGTTGACTGCGTTGATCCCTTTGAACCAGATGTTTTTTGAGTCGCCTCCTGAGTCCCAGAGGTTTTTTGGGTAGATCCCTTGGACTCAGAAGTGGACTGAGTCGATCCTTTGGAGCCGGATGTCTGCTTTTTTGACCCTCCGGAGCCAGACGCTTTCTCCCATGCGTCTTTGTCTAATGTTGGAAATGTGATTTTGCACGTTCCTGGATCGATGCCGCTGACTTTTGCATAACCCATTTCATCCAACGTGCCTTCTGCAACGGTCTTTCCATCAGGCAAAGTCACCTTGTACCGTTCACCAGGAACGGGATTATCTTCCTCATCCACCAATTCGATCTCGATCCAGCTTTTCTTATCTTCTTCTTCCTCCGTGGAGTCTTTATGGCGCTTTTCCTGACTGCTTACATCTTGTCCTGGCACTGCGTCTGCAGCGGCATTCGGAAGGGAGGGAGCAGTCGGAGGCACAAGAGCAGCAGAGGCGGGCGCAACCGGCGGCCCGCTGCCGCTGTTGATGTTAACGAGGGGCCCTCCCTGGATAAAGATTGCCGCCGGTGTCAGAACGATACTGCTCCCACCCACTTTAAGTTCCATGCCTGTCATTCCTTCGATCTTTACATTCATTCCTTTCAAATGATAGGTCGCTGTTACATTTTCGCTGTGATTTGAATTGAAGCTCTCGATCATATTGCCTGTGACTTTGAGTGAGTTGGAACCTGTAACCTCAACGGCCTTCTTTCCGCCGACTTTCAGGTTGTAGTCGGTCTTCACCTCCCGAAACTCATTCTTTTCCACGGTCACATGCTTGTCGAATTCGATCTTCTCTTTCAAATCTCGCTTAACCGTGAGATGCCGGTCATTGCCGACAAGTTCCCGACGGTCGCTCTTCACCCGGATATCAATGTCCTTCTCGGCATGGATGAAGATCTGTTCTTCACCTTTCTTATCTTCGAAGCGGATCTCATTGAAACCCTCTCCTCCGATGGAGCTGTTCGTCTTGATCGTGGACTTTGTCTTTTCGTCGGGGAGGGTGTAGGGAGGCATCAGATCTGCATTGTAAACCCTGCCTGTAATCAGAGGCTGATCCGGATCGCCTTCGAGGAAG
>Ga0194125_10010733_pt1 | contig 12453 bp, 10 predicted proteins | sample TA2KigC250mmetaG_FD_148626 | JGI IMG/M metagenome (GOLD analysis project Ga0194125, IMG submission 148626) | Freshwater microbial communities from Lake Tanganyika, Tanzania - TA2015034 Kigoma Deep Cast 250m | ecosystem: Environmental > Aquatic > Freshwater > Lake | place: Tanzania: Lake... | reverse complement strand
TGTAAATCGCGGTGTCAACTTTATCGGCCTTGGCAGCTCTCTGGACGCATACCAGCTTGTCCCCCCCCGTTGTTCAGCCTCAAGGCAGGGGTGAAAATCTCTTTAGATGTGCTGTAAATCAACTTGACGTCCTGGGTGGCAATGTCCAGTTCGTAGATTCCCCATGGTCCCTTGCGAGGTACTTGCTTGCCTCCCGATGTGGCAGCTTTGTCTCCGATACAGCCTGCCGCCAATAACATGGAGATGACGATTGTCATACCCAAAAGCACTGAGAATATCTTGCACTTGTTCACTGAATTATCTTCTCCTCATATCAATACAGTTCTTAAGCGGGTATATCGTTCTTCCGTGGTGCTTGATTCTTGAAGTACTCAACTGCAAAGGCGGCGAAAGGAAGCTTACCAGCGCGGCCACAACCACTGCTGTTCCTGTGGTGATTGCTATCAGCTTCCAGTGTCGTATTGGCACGTCGATGTATTTCACAAATCAATCTCGTCTTCCATAGCGCCTCCTCAATTAAACAAGCAGAGGGGCAAGCCCAAATTTCCGCTTATAAGTTTAGTGCAATCTGCCCCAAATCGGCAAACCAAACCGAACAAACGAATTTTGAATCACAAATCCCAAGTACCAAATTACGATAACCAAAGCCCCAGGTTTTGGTTGATTAGGACTTCAGTATTGCCTGTGATTCGAGCCCTGGTGCAATCGGAACGTGGCGGTCTTGTTCCTTCTGTCATCGCAAGGAGTCCTTCAGTGGAAGGTCCCGCCATGGCAGAGCAAAAAGGACCTCAATGACATCTTAAAGTGGTCAATGACCTAAGCCTGTCTTTGGTCTGTCGGAGTTTTCCTACCTGGCCGGTTCCAAAACAAGGAGTTGCGGAAGCTTCTCTGCTGACAGGTAGTGTGCTGGTATCTGCACACCTTTAGCCCAGATTTCAGCCTGGTCGCTGTAGTATGGACTTTTGTATCGGCCGGACTGGCCCGGAGGGCTTATCAGCGTAGCGCTCTCCAGGTTTGACATGTCTACTACCATCCTGATGACTCCGCCAGAATCCATGGCATATGGGTCTTTGTTGTCCCAGGCGCCGGCATTGATGGTGAAGTCGTCACCATGGGTTGGGATGGGTTCGAGGTTGAAAAAAGCCAGCTTCGAGCCTAGTGAGTGTTTGAAGGTCATGGTGTGCACCTTGCCCCATTCCCATTTCGTCGGGTCGCCGTCTAACCGCGTGCTAAGCTCATTGACTGCATCCTTCATGCTCCTGCTGATAATATCGTCCCTGGTTTCCTTAGCATCGGGTGTCTTCACGTCATCGAAGAGGAAATGGTTGTTATTGCCCATGATGTTGGTCAGCATCATGTCAGGCTGGTAAATTAGATATGGATTCAGCAGCATGTCACACAGTTCTTTGCCTAGCTCATCTTCCAATGTATTTCTGATGAGGTGCGCGTAGAAGGAGTTGAACAGCGTGGCCGCAGGGCTCTGAATATCAATGGAGTAGTTCCATCCATGGAAAAGCGCCAGGGCTGTTCGTAGTTCCTCTGTGTTTCCACAAACCTGCAATATTTCTAGCACCCATCTCTTGGCTACCATGGACACATTATCAAGCTGCATACTCCTTATTTCTTCTGGGGTGAACTTCTCTTTGTTCTTGACGATTTCGTCGAAGCGCAATGCCCGCTCGAACATGAAGTAGCTGGTTATATGGTAATCAACATCCATTGGTGGGTTGTTGAAGGAGGCCACGTACCCCTTGGCTGGATTGTAGTCATAGGGGAGCTTTTCAAACGGGACGAAACCGGTCCATTCGTATTCTCCCGTGTCTCCCGGCACCGGCAGCGTACCATCGCCATTCTTTCTCAGCGGAACTGACATTACATACTGGTATCCGATGTTTCCCTTGACATCGGCATAGCCGATATTGAGTGTTGGTGTTTTCACCACGCTCAGAGCCCTACGGAACTCCTCGAAATTGTTGGCCCTGATCAAGGCATCGAACCCGTCGAAGATGTTGGTTGGAGGCTGGAGGCCCACCCACATCATGGCGCAGTTGGCGGGTGCATTGGGCACTACATCGGATATGATGGGTCCATGCCGCGATATCTTGACCTGGAACTTCTCCTCGTTGAATCCTTCCTTGATTTTTATCTTCACCACCTCGTCAATCAGCTTGAAGTCCTTGTAGCCGTTCTCCGTCAAGTACTGATTGGGATTGTCCGGGTTCAGCTTTTCGATGAAATAGTCAAGCTCATCTCCTCTGCCGTTGGTGGTACTCCAGGCGATTTTCCTGTTGAACCCCAGCACGTTGATTCCCGGGGCTCCGGGTATGGAGCCGCCGATGACGTCATACCTTCCGCCTTTCATGTGTAGCAGGTAGAACAGGGCTGGAATCTTGGGCTGCAGGTCAGGGCTGCCTGTGAACACAGCTTTTCCCGTGGTGGTGCGTGAGCCGGCGAATATCATCCAGTTACTGGCGGGGATATTCAACGGAATGGGGCAGAACCAGGCGCTGCTGAACTGCCCTGGCTCTCCCTGGGGCACCAGATTAACACCGGTGGCAGCGGGTTTTGAATTGCCATTGCTTTCGGAGACAGTGGGAGCGTAATCAGGCAAGGTGGGGATGATATTCTTGAGCACGTCCTCGCCTGCCTTCAGGCCAATCTGGTAAAGTATCAGTTCAGTGTCCTTGGGGCGGTTAAGACTATATGCCATGAGGAGACCGGCCACAACGCTGTCCTGCGGTTCCCAGGGCTGAGGTTTGACCTGTAGAAACTTGTACTCGATGGGGAGGTTCTCGCAGGTGTCGATATAGGCGTTGACGCCCTTTGTGTAGGCGTCGATGATAGCCCTGGATTCGGGCTTCATTAGCTGGTACTCTGCCTCTGCAACCCTGTAGAACCCCACTGTCTTAAAGAACTTGTCTGCTTTGATGGTTACCTCGCCCAGGCAGGTGGACAGCTCTCCGCGGCCTGCCAGTCGCGTCATGTCCATCTGGAATAGGCGTTCCCTGGCAGTGATGTAACCCTGAGCAAAGAAGAGGTCAGCCTCATTCTTGGCGAATATGTGCGGCACGCCGTACTTGTCTGTATGCACCTTCACCTTTGCCGTCAAGCCATCCAGCGCAATAGTGCCTGAGTAGCTTGGCATTTGTAGCTCAGGGCTCGTATCCTCGGCGCTCGGCGGTTGCAGCTCGGTGCTTGGCGACTGAGGACGTACACAGGCCATGGTTACGGTAAGCAGCAAAAGCACCAGGACAGCGATGACGCTCAGGGGGATAATCGATGCTTTCAGCCTCTTGGATTTCATGTCTTCCTCCTCAACTTTGTTTCCATAGGCAGTAGGCGTAGCTCCATTATACACCGATGTAAACACATGGCAAGTTTTTCACGCTTATTGACGGGGAACCGCAAAAATGGGGGATTGACGGCACCAGCATATTCGACTAAACTCAGGTGTTAGCCAGCAAGTCAACCGGAATATCCTGGAAGGAGAGATATTATGAAGGACGTGGAGGGCAAAGTTGTCTTGATTACTGGCGGCGCTGACGGCATAGGCTATGCCCTGGCCACTAATTTCGTTAAGGGCAAGGCGAAAGTGGTGCTGGCGGACATCGACGAGGAGTCCCTGAAGAAAGCAGCGTCCCAACTCCGTGAGATGGGTGGTGTGGTTTACCCCTTTGAGTGTGATGTCAGGGACAGGGCACAGGTCTACGACTTAGCAGAGCAAGTCCACCAGCAAGTTGGCACCGTTGATATTCTGGTCAACAATGCTGGCGTGGCGTTTGGGGGCAAATTTCTGGACATCCCGGACGAGATTCACCAGCAGATTATGGACGTGAATATCATGGGTTACATTTGGGTGACCAAGGCGTTTTTGGCTGACATCCTGGCTAAGAAGCGAGGCCACCTGATTTTTCTGGCCTCTGCCACGGGGCTTGGTGGCACACCCAAATTAAGCTCGTATAGCACCAGCAAACATGCCGTGGTGGGTTTCGCAGAGACACTGCGCTGGGAGCTAATGATGGACAAGAGCTTTAAAGATGTTCACATAACCATCGTCTGCCCTGCATTTGTGTCAACTGCCATGGTCGAGGGGGTGAAGCCTCCGCGTGGCACCAGGCTGCTTACACCCCAGGAAACGGGTGAGAGAATCTACAAAGCTATGAAATCCAACAAGGCGATGCTCATCATGCCGGCAACGGTTTGGCTCGAGCTGTTGTCCAAGGTTTTTCCCCCTGCATTGTCCATGTGGCTGATACGATTCATGAAGGTGGATACCTGCATGGATGAGTGGAGAGGATGGGAAAGCCTGTACCGTACTTTCAAAGCAAAAACAAATCGGAGGTGAGAAAATGGCGGTATTTCCATCGAAAGACTGGGTTGAGGCTGTTCTGGAGGCAGCCAAGAAGAGCGAAGCATACCAGGAGGCAGCTAAGGATTGGGAAGGGGATTTTCTGTGTATAGTCGAAGGTGACGCAGAATTTCTCAGGGAACTGAGCAGGAAGGAGGTCATGGTAGGTTTCATAAGCTTGATAGATATGATACCTGCTCAGGATAGAATGAAGTACCAGGGCACGCCTACGGGCAAAGTCTTTGAGGCTATAGGCATTCCTCTGGACGTATCCCTCAAAGATTTGAATGCCGACGAAGTGCTGAGCAAAGTCTCAAAGCTATCGGCCGGCGACGTGAAAGGTGTCTCTCTGTATGTCTGGGCAGACTTCTGGCATGGAGCAGTGCGGAACATGGTCCCTGTGGCGCCAGGCGAACACCAGGATGCAGCCTTCAAGCTTTCCGGGACGTATAGCGCCTGGAAGCTGATGGTTTCTGGCAAACAGGACACTATCAGGCTGATAATGAGCAACAAGTTGCAACTCCAGGGCAACATGGCATACATGATGAAGCACATGAAGGCAGTGGTTCTGCTAACCAAGGAGGTGTTCGCCGGCGTACCCATCGATTAACGCTTAAACGCGAATTGCAATTCGCTATTGGGAGGAGTCTTGATGTACTTCGAAATCGATTCCAAGGTTAGAGAAGACAAGGGCCTGTGCATGCTTCGAAATGAGACTCACAGGTTTGCCGAAGAGGTGCTGAGGCCGGCAGCCAGGAAACTGGACAAGATGGCTGACCCGGAGATGGTAATAGCCGAGGGCTCGCCGTACTGGGATGCACTGAAGCAAATGAAGAAGATGGGCTATCACAGGATGTTCTTACACCCAGAATATGGTGGTTTGGGCTTAAGCGCCATAGAAGCGCATATAATTCTGGAGGAGCTTGGCTGGGGCAGCGTGGGGTTGGCCACCGCCATCGGCGTGGACCAGGTACCTCCCGGCATCGCCTCCTTGTTTGCCATGGGCGATATTATCGATAATCTGGTAAGACCCTGGGCAGAAGACACGGATGCTAAGTTTCACGGCTGTTGGGGTGTCACCGAGCCTGAGTGTGGCTCCGATTATATCCTGGCTACCCAGGAAAGCTTTCTCCCCCACGTAGCGGAACTCCACCACGGCCAGGTCAGAGCCGAACAGTGTGGCGATGGCTGGGCTATCAGCGGGCCAAAATCGGGCTGGCTGTCCTCGGCACCGGCTGCTACCCATGTGGGGCTTCATGTGGTTCTGCCGCCTTATGATAGCTTAGCCAACGGTGCACTTTGTATCGTTCCGTTAGAGCAGAAGGGCGTGACCAAAGGCAAGCCCATAGACAAGCTGGGCATGAGGGACGACCCCCAAGGTGAACTGGTCTTTGATAATGTGTACGTCCCGGATGAATACATGATTATCCGTCCTCCGTTCTACGAATTCCGTGTTGGCCAGGTGCTTTGCCTGACCAGCAGCTTTATGGGTGCTCTGTTCACTGGCCTGGCGCGGGCAGCTTTTGAAGAGGCTTTGGAGTATTCCAAGAACCGGATTCAGGGTGGTAAGCCAATATGTGAGCACCAGGCGATCAAGCAGAAACTTTACTCTATGTTCGAGAAGGTCGAGACTTCGAGGTATTACACCAGGAAGGTGATGGAGCATGTCTGGGAGAAGATATACGTGGAAGGCACCTTCGATGCATCATCCAGGCACGCTCTCTGTGGCCAGATTTATAGCAAGAGGTCTGCCTTCGAGGTGGCTTTCGAAGCGCTCCAGATTTTCGGCGGTTACGGCCTTACCAAGGATTTTCTGGTAGAGAAGCTGTTCAGGGATGCGCGGGCCGGGCTGATAGAGGACGGTACAACCGAGGTCCTGGGGCTATCAGTAGCATATAACATCATTGCAGAATACTAAGCAGACCATTGGTGATTTAGGACAAAGGAGGTACAAGAAGATGGTTTTGAAAGGTGGAGACAAGGGCGAATCTATCCCGTTCGATGCGCCGCTCTATGATTTCGACCGCGAGCGAGGAATAGAGTACAGGAATTGCGATGCTGTCGCTGCACTGTTTCTAATTAAAGGTGACATAAATCCAATTCTTCCCGAAGGAGTTGAGCCATACAGTGACCCGCCTATGGGCGGAATCTGGATATCCAGGTATTCGTATAGTACGCTGGGTGCATACAACGAAGAGGTCTCGGTTATCCAGGTGAAAGACGTGCATGGAGAAATGGGTTACTACATTCCCTATATCTATGTAACTAACGATGCTGCGATGGCTGCAGGTAGGGAGGTCGCCGGCGCTCCTAAGAAACTGGCTGATATAAAGATAGAGAACAAGCTCGACCTGGTAGAGGCAACCCTGGAGAGGCCTTCTGGCAGGAGGCTGATTACCATCCTCTTCAAGCCGGTAACGAGGGCGATGGGCAACATAATAGATGCCTATTTCCCCTATCCTGCCCCTTTGCTCTCGGTGAGGCATGTCCCCTGGATTGAACGTCCAGGTGATGGGCTTACACAATTGATAGCCTGGTGTGCCGAGTTGGACTATCACCTGGACCCCAAGGGCGAGAGGGCTATATGGACAGGGCCGGCGTCTGTGACCTACGACTCCCCTTCATTTTGTGACCCAGTCCACAAGCTCGAGGTAGACGAGGTGCTGGCTGCTATGTACTTCCAGTTTGATATGAAGCTCAAATTCAGGGAAGTTCAGAAACAGTACTAGCGATATGACATGTCCCCAGCGAGGGCTACATTTCCAGGGTAACCGTGGCTTGACCCTGTGGTAAAATGTAGCTAGCCTGTCCGTGTGTTGTGGAGATGAGCATTTGCTGCTGGAACTTAAAGTCAGGAATCTGGGCATCATCGAAAGCATAGATTGGAGCCTGCGTGGGGGGTTGAATGTCATCACCGGAGAGACCGGCGCTGGCAAATCGCTGGTCATAGATGCCGTTGAGACATTGCTGGAGGGCAAGGCTGATGAAGATGTCATCCGTCATGGCAGCGACGAAGCCCGGATTGAGGGTGTCTTTTCACTGCTTGGCAAAAAAGACGCGCGCCAGCTCCGAGGTTTCCTGGCTGAGAAAGGCATCAGAGACGTCGAAGATAGCCTGGTGGTAAGCTGCGACCTCAAGCGACAGGGGCGCAGTGTCATCCGTGTTAACGGCAATGCTGTGCCTCGTGCTGTGCTACACCAGATAGGCCGTCAGCTCATAGATATCCACGGCCAGAGCGAGCACCTGTCTCTCTACGATAGAAAGTACCATCTCGATTTTCTGGATGCTTACGGCCATGCTATGGAGATGCGCAATAGCTTCGGCGCCAAGGCCACTGAGCTTGCCAGGTTAGAGCAGGAACTGAAATCGCTGGCCGAAGAGGAGAAAGACCGTGCCCGTCGCGAGGAGTTCCTGCGCTTCCAGCTCGATGAGATTAATCGTGCCAGATTGCGTGACGGGGAGGAGGTAGAACTGGAGCTGGAGCGCAACGTCTTAGCCTCCGCTGAGAAGCTAAAAGCCCTTTCCTATGAAGCCTACCAAGCCCTGTACCGGGACGATTCCTCCAGCGCTTCAGCGCCGGCTCTGGACAGGCTGAACGAGGCAGTGGCTGCCATGAAGAGGCTGGTAGAGCTGGACCCTTCGCTGAGCCAGCAGCTAAATTACCTGGAAGAGATGGTCTATGGCCTGGAAGAAGCAGCACGTGAAATCCGCTCTTATGGCGAGAGGCTGGAACACAATCCGCAGAGGCAAGAAGAGGTAGAATCCCGGCTGGAGCTTATCCGGACCCTCAAGCGAAAATACGGGCAGAGCATCGCAGACATACTGTGCTATGCCCAGAAGGCAGAGAAAGAGATAGAGAGTATCACCCATTCCACCGAGAGGCGAGAGGAGCTAGAACAGGCTTGCAATATCCTCAAGGCGGAGATGGGGCGGGTGGCTGCCGAGCTCTCTCAGGTGCGCTCAGAAACAGCCAGCAAGCTAGTGACCGAGGCACAGAAGGAGCTTCAGGACCTGAATATGTCGCAGGTTGAGTTCCAGGTGTCAATCACACAGCAGGAAGCCGAAGATGGCATCCCTTTGCCTGATGGCAAGACCTATGCTTTTTCCACTGAGGGTGTTGACATCGTAGAGTTCCTGGCTTCTACCAATCCCGGGGAGCCGCTTAAACCGCTGAGCAAGATTGCCTCTACCGGTGAGATATCGCGTTTTACGCTGGCTTTGAAGGGTGCCCTTTCCGAAGCAGATAAAACGCCGATACTCATCTTTGATGAAATAGATATTGGTGTGGGTGGCAGAAGTGGTGAGATAATAGGCAAGAAGCTATGGGCGCTGGCGCAGAATCGGCAGGTCATCTGCGTCACTCACCTGCCCCAGATTGCCGCCTTTGCCGATGCCCACTACAACGTTCACAAAGATGACACAGGTTCTCGCACTGTGAGCCATCTGCAGACGCTGGAGGGAGAATCGCGCCTCAGGGAAATCGCTATCATGCTGGCCGGGCCTCAGTACACCGGTACATCACTGACCGATGCCAGCGAGGTCATGGGCAAAGCCGAAGCCTGGAAGAAGTCCCAGCAGTCAAAATCCTGAATCCGAATAGCTAAATGCTAAACAAGCTCAAAACCCAAATTTGGGTGACAGTCTCGATGTTGTGCCTGTCATGGCGAGGAACCCCGATTTATCAGGGCGACGTGGACATCTCAGCATGGGCAGGTATGGATGCCTGGCAGAGACCGCCACGCCCTTCAGCGGGAGGGCTTGCGGTGACAAAAGCTGCCTTTTCATAGATGCTTGGGATTTGGTGCTTAGGATTTCTAATTTCCCGTATGGCTAGTTGGTCGCCGTCGCTTTCGGTACCCTGTGTTATAATTCCTGGGTGAACTTAAGTAGAGAGGTAATTATTTGGAATCACTGCTCACCAACAAGATAATCTGGGTGCCCGCAGCCGCCTGGGTCGTGGCCCAGGTGCTCAAGTTAGTCATTGCCTCCATCAGGGAAAAGCGCTTTATGCTCTCTTATTTGACCACAATGGGCGGCATGCCCAGCTCCCATACTGCCCTGGTCTGTGCTTTGGCTACCACTATAGCTGTGGTTGAAGGCTTAGGCTCGCCGCTATTTGCCGTGGCTGCCTTCTTCGCCTTGATAGTTATGTATGACGCTGCTGGCGTCCGGCAGACTGTGGGCAACCAGTCTGTGATGCTAAACCGTCTCCTGGATGAGCTGTTCAAGGGCAAAGCCAAAGTAAACCCTGAGTTTGAGCAGCGCCTGCGAGAGCTTATCGGCCACACCAACTTCCAGGTCATCGCCGGAGCTTTGCTGGGCATCGCTTTTGCCATGGTATTCACCCTGTAATCTCTTTTTACAGCAAAGGAGGATAAGAATGGAGGAACATTTCTACGGCAAGAAAGCCATTGAGAGGGCTGCCAGGATGTTCACGCTGAAGCCCGAGTTGATGCAGGCTTATCTGGATTTTGATGGCAAAGTCTTCTCTGAGGGCAAGCTGAGCACAAAAACAAAGGAGCTAGCTGCCGTTGCCTGTGCCCACATTACCCAGTGCCCGTACTGCATTGAGGGCCATACACAGAGGGCAAAGAAGGCCGGCGCAACTGACGAGGAAATCGCTGAGGCTATTTTTGTGGCGGTGGCTATGCGCGCCGGCGGCTCCATGGCCCATAGCTGCATCGCTATGGGCACTCTGGAATAACCCGTTCCCGGTGCAAGAATCCAGTAACAAGTTTGACGGCTAACATCGTTGTGTGCAATAATAGTGTGACTATTAGTGTGATGATATATTGCACATGAGGACTCACATAATTCTACCTGACAAGTTGGTGGGTGAAATCGACAGGCTGGTAGGCAAAAGAAAGCGGAGTCGCTTTGTAGAGGAGGCTATCAGGGAGAAATTGCGCCGTGGCGTGTTGCTGAGTGCTGTAAGTGGAACCGCCGGGGTTTTATCTACTGAAAATCACCCTGAATGGAGCACGCCTGAGAAGGTTGTGCTATGGGTTAAAGAATCTCGCAGGCGCAGTGACGAGCGGACGGGAAATCGCAGGCGTGGCTAAATACCTTCTGGACACTACCGCTCTCATCGACCACCTCAATGGGCGGCAACCGGTGGTAACGCTGCTTACCAAGCTGGCTTTGCAGGGGCATGAGCTTGGGTTATGCTGTATCAATATAGCTGAGCTATATTCGGGGTTGGACAATGACGAACGCATCAAGGCTGATATGCTCATAAATGGTCTTGACTACTACGAAATATCTGAAGATATGGCTAAGGTGGCGGGGGTTTACCGATTTGAGTTTGCCAGGAAGGGGATAACCCTGACCATTGCCGACACTCTAATTGCTGCTGTAGCTAGAGGGTATGGCGCCATACTGGTTACAGCTAATGTCAGGGATTATCCCATGGAAGATATTGACCTTTTACTAGCCTCTGGACAGTAGCCGTCTTACCTCTTTCTTAAGCTTGCTGGCATCAAAGGGCTTGGTGACATAAGGTGCTCTGGCTTGGGACAGGAAAGCCTCGGTTTCCGGCCCCATGACATCTCCGGTAATGAACATCACTCTTCTTGCCAGGGAAGGAGCTATCTTCTGTAAGCGTTCATATAGCTCAATGCCGCTCATATCTGGCATCTTGATGTCCAGCAGGATGAGGTTGTACCTTTCTTTGTCTATCATCTTCATAGCATCGGCGGCGTTATCTACCGTATCCAGTCGATACCCTTCCTCAGCCAACAGGCGACCGAGGAGCTGAAGAATCATAGGCTCATCATCTACCGCCAGTATCTTAGCCTTAGCCACCTTTTGAACCTTTTCTTCTTTTGGTTTTGCCGGCTTTGGCTGACTGGCTCTGGCAACTACTGGCAGCTCCACGATGAAGGTGGCTCCCTTGCCCGGCTGGCTCTCTGCCCATATTCTGCCACCGTGCTCTGATACTATGCCGTAGCATATACTGAGGCCAAGCCCTGTCCCTTCACCCACTTCCTTGGTGGTGAAGAATGGGTGGAAAATCCTGTCCAGATTCTCCTTGGCTATCCCCGGGCCGTCATCCTTGAAGGATATCCGTATTGTCTTGCCCACCTTCTCTGTCGTAATTAGCAGCTTGCCCTTGCCATGTGCTTGTTTCATCTCTGTCTCGGCATTGACAATCAAGTTGAGGAATACCTGTTGCAGTTGACCGGGGTCGGCTGTGATAACAGGCAGCTCGGGGTCAAACTGAGTGGTAACCTTTATGTTGCCGTTTCTCAGGTGGTAGGCTCTCAGTTCAACAGTGCTGGTGACGAGGTCTGCGATGCTGACCAGTGTTTGCTGCGGCTTGGTCTGGCGGGCAAATGTAAGCAACCTCTTTACGATGCCAGCTACGCGGTTGGCACCCTCGATGATAGCTTTCAGGTCTTTTCTCATATCATCAGGTATGTTCTCTTCGCCTGACAGCAACTGGGCATAGCCGATGACGCTGGTCAGTGGGTTGTTAATCTCATGGGCGATGCCTGCCGCCAGCTCGCCGACCGAAGCCAGGCGGCTGGCAAGCTGTGCCTTCTGCTCCAGTTGGCGCTTCTCTTCTTCTGCCTGTTTACGCTGGCTGACGTCCCTGGCAATCCCCACGAATCCGGTGGCGTTGCCCCAGGCATCTGTCAGCAATTTTGCGCTTATTTCGACCGGGAACTCGGAACCGTCTCCGAGTCTACGCGAGATAAATTGCTTGGTTACAATTGCTCCTTCTCTAGTGGTTTGTTCCATGCCGGCTCTGGCCTCTTCCATATTGCTGGGCGCTACGCAGTCAAAAGCATTTACGCCGATGAGGTCATTCTTGGAGGTCAGTCGGTGCATATCCAGCATAGCCTGGTTGACCTCAGTGTAGACGCCATTCATGTCCATGGTGAATACACCGTCAGCAACGGACTCAAATATGTTCCTCAGCTTCTGCTCTGATTGCTGCAACATCTCCTGTGCGTTCTTGCGTTCGGTGATATCACGAGCTATCCCCTGGATTACCATGGGTTTTTCTTCACGGTGAATGACCGATGCCTCAGTCTCAACATATACGTACTTGCCATCTTTCCGTCTCAACTTGAACTCATTTATCGCTTGTTGTCTGCCGG
>Ga0194125_10010727_pt1 | contig 12455 bp, 13 predicted proteins | sample TA2KigC250mmetaG_FD_148626 | JGI IMG/M metagenome (GOLD analysis project Ga0194125, IMG submission 148626) | Freshwater microbial communities from Lake Tanganyika, Tanzania - TA2015034 Kigoma Deep Cast 250m | ecosystem: Environmental > Aquatic > Freshwater > Lake | place: Tanzania: Lake... | reverse complement strand
TGATAGGTCCTTCAGTAAGGGAAATTATGGGGATATTTTTTTTAAGTATAAAAATTTATTCCTTAAAAATGTATTGGAGCCTAAGGATTATAGAAAGATATTGTCTGTAATTGATAATAATGTTGGAGCTGGTGAAAAAAATCTGATGATGGATTTAAATTCAAGTACACTGACAGATTCTGTAAAACAAAGTTTTAAAATTATAAATCAGCAGGTTATTTCAGTTTTTTCATTGCAGGGGGGAGTTGGAAAAACCACTCTGGCATTCAACCTTGCATTTTATTTAAAAAATATAGGGAAGTTAAAAATACTTTTAATTGATTTAAATTTTTCGGAAGGTCAATCCGATTTAAGTCTTGCTCTAGGGCTGCCGGAAACGCCAAATTTGAGCTGCTATATTGAAAGAATAGCGGATGATTATGATGCGTTTTTAGATTCAATACTGAGTTTAAAAAAGTTTAATATAGATTTTATTCAGCCGCCCTTATCAATTTTTCAGAGTGATAAATTTGGTGTTGATATGCTTGATAATCTTATATATCATGCAAGAAATGAATATAATTTTATTATAGCTGATATTCCATATAGATATGATAATATAAGTCTTGAAATGCTGAATTTATCCACAGTATTGATTTTTTTGATGTTTCCATCACCGGGTGCAGTTGGAAGGATTAAAAACTTTAAAAGATTGCTGCAGGGTAATCAGAAAAAGGGTATTATCATTAATAATGTTTTCGGGTTCAGTGATTTTTGTTCTGAAGTCATAATTGATGATTTAGGAATACCTGTCTTAGGCAGTATACCTTTTCTGGGAAACGAGAAAAAAGATTTCTTAAGAGCAGGAAAATTTAAGACAGGAATTTTAAATTTACAGAAAGGGATGGCCGGACTGGCAGGTAGGATATTACAGTGATGAGGAAAGAAGAAATTAAAAGCAGCCAGGCTAAATTATATACAATAAAAGAAGTTTCAGATCTGACAGGAATAAGTGAAGGTGAAATAATAAGGCTTGTTCTTCTAAAAAAAATAAAAGCTGTCAGGATTGGAAAAAGTGTAAGGATAACTGAGGACAAACTGGGGTTATTTATAGATAGTTTAATCGGGAATAATTTTAGCGGAGCAGTTAATAATTTTGAGAATCTGGGGCAGGAGAAAATTTTATATACAGCCGAGCAGGTTGCAAAAATATTAAATTTATCTGTTGATAATGTGTGGCTGTTATTGAAGACAGGAAAGTTAAAGGGGTTTAAGATAAGGGAGGGCAGGAGCTCCTGGAGAATTCCTGTAAAAAGCCTCGAAGAATTCATTTCTTACAGAATGAAGGTTGTTACAAAGTAATGCAGGGCGGTAAAAAAGAAAAGCGCAAGTTTACACCTTTAGAAAAGACAGCTATTATATTTATAGTTATTTTAATAATTGCAATTTTACTGCTCGTTTTCAGTAAACAGCTTCAGCAGTATTTTGAAATATTTAAAGCCTGGTATGAGAGCGCATGAATTTAATTTTCCAGTAAATACTGACAAATACTAATTTAAAAAATTTTATTGTGTCCTTTACAGGGTTTACATGGCTTATGAAATTTTTATGATATATGGTTGTAATGGGGATATTTTTTATTACGTAATTATGCCACCCTGCTTTAAGTAATATTTCCGGTTCTGTGTCAAAATTTTTAGTCTCAAGTTTTATATTTTCTAAGAATTTTTTTCCAATATATCTGAAGCCTGACTGAACATCATTTATTTTTTTGCCTGCAATAAGTGATATTATCCAGGATGTTATAAAATTTGTTGCAAGCCTTATAAAAGGCATACCCTTAACATTTTGAAATCTGCTGCCGACTATTATATCGGGTTCAGATGACTCAACCTCGTTTATAAAGTTTCTGATCTCGCTTACCCTGTGCTGGCCGTCAGCATCAATTGTGATAACACCCTTATAATTTTTTTCCTTTGCATAGTTGAAACCTGTTTTTAATGCTTCACCTTTCCCTCTATTCACAGTGTGCTCAAGCAGTATTATATTTGGAATGTTCTGCCCTGTTTTTTTTAAAAATTTTTTTATAATTTCTTTAGTGCTATCCTTTGAGCCGTCATCAACAATTACTATATCAAGGTTATATTTTAGGCATTCTAAAATAACACCTTCTATATATTTCTCTTCATTGTATGCAGGGATTAGGATGGCAATTTTTTCTGTCTTTTCTACTATTTTATTTTCTTCCATCATTATTAAATTTATTAAGGCGGTCATTTATTAGTCTTAATTTTATTAAATAAATTCTTTTAAATCAAAGGAACCATGCCAGCTTAGCCTTCAAAAGGTTTTCTCAACAACCCATCCATTGACACTTAAAATCTTGCTCTTATTGTTACAACGGAATTGGAGATGCTAACTAAATCAAAAAGCTCTTTTTTAAAATATTAATAAATTTGGTATTATAGCATTTGTAATATTAAGCTCAACATAACATTTAATAATGTTAGCATCTAAAATTTCGTGATTGCAATAAAAGTAAAACTTTAAGGACCAGGATGGGTTATTTCAAAAACACGCAAAGCTTTGTCCCAGCGAGCCAAAGCTTACTCAGTTTCAGTCTTCGCTCTCCTTCCGGAGAAGGAACCGTGCCCGCTCATCCTTCAAAAGGTTTTCTCAATAACCCATCCGTTGGCCTGTTAATTTATTTTTTATCACGAAATTTTAGATGCTTCCTTTAATAATTATTGTTGCGTATTTATAACTTTTTTGGTTTTAAATTGGTTACCCGTATTAAAAATTATTTAAATAAATACATAAAAAAATATTTTTTTGAGATAGTTAAAACTGTCGGTCCTATAATACTGCTTGTACTGATTCTGCATTTTTCAATTGTCAGACTTCCTTCTGAACTTCTTTTGAGATTTTTACTGGGGATTTTCATGGTTGTAATAGGGTTAAATGTTTTTCTAAAGGGGATAAGATTGAGTTTACTGTCAGTTGGGGAAATGATAGGTTCAGAATTGCCCAAGAAAAAATCAGTACCTCTTATTCTTCTGGTCAGTTTTATTATAGGGTTTTCAATTACAGTTGCAGAGCCTGATGTCAGGGTTCTTGCAGCACAGATAGACCTGGTATCAAACGGGCAAATAAACAAGAGCGTATTGATAGTTTTTATTGGTATAGGTATAGGTCTTTTTCTTCTTTTAGCTTTCATAAGAATTTTGAAAAATATCCCTCTAATATATTTTCTATTCGGCGGTTATTTTTTAGTATTTATTTTATCTTTCTTTACACCACCAAAGTTTATACCTATATCTTTTGATGCCGGCGGGGTCACTACAGGGCCGGTAACAGTGCCTGCCATATTATCACTTGGAATAGGTATGGTGTCAGTACTTGGTGGTAAAAATAAATTGTCAGATGCATTTGGTCTGATAGGAATTGCTTCAATAGGCCCTGTTATTACAGTAATGATACTGGGGATGATATTTGGATGATTGAATTTATAATAATTTCAGATTTACTTGATTTGCTGGTTGAAATAGCAATAGCTTTGCTGCCGCTTTTGTTGATTTTTATTTTTTTTCAGATATTTGTTTTCAAGCTTAAAAAAAATAAAGTAATCAATATAATAAAAGGTTTTTTTCTGACTTTTATTGGGCTTGTGCTGTTTCTGTTTGGAGTAAAAATAGGGTTTATTCCTACAGGTAAAATAATTGGGGAAACCCTGGGTGCAGGCTCCAATAACTGGATACTTATACCCCTTGGTTTTTTCCTTGGTTTAATGGTAACTATTGTTGAGCCTGCAATAAGGGTTTTATGCATAGAAATTGAAAAGGCATCAAGCGGATATATCAAAGAAAAAACAATACTTTATACTTTATCTATAGGGGTAGCTGTATCAGTGGCAACTGCAATGGCAAAAACAATCTACGGTCTGCCTCTAACATATTTATTAATTCCAGGGTATATTCTGACTTTTATTCTGGCAATACTGGCAGGACCCAATTTTACAGCAATTGCCTTTGATTCAGGCGGTGTTGCAACCGGTCCTATGGTTGTAACGTTTATAATGTCAATTTCAATTGGAATTGCAGATATAATGAAAGATAGAGATAGTGTTCTTCACGGATTCGGGCTGGTTTCTCTTGTAGCACTTGCACCGATACTATCTGTGTTAATTCTTGGTATAAATTACAGACTAAAGGGAGGTGGATATGGGAACAGAAGAAAAAAAAGACGCAAGTTTAATTTGCAGAAATAACCATGACCTTATTGTTACTATAGTAAACAGGGGCAACGCGGAATTAATATTGAATGCTTCAAAAAAAGCAGGAGCTGAAGGCGGTACAGTAATTTATGGACGTGGAATGGGAATTCATGAAAAGGGTTCAATCATGGGTATACCAATTGAACCGGAAAAGGAAATAATATTTACAATTATTCCCAAAGATAAAACAAGGGAAATTTTAAATGCCATCACTGCTGCTGGAAATTTAGATGAGCCCGGTACTGGAGTTGCTTTTGTAGTAAATATTCAGGAAGTAGCAGGCATCTGCCATTTACTGGAAAATGTATAATTCAAGGTAAAATGGTTTTTATATTGAGAATAGTTATGCAGTACAGCATAGAATTAAGAATGGTTATGCGGTATAGCATAGGACATTATATATTCCGAGGAAAAACCGGCAGGTCTTGTTAGGAAGTAATATCTGACATGTTTTTTTTCTTTAAAACCCATTCTCTCGTATAATTTTTTAGCTTTAGGATTTGTATTTACAACTTCAAGTACAACTTCTTTAAAAGCTTTATTTTTTGCAAATTCAAGAACTTTGTTAATAAGATCTGTTCCAATTCCTGCACCGCGAAACTGCTCTTTTACAGCAATTGAGTCTATTCTTACGGCATCTTCCTTAACCTTTGGTGAAAATATTTTCCACATGAAGTAAATAAAATAACTCGTAAATGGATTAAAATACTTCCTTAAATAGCTGTATTTTATCTCAATGAAGTTTTTATTTTCATAATGCAGTCCAGCTATGCCAACAACATCATTTTCAATAAGTGCGTAAAATACTCTGTCTTTATTAAGGGAATTTTTATAAATTGCCACTGCTTTTTCTCTTGATTTTATCAGGGGTCTTATTTTCTGCTTAAAGGCTGAATAAAAGATATTCATTGCCTGGTTTAGCTGCTCTTCATTTATTTTATCTGAAATTTTAATTTTTGAGATTTTTTTCACTTAAGGTGCTGGGTTATTTAAAAAATTTGTATAGTAGCTTCTTATTCTTTTAAATAAATCCGGCTTTGTTTTCTGGAGTATATCAAAAACCTTGGGGTTAAACAATTTTGAATGGTTTATGCTTTTTCTGAATGCGTCAATCAAAAATTCAATAGCCTCCTTATCTTTTTTGTCAATGGTGCTTATAAGTCTTTTTAAATCTTCTTTTTTGCTCTCTATTCTTTCGTTGTTCTTCAGGATATCTGCATAGTCTTTTTTATCAAGACATGCACCGCACCAGTCAAGGCAGCTTTTCTCTGATTCATAAAAAACTACTTTACCATCCATGTAATCAATTATCTGCGGTTTTACTTTAAAAACATTTGTATGACATTTAGGACATTTTACCTTACGTTCATCTGAGAAAAATTCAATCTCATATCCGCATTTACTGCACTGAACAATGTTTGTGTTAAAATCTTTTAAATAGGCTGTATTCTGGCCCGGACATCCTGTTTTAAATTGAACCATTATAATTTTCCTCTTTCCATCTGGAATGAAGCTTTTTATTCATAAGTACTTAATTCTGTTATTATTTTATCCACCTTTATATCGTTTTCTGACGCATAAATCTTATCAATTACCTGCATTTCGAAGCACAGCGCTATTTTTTTAACATCACCGGGGAGCATTGGCAGCAGTCTGTCATAGAAACCGCCACCATAACCTATCCGATTGAGTTCTTTATCAAAGCATACGCCCGGGATTATTGCCAGGTCAATATCACAAATATCTGCAGGTTTGCATAGCGATTTTACAGGTTCCATAATGCCATAGCTGCCCTTTTCAAGCTGGGTTTTCAGATTTTCTATAAAGAAAAGCTCAAGCTTTTTGCCGCATACTCTTGGCAGTATTATTTTTTTACCCTGATTTTGAGCTTTTTTAATGATAATTGTAGTATCAGGCTCGCTTCTGAATGGATAGTAAATCAGAAGGCTTTCCGAATCCCTGTATTCAGGCAATTTGACCAGCTTGGCAGCAATTATCTTTGTTTTTTTTAACACCTGCCTTGATGGTATCAGGTCTCTTTCTGCCTGAATTTTATATCTTAAGGTTTTTTTATCATCCAATTTAAGATAAACCCTGTTTTAGTATACCATTAACCCACCAGATTTCAGTCTGGTTATGGGCAGGCTATATTTTATCCACAGTAAGCAAAGGAAGCACACAGCTTCAGCCGGCAGAGTTTCACCATGCCATTAAGCTGCCAGATTCAGACTGACAGAAAATAGCTTTTTATATTTTATGGAATAGAAAGGAATTCCACAGCTCCAATCTTGAAGTTTCACTACTGCTCTTTATAAAATGCTACTGCAACACCGGGACCGAGATGTGTTCCAACAACAGGCCCGATTTTTATCCTTAAAAGGAATTTTGGATTAAATAATTCTTTTATCTTTGATTCGAGTTCATCCGCGTCCTCATTAAGGTCGGCATCTGCAACTGACACAATTAGATTGCCTGCATCTTTTACCATTTCCTGCATTGAGCTTATAAGCTCACTTTTTGCCTGGTTCCATCTTCTTGTAGTTTTAAACTGTGAAACTTCACCAAGACGAAGTGTCAGGAGGGGTTTTATTTCAAGAAGTGATGCAATCAAGCCTTTAGCCCTGCCAATCCTTCCGCCCTTTTTCAGGTATTCGAGGGTGTGCGGTATAAATAGTGTTTTGATTTTTGATTTGATATCAAGAACAGTTTTTACAATTTCTTCTTTTGAAGCACCTGCTTCAGCAAGCTGTGCAGCTTTCAATACCATCAACCCGAGAGCCATTGTGGTTGCTTCAGAATCTATGATTTCAATATCTTTGCCTTCCAGATCTTTTTTGGCAAGTGTTGCAGAGTCTATTGTCCCGGACATTTTTTTTGATATGTGTATTGAGATTATGCTTTCATGTGATTCCAGTAATTTTGAATACACATTTTTAAAGTCAGCAGGTGACGGCTGAGTAGTTGTGGGGAGCTTTTTGGATGTTTTCAATTTTTCATAGAATTGTTCTATTGTTATATCAATTCTATCATCCACATAAGCTTTTTCTTCAAAAATTACTGATAATGGCACAACTTCAATATTGTATTTTTTGTACAATTCCACAGGCAGATCTGCGGTGCTGTCTGTAACAATTGCAATTTTACTCATTCTTACCTCCTATCCTCTTTTTTTATTTTTTTAATTTTTCCTCGTTAGAGAAAATAAGTCTTATTTAGAGCTTCTTAAAATAATTTTTTATTTAAGCAACAGGTCTGATGTAAAATTATAAGTCTGTGTTATAGAGATAGTCGAATTTTTCAATATATTTGTTTCTAAAAAACAGGTTTTTCTATTAATTAATATTTTTTTTCTGGTATAATCACTTTTAAAAATTAGCCATTTTAAGCGATTTTGAATTGTAATTGTTTTTAATTGTTTAGAGTTATTTTATAAATTTGATTGAATATCATGAATAAAAATAAATCTAAATTTTCTGCAGTTTTTTTCAGTCATACTTTCTTAGTTTTGCTGCTTCTATTGGTTATGTCTTCATCACTATTTTTTTACTCCTGTGAAAGTAAGGAGAAATATATAAGAATTGGAAACCAGGCAGTTTTTTCAGGAGATGATAAGTTTTTTGGTGAGGATCAGTTGATAAGTTTAAGTATTGCGGCTTCTGAACTTTCTCCTGTAAGGATAGGGGGGTTCAATTACAAAATTAATATTATTACAAAAGATGACGAAGGAAATGCTGAAAGGGCATTCTTAATTGCCCAGGAATTTGCTGATGAAGGGGTTTCTGCTGTAATCGGCTCAACTTTCAATGGAACCACAAAAGCATCACTTCCTGTTTATTCAGAATTTAATATCCCTTTAATTACACCTTCATCGCAGGGTGAGGAAATATCAAGAGGTTTCAATAACTTCTTTAGAATGATAATCAATAACGGCCAGAAGGTGGAAAATATTGCTAATTTCATTACTGAGGATATTAAACCAGAAAAGTTAATTTTGATTGATAATGGAAGTGAATATTCAATAAAACTTTTAGATTTTTTAATAGAGATATTTGAAAATAGAAATATTACATTTCAGAAGAGATACTCGATTAATTTTAATCCGGATGATTACAGTGTACTTGCTGAAAATCTTTTAATTGATGAACCTGATGTTATATTTTTCTGTGCAAAATATAACGAGGTGGCTGATTTAATGACTAAGGCAAGAAAATTAAACTTAAATTCACAGTTTATAGCGGAGGAAATTAGCATGGATGAGGGTATTACTGCAATTACTGACAGCCAGTATCTTGAGGGTCTTATTGCTGTTGTCCCTGAACCACCTTCGCTTGCAAAATATACCGAGGATAAGAAAGCAATTGAATTCTGGCGAAAATATAATGATTATGTCTCAAAAATTCAGGATGAAGATATAAGCAAGAGCGGGCCTGGTGTTTTTGCCCCGTACTGCTATGATGCATTTTATATATTGATAAATGCGATGAAAAAAGCAAACTCGATTACCCCGGAAGATTTTATGGGAGAGTTGAAAGCTACTTCTTACGATGGGATTACCGGTCGTATTGAGTTTAATGCAAATGGCGAAAGGATTAACCCGCCTTCAACTGTTTTTTTAATTAAAAATGGTGTCTGGATCAGGTATTTACAGAAATAAAGTTTAGGGTTTTGGGCAAAACCTCAAATTTTGCAGGAAGTTTACATATAAATTCACCGTCTGCAAAAATGCTGAAACTATATTCACTGTCAATTTCAATATTTTTTACCTTCAAATATTCAACAAAAGAATCATTTATATGTGTTCCTTCGTAAACTGAAGGGAATGTTTTTATAAAATGAATTTTACTCATCCTTTTTATTATACATAAATCCAGGATTCCGTCGGTCGGGTCAGCCTCCGGTGTTATTCTCATTCCGCCACCGTAAGTTGTCATATTTCCAACTGCAAGCATCATTGCATCAAGATTTCTCTCATTGCCGTCATATTTGAAAGAAAAGGTTTTGGACCTGAAAGTTATCAGAGTTTTATACACCGCATATTTATATTTTGCAGGACCTTTAAGTGGAAATTTTGTATTATTTGCAAGATCATTTACAACAGAGTCAAAGCCCGTCCCTGATATTGCAAGATAATAGTATTTACGGTTAATGAGCCCAAGGTCAATTTTTTTTATTTTAGGATTTTTTAATATCAGGCAGCATTTTTCAATATCCATTGGTATTTGCATATTTCTGGCAATATCATTGCCTGAGCCCATTGGTATACAGCCGACATTTTTATCTGTTCCGGCAAGGACATTGGCAATATAATGCAGTGTACCATCTCCACCGAATGAGATAAAGTTTGTGAAATTATCAATATTTTTTCTAACTGTTTGTGTGATATCGTCGGTACCTTTACTTATATGGATTTTATAATTCATGCCCAATTTTTTAAGCAGTTCCTCAAGTTCTTCTTTTCTTTCAACTGTTTTACCTCGAAATGATGCAGGGTTTAAAATAATTAAATTCTTCATTTTACTTTTTCAGTTTTGTTAGTTTTTTAAAAAATAGTTTTATACTGAATAATTACTCATTAAATAAAATAACTTATTGATCCAACGGATGGGTTATTTCAAAAACACGCAACCTTTGCCCCAGGTTAGCCAAAGCTTGCTCTGTTTCAGGCTTCGCTCTCTTCTTAAAAGAGGAACCGTGCCCGCTTAAGCCTTCAAAAGGTTTTCTCAATAACCATCCGTTAACCCCTATAGTCTTACTTTTATTGCTATCACGAAATTGGAAATGCTTCCTTAAACAATTCATAACAATTGATATATAATTTGCTGCTAAATAGACGTTTCTAATTATTTTTAGTTTTACTGATTTTTTAATTCGAGTATAATAATTGAGTATAATAATAATAAAATTTTATAAACCTGCTATAGGAGAATGCCATAATAAAGATTAACCAAAGGAGGATAAGATGAATATTTTTAACCGGATAATTATAGTTTTGATTCTAATTTTTTTTATTTTTGTTTCTTTTCTCTCAATAGCAAATGAAATTGCGAATCTTTTTTCATGGTCAGATATTGCATCAAGGGTTTTTAAACCTGCGGGCAATATACCTTCAATAATTTCCATACCTGTGATGATTCTGGTCCTGGTTGTCTGTGTGCTGCTTCTGCTTCTTGAGTTTTATCGAAGGAAGGTTAAAATCGCAAAAATTTATAATGTTGAGTCCGGTAAGGCAATGATTACCATAGAAACAATATCACAGCAGATTAAAGAATCAGTTCTGCAGCTTGACGGTTTGAAAAATTTAAGAGTTAATGTAGTTCCGAAATCAGGCGGTGTAATAATAAATATGCTTGTTGAGCTCGGACAGGGTTTAAATATTCCTGAAAAGATGACTGAAATAATTAAAACTGCAAGGGAGCTGGCAGTAAATAAATTGAATATAAAAGTTGTTGATACAAATTTAACTGTAACTAATTTAATTCCTGAAGAAGGCGCAGCACAGATCAAAAGGCGCCAGACAACTGTTCCGGCTCCAATTATTAATGAGAGAAGCCAGCCACAGGAAGTTCAAGAAGTTCAAGAAGATAAAGAAGAAGATACAAAAAAAGAAGAAATATCCTGAACACTGAGCGGGGTTAGTATATTGGTAGTATATGAGCTTCCCAAGCTCAAGAGGCGGGTTCGATTCCCGTACCCCGCTCCACTAACTTATTATTTTATTTACAGTATTATCGGTATTATTACAATATTATCAGTATTATATTAGTATATTAATGCTGCATCCAAAATTAAAGAGATTTTTAAGTCAGAAAAGCGGTTATTTTTTAGTAACAGGCCCACCTGGTACGGCAAAGACATATTCACTGATTGAATTACTCTTATACCTGTTGGATAAAAAACAGATCGACCCTTCAAGAATACTGGTTTTTTGTTTTAACAGGAGGTGGGCAAAGATTCTGAGGGAAAGGCTTGCTGAATCTGCTGAAAGAAGCATCTTTGAAGTCCAGATAACTTCCTTTTTTTCTTTCTGTGCTGATTTTATTGAAAAAACTTTTTATTTAAAGGGTCCGGCTGTTAATGAAAAACCTCCACTAATTGATTTTAATAATAAGATTCAAATACTGAATGCTACACGGCAGTGGAAGCTTTTAAAAGAAGTTATTGACAGCCTTGAGAAAAAATATTATCCCCTGACATTTAAATATATGGGGGGCAATTCTTTTGTCAGGAATAGTTTTACCCAGGAAGTTTTTGATTTTATTTTAAGAGCCCAGGAAAGCCTGCTAACCCCGTCCGACCTTTCCTGTAAGTTAACATCATCTGACGTCCCATTTCTTTCAGAAATTGCAGGTATTTATGACAGTTATAACAAAGCGCTTTTAAAAGGTAATTTATACAACTATGGCAGATTGCTTGCAGATACTGTTGATATTTTAAAGAATAACAGCGGCATCAGAAATTCCGCCAGGCAGTTATATGATTTTATTATAATTGATGAGCTGCAGGAGTTAAATAAGGCACAGTTTCAGATAGCTGAACTTCTTTCAATGTCAAATCTTATTTTTTTTGGAAATGACGACGAGAGCATTTATGCATTCAGGGGTTCAATGATAAATAATTTTGGAAAGGTTCTGGAAAAAATATATCAGGGCAGTAACCCTGAAAAAAATGTTTTATTTTTAAAAACGAACTATAGAAATAATTATTATATAAATAAAGTCTGCGAAAATTTTATTAATTTAAATGAAAACAGGATATCAAAGAGCTCATCAGTAAAAAAAAATCCGCAGGCAAAAAATGGAATTAAGAATGTTGTTTGTGCCCCGGTCATTACAAAAGAGTTCAAGACAGCGCTTGACGAGGTTAATTTCATAGTTGAGCAGATAAAGAAAAGTATCATTTTAAAAAAAGTAAACCCCGAGGATATCTGCATACTTGTAAAAGGGCTCGGGTATAAGACAGTCCTTATTGAGAATGCTCTAAGGCAGAATAAGATATTGTATACATACAGGTCTTCAAGAACAATTCTTGAAAACACTAATATTCAGTATATTATTAATTTCTTAAAATTTATTACACTGTTGAATGAAGAGGTTAAAGGCTTAAATGAATATATTAAAATAGTTTTTAAGGAAGGAGACCGAAACAATTTAAAGAATAGACTCTTAGGGTCAATCCTTGGTTCAGTATTTGTGGGTGTAAGTCC
>Ga0194125_10010726_pt1 | contig 12456 bp, 12 predicted proteins | sample TA2KigC250mmetaG_FD_148626 | JGI IMG/M metagenome (GOLD analysis project Ga0194125, IMG submission 148626) | Freshwater microbial communities from Lake Tanganyika, Tanzania - TA2015034 Kigoma Deep Cast 250m | ecosystem: Environmental > Aquatic > Freshwater > Lake | place: Tanzania: Lake... | reverse complement strand
ACATAGATAGTGGGCGGATGGTGATTCGGGTCAATGAGGGAAAGGGGCTGAAGGACCGCTATACCTTGCTTGGTGAGCGCAATCTGGAGATGCTGCGTCGTTACTGGAAGGCATACCGCCCCCCGGAGTGGTTATTCCCTGGTAGGAATGTCTCTGACCCCGTGAGCATATCGGCGATCCAAAGGGTGTTCAAGGCATCCCTTGAGAAAGCAGGAATCAAGAAGAAGGCATCGGTGCACACCTTGCGACACTGCTTTGCGACCCACCTGCTGGAGTCCGGAACCGATCTCTATTACATCCAGCGGCTTTTGGGGCACAAGAGCGCTGGCACTACCTCCGTTTATCTTCACATCACGGGGAAAGATATCGGGAAGATTAAGAGTCCCATCGATTCTCCACTGGGAAATCAGAAGCCTGCTTCATAAAAGAGGGCTTCTGATGCGACGTTGCCTTGAAGTGGCCGATATCTTTCGGGCCTATGGGCCGGCCTATCGAGAGGCTCATGGTCATGAGATGCCTATTCGTCACCACCGGGTGATGCGGGCAGTTGAGATCTGCCGCACTGCCGAGCTTGGGGGTCATGTGGATGAGTGTGATCATTGTGGTCGGTTGAGGATATCCTACAACTCCTGCCGGAACCGGCATTGCCCCAAATGCCAGTGCCTGGATAAAGAGCGATGGCTTGAAGCCAGGAAAGAGGATTTACTTCCTACCGCTTATTTTCACCCGGTCTTTACCATGCCTGAAGGGGTGAAGCCTCTATCCCTGAGAAACCAGGGGGTAGTCTACCCCATCCTTTTCAAGGCCGCATCGGAGAGCATCAAGGAACTGACGGAAGATCCCAAGCACCTTGGAGCGGAGGTGGGCTTCATTGCGGTCCTGCATACTTGGAGCCAGACTCTTATGGATCATCCACATCTGCATTGCATCGTGACAGGAGGTGGGTTGTCCACGGATGGGCTGCGATGGATACCCTGCAAGGGGGAGTTTTTCCTTCCGGTCAAGGTTCTCTCTCGGCTCTTCCGAGGCAAGTTCCTGGCCTACCTCAAGGAAGCCTATAAGAAAGGGAAGTTGGTGTTCCCTGGCAAGGTCGCCCACTTGAAAGAGAAGAGCACATTCAACGCCCTGCTCAAGGAACTCTACCGACAGGAATGGGTGGTTTACTGCAAACCCCCTTTCCAGAGCGCAGAAAGGGTGATGGATTACCTTGGCCGCTACACCCATCGGGTGGCTCTATCGAACGACAGGCTGGTAAAACTGGAAGGCGGCAAGGTTACTTTCCGATACCGAGATAGCCAGGACAACGACAGGATCAAGCCCATGACTCTGGATGCTTCCGAATTCATCCGGCGCTTTCTCCTGCACATCCTACCCGATGGGTTTGTGAAAATCAGGCACTACGGAATCTTGAGCAACCGGAACCGCAATACCAAACTGGGCCTGTGTAAGAGACTCCTCAGCGTTGATTGTCGGTATGAGGGAAGAGAAAAGCAATCCGAATCGTGGCAGGACCTCCTCACCCGGATAACCGGCCACGATCCCCGGATCTGCCCATACTGTGGAAAAGGGAGGATGGTACTGAAAGAAGTCCTTAACCCATCAGCGCTTCCGCTGCCTCCATAAGAATGATTTTGCACCATGGACAATCAATCACCCTTTCATTAGGGCCGATCATCGGCAGAGGGGAACTATGTGCTTTTTCAGGAATCCACTACTCCAACCCTTCCAGGAGACATCGTACGAGCACCGCCTTTCCATTTCCCGCACGCGAAACGCTATCCAATTGTCAAAGATCACGCCCCTCATATAGAATCAACCTGGAACAAAGGAGCTATTGAATCCCCATAGCCCAGCGAAGCGGTTCAGTTCAACAGATTGTAACCGGAATGAAAAAAGCGTCACTCCGTTTACAATCTTAATTGTTTAGCCAATAAAATTATAAGAGAAAAGGTGGTATAATTGAATTGAATATTCGTTATTACATCGATCCGGAAACAGGACTGCCTCATATCTACGGACACGATGTTGAGGAAACAGAGGTAGAAGAAGTTCTTTCCAAACCGGGAGAAGATCGACCGGGTCAAGAGGGATCACGAGTTGCAATTGGAAAGACATCAGACGGACGTTATCTTAGGGTAATTTATGTCCCTGATCCAGAGCCAAATAGTGCTTTTGTAATTACAGCGTATGAACTACGAGGCAGACCATTAATCGCATATCGTCGCCGCAGAAGGAGAAAGAAAAAATGAAACAAAGTAGATTTCCGCCAGGATGGGATGCTGAACGTGTTAAAAGGGTATTAGCCCATTATGAGTCGCAGTCTGAAGAAGAAGCTTTTGCTGAGGATGAGGCAGCATTCGAAGCTTTGGGGCAGACAGTCATGGAGGTCCCAACAGAAATTGTACCGGCAATACGCGAGCTTATTGCAAAACACAAAGCAGCTTGAAAATGGCTAACAATCGCATCAACCTGACGCGGATTAGCCGCGTCAGGTTTTGAGCATTGGGGATTGCCCGCGAAGGTTATGCAAATCGTTAGGCGAAAAGGCTAAAATGGCCAGGCATTAATTATGATAATGTATTATTGAAGGAGGATGAAACAATGAAGATTGACATCGATGAACTCAGCGAATCAGAACTTATCGATCTCAATAATAAGATCGTTCAACGTTTGCGATTTCTGAAGCAGAAGCGTGCACATGAACAGATGCTCAAATTCAAGATCGGCGACCGTGTAACTTTTCATCCGGAAGGGCTCCCACCGGTGGTAGGAATGCTAACCCGCTATAACCGGAAGACTGTAACGGTTATTACCGATGACGGGCAGCATTGGAACGTATCACCAATTCTCCTTCGAAATGTAATCTCCGAAAGCGCGGAGATGACTGGCACCAAGGTAGTTCCGCTGAGAAGAGAGTAGATGTATGCTGCCGCCTAACGAATCACTCAAGCGCCTGCCTGCCGTCAGGCAGGGATGGCTTGCAGCCCTTACTGACTTACAACGTTATGCACCCAATTGAATAAAGCGAGGATTACCTATGAAACGTTGTGAATGGGCCAATAGGAGCGAGTTCGAGCGATCCTATCATGATAATGAATGGGGCGTACCAATCCACGACGACAGGCGTCTATTCGAGTTTCTTATCTTGGAAGGTGTGCAGGCAGGACTGAGCTGGTCCACAATCCTTAGAAAGCGAGACGGTTATAGAAAAGCGTTTGACAATTTTGATGCCCGAAAAATCTCCCAATACTCCCAAAATTACGTTTCCCAGTTACTCGCTAATCCTGAGATCATAAGAAACAGGCTGAAGATTAATGCGACCATCACAAACGCTCGAGCGTTCCTGCAGGTGCAGGAACAATTTGGGAGTTTTGACCGTTACATCTGGCAATTCGTTAATGGCAGATCTATTCAGAATTCATGGGAAAAGATGACGGATATTCCCTCCAACACTCCTGAGTCTGAAGCCATGAGCAAAGATTTGCAGAAAAGGGGGTTCAAGTTTGTCGGGACAACAGTTTGTTACGCCTTCATGCAAGCAGTTGGCATGGTAAATGATCATGTCGTAGGTTGTTTCAGACACGAGGAACTCAAGAATAAAGGGGATCATAACGAGTCGGTGCACTGGATCGCCAGTAAATCCGGCTCCCGGTGACCTCTTTGTTAGGCACCGAGAAGAAGGCAGGAAAATCGGTATAATTAATCTTAAAGAGGACGGGGATGTGTGAGTTCTGTGTGAAACACGGTGAGGGGAAAAGGTGGTACTTGCAGGCAAAGAACTACTCTGATGACTTGCTGAGTGATGTTCGCCGGCAAAGGTTCATCGAAGAGTTCTTATCAAACCCGGAAGCACTCGCAAGGGAAACCCGGCGTATCGATCGCCTGAAGAAGGCACCGAAATTTATCAGGAGTTTGGTAACCCGCATCATCACCCAGAGAATGAAGAAAGTCCACTTTGGACAGGTGGTGCCTATTGAAGAGATCGAGCAGATCTTCGGTTTCGTTAATTCTATTGTCCGTGTGGCTTGCATCTGTCGCCATATCAGCATAGGCAAAGAGAAGCGCTATTGCTATGGAATTAGCATGGCCCCTAACGGTGGAAGGCTTGCCGAGATTATCGGTGGTCTTGACAAGAGTTTTCTCAATGGGCCGTATGCCGCTGGATTTGAGACGCTCACTAAGCACGAAGCTATCTCTGCATTTCACACACATGAGCAAGAGGGTCTCTGCCATAGTGTGTGGACCTTCCACACGCCCTTCATTGGTGGAATCTGCAACTGCGACCGCTCAGACTGCCTTGCCATGCGCAGCACCGTCACACATGCAATTCCTGTTATGTTTCGAGCAGAGTATGTTGCCAAGGTCGATCCTGAAGAGTGTGCTGGCTGCAAGGAATGTATGCGAATTTGTCAGTTTGGTGCTGTCACCTATAGCGCCTCAAACAAAAAAGCAGTCATCGATCAAGTGTGGTGCTATGGCTGCGGGGTCTGCCGCTCAGTCTGCAAGAAGAATGCGATCCGGCTTGAGGACCGCATCAATGTCCCGGGTGCTGCAAACTTCTGGTAGAAAACAAAATATTTTTAGAGACGGTGGAGGAATTGGAACGAATAGTTGCCCTAATACTTAGCCTTGTTGATTTTCATAAAGATAAAGAATAGAACCAGACTGCTCACTTTTATCATCGCTATCATGATGCAGGATTCTTTTAGACCCAGAATGGGCAGTAGAAGAACCCCCCCAAATAGTCCACCAAAAAATCCTCCCAAAAGATCTGCCCCATAGAGTAATCCAGCAGTCCTGGCGACGGATAGGCCTTTTGTGGGAAGGCTCTGTTAGATCTTGGAAGCCAGCGGAAACTGAAGTCCGATCGAAGCGCCCGCGAGAAAGGACATCGTGAAGAAGACCCCGTAAAGGGAGAAAAGTCTGTTCGTACGCAGGTTTTGAGGAGAGGAAAGTCCGATGAAGATCATATCGAAATGGTAGATGGTCCTATTCAATATATTTATCCTTTGTAAAGCCCCTCAGCCTTTCCCTCCCCCAGGTAGGAGAGGGATGGGGTAAGGGGGCATTGATTGGGATTAGTCGGGTAGAAAAAGGATGCAAATAGTTATTTCAAACCAGCAATAAAATATGATATATTTTGTAGGGTCTTACACTTATTCACGAAGGTTTTGGCATGAAGAAAAAATGGATCTGTCGGGAGGGTCACGGAGGTGATTTTTGAATGATCAGAAGGGTAAAGATCCTCGATTCTGAGAGATGTACGGGTTGCCAATTGTGTATGTTAGCATGTACGAGAAGAGAGGGAAAGGCATCTTTGGAAGGATCGAGAATAAGGGTAAGATCAGTAGGCGGCATGGAAAGGGGGCTTACGGTCATCGTTTGCAGGGCATGCCAAGATCCATCCTGCATGTATGTCTGCCCAGTTGATGCTTTAGAAAAGCGGGAGAGAGGTGGAGTAGTGTTCCACAAAGAAAGATGTATCGGATGTGGTAAATGTGCGGAGGCCTGTCCTCTTTCGGCCATTGAGATGGATGAGGAAGAGGCAAAACCACTGATCTGCCTCTATTGTGGCTATTGTAAAAATTATTGCCCTTATGGCGTCTTAGAATTGGAGAAGACTTAGAATGGATTCCTATCTCAAGAGAGTGCTCATCATCAATCTGACAAATCATTCCTACCAAATTGAAGAAAGGCAAAATTATTTTAAAGAATATATTGGCGGTGTCGGTGCAGGAATTAAGCTCCTAAGAGAATTTCTAGACCCAAACGTGGACCCTTACCATCCGGATAATGTTATCGTTTTTTCGATTGGGGCGTTAACAGGCAAATTTCCCATGGTTTCGAAGGTTGTCTCCCTATTTAAATCCCCCCACAATGGACTCCTGGGAGAAAGTCACGCCGGAGGAAGATCAGCGATTGCCATGTGGCAAGCGGGTTACGGGTCCATTGTTATAAAAGGAGCAAGCCAAATACCTATCTATGTCACCATAAATGGAAACCAAGTTCGTTTTAAAGAAGCAAGAGCTTTATGGGACATTGCCGATACTGAAACAGTTGGAAGGATCCTCAGGGAAAGAGACGGAATAAGTGGATTGAGAACGATCATGAGGATTGGAAGGGGAGGGGAAAGACTCATCTCCTATGCCAATGTCACCACAGAAACCTACAGGCATTTCGGCAGGCTTGGATTGGGAGCTGTCTTTGGAAGTAAAAAACTGAAGGGATTGATCATCTCTGGGAAAAGAAGCATTTCGATTGAGAATAGAAAGGAATATCAGCACTTGTATGATGAGATATTCGAGTTGTGTACCTCCTCACCTGTTAAAAAATATCATGAACTTGGAACCTCTGAAAACATTTTGCCGCTCAACGCCCTTCATGCCCTTCCGACACGGAATTTTAAGGAAACCTCTTTTGAGAACGCTGAGAGTTTATCGGGTGAGAATCTGGCCATGAATTATCTTGGAAGGAGAATTGCGTGCAGCCATTGTCCGGTAGGATGTATCCACCTTGCTATACTAAGAGAGAAATATCCGGACGATCCCTATTTTTATAAGACCACTTTAGTTTCCTATGATTATGAACCAATTTACAGCTTAGGAAGTGTTTTGGGAATCAAGAGTGTTGAGGACTTTTTAAAATTGATGATCACTGTGGAAAAGGTTGGAATCGATGCCATCACTGCCGGAGTGGTATTGGCATGGGTAACCGAAGCTTATGCAGAAGGATTAATAGGAGAGAATGAAACTGGGGGTCTATCACCCTGTTTCGGCGACACTGAGACATACCTACAGATGATCGATAGAATGATGGAACCTTCCAATGAGTTTTACAGATTGATGGGAAAGGGAGTTGAAGCCCTTGCGGGGAGGTATGGAGGTAAGGACTTTGCTCTTTCCTATTTTGGCAACGAACTTTCAGGATATCATACAGGTCCCGGATCTCATCTCACTCATATTACAGGAGCGAGACACAGTCATTTAGATAGTGCTGGTTACAGTATTGACCAGAAAATATATAAGGATGGGAAATATCCCGGCCCCAAGGAGATGGCCCAAAAACTTTTTGAAGAGGAGGCGATCAGGCAGGTATTAACCAGTTTGGTTATCTGTTTATTTGCAAGAAATGTCTATGTGCCAGAGCGAATTGGGAGATGTCTCAGACTTTTTGGATGGGATTTCAATGAGGCCCAGATTTTTGAATTGGGAAGAAAGATCTTGTTCGAAAAAAACCAACTGAAAAGGGAGATGGGGTTCGATATGGAAAATTTCAATCTCCCAAAAAGGGCAGTAGAAACTCCGTCTCCCTTAGGATCGATCGATGAATCCTACATTAGAGAGACAGTCAAACATTTTAAAACCTTTCTTTTCAATCCATTTTCATCACAATAGAATCTCTCTTAAAAAGGTTTAAGAATGGGGGAGTAATGCGAATCTTCTGATCTTTTAAACGACGAGATATTTTTTGACAATCTCTTCATTCTGCCAGATCTCTTCCATCATTCCTTGATATTGGATCATCCCTTTTTCTAAGATATACCCTCGATCTGAAGTCTTTCGGCAGAATTTTAGATTCTGATCTGCGAGAAGAATGGTCACCCCTTCGCTTCGAATCCGGCTAATAACTTCGGCCAGATTCTTTACTATAAGTGGCCCCAGACCTTCAGAAGGTTCGTCCAGGAGGAGTAGATCTGGATTCTTCATTAAAGCCCGGCCGATCGCCAGCATCTTCTGTTCCCCACCGCTCAAGTGGTGGCCCTTGCGATCCTTTAAATCAACGAAAACAGGGAAGAGATCATAGATCTTTTCATAGGTCCATTGGATCTTGCCCTTGATAGATAATCGACGAGCCAGCTCAAGATTTTCAAAAAGCGTGAGGTCGGGGAAAATCCTACGATCGTCAGGCATATACCCGATTCCCATCTGAGCAATCTGGAAAGGGTACTTCCCTGCGATGTCGACATCGCGGAGAATAATCTTACCTGAGCGTGGAGGCGTAAGGCCCATGATAGAACGGAGAGTGGTCGTCTTACCCACACCATTTCTCCCCAGAAGGCAAACAACCTCTCCTTCACTGATCGATAGTGAAATGCCTTGGAGGACATGACTCTGACCGTAGAAGGTGTCGATTCGATCAATTTTGAGAATAAGACGAGAATTTCCAGCAGTCATGTCTTTTCCTATAGAATTTCTTCGCCTAAGTAGACCTTTCTGACATCCTCATTTTGTTTGATCCCTTCAGGTGTTCCATCAGCAAGGATCTGCCCTCGATTCAGTACGAGGATCCGGTCCGAAAGGGAGAAGACGATGTCCATGTCGTGTTCGACAATCACAAAGGTCGATTGTTTTTCACGTGATAATCTACGAATATTTTCTAATACCTTCACTCGTTCTACAGGATTCATTCCTGCCGTAGGTTCGTCGAGAAAGAGGAGTTTGGGTTCTGATGCCATAGCTAAACCGATCTCAAGCAATCGTTGATCTCCATGTGACAATGTCCCAGCAGGATGGTCTTTTTTATCCATCAAACCGATTTCGTTTAGCAATTTTTCAACCCGCTCATTCACATCGGGATTACCGCGAACGGGTTTGAAGAGACTGAGGCTTTGGTTCAAAAGGGAGAGGATCGGGATCTGGAGATTTTCAAAGACAGAGAGTTTTGGAAAGATATTCATAATCTGAAAGGAGCGGCAGATTCCTTTTTTTACCCTTTTATGTATGGGGAGGTGGGTGATCTCTTCTTTATTAAAAAAGACCTTCCCCGAATCGGGCAGAATGTTTCCGGTGAGGAGGTTGATTAGCGTAGTTTTTCCCGCTCCATTGGGCCCTATGATGGAAGTAAGGACTCCTTCTTCAATACGAAGGTCAATATCATCCGCTGCGCTGACCACACCGAAATATTTTCTCAGTTTCTCCGTCCTTAGAAGTTCCGCCATCCGACCTCACTCTGCCTATGTTCGATTTAACAATGGCCAAATTCGTTCAGTAAAGAAAATGACAACCCCTCCACGAAAGACCAAAACCAAAAGGACAACGATTGAGCCAAACCAGATTAACCAGTATTGAGTAAACCTGACAATGACGTCTTTGATGAGATAAAAGAGAATAGAACCCACAATAGGTCCAGAAAAAGTATGGATGCCTCCTAACAGTGTGACCAACACGGGTTCAGCTGAATTCGTCCAATGGGCGAGCGGAGGAGTAACCGTATTTTCTAAAGGAGGTAGAAGTGACCCAGCGAGACCTGCGTATAATCCAGCGATGGTGAAGGAAAGAAGGCGATAGTTTCTTATTGAAATTCCTGCAAAGGCCACTCGGTTTTCACTATCTCGGATTCCTTTTAGAGTAAGGCCGAAGGGAGAATTTACAATGCGATAGAGAATGAAGATGGCGGCTAATGAAATCACCAAGACGAAATAGTAATAATTCCCCATTGGACTCATATTCAAGCTTAGAATTCCTGGAATCTCAATAGGAGCCCTGGGGATGCCCACCAATCCATCATCGCCACCGGTTACCTCCCGCCATTTCCATGCCAGAGAGTAGATCATCATCCCAAAACAGAGGGTCAGCATGGAAAAGTAGATTCGAGTGTGGCGAACGCAGAGATAACCTAAGATCAAGGCAGAGATCCCTCCAGCCACCGTTCCACAGGCAACACCTGCCAAGAGGGAGGGAAGGATGAGAAGGATCTTCCCTGAGGCATAGGCTCCTATAGCAAAGAATCCTGCCTGACCAAAAGATAGGAGTCCTGTGTAACCTAAGAGAAGGTTAAATCCAAGTGCAAATACTGAAAGAAGAAGGATATGAATAGTCATATAAAGGAGGTATTTTCCTGCAAATGAGGGAAGGAGGAAGAGAAGTAAGATCAATGCTATGAGGATAAAAAGTTTGAGTCTCATGATTACTATTTCAATTTCCAATGGTCATCTATCAATTAGCAATTATCAATGTTTTTAAAAATGAGAATTGACTATTGATGATCGATCATTGACCATTTGCATTGGTTATTTCCCAAAGAGCCCTTCTGGTTTTACCATCAATACGATTGCCATGACGACAAAGATAATAAAGAGTTCAAAGATGGGGAAGAGCAAGATTCCGAAGGAAGTTAAAATTCCAACAATCAATGCCCCCACGAAAGCACCCTTTAGGTTTCCCAATCCACCAATCACAGTGATCACAAATGCCTGAATAATCATGGCTGTTCCAATTCCTGGTGCAACCACTCGGACAGGAGTTCCCAGAGCCCCTCCCAGGGCAGCCAACATGGCTGAAAAAACAAAAACAGTGGTGAAGAGTATGGGAATATTGATTCCAATGGCGTTGGCCATCTCACGATCCGATGCAGAGGCCCGGATCATTCTTCCCCACCAGGTCTTTTCCAGAGTGAGCCAGAGGATAATAGCCACGGCTAAGCCTGCAAAGATAATAAAAAGATTGTAGATGGGAAAGGGCCTATTCAATATGAAAAGATTACCCTCAAAAAAACGAGGCATTGGAGGGATCATAGCCACTCCTCCCCAGACCATTTTTACCAAGTCATCGAAGATCAGAATGAAACCGAAAGTTAAAATTAATTGGTAGGGGAGGTCAATTTCATAGATATAGCGAATAAAAAAACGCTCAAGGATTGCTCCGATGAGGCCGACACTGATGAGGCTAAGTCCAATCGAAACCCAGAAATTGAGAGTGAGTTTTCCATAGAACGTAAATGTTGCATAGGCGCCCAGCATGAAAAGGCTTCCGTGTGCAAAGTTCAACACTCCAAGGACTCCAAAGACGAGGGTCAGCCCAGCGGCGAGGAGCCAGAGGTACATTGAGAAACTTAAACCGATGAGGCTTTGAAATATTAATTTTTCAAGCATCGTTCAATATATATTCCCCTTACCCCAACCTTCTCCCGCAAGGGGAGAAGGGCCCTTTCTCCTGAAAGGGCAAGAGAGGTATATAGCACCCCCTCCCTTGACGGGAGGGGGTGAAGGGGAGGGTGAAAAAAATTATTTCGTTGCAGCCACAGGTGTAAAGGGTGGATGGCGGAAGTAATCTTTTGCCGGAATAACCCTTAAATCTCCAAGAATGGGTAGTGGATAGTCCGGGCTTTTAATCACCCTTCCTCCAGGCACAGTATAGATAGCCTGATGGTCCTCTTTTCTGATCAAGCGTATCCCTCCTGGTGTCTTCAGTTCCATTCCCTCTAAGGCTTCGGCGACTTTGCTCGTTTCCAAGGATTTGGCTTTTTCAACTCCTGTTTTAATTGCATAGATTGTTGAATAACTCCCTTCGGCAGAGTAATTGGGAAATCTACCCCACCTCTTTCTAAAGGCATCAACAAAGGCTTTGTTTTCTGGTGTGACTGGGTAATTATGAATATAACGAGCTGTTGCCCAGAGCTTTCCTTTAAATTTATCTCCTTCGACCTCCCTGGAGACTCCCTCAAGAAGGTCAACAGAGCCTCCCATGCCCTGCCACCAGGCATGGATCTTATCAAACACTCCAAGCATAAGGCCTTGCCTTAATAGCATCACCCCTTCGCCTGCCCATGGGGTTGCAAAGATGGCGTCTGGCTTTTCTGCCATGACAGCCGCAACATGGGAAGAGAAGTCCATTGTCCAGAAAGGTGCCCAGGCCGCTGCAACAAATTCAACATCTGGACGGAACCTTTTAATATTCTCTTTAAACAAGTTCCAGGCGACATATCCGTATTCATAATCACAGTTGATACCTGCCCAGCGCTTGATCTCTGGGTTATCTTTGAAAACCCAAGCAGCAAGGGCATCCTGATAGACAGGAGCCACCATTCTAAAAATCTGTTTAATACCCTTTCCAGCAACCAACTCTTCGGTCAATCGATGTGTAGCAGCGTGAGTGAAGAAACAAAGCCGATTCAGTTCTGGTAATACAGGGCCAACTGCCATTGCACTCCCGCTCGAATCTATACCGAAAAGAAAGTCAGCCCCCCAATCCGTGACCAGATATCTGGCATTCTTAACGGCTGTTGCTGGCTTTAACTCTTCGTCCATGAATTTCAGTTCAAGTTTTCGACCTAAGATTCCACCTTTGGCATTGACCTCTTCGATGGCCAATGTAGCTCCAGCCATCATCTGCCACCCGTAATCAGCATGTGCTCCTGAAATAGCACCCTGCCCACCGATCTTGATGGGACCTGCTGGTTTCTTGGCCTGGCCATAGGTTATCCGTTGGCCTGCCAATCCGGTTCCTAAAACCGTTCCTCCGATAACTACCCCTTTCAAGAACTTCCTTCTCGTGATTCCCCTTTCCATGGTTCGCCCCTCCTTTCTGGTTCATCTCCTGCACCACTAATGGTTTGGTAGCGTTCTAAACAAGAGACCTAAAGCAAAAAACCCAATTTACGATATGATGGAGAACCTATCTCATATCCCGAATTCGGTCAAGTCATCTAAACCATATTTTATAGAGGATGTCAAGCTTT
>Ga0194125_10010723_pt1 | contig 12459 bp, 6 predicted proteins | sample TA2KigC250mmetaG_FD_148626 | JGI IMG/M metagenome (GOLD analysis project Ga0194125, IMG submission 148626) | Freshwater microbial communities from Lake Tanganyika, Tanzania - TA2015034 Kigoma Deep Cast 250m | ecosystem: Environmental > Aquatic > Freshwater > Lake | place: Tanzania: Lake... | reverse complement strand
CGCCAGCCCGTTGGTGAACGCGGAGCCGGCGAAGTGGACGACCTTCACCGTCACCTTCGGAGGGATCTCGTAGCGGGACGGGTCCTTGTCGAAGAACGCCTTCAGGTCGGCGTCGGGCACCGTGACCGCCGGCTCCACGAGCGCCCGCTTGAGCTCGACGTACTCGACCGTGAACTCATCCTCGAGCACGCCGTAGATGCGCTCGACGTCCGCTGGCGGCGCCAGCACCGCCTGCGCGGCGAGCATCCGGACCCTCTGGAGAAGAAGCTCCTGCCGGACGTGTTCCTCGAAGAAGCGCTCGCCCAGCCCCGACTCGCCGAGCACGCGCGAGAGCATCGCCCGGTAGGCTTCGAGACTGAACTTGCCCCCCTGCTGGAAGACGGGCTGGCTGCGGATCGCGTCCTGGACCTCCGCCGCGCCGCTCGAGAATCCCAGGCGCCCGGCCTCGCGCAGCGTCGCGATGCGGCGCCACGCGGCCTTCTTCAGGATCGACTCGGTCTCCTCGGTGATCGGGGGCATCCGGCCCGTCGAGAAAGCGACCGCGGCGCGCACGTGCGCCATCGCATCCCAGAGTTCCGCCCGCGAGATGCCCTTGCCGTTCAGCGTCCCCGCCATCCCGGCCTCGCGGTCCGCCTTGGAGGTGAACAGGAACGGCGTGCCCCACACGACGAAGGAAAGGACGATGAGCACCAGGAAGGCGCCCCAGAGGAGCCGCGACTGGATCAGCTTGTGAAACTTCCCGATCAACATGGCCATACGGTTCAACCCTTCCCACCCCGGCCGGCCGGGGCAAAACCCGTGCATGCTGTCGAATTGCGGGCGATGGGTCAAACTCAAATGAAGGGCGCAGCCCAGAGAGTCCGGGGGGCGGAATCCGGCGGGAATCGTCGTGAAGTCAGAGCCGGATCCGGGCCCGCCGCCGACCGGAAGGGCGGCGTTCCCGCCTCCGAAGGTCCGGGGTGCGTCCGGCACGGGGCCCCGACCGGGTTCGGATGTGCCGTGGTTTGCGGCCATTTGTCGATGCGGACGTCGCATCAGCCTTTCATGGAGCGTCTTGCGGTCCACGGTCCCCGTTTTTCGGCCAATCGGAGGCGCTTCTCTTCGTCGTCCACAATATGTTGGGACTTCCGTTTGACACGGCCCCACGGATTGTCTTTTATTCCCCCGTCCATGGGATCTGAACGCGGGGCTAGCCGGGTTCAAACAGAAGGTGGCGGGTCCATTTGAGGAGGGCGGGAAACGTGACCGGTCAGAACGATTCTTTCAACGGATTCAGGAAGAGGGATGGAACCGTCGTTCCGTTCCGCCGGGAGAAGATCGAGAAGGCGATCCGGCTGGCGGCGGAGGCGGTGGCCCGTCGCGAGGGGGCCGTGTTCGGCGAGGATCTCCCGGTGCGCATCGCGGAGCGCGTGCTGCGGCAGCTCGACGATGCGAGGGGCGAGTACTACGTCTTCGCGGACGAGCACGGGCAGCGCATTCCGGCCATCGAGGACGTGCAGGATCTCGTGGAGATCACGCTGGCCGAGCAGGGCTGCACGTCGATGGTCGCGGCGTACAAGCGCTACCGCAAGCAGCGCGACCTGGCGCGGCGCCGGATCCGCGTGCGCGACGCGGTGACGTCCGGAACGCAGGACGTGACGGACGCCAGCCTCCTGCTGGTGTCGGCCTCCGGCGACAGCGTCGTGACGCCGTGGGACCGGCGCCGGATCGTGAACCAGCTCGTGAACCGCGCGGGGCTGTCGGTCGAGCGGGCGGTCGAGATCGCCAAGGTGGTGGAGAACCAGGTGATCGACGGCCGGATGACGGCGGTGACGACCGCGCTGATCCGCGACCTGGTCAACAACGAGCTGCTGGCGCGGCGGGAGCAGGCGCGGCTCCGCGATCTTTCCGTCTACGGCGTGCCCCGGGAGTACGTCGAGAGCCTGATGTTCACGAAGTCGGTCGAGAACTCGAACATCGTGAACAACAACCCCGAGGCCGTGAACCTCGGCATCGCGGAGCTGGTCCTCAAGCAGTGGGCCCTCGACACGATCTTCTCCGGCGAGGTGCGGCGCGCGCACGACACCGGGGCGATCCACCTGCACGATCTCGGCTATCCGCACCGCGTCTACTGCTCGTCGCACTCGGTCGAGTACGTGAAGAAGTTCGGGTTGCGCGGACTCGCGAACCTCAACAACGAGTCGAAGCCGGCGCGTTCGGCGTCGGTCCTGACCGGGCACATCAACACCTTTCTCGCGTCGATGCAGGCGAACTACGCCGGCGCGCTCGGGCTCGGCTACATCAACATCCTGTACGCCCCCTACCTGGTCGGCATGGACGCGAAGCACCTGCGGCAGGTCGCGCAGGAACTCGTCTTCAACGGCGCGCAGAACGCGTTCTCCCGCGGCGGCCAGACGCTGTTCCTGGACTTCAACGTGCATTCCGGCGTCCCGCGCTACCTGGCCACGGTGCCCGCGGTCGGCCCGGGCGGCCACTACATGCTGCGCCGGGCCGACGGCTCGGTCGCGCCGCTCGAGGATTCGATGCGCGAGGAGGCGGGCGCCGCCCATCCGCTGATGGACCTCCACCTCGCCGAGGCCGACGGCTCGCGCAGGCTGGTCCTCCGGGAAACCGCCCGGGCCGACGGCTCCATCGGGTACGACGAGTCCGCCGGGGAGGACCTGAAGGCGCGCGGCGAGGCCATCCTGACCTACGGCGACTTCCGGCGCGAGGCGATGGCCTTCGCGAGGGCGCTGCTCGACGTCTGGGCCGCCGGCGACCGCAACGGCCGCGTGTTCGAGTTTCCGAAGTGCGACTTCCACGTCAGCGCCGAGACGTTCGAGGATCCCGATCAGTTCGCGATCTACCTCCACGCCTGCGAGCTCGCCGGGCGCAACGGGTCGACCTACTTCATCTTCGACCGCGACGAGGTGACGCTGGCCGCCTGCTGCCGGCTGCGGACGACCGTGACGGACACCCACATGCTGCGGCACCCGGAGTCGCTCCGGTTCTGCGGCTTCCAGAACGTCACGATCAACATCCCGCAGGCGGCGTACCGCGCCGCGCGCGCGGGGCGGAAGACGCTGGAGGGCCTCCTCGAGGAGGTCGACCGCACGATGGAGACGGCCGTCGAGGCCCACGTCCAGAAGCGGGAGCGCGTGCGCGAGATGATGAGCGGTCCGGGGCGGCCGCTGTGGCAGATCGGCCGGCCCGCCTGCGACGGCCGCCCTTACGTCGATCTCGACGGCTGCACCTACATCCTGGGCCTGATCGGCGTCAACGATGCGGTGCAGTTCCTCACCGGGCTCCAGTTCCATGAGAGCGACGAGGCCATCGATCTCGGCCTGCGGATCGTCGCCCACATGAACCTCAAGGCGCGGCGGCTCGCGAAGAAGCACGGCATGAAGCTGACGCTGGAGGAGTCGCCCGCCGAAAGCGCGGCCCGGCGCCTGGCGAAGAGCGACCTGATCTACTACCGGCCCGAGGCGCTGCAGGTCGTGAAGGGCGGCGAGGATGCCTGCTACTACACCAATTCCGTGCATCTCGCGCCGGACGCGCCGGTCTCGATGGTCGAGCGCATCCGGAAGCAGTCGCTCTTCCACCCGATGATCGAGTCGGGCGCGATCACCCACGCGTTCGTCGGCGAGGAGCGGCCGTCCCCGGGCGCGATCGCCCGGCTGATCCGCGAGGCGTTCTACCGGACCCAGTCCGCGCAGATCACGATCTCGCCCGAGTTCACCTACTGCAACGACTGCAGCCGGGTGATGCGCGGACTGCTGGATTCCTGCGACGAGTGCGGATCGACGAACATCGAGCAGGAGACCCGGGTGGTCGGCTACTTCAGCAAGATTCACAACTGGAACAAGTCCAAGCGGCACGGGGAACTGCCCGCGCGTCATCGCGGCGACTACGCGGTCGAACGGGCGGAATGCGCGACGGCGCCGGATGCGGTCGGTCCGTCGTCCGAGCCCGCCGGGGTTTCCGCGGCGCCGCAGGGGGAGGGCTGAGCGATGGCCAGGCCGTACCAGGTGGTCGTCTTCGGGAAGGTCGGATGCGACAAGTGCAAGATCCTGCAGAAGCGGGTGGACGACCTTCTCGCGAAACCCGAGTGGGCGGACTTCGAGAAGGCCTATTTCGACGTTGAGACGGTCGACGGGCTCGTGGAGTTCTGCAAGGCCGAGTGCCTCAATCCCCAGCGGCTGCCCGCCATGGTGGTGAGGCGCGTCGGCGACGCGGGGGCGGCGGCGATCCCCGTCGAGCCGACGGCCGTTCCGGATCCGGTCCTGGGGCAGGCGCGCCTGTACCACATCCTCGGGCTCCAGACGGACTACAGCGACGAGGGTCGCGGCGTCGTGTCGCCGCGCATGATCACCACCGTCCTCGAGACCGCGCGCGAGTCGGCCCCCGTGCTGCCGTGAGCCCGGACCGGGCAGCGGGCGGGGCGGCCGTTGCGTTGCCGGATGACGTGGTTCTCGACGCCGCCCAGCCGTCCGCGGCCGGCCCCGCCGCCGATGCCGCATGGGCCGACGCGGTGTCCGGTGCGGGGGGGGCCTCCGCCCGCGTCGCCGCCGACACCTCGCCGGTCTCGGCATGGGTCAAGCACCCCTCGATGGTCGACTGGCCCGGACACCTGGCCGGCGTCCTGCTGGTCACGGGCTGCAACTTCCGCTGCCCCTTCTGCCACAACGCCCCGCTGCTCTCGGCGCCGCGCGGGGGTCTCGCGTGGGACATCCTGGAGTCCCTGCTGCGGCGGTTCCGGGAGCACTGGGTCGATGCCATCGTCGTCAGCGGCGGGGAACCGACCCTTCGGCCGGACCTGCCCCGTCTCGTCGGATTCCTGCGCGATCGCGGATTCCGCGTGAAGCTCGACACCAACGGATCGCGCCCCGAGGCGCTGGAGGCCGTGATCGATGGGGTCGACTACGTCGCCATGGACGTGAAGTGCGCGCTCGACCGCTACCCCGGCCTCGTGGGGTTCACGGCCCCCGGCCGCATCGCGAGGTCCATCGGCGTCATCCGCCGCCGCGCCGTCGACTACGAATTCCGGACCACCATCGTCGAGCCCCTGCACGACGACGCCCACGTGGACGAGATCGCCGCGCTGGTCCGGGGATCCCGCCGCTGGGTGCTGCAACGGTTCGAGCCCCGCGGCGAGTTGCTTCACCCCGACTGCCGGACCTGGCCGCGCACGTCGCCGTCGCGCCTGCGTTCCCTCCGCGCCCGGCTCGCCCCGGTCGCGCGGGAGGTCGTCGCCCGCGGATTGGACTGAATCCCCGCCGCCGTTCCCCCCGCCCGGTTCCGGCGGGAAGGGGCCGGCGTGAATGAACGAATGCGGCCGGCCGGGGTCGGAAGGAAGGACGTACAACCGCGAGTGCCGCGTGGCGCATGGTTCCCGATCGCGGGGCCGCGACGCGGGGTTGTCGAAGGAGATCGTGCCGATGAACGAATCCCGTCCGCCGCCTCTTCCGTGCGGTCCGCCGCCGCCTTCCTTCTTTGCCAAGGCCGCCCCGGTGGTCAAGCTCGGGGTGGTCGGCGTTCTGACGCTGGTGCTGATGATCCCGCTGGCCATGATCCGGGGCGTGCTGTCGGAGCGGCGCGAGCGCAAGGCGGAGGCGATCGGCGAGATCACCCGCTCGTGGGGTGCCGAGCAGACGATCGTCGGGCCGGTCCTGGTGGTTCCCTACACCCATGACGTGGTCGAGTATGTCAACCAGACCGTCAACGGCCGCACCGAGCGCGTCGAAAGCCGGCGGGTCGAGACGGCCCGGCTGTACGTCCTGCCGTCCACGATGGACTGCGAGGGGAGCCTGGATCCCCGGACGCTGCACCGCGGCATCTACGAGGCCGTCGTCTACGCGGGCGCCCTGACGCTCTCGGGCGGGTTCCAGCGGCCGGATCTCAAGGCCCTGCGGATCCCGGAGGACCGCGTGAAGTGGGACGAGGCCGAGGTCACCCTGGCCGTGACGGACCTCCGGGGCACCCGCGAGTCGCTCGTTCTGGAAGCCGGGACGGAGCGGGTTCCGCTCCAGCCGGGCTGTCTCCTGCCGGGGTTCACCTCCGGCGTCCGCGCGCGGGTGGGCGACATCGCCGCGGGGGGCACGTCGTGGACCTACCGCGTCGCGCTCACCCTGAACGGGAGCCGGAGCCTGGAGATCGTCCCCTCGGGCGCGTCGACGTCCGTCCGGCTCGCGTCCACCTGGCCGGATCCGTCGTTCATGGGCGCCTTCCTGCCGGTCGATCGCACCGTGGATGCGGGCGGATTCAAGGCCGAGTGGCGGGTGGCCCAGTACGGCCGCACGTTCCCGTCCGTGTGGAGTGACGCCCAGCCCGCCGGCCAGCCCGGCGCGGGCGACTTCTCCGGCTCCGCGCTGGGGGTGAGCCTCCTCTCGCTGGTCGACACCTACCGGACCGTCGAGCGGTCGATCAAGTACGGCATCCTCTTCGTCGCGCTCGTCTTCACCGCGTTCTTCCTCTTCGAGGTCCTGGCCGCCCTGCGGATCCACCCCCTCCAGTACGCCCTGGTCGGCGCTGCGCTCTGCCTGTTCTACCTCGGCCTTCTCTCGCTGTCGGAGTTCATCGCGTTTCCCGCGGCCTACGCCGCCGCCGCCGGCGCGTCGCTGCTGATGATCGCGACCTACTGCGCCCGGGTGCTCCGGAGCGGGCGGCGGACCGGCCTCGTCGCCGGCGTGCTCGCGCTGACCTACGGCTACCTCTACGTGTTGCTCCAGCTGCAGGACTTCTCGCTCCTGTTCGGCACGGTGGGCCTCTTCGCCGCCCTCGGCGCGGTCATGTACGCCACGCGCAACGTCGACTGGTACGCCGCCGGACGCGGGTGACGGCGGCCCGGGGACGGTCCCCCGCCCGCCGCGCGCCGCCCGGATCCCCGGCCAAGCCGGGTCGATCAGGAACGGACGGTGCCTCGAGGGCTCTCGGCACGGCCGCGACGGAGCGCGGCCCTCCATCCCCGTCCTCCCGCATCTCCATGGAACGGGCCCGGAGGGCCGCGCTCCGTCGCGGTCGTGTCCGTGCGTGCGTCACCTGGGGGGTCGCCGGATACCCGGACCCCAGCAGGGGATTGGGGCTAGGGCAGACGCATCTTGCTCCTGTCGAAACCGGGCCGTGTGCGCGGGATCCCGCGCGATCCGGCCGGCCTGGTGCGCGTCGCACCCCCGCAACCGCAAGGGCTCCAGCGTCCACCAGCCACTCCGCGCTCCGCCGACCGAAAGGCGCCACGACCTCAAGCAAGATGCGTCTGCCCTGGGATTGGGGCGTCGCTTGACGGCCGGACTCCCGTTCGTTCTAATACAGGTACGACGTTCCAACTGATGAACAATCCGCCGGGCGGGCGGCGGGGACGGAGGGGCGGGGGAGGCATGGGCAGGACGCGAACGAACCGGAAGGCCGCGGGCGTGCCGATCCTGGAACGCACGCTGGGACTGATCGAGTTCCTGAGCCGGTGCCCGGAGGGGGTTCCGCTGAGCGGCATCGCCCGGACGCTCGCGATTCCGAAGAACACGACGTACCGGATGCTCAACACCCTTTGCGCCAAAGGCTATGTGTCGCGCAACGAGGCGGAACTGACCTACCGGCTCACGCGCAAGCTGGCGACGCTGGTGTACTCGAGCGCGCGCGACGGGGGGCTGATCGAGAAGGCGCTCGGTCCGATGCGCGCCCTGCGCGACCGTGTCGGGGAGACCGTGGTCCTCAGCATCCTCGACGGGGGCGAGGGCATCGTTCTCGACCAGGTTCCGGGCCTGCATCCGTTCCGTTTCGTGTGCGATCCGGGCACCCGGCAGGCGCTGCATGCCTCCGCGTCGACCAAGGCCATCCTGGCCTGCTGCGCGCCGGAGGAACGGGAGGCCATCCTCGCCGCCGCCCCGTTCCGGAAGCTCACCGAGCGCACGATCACCTCGGCCGCGGCCCTCCGGCGGGAACTGGAGCTCGTCCGGTCGCGGGGGTACGGCGTGGACCGCGGGGAGGCGATGCACGGGGTGCATTGCGTGGCGGCGGCGGTCCTGAACCGGCAGCGGATGCCGGTCGCCGCCATCACGGTGACGGGGCCGGACGACCGGCTTCGCGAGAAGGACTTTCCGAGGATCGGCGGGTGGGTCAGGGCCTGTGCCCGGGACCTCTCGGAGCGGCTGGCATGAACGGGCGCATCCGTGAGAAGGGAGTCGCGGGAACCATGCGAGGACGCGGGGCGATGAGTCGGACGCGCGCGGTCGCGGGGGCCGTCCTGTTCCTTTCCTGCGGATCGATCGCGGGTCCGCCCGCCGGCAGTCCCCTGATGAAGGGCGGGATGGAGGCCGTTGCGATCTCCCTGGACGTGGCCGGGGCGCGGGAACTGGCGCTGGTGGCGTCGGTCGGCCCCGACGACTACCTGTCCGACCAGGCGGTCTGGGGCAATCCGCGCGTGACGCTGGCCGACGGCACGGCGATCGACCTGGCGACCGTGACACCGCTTCGCTCGAAGGTCGGGTTCGGCACGCTGCGGGTCAACCGCGCCCACAACGGCGGGCTGCACATCGCCGGGAAGCCGGTGGAGTCCGGGTTCTGGGCGCACGCGCCGTCCGAACTGGTCTTCGCGCTTCCGACGAATGCCGTGCGGTTCTCGGCGCAGGTGGGGCTGACGGCGCCCAGGGATCATGGGAGCGTGGTCTTCCACGCGCACCGGGGCGAGGACCTTGTCCGGCAGCAGGCCGCGGAACGCGCGCGGGCGCTTGCCGACCCCGCCGCGCTTGCGCGGCTGATCGAGTGGCGGCTGGAGACGGCGCGCGGGCCGAGGGACCTGCTGCTGGAGTCGCGGGCGTTCGTGCGGTCCCTCCGCCCGGACGCGATCGACGACGCCGCGGCGGCACGGCTGGAGGCGCTGACGCGCGCCCTGATGCTGGAATCGAATCCGGCCGTCGCGTTCGACGAGATCCTCTTCATCCGGCGGAAGGCGGGCAGGTACCTTCCGCAGAACTGGCAGAGCAACTCGGTGCTGCCGAAGGACGGCCACGACAACACGCTCTGCGCGCTGCGCGTCCGCGGGGAGGGGGCGGGAACGGTCCGCGAGATCCATCGGCCTCCGAACGGCGCGTTCATCGGGGACGTCGATCTGCACTGGGATGGGCGCCGTCTTCTCTTCTCCTCGACCGGCGGCTCGAACGCGTGGCATGTCTTCGAGCTGGGCCTTGCCGACGGCTCGGTGCGCCAGGTCTCGCGGGACAACGAGCCGGACATCAACCACTACGATGCCTGCTATCTGCCCGACGGACGGATCCTGTTCTCGTGCACAGCGCTCAAGTACGCGGTGCCGTGCGTCAACGGAAGCTCGCCGGTGGCCAACCTCTTCCGCATGGGCGCCGACGGCTCCGGCATGGAGATCCTGGCCAGCGACCAGGAGCACAGCTGGTGTCCGACCGTACTCCCCGACGGGCGGGTGATGTTCCTCCGCTGGGAATACGCCGACCTGCCGCACTCGAACTCGCGCATCCTCTTCACCTGCAATCCCGACGGCACCAACCAGCGCGCGCTCTACGGCAGCAACTCCTTCTGGCCGAACGGCATCTTCTACGCGCGGCCCCTCCCCGGCGATCCCCTGCGGTTCGTCGGTGTCGTCTCGGGCCATCACGGCCATGCGCGGAAGGGCGAACTGACTCTGTTCGACGTGACCCGGGGCACGCGGGAGGCCGAGGGTGCGGTGCAGCGCATCCCCGGATACGGCAAGCCGGTGGAGCCGGCCGTCAAGGACCGGCTGGCCGACGGATCGTGGCCGCTCTTCCTGCATCCGTTCCCGCTCGACGACACGACCTTCCTTGTCGCGATGCAGCCGGATGCCGGCGCACGGATGGGGCTGTATCTCGTCGACCGGTTCGACAACGTGCTTCCGCTGCGGGTCGAAACCGACGCCGACCTGGTCGAGCCGGTCCCGCTCGCCGCCTCGGCGATGCCCCCGGCGCAGCCCGACCGGACCACGAAGGCCGACCCCGAGGCGACGGTCTTCATCGCGAACCTCCACGAGGGGCCGGGCCTCACGGGCGTGCCGCCCGGCGAGGTGAAGGCGTTGCGCCTCTACACCTACACCTACGGCTTCCAGGGCCAGGGCGGGCTGTACGGCGTGGTCGGCATGGACGGCCCGTGGGACATGCGGCGCATCCTGGGCACCGTGCCGGTCAACCCCGACGGCTCGGCCTTCTTCAAGGTGCCGGCGAACACCCCGATCGCGTTGCAGCCGCTCGACGGGGAGGGCAAGGCCCTCCAGGTGATGCGCAGCTGGATCAACACGCGTAACGGCGAGTACCTGTCCTGCGCCGGATGCCATGAGCAGACGCCCTTCTCGCCGCCGGCGGCCGCCGCCGGTCCGGCGGGGAAGCCCGCGTCGATCGAGCCGTGGCGCGGCCCCGCGCGCAACTTCGAATTCGCCCGGGAGGTGCAGCCGGTGCTCGACGCCTACTGCGTGGGCTGCCACAACGAGCCCGACCCGCCGCCCGCGGAACGGTTCGGCGACCGTCCGTGGAAGCCGGACCTGCGCGGCGACCGCTCGATCGGCGATTGGACCACCCGGATGCCGGGGCGGGGGCCCGCGAACGCCGCCGGCAAGTTCTCCGTCGCCTACGCGAACCTGCACCGGTTCGTGCGGCGCCCGGGCATCGAGAGCGACATCCACATGTTCGTTCCGATGGAGTGGCACGCGGATACCACCGAACTGGTCGCGATGCTCCGGAAAGGCCACCACGGCGTGCGCCTGGACGACGAGGCGTGGGACCGGCTGGTCACGTGGATCGATTTCAACGCGCCCTTCCACGGACGGTGGCAGTCGATCGTCGGCTGCGAGACCGCCTGCGCGAAGGAGGAGACGCGCGCCCGGAGGCGGGAGCTTTACGCGGGCCTGTCGGAAAACCACGAGGCGATCGATCTGCCGCCGGTCCGGATCCGGGCCCTCGACCGGGCCGCCGCACCGCGTCCCGAGGGCGAGACCGCGTGCGCGGGGTGGCCCTTCGATCCGTCCAGCCGGCCGTCCGCGCCCGCGGCGCCGCTGGATCTCGGCGAGGGGGTTTCGCTCGACCTCGTGGCGGTGCCGGGCGGCGCGTTCCTGATGGGGTCGAGGGACGGATTCCCCGACGAGGCCCCCGTGACGCGGGTGGAGGTGAAGCCGTTCACGATCGGGCGGATCGAGGTCACGAACCGCCAGTTCCGCCGCTTCCGCGCGGGGCACGACAGCCGTCGCGAGTCGCGGCACGGCTACCAGTTCGGCGTGACGGGATACGACGTCAACGGGGACGACCTCCCGGTCGTGCGCGTGTCCTGGCTCGAGGCCGTGGCGTTCTGCGAGTGGCTGTCGAAGCAAACCGGCCGGACGGTCCGCCTGCCGACCGAGGCGCAGTGGGAATGGGCCGCGCGGGCGGGGTCGGACCGGCCGTTCTGGTGGGGAGGGCTGGAGGCGGACTTCGCCCCCCATGCCAACCTGGCGGACGTGACGCTGGCCGACTTCTCCGGAAACCCATACGAGCAGGACCGCGTCAAGGCGCGGCACGGCAACCCGGAGAACATCTACGACAACTGGATTCCGCAGATCCCCGGCGTGAACGACGGCGGGTTCCTGACCGAGGCGTCGGGCCGGTGGACGCCGAACCCGTGGGGCGTGAGCGACCTTCACGGCAACGCCGCGGAGTGGACGCGCTCGAAGGAGGCCGCCTATCCGTACCGCGACGACGACGGACGCAACGCGCCGGGCGGCGGCGGCTGCCGCATCGTCCGCGGCGGCTCGTGGTACGACCGCCCGAAACACGCGACCGCCTCCTTCCGACGCGCCTACCGGCCGTATCAGCAAGTGTACAACGTCGGGTTCCGCGTGATCGTGGAAGACTGACGGCGGGCGTCGGAGACCCCCTGCCGGGCGGGAGTGCCTGCCCCGTCACCGCGCCGTTGCCGAAGGGGCGGGCTGCGGCGAGACCGGGCCTCGCGTTCCGCGAGCCGTCCCCCGGTCCCGCGCAGCCCGGCCCTCCAGCACTCCCGGGGTTGGGTTTCGGTCGGTGGCTGTTGGTGTTGTTGTCGGGCGGCCTTCTCAGGCATCATGCGCCGCCGGAATGAAGCCGGATTCCAACGATACGTGGCTCGCGCAGCTGCGCCGCCGCCTCCGCAGCCCGGAGGAACTGGCGGCGTACCTCGGCGATCGCGCGCTGCCGTCAGGGGCGGCCGTTGCGGGCGCCTGCGAGGCCTGGCCGATGGCGGTGACGCCGTACTATGCGTCGCTGATCCGGCGGTGTGCTTCCTCCGATCCGATCCGCCGCCTCTGCGCGGCCGACCCGGCGGAGCTCTCGGGCGGCGACCTCGACCCCGACCCGTTCGACGAGGCCGGGCACATGCCGGTCTCCGGCCTCATCCGCCGGTACCGCGACCGCGCCGCGCTGATCGCCACCCGCGAATGCGCCGTCCTCTGCCGCCACTGCACGCGGAGGAACGAGCTGCGCTCGTTGAACACCGAACATCGAAAGG
>Ga0194125_10010720_pt1 | contig 12461 bp, 16 predicted proteins | sample TA2KigC250mmetaG_FD_148626 | JGI IMG/M metagenome (GOLD analysis project Ga0194125, IMG submission 148626) | Freshwater microbial communities from Lake Tanganyika, Tanzania - TA2015034 Kigoma Deep Cast 250m | ecosystem: Environmental > Aquatic > Freshwater > Lake | place: Tanzania: Lake... | reverse complement strand
GCGGAAAGATAGCTGTCCTGCTTATACCGTTTATAAAGATACGATCAAATACCTTGTCTATTTTCGCATTGATAAGGTGTTGCCCTTAATCGGAGACAAAAAGTAGAAATTTTTCACCCTTTTGTGTGTTTGCTTCCCCCCTCTTGCCCTTAGAGATTGTGTCACGATTACTAATTTGTCACCCTGAATTTATTTCAGGGTCTCGTAATTAGTTGAATTCATTAGATCCTGAACCAAGTCGGTACGACTCGAAACCAAGTTCAGGATGACATTTTTTGGGAATTACCTAATTACAACACAGTCTCCTTAAGAGGGGGAAGGTCGATAAGACTCGAATACGAGGGGCATTATGAAAATCCTGATCACGGGTGGCACGGGTTTTGTTGGGACGCAATTGATCGCTCGATTGGTTCAGGAGGGCCACGAGGTGACCATCCTGACTCGGTCTTTGAAAGGGGCAAAGGGGGCCTCACCGGGGATCTCCTATTTGGAGGGGGATCCGACCCGTAAGGGCCCATGGCAGGCATCGATTAAAGACCATGATGCTGTGATCAATCTTGCGGGTGCCTCCATCTTCAGCAGATGGACAGAAGAGCATAAGAGGGCAATCCGGGAGAGCCGGGTCCATACCACTCAAAATATTGTTGAAGGAATACCGTCTCATCCTGAAAGACCCTGCACACTTTTGAGCACCTCTGCCGTGGGCTATTATGGTTTTTGTGGAGACGAGGAACTCGTTGAGGACTCTCCTCCAGGAAATGACTTTTTAGCCCGTATTGCTAAGGAGTGGGAAGGAGAAGCTTTGAAAGCCAGGGAAAAAGGGGCTCGGGTGGTCATCACCCGTTTCGGCATCGTTATGGGTGAAAAAGGAGGAGCTCTCGGCCAGATGATTCCTCTCTTCAAGAAATATATCGGGGGGCCGATCGGAAGCGGAAAACAGTGGTTCTCGTGGGTTCATATCAAAGACCTAACCGAGGCCTTTGTTTTTCTGTTGAAGCATCCGGAGATTTCAGGACCTGTCAACATCTGCTCTCCAAATCCGGTGAGGAATAAAGACCTTGCCAGGGCCCTTGGGAAAGCTCTTCGCAAGCCTTCCTTCATGCCGGCCCCCGGATTTATGATTAAACTTGTTCTGGGAGAATTTGGTTCGGTTATCCTGAAAGGACAGCGGGTGATTCCGAAAAGATTGCTGGACCATGGTTTTGTCTTTCAGTATGCGGATATTGACCAGGCTTTACAGAGCATCACGGGTCAATAAGCTCTACGATCCATCGTCGAATTTATCTTCCAATCATTAGGTAGGTATCCAGGGGGAGGGACATCATACAAGAGTCATTCATGGTTCCAACCAAATTATATGTCCTCTCCCTTTTTTGGATTTTGGGTTTTATTTTTTTGTGGAAAATCCCATTTCTCAAGAGGGCAAAACGTCACAACGAAACTCTCTGTAAACTTTCCATCATCATTCCAGCCCGAAATGAAGAAAGAACCCTCGTCCCTTTACTCTCTTCCATCAGTCAGCAGACCCTGAAACCCTATGAGGTGATCGTCGTTGATGATCAATCTGAAGATGCCACGGCAGAAGTGGCAAGAAGAGCAGGTTACATGGTGGTGACCTCAACGGATTTGCCGGAAGGCTGGACTGGAAAACCCTGGGCATGCTGGCAAGGTGCCCACAAGGCCACAGGAGACCTCTTGCTTTTCCTGGATGCGGACACTTTTTTGGAGCGGGAGGGCCTTGCCAAATTGGTATCGACTTACCTCGAGAAAGGAGGCCTTCTTTCGGTCCAGCCGTTTCACAAAATGGAAAGAAGGTATGAGCGACTTTCAGCGATTTTCAATATCATCACCATGGCGGGGATGAATGTTTTTACCCCTTTAGGGACCAAACTAAAACCCATGGGTGCCTTTGGACCCTGTATGGTCTGTTCGAAAAAAGATTATTTTATGGTGGGTGGACATGAGAAAGCCCGGGGGGAGGTTCTTGAGAGCCTTGCCATCGGGAGGGAGTTCCTGAAGGCCAACCTGAACGTTCACTGCCATGGAGGCAAAAAAGCTATTTCATTCCGAATGTATCCCGATGGGTTATGGACGTTGGTGGAAGGGTTCAGCAAGGGTTTTGGGACAGGAGCCAAAGCGGTGTCGCTGGGAAGCTTGTTGATGATCGTCGCTTGGGTTTTTGGTGGTGTGGGGATGACCCGGCAACTCGTCCAAACGGCCATTCTGGGAAACATAACGGATTTTCTTGGATGGTTCGTATTAAATGGGTTATATATCTTTCAAATCCACTGGATGCTCCTCCGGATTGGAAACTTTAAATTTTCAACCGCCCTTCTTTTTCAAATCCCGCTCCTCTTTTTCGTTATTGTTTTTATGACCTCGATCCTGCGCATTTTCTTGATCCGAAAGGTACGCTGGAAGGGGAGGGATGTAAAGATGGTGAAAGGGAAAAATTAAATTCGTGAGACTTATATATCTCCCCACTTTTTGGACGATCGTCATCGATTTCGTGGCCTGGTTCATCATTCATATCGGAGTGGTGGCCATCATGATTAGGATTCCCACAAAGCATTTCAATCCGAATCATTGGTTGTACAGGGGTAGGAAATGGGAGAGAGACGGGGATATCTATCAGGATGTTTTTAAAATCAAAAAATGGAAAAAACATCTTCCTGATGGATCACGGATCCTCGGGCGTTTTGGTTTTTCGAAGAAGCAATTGAGGGGGAAAAGCACAGGGTACTTCGAAGCCTTCTCCATTGAGACCTGTCGAGCCGAATTGACCCACTGGATTTTTATCCTGTTTGCACCATTTTTCTTTCTATGGAATCGACCGGGGGTCGGGCTTTTCATGATTTTCTATGCTCTCTTTGAAAATATTCCTTTCATTATGGCTCAGAGGTATAACCGATATCGATTCGCACGTCTTTTGAAGCAGGAAAAATTGAAGTCTTAACCCCGTTGTTGCATTAAAAACAGATTCCATGAACGGGAAAACCTTGTCATTGCCCTTTTTGAGAGTATTTATCAGGAAATATGGGACATCACTTTCAGTGAGGTTCGAAGTCATCATCAAATACGGCCTCCATGTCTGACGGAGTAAGGGTTTGCAGCATTTCAGCATGGTTATTTCTGCAACAACTGGGTTAATGCTTTTATGAATCCTTCCATATTAATTGTTGAAGATCTCTGGAAAAGCTATGCCAAGACCCCTGCCGTGCAGGGGCTCACCTTCGAGATGGGAAGAGGAGAATTTTTGGGTCTCCTGGGCCCCAATGGCGCCGGTAAAACCACGACGATCCATATGTTGTCCGGTTTGATTCAACCCACTCGAGGGCGCGTCTTCATCCAGGGGGTTGATCTTTTTTCAAGACCGATGGAAGCAAAAGCCAGGTTGGGTTTGGTTCCCCAGAGTTTTGCGCTTTACCCGACCTTGTGTGCCCGCGACAACCTTGCCTTTTTCGGAAGCCTCTATGGGCTGAGGGGAAAGCATTTAAAAGAACGGATGGCCCGTGTCCTGGACGTGGTCGAATTGACCGATCGGGCTAACCAAACCGTAGCGACCTTTTCGAACGGGATGAAACGGCGGCTCAATATTGCCGTGGGACTTCTCCATGAACCCGACATTCTTATTCTGGATGAACCGACGGTCGGCGTTGACCCCCAGAGTCGAAATGCCATTCTTGAAAGTATCCAGGTCCTGAATCAATCCGGGGTCACGGTCTTATACACCACTCACTATATCGAGGAAGCCCAACGTTTGTGCGACCGTGTAGCTGTCATGGATCAAGGCAAGATCATTGCTCTTGACAGCCCGACTCGCCTGGTTGGATATTTTGGAAAGGGAATGATCCGTGTGGAATTTAATGCAGGCATCGATGATATGTTCTTGGACCAAATAAGATTGATGGGGGTGGTGAGAGTCGTCGATGATCAGAGAAGGAGAATCCATATCGAGACGGACCGTACGGACCAGGCCTCAAAAAAGCTTATGGAGATGATGGAAACTCGGGAGGGGCTGCTTAAAACCCTTGTCATTTCAGAGCCCAATTTGGAGACGGTCTTTATCCATTTAACAGGCAAAAATCTCAGGGATTAGAAACCCGGGGAAGCCACATTTACCCCGTTAGAAAGCCCCGCAGCTCTGCTGCGGGGATGGTGACTGTTTCCTTTTCAGCGAACACGGGGTTTAACCCGCTGCGCCAGCGCTTGCGCGGCGAGTGCCCCGTGTGAGCTTTCCCGTTAGAAAGTTGAAAGCTTTCTAACGGGGTTTACTCAGGAAAATGATTCGTCAGATCATTGCGATTACGCTCAAAGAATTGAAGACCCTTTTACTGGACCGTGAGGCCCTTGGCTTACTTTTTGTCATGCCCGTGTTTTTTATTCTCGTGATGAGTTTTGCTCTGGAGGGCGTTTTCGAAGCAGGCAGCAAGGGCCGCCCCATTTCAATCCTGGTCGTTAAGCAAAATGGGGACCCATTGGCTGAAAAGGCGATTGCCGATCTCGAAGGAATGGAGGGCCTGGTTCTGGTCCAAACCTATGAAGGGATTCCCCTCACCCCGGAGAAGGCAGAACAATTGGTCGGCAAGGGAGTTTTTCCCTTGGCCCTCCTCTTTCCGGAGGGCTATTCGGAACGGGTGCTGCACACTTCGGGGCACCAGAATGAGAAGGCAACCGTTTATTTCATCAGTGATCCTGCCATGAACCTCCAACTTTTGGCCTCTGTTAAGGGAGCGATCCAGGGTGCGATTGAGCGGGGTGTTTTATTGGCGATCATGGATCAGAAATTTAAAGAGATTTCCGGGACATTACAGGGGAAGGAAGGGCCGTTTGACAGAGGGCCGGGGAGTGCGCAGGTCGGTGAACCGGTAGCCTCCGGTGTGTCTTTCGTCCATGCTTTTCCAAAAGGGTATTACATGGGTAGACGCCCTACCGCCACGGAGCAAAATGTTCCAGCCTATACGATTTTCGGGGTCTTTTTTATTGTTCTGACCTTAGCCTCGAGCTTTTTGCAGGAAAAGAAGGATGGCACCTTCCGGAGAATTCTCGCCGCCCCATTATCCAGGTCAGCCCTTCTTATCGGAAAACTTTTACCTTACTATCTTGTCAACCTGGTTCAAATAGGTCTGATGTTCTGCATTGGCGTCGTTGTGTTCCGGATGAAGATGGGAAACCTTCCCGCACTGATCTTCGTTTCCATGGCTCTGGCAGCTACAGCCAATGGGCTGGGACTCCTGGTTGCAGCACTGGGGAAAGCCGAAGCGCAGGTGAATAGTCTGTCGGTTCTTCTGGCCATCACCCTTTCTGCTCTGGGTGGCATGATGGTTCCAACCTTTGTCATGCCCGATTGGATGAAGACGCTCTCTCTTTTTACCCCTCATGCCTGGGCGCTGGCAGGATATCATGATGTGATCATCCGGGGACTGGGGGTTCAACATGTTCTGAAGGAGATTTCGGTTCTTATGGGATTTGCCGGACTTTTCTTTGCCATTGCCCTTTGGCGCTTCCGGTTTGATGATTGATTTGAAGTGTTACACGGCTGACACTTCTCAATGGCATTTTATCAGCCTGAATCATTAAAAAACTTTCAGGCACTCTCCTGATATCCTGTCCAATTCTTCCTTTATCAGGGGACCTTCAAAGCTGAAAGCCTTGCAACCATCGATCAACTGACAGCTGAAACGGGAAGCCTCCTCAACAGCCTCCATGTCCATATCATCTGGATAAACCGTAATGAGTTTCTCTCGAAGAGCGGAAAGCGTTGGCTCGATTTCCGGTTTCGGGAGAATCCATCGCGCTCTTTGCCTTGCCTTCAACTCCAAATCCAAAAACTCCGGGTTGGGTCTTCGGGAGAGAAAGGAGAGGACTTGAAAGAACGTACTCCATGATGGATGGAACCTGAAATCAATGGATCCTGATGAAATTTATTCCCGGAGCATTCCCCAGTGCAGTTCCCAAACCATTCCATAACTGCTTCTGTAGCCCTGTAATTTCACGAAAGTCCCCCAAGTAAAAAAAGACAGTCCGTGCAACCATCCACGTTCCATGGCACCCTCCCTTATTCGAGGAGGGACCCCACTTAGGAGATGCCTTTGTTTAAGTGGTCGTGATTATTGGGTAGGCCTTCCTATTTCTCGACAACCCGCAGGTTGAATTCAAAAAAGGATAGCCCTTTCCTTCTGACTTGTCTTAGCAAGTTTTTGTCTACCTCTCCGCAAAGGATGAGGATTAGATTCTTCAGATTTTTCGAATAACCATCAATTTGGGTGATCAGTCGTTCGAGTTGTCCCTGATTCTGAAGATCCTTTCTGATCTGAATAAAGATGGTTCCTCCTATGGCAAGGTCAACCTTCATTTTTCCAATCGCAACCTTCTTAACGATTTCCTTCTCTTTTAGATGTTCCCGCAAGCATGCCGAAAGAGACCTCTCATAGTCTCCTTTCGTCCGACACCCCTCCGGGTTCCATTCCCTAATCAGTCTTTCGACCTGATCCATCTCGTCCCAAAAAGATGAAACCTTATGCCCAAGATCTACCATGGGGAATACCTCCTTTCTTGTAATTCTATGGCGACAGAGTGACTCTTTCTCTTCTACTCTCTTCAGGAATTTTTCGACTGTAACGATGAGTTGTTCATTTTGACCTTCGGCGATCTTATCACATTCATCATAAGCAGTCACATCGAAAATTAAACGATGACCGTCGATTGCTTTGAGGGTCGCCTCTGTACGAACCTTCATGCCCATAAGTGCAGCAGAAAAATGCCTGATCCGAATCATCGTCCCTACCGTCATCATCCCCGGAGGGAGAGAATCTTTGATGGCATTTCTTGCTGCAAGTTCCATAAGCAGAACAACCTGATGGGTAGAGAGAACCTGTGCGCCCACGTTTCCCATCACGCTGGCAAGATCGTCCAATTGAACAACCATCTCCTTCACCCCTTTTAATCCAACCTCTATTCCCGACATCTGTTCCTCCTGAATTAAACGTCAAGAATTTTTTGACTAGAGTCTTCTGACAACCAATTTTTGGGTGGCCCTAAGGGGGATGGGAATTCCCCTTCCCGATGAAACCTGGACCTTCACTGTCCAGATCGCAAAAAACCAACCAGTGATCATCAAGACCCATGTAAGGATAATATTGGACTCACTCCATCGCTCGTTTAGAATTCTGCTCACATGCGTAAAGTGAGCCTATGTTCAATCATCAAAGGGACAATTGGCATTATGAGATGAACTCTTCCTCATTTCATTCGGGCAAAAAGATTTCTGAAAGTGGCCGAAGTAAAGATTCAACCGGAAACGCCCTCTGAACCCACCCCTCAAGACCTCCAGCAAGAGGCCGAACTCTTGTAATGCCCCTTTGCTTTAATAACAGCGCCGCCCGGGCACTGGAGGCCTCATTGGGTCAGGCGCAAAAAAGGACGATTTCTCGGTCACGGGGAATCTTATGATGTTGCTTCTCCAGCTCTTCAAAGGAGAGGTGGAAAGCACCAGGAATGGTATGGGGTTCAACCTCGAATTCAATTGCATTGCGCAGATCTAAAATCAAGAGATCCTCACCCGCATCAAGCCTCTGCTTCACCTCTTCAGGAGTGACCCGCGCGATGGCTAACCGATAAAGGAATCGCTTGCGCTGGATATACTTCCAAATAACATAAGTGGCTAAACCCAGGGGAACAACCAATCCTACCCCAGGACCTAATCCACTGGTTCGGATGGTAAGATCCTTTATCTCGTTGCCAAATTTGTATCCCAGGAAAACTAAAACACCCACCCAGATGAACGTTCCAAGGCCATCCAACAAAAGAAACCGTAGAGGGTGAAGGTGAAAAATTCCTGCAAGAGGAGGAGCGGCGGTGGCGATTCCAGGGATGAACTTGGCGAACAAGAGAGCACGAGGACCATATCGTGCAAAGATCTCTTTGGTCCGCCGAACACATGATTCTGGATCAAGGGCGATACGGCAGAGGAGGGGGAGGACTCTAGTCCCACGACGTAGGCCGATCTGATACCAAAATTGATCGCTTAACAAGGCCGCGAGGAAAGCGATACCCAAAACAAGAGGGGCATTTAATTTTCCTATTCCCGCCAGAGCACCGCCTGCGAGGAGCATTGGAACAATCGGAATCGGAAAACCGAGTTGTGCGAAGAACACCCACAAAAAGAGAACAATATAACCCTGCTCAATTAAAAACTGCGCCACTTCATTCATTGATAATTTGGGACGTTCCTGAAATTATGACTTACTTGAGAATTTTATCTACGATTTCATTATTTTCTTTGACCGCTTTTTCTCCACACAAGAGGCACTTGGAAATGGCTGATTGAGAAATATTCAGGAAACCAGCCACCTTGGCGGTTTTCTCGATGCCGCGAGCCATCACGTGTTGGAGCATACCTGGGGCATCGAGTCGGGCTTGTCTCGGCATGTTCTAAGCTTACCATAAATCCCTCGATAAGAAAATCATAATTTCAGGAACGTCCCTACGACACTGGAATCAGAGGCTATTTGGATGTATAATAAAAAAGGTTGCCTTCAAAAAAGATCTCAGACCTCATGATTTAACGTTCGGTCAGTAATGAAGGGTCAAGAGCGGGCATCAAACACGAGGGCACCAATCAAGCCTGTTTTTTCCTGTAAACTTAGTTATGATTCGATATCATCTCATCTTGATTCTTTTGGCAGTGATGATGGTTCCTTCAGCTTCGGGTAGAGATCAGGAACGGGTAGATCTGAGGGTTTATCAGTGGAAGAATCGCCTTCTGATTCTGTTTGCACCCTCCGAAAAAGATCTGATTTATCAGTCCTTCAAGGAGCAACTTCAGAGACGCGCCCAGGAGGTCCACGACCGAGACCTCCTCATTTTTCATATTCTTGAAACCGGGGAGGATCGGTTGGCCAATCTCCCTTTGAATAAGGAACAGGGCATTTTCTTAAGAAAAAAATTTTCCATTATGCCCGGACAACACATTGTGATTCTGATCGGCAAGGACGGAGAATTGAAACTCCGAAAAGAGTTACTCGTAGAACTTTCGGAGATTATTTCAGTCATTGATGCGATGCCAATGCGACAGCGGGAGATGCGAGAACGGCTAAAATAGACTCTTAAGAAATTTGCTGTCGTATCCAAACCTATACAGATCCATCGGGAGATATTTTTAGTTTTGCTTACTGAAAGGGTGGTGTTTCATATGGGTTACTGGAAGATCGTTACAGCAATATTTTTTATGGGTTTTTGCTTAGCCGCGGTGCTCTTGGGAAGAGATGCCCAAGCAATCGAAGAAACAAAGTTTAAAGTCATTGAAAGTGAAGGGAGATTTGAACTCAGACAATATTCTGCCCATATTGTGGCTGAAACCTTTGTGGAGGGTGATTTCAGCAAGGCAGGCAACGAGGCATTCCGTCGTCTTGCCGGTTATATCAATGGTCAGAATTGGCGGAAGCAGACGATCCCCATGACAGCGCCTGTTTCACAGGAGGCAGATTCGGTGAAGATTCCAATGACTGCGCCCGTGAATCAGGAAAGGGCAGGGGAGAAATGGCGTTTCACATTTCTGATGCCAGCGGAGTATACCCTGGAAAAACTCCCGGAGCCTTCGGATTCAAGAGTGGAATTGAGAAAGATGCCAGAACGTCTCATGGCTTCCCTAAAGTATTCAGGCTCTTGGAGCAAGAGTCGCTATGAAGAGAAAAAGAAGCAACTGATGGAATGGATTGAAAAAAGGAGGCTCAAGCAGATAGGGGAACCGATTTTTGCACGATATAATTCCCCCTTCACGCTATGGTTCTTGCGCCGAAATGAAGTCCTGATACCGGTAGACCGTTCGCAGAATTGAGGCTGAAGTTCACTTGATGCGTTCCGCTTGAAGCAATGAAAACAGGTGCAACCCCCCTCCTTATGATTCGGATAAGCCTCATTCAAATATCAAAAGAGTATTGTCAAATTCGAAGATTGAACCTATAATCTTCTAAATAATTGTGGTGAGATTTGGGATTTCTTTCAGGATCTTTAGTCTGCAAAGCGGGTTCGCCTCCAATTGGGGCTTCAACCTGCTTTATGTTTATTTTACGTTAGCACCTAATACAGGTTCTTCAGAAAAGAAGGAGGGCGCCAAATGGATTTAAAAAAGTATTTCGGGAGCAAGAAAGGACTTGGTGTGTTGAGTACGGCAGACGAAAAGGGCAAAGTCAACGCTGCGGTTTATTCAAAACCCCACGTGATCGACGACCAACACGTTGCCTTTATCATGGCGGACAGACTCACCCACGCTAACACGAACAAGAATCCCTACTGTCATGTCAACCTTGTAATGTCGTAAATTATGTGGTATGTTTTCTTCATAATCATCTTAGGAGGATTGGCTATGAAGAAATACATCGTGACACTTGCTGAAGACGAACGCGAAGCTCTTGGCGAACTCACTTCCAAGGGTAAGCACAAATCACAAAAAATCCTCGACGCGCTGATTCTGCTTGGGTGCGATGAGGGCGGGTTCCAGACAAAACGTTCGACTAACGAAGAAATAGCGCGCGTGCTGAATACAAGCATGAGAAAAATTGACCGTGTCAAGAAGCGATTTGTCGAGGAAGGTCTTGATGTTGCTCTCAATGGCAGAAAAGGAAGCCGCATCTATGCTAAAAAGGCAGACGGAGATTTCGAAGCCCATTTGGTTGCATTGAGTTGCAGTGAGCCACCCGAGGGTTTCGCGAGGTGGTCCCTGAGGTTATTAGCCGACAAGGTTGTCGAGCTTGACTACATTGGAAGCATCTCTCATGAGGCGGTACGCCGCGTTTTAAAAAAAACGAAATCAAACCTTGGCAACACAAGGGGTGGGTAATTCCACCGGAGCAAAACGGCAGCTTTGTTGCGAACATGGAAATGGTGCTGGACGTTTACAAGCGTCCGATCGATCCAATTTATCCAGTTGTATGCATGGACGAATCTCCAAAGCAATTGATCGCGGAGACAAAGGTTCCAATCCCTGCATCACCCGGGGAGGTGGCCAAACACGACTATGAATACAGGCGTTGCGGCGTATGCAATATTTTCCTTGCCTGTGAGCCATTGGCAGGAAAACGCATGGTCAAAATCACAGAAAGAAAAACCAAGTTGGACTGGGCTTGTTTTATAGAAGAGATCGCCGGTCAATACGAAAGTGCAGAAAAGATAACGTTGGTGATGGATAACCTGAACACGCACAACCCTGGATCGCTTTATGAAGTGTTTCCGCCAGATAAGGCAAAGGCGTTGTGGGACAGGTTTGAGCTTGTGTATACCCCGAAGCACGGAAGCTGGTTGAATATGGCCGAGATAGAATTGAACGTGCTTACGGGCCAGTGCCTGAACAGAAGAATCGACGATATCGAAATTGTTAGGAAAGAGGCGGCTGCATGGCAGAAATTCAGAAACAACAAAAATGCGAAGGTTAATTGGCAATTCACTGCCGAGGATGCCAGGATAAAACTATCTCGCCTCTATCCGACACTTGAGAGTTGACGAAACACTAGGAGGAGTAACAAAGCTTGGCAGATACGCATTGACGTTCTTGTGAAAAGCCAGAAAACCCCCTTATCTGTCATCCCGGCAGGCACTGGCATTACGTATTTTCATTTTGTTACGTATTCACTGGATCCCAGTAACCCTGTCCCGGCACAAGCTGGGAACCGGGGTGACGATTTTTTGCGAGTTCATCATACTTGATGAAGTCGTTAGAGGTTAAAAATCGCACTTTTCTGTCATTCCTACGAAGGCGGGAATCCAGTAGTTTCAAGCTTTTGTAGACTCCCGCCTGCGCGGGAGTGACGACCTGGGGGGCCTTTTACGAGTCCGTCATGCTTCAGTCGGCTTAAGATAGGGGAAAACACAAGGTGAATAAGTATCAAACCGAATCGCCGAATCCGGTTGATCATCCTGCGCCCGGTGATCCGGTGCTCGCAGGAATAATGGCTGAAATACTCATGGAAGAGTTCGCCAAGGAAAGCATCCAGGTTCCTTTGTTGGAGTTTCCTGCCCTTTCGCCTGCGGACTCGGCGAAAAGAATCAAGTTCTGGGAAGATTTGCGTAATGTGGTGGAACCCGGTTTTGCCGCGGGTGACCATGACGAATAGGGTTTGTCTGTACCGATAAATTATCATAGACCCATAAGCAGGAAAGGAGTCAACGTATGACGACGCTGAAAGGATCAAAGACCGAAAAGAATCTGCTAGCAGCTTTTGCGGGCGAGTCTCAGGCTCGCAACCGTTATTCTGGGTTAGGATGCCTTTAGTGGACACCAAAGTTAAGGTACAATACTGAAGACGGAGGTGTCAACATGGAAAGGATCCCAAGAGCAATCTACACGAAGGAGCTTCGAGAGGAAGCGGTCAAGCTGGTGACAGAAGGTGGACTCAGCATACCGGAGGTGGGGCGAAGGTTATCAGTTTCCCCCTCGACCATCCGGTACTGGGTCAAGGCGAACA
>Ga0194125_10010719_pt1 | contig 12462 bp, 17 predicted proteins | sample TA2KigC250mmetaG_FD_148626 | JGI IMG/M metagenome (GOLD analysis project Ga0194125, IMG submission 148626) | Freshwater microbial communities from Lake Tanganyika, Tanzania - TA2015034 Kigoma Deep Cast 250m | ecosystem: Environmental > Aquatic > Freshwater > Lake | place: Tanzania: Lake... | reverse complement strand
TTCTAGCACCTCTTTGACGATTTTTTTCAAACTGGACTCTTTGGCTTGAAAAAGTTTTTCAGGGACAGTTTTATCATCTTGCTTTACTGTTAAATCAACAGGATTTTGTTCTTTTGGTTTTTCCGCCGCCTGTTTAGCTAGTACTAATTCCCTTTTTAACTCGGTAATTTCCTTTTCTTTGCCTTTAAGTTTCTCATCTAATTGCGCGTAGTTATATTTTACTTTTTCTATTTCGTCTTTGGCTATATCTAGCTCGTTTTGTAATCCGTTTAATTCAGGTTTTATTCTTTCTATTTCACCGTTTTTTTCTTTCAATTTTGTTTGTAAGTCATTTATAACAGTATGTATTTCTGAATTTATTTTTTTCTCTTCCTTTAGAGAATTTTCAACTTTTTCTAGACTAACGCTTTTCTGCTCTAATCGCATTTCAATTTCTTCAATTTCCTTATTCTCAGGCAGTGCTATTTGAGAGATAACCTTGGTTTCTTGTTTTTGTTTCTCAATTTCTTTTTGTAAACCTTCAATTATAGAATCTCTTTCTTTTGTTTCTTCTTTTTGTTCTTTATCTTGCTTTATGGTGATCCAGACGATTACCCCGAAAACCAACAACACAAAAAATACATAAATTGAAAACAATTCAAACCTCTTTTTTATTTTGGATTAAACTTTTAATACTATTCGGTAAGTTGCGGAAGAAGCTCTTTCATAGCACTATCTACGTTTTTCCATTTTTTGGCCGACTGTATCGTAAATTTTTGCTTTCTTTTCCATTGGCCCTTCTTTTTCTGCCAAAGATAAAAACTGATCTGCCTTCTTTTATACGATTCCTGTAACACGACCGCTGACCACCAGCCTGCGCCCTTGCTGGTTGTTCTGTAGTCAATTACCTTTAAGGATGGACTGACCGGCAATGTTTCTTTTTCTTCTGACATTGCTATTCCTCCAGTTTTCTTAAAACTTCCTACGCGCTAATTTAATTATATTTACTTAAACTTACTTATATTTATATAAACTTACTTAGTGTTTTTTTGTTTAATTTTTTCCCAGACCGCAATTATGCATTTTCCCAATAACCAGATTGCGAATATTGCCAATATCGCGCTGATTAAAATCCTTAAAGCAAGTGTCATTAGTAAAAGCAATGGGGTTAGTAAGACACCGATTCCGGCGAGTATAATGAGCACGATTATAAAAAATAAGCCTACAAAAAATTCTTTCATGCTTCCTCCGTTTTTATAATACCATAAATAAACACTAAATCAAAATGATTTTTAAAATAATCTTGGTATAATTAACTTGAAACTTTTTATAAAAGATAGTATAATAATTTCCATGATAGATATTGTGTTTTTATTTCTGATTTTGTATTTTATGGTATCCGGGCTACAAAAAGGTTTTTTTTCTTACTTAATGGAGTTCCTGCTAGTTTTTGTTTGCGTCCTTGGTTCATGGTTATACTATAAGGAAACGCACAATCTGCTGTATAGCCTTATCATTTTGTTCTTATCTCCCATTATCCTTGCTTCAATATTTAAGTTTTTATTCCATGTTAACATGGAAAAGGCCCAACATATAAAATCTCCAACGATTTCTCATCTCAACAATATCGCTGGAGGCACAATTGGTTTTAGCTGGGGAGTTCTTTGGTTGGTAGTAATTTCTTTGGTAGTTAATTTAATACCTTTGGATAAGCCCGTATTTTTAAAGCTTAAAGATAATGTGTCAAATTCATATGTCTTAAGATTTGTGAAAACGATTATTCCGTTTAAGGAGGTTTTTGTTTTAGATAAATTAAACAGCTTGGGGGAAATTATGCGCGATCCTAATGCGCTGGCGAATTTAAGGCAGATTCCAAGTTTCCTAGTTTTTATGGAAGATAAAAAAATTCAAGATTTTATGAAAGACCGTAATGCCCTAAGACAACTACAAGAGAAAAAAATACTCAGCCTTTTAGATAATTCAAAATTTAAAGCTATTCTTGAAGACGCAAAAGTCTTAAAGAAATTTACTCAAATTGATTTCGAGAGCTTAGCTAAATATAGAATTAAACCTATCGCCCAGCCTTAAAAGATTTTCAACAACTGTCCTTTGATTAGCTTATCTTCAATACGATCAAGCAGCCGTTTAAATGTATATGAAACGTAACGCATCTGCTCCGTAATCGTACTTATTTCATCAGATAACTTTCTAAATGAATCTGATGTTTGCTGTAGATTTTCGGCCCAGTTTTGAATATCCAAAGGTTCCTTGCCGACTATTGATCCTTGTACTTTACTAGTTTTCCCATTGTTATCTGAAGAGATTTCTATCAATTTATCACCCAGAATTCCAGCGGTTTTTATTGAATAATCAGAACATTTTTGCACTTGGTTTTTGTATTTTTCATAAATGCTTAAGACTACTCTTACTTTGTTATCCCCCAGAGGCTCTTTTAAAAAATCTATATGAGATACCGAGCCGACATTAACACCTAGTAGCCTAACCGGTGCACCTGTAGTGAGCCCTCCGATATTCTTAAATATTACTTCTACGGGATATTTAGATTCGATAATTCCCTCTTTCATCCCGACGAAAAATAAAAGTAAAACAAATATAATGATCCCAGCCACAAAAAAAACTCCAGCCATCAATTCTTTATTCATAATATCTTCACCTTCTTTTTAAATCTGTTTATTCATTAGCTAACATAAGAAAATCTCTAACTTCCTTTAGATTAGTTTCAAGTAACTTATTTTTATTTCCTTTTATAATCAATTTCCCTTCATAAAGGAAAGTAATAAAATCAGATATGCGGAAGACATTAGTAACATCGTGAGAAGCTATTATACAGGCTGCTTTTAGCGAACGAGCTATTTTAGATATTAGCTGCATAATCAGGAATGATTTTTTAGGATCTAGCGAAGTTGTGGGTTCATCGCACAAAAATATTTTTGGTTCCATAATAATAGCGCGGGCGATACCAACTCTTTTTTTCATACCTCCGCTTAATTCGTGAGGAAACTTGTTTTCGATATTTCTAAGCTCGACACGTTCCAAGGAAATTTTGATTTTCTTATTGATTTCCTCAATGCTTAGATTTGTATTTTCTTTTAAAGGAAAAGCTAAGTTTTCATACACTGTCATAAAATCGAAAAGTGCCGATTCTTGAAAAAGATAACCAATGTTCCTACGGACATTAAGCATTTTTTTTTCGTCTAGAGAATTGATAACTTGACCGTTAATAATTATTTGTCCGCTATCTGGTTCGATAAAGCCCATAAGGAGTTTTAGGAATACGCTTTTACCCGAGCCGCTCTCTCCGATAATTGAGACAATCTGATCAGAACGTACTTCAAGATCAATGCCATTAATTACTATTTGACCATCGAATGATTTTTTAAGGCTATCGATTTTGATCATTTTTTTCAAATAATCTATATTTATGATTCTCAAATTTTGTATAAAGTCTATTTAAAGGACGAACCTCGGTTTTTTCTATGTAAACATCCGTCTCTTTATATGTACAAATTTTTATTACCTCATCTTCAATAAGATTTTCTATAATATCACGCGGATACCAATTTTCGCCTTCAAATATTATGGGCTCGCCTTTTCTAATCCACTCAGCTTCTTTTATAGAATTCCATGCTTCTTTCTTATTTAAACTGCTGCAACTAAGATAAATAAAAGATAAAAACAGAATTAAGATTACCAAAAGCTTATTTTTCATTTTTACCCCCAGAAAGTTAAGATAATTTTTGTCAGTATGAAATTAAAACACACGACATATATACAACATAAAGCTACTGCTTTGGTTGTATATTCCCCAACACCCACAGAGCCACCTTTTGCTTGGATACCTTCAAAACAACAAATAGTTGAGATTATAAAAGCGAAAAAAACAGTTTTGATTATCCCGCCCAAAAAATCTACCATTGTTACTGTGTTGATGGTTTTACTTAAATAAATAGCATACGGGATCTTTGCCTGCGTTACCCCGATTATAAAGCCACCGAATATGCCAAAAAGCTCTGAAATTATGATTAGGATTGGCAATACAAGCACACAAGCAACAATCCTAGGTATAATAAAATATTGGATTGGATCTATCCCAAGCGCCCTGGTTGCCAGTAACTGCTCGTTTACATTCATTGTGCTTATTTCCGCCGCCATTTTAGAACCGGCCTTGCCAGCAAAAATTATCGAACCAAGTACGGGGCTTAATTCTCTTACTAAAGACAAGACTACCAGTTGAGCCACATATTCCTTTGTCCCAAATCTTGAAAGTATAACCACAGATTGAATCGCTAATACCATTCCTGTCGCAAAAGAAGTTAGCGATATAATCAATATTGATTGAATGCCTTGGGCATAAATTTGCTTCATTACTTCAGATAATTTAGCGCCTTTACTGATAAATTTTATTAAAACATCAATAATAAAATAAATAGCTGTCCCGAGGTAATTAAGTCTCTCGATTAAATATTTTCCAGTTTCAATTAAAAATCGCAAACTCTCTCCTTTTTGCTAATTATACCTCTAAAGGATAGACAGGGCAATAAAAACCCATCGTACACTTTTCGATGGGTTATGATTCCTAGATTCTAGTTATTTTTTGTAAAATTGTTTTAAGGCTATAGAAATTAAAATTAACGTATTAGCAGAAATGAGAATATTAATCGATCTAAAATTCTTTAGTGCTATTGATGGTTCGCCGTAAAACCTTGAAAACGCCGCATATAAAGCCAAAATTACACCAGAAAATAAAAAAACTTTTGCTGCGCTTTGCATTTTATCTCCTTTGCCAGCCTATAATTAAACTACCGCTGTTCTACTCTGACGAATTTTTTAATTCTTAAATTATAAAAAACAGCTGAAATCTCAGAGCATAAAAATGAGACAACTAATAAAGTCTTAGGTATATTAATGTCGTAGAATATTAATGGAGAAACAAAAGTGCTAATATATAATAAGGAGTTTAAGATGATAAGGAAATTCTTTATTTCGGTTTTTATGCTTAATTTGCGATATTCCATTAATTTTTAGAAAAAACTTACAAACTTCTTAAAATAAAATATTTTAAAAATTATTTTTTTGCTTGTTCCACAATCAATGAAAGGATAAAGGCCATATTGGCCAGTATCAAAAGACTTAATGATCTGAATCGCATCATCGCAATCGAAGGCTCACCGTAAAATCTTGAAAATATAGCATAAATTACTAGCAGAAAACCTACAATTAAAAGGATCTTACTTGTATTTTTCATTTTCCCTCCTTTCCTATTTTGTTATATTATATATCAACAGTTATGTATTTCAAGAAAAAGTTTAAATAAAGCGCATGAGCGTTAATACCAATACGATTAGTCCTAAAACAATCCTGTAAAGGATAAATACACTTAAGTTTTGTTTTTTTAGGAAGTTTAGTAAAAAATTTATGCAGAATAGTCCGGCGACCATACTGCTTAAGATACCAATGAAAAAACCTGGACTAAAATCGTTTACTGATAATTTTATTTTCAATAATCCTGCGCTAAAAATAATAGGTGTCGCTAACAAAAAAGAGAATTTTGCGGCATCCTCTCTTTTTAAACCCATCAGCAATCCCGCCGCTATTGTAATGCCAGAACGTGAAATACCGGGAATAATCGCTAAGGCCTGAGCAAAACCGATAAGAAGAGCTTCTTTGATTCCTATGTTGTTTATTGCTTTTTTTAATTTTGCTTTTTTGTCAGCAATATATAATATTATAGAGCCAAAGAATAAAGCTATTGCTATAATTAAACTTCCGCGTAAATTAGTTTCTGCTATCCCTTCGAACTGAAAGCCAAATATCGCTGCTGGAAACGTTGCCAATATAATTAGCCAGAAAAGCTTTCCTTCGCTAGATTTCGGCGCAATAATGCCATTTTGAAGCAATCTCCACCAGTCTTTTATAAAATAAATTATTATTGCAGATAATGTTCCGATATGCACGGCAACATCAAAGGTTAAGCCTTGATAAGCCTGTTTTAAAAAAAGCGGGACAAGCACTAGATGCGCCGAGCTAGAAATAGGCAAGAATTCAGTAATACCTTGAATTAATCCTAAGATTAAAGCGTAACCTATTGACATATTTAATAAAAAAATACCTCCAGTGGAGGTGGAATAAAAACTAATTTTAAATTTTTTATTCTTCTATTCTTTTAAATTTTTTGATTCTTATATGGTAAAAATATAATGACATCAGAAAAACACCTAAAGCCATTAGGAATGCGGTTACAAATATCTTTTTATTTTCAAATATATAAAGCAAAATTCCGGAAGCTACGAACAGAGAAAAATTTAGAATAGAAAGAAAATCTCTTATTTCAGATTTTATGCTGCGTTTTAAACCCGAACTCATAGCTATATTATATAATTTCTCTTTGATTGTGCAATAAAAATAAAGTTTAGCTTTTAATTTAGATTTTTGAAGGCGGGGAAGCGCGGTCTAGCTCTCTTTTAAAATTTTTATGAAGACGTTGACTACTTGAGGATCAAATTGTTTTCCGGAGTTAAGTTCCAGCTCTTTTATCGCTTCATCCAAGGTTAATTTTCTAAAGCGATATGGCCTGTCTGAAGTCATGGCATCGTAGGCGTCTGCGCAGGCAACAATTCTTGCCAAAATAGGAATTCGTTCTTTTTCGATTCCGTCAGGATAACCATTACCGTCATATCTTTCATGGTGATGCCTGACGCAAGGGATGCCTTTACTTAAGAAGCTAAGCGGCATTAACATTTCTGCGCCTTTTACAGGATGCAGTTCTACTAACGCCCTTTCTGCCGCCGTAAGTTTTCCGGGTTTATTAAGAACCGTATCAGAAATCGCAATTTTACCGACATCATGCACTTTGCTAGCGAAAGTTAAAATCTCCAATTCTTTTTGATTAAGTTCTAAACTTTTAGCAATCCTGAGAGAATATTGCGTAACTCTTTCAGAATGACATTTCGTATAAGGGTCTCTGGCTTCCATAGCGAGAACCAAGGCGTGAATTGTATTAAAATAACTTAAGTGCACATTTTCATAAAGTTTAGTTTCCTCTATCGCTAATGCAGCCTGGGTAGCGAATGTCTTAAGCAGCACCATCTCGTCTTTCATAACCTTTTTAGGATATTTAAAATAAACATCTATTACTCCTAGCATTTCTTGGTTAAAAAGGACAGGAACTGAGATCATCGAATAGATTCCTTCTCCTTGGGTTAAATTAAGATATTTTACTCGAGGATCATTACTGATATCCGTAATTACAATGGGTCTTTGAGTTGCAGCTGCTATTCCCGATACACCTTCTCCGATTTTTTCAGGCGTATTTAGAAGATAATTCTGGCTTAGTCCGACGCTGGCAGCAGTAAAAAGGGCGTTGTTATTTGAGGGCTTAATTAATTTTAGGCAGGCGGCGTTGGCGCCTGTAATTTTTCTTGAAAGCCTTACAATCAAATTAAGCGCCCGTTTTAAATCCATGGAATTCGAAAGGGTTTTATTGATTTGGTAAATATCCTGTATTTCTTGCTTGGCAAATTCAAGTTCTGAGGTTTTCGTTTTAAATTTTTTCTTCAGGATGTTGTTTAATTTATCGGTATATTTATTAGATTTTTTTAGCGCGATGATATTAAGTTTCAGCCTGTTATTTGCTCCGATAAGGCATTTGCATATTCTTTTAAACTTAGAAATTAATTGTTTGCTTTTTCTTTCTTTTTTTCTAGATTGCGTTATATCCTGGATAAGCTCTAAAAGCTGGATCACTTGGCCGTTTTTATCTTTTATGGGAGTTACGGTTAAAAGGAAGCATTTTCTTATTTTGTTATTTGTTACAGCTGTTTTTATTATTTTATGAATTTTACCGTCCCTTAGCGCTTTTATGGCAGGACAATTCGGGCAGGCCTCGTGTCTTTTCTGGAAAGTTTCATAACAAGGTCTCTTGAAATTACTTTCAAGCGAACCAAACCATTTTTCATAGCTGGTATTCATCCATTTAATTCGCAGGTTGTTATCGATTAACGATAAGCCGGCTCCCAACTCGTTTAATATTTCTTTTGAATCGAGATCCGCTAGTTCAGGTCTGAATTTACTTGTCGGTTTAATCATATCTTATCCTAAAAAATACAAAAGCCGGGACTCTTAACCCGGCAAGGTTTTTAAAAATTACTATTTTATATTGGCAGTTCGGCTTATTTTTCATTTGGCTCCTCCCTGCCACGGATTTCATTCCATCCTAATTATAGTATATAATATAAAATCAATATAATCAAGGTAGGCCAAGGTTCATTATCATAACTTATTATTCTTCAAATAGTTATGATATTGTAGTAAAAATTTTCGGAGGGTTTAAAAAGATCAAGTAAGGTTTTTTTAAAAAGGCGTATTTGTAATTTTATAAGATGCTGAAGTTATTGTTTTACCTTAAAAACTTTATCATTATGCCTTACTCTTGATTTTACCGCCAGGCCGATCTCTTTACCTTTAGGCGCAGATTCTATTGGTTTTCGATCGATTTGGAGCGAAGATATTTTTTGGGAAAAGTTTGTAGTATGGCCTTTTATGTGGATGGTATCTCCTAGAGAAATTGTCCCTTTTTTTATCTTGATTACCCCGGCTTTTACGTGCGGGAAATAATGCGTTATGATTCCAACAAGCTCTTCTTGCGCAGCTGGTTTCTTAGCGATACGCGAGGCCTTCTTTTTCTTCAAAACCTTTTTCTTAGGTTTTTTTATAGTTTTCTTTTTTATCGCGCTCTTTCTTTTTTTTGTTTTAAACAATTTTTTTAGTTTCGCCAGCATTGCTCACTCTCCTTTTTTTAAATCGAGATTTTTTCAGCGATGTCAAAAATTATGGGAATTTTAGTGTATTTACCCGATATCGATTGGATCATTCCCAAAAGCGACAACAAGCCAAAAACTAATTTTCCCAGGTCCAAAATTATATAACCGAATCCGGGGACCATGCTTACGACAAATATAGTGACTTCCCCGAGGAATATTACTAAACCTTGTTTAGCGTGGAAAAGCGCGAATTTATTTTCTTTTTTGAAAATTAAAGGAATAATGCATAGCGCGAACAAATACGCCATTAATGCGAAGATTTTTCCTTCTTGAATTTCTTTTCTTTGGCTTGCTTCCTTGGATGGCATTACTGGACTTCGATTAGAGAGTTGAATCCGCCAAAATTATTCTCTTCTTTACTTAAATTATTAGGATCTTCCCGCCATTCGCCATCGATAACGAATTTATAATGGTATCTGCCGGGTTTTAAGTTAACCCTTTTTATCCACTGGCCGTCTTCTATTCTTTTAAATTTATTTGACTGATCGATCTTCCAATAATTAAAATCACCCACAAGGTAGACTTCTCTAGCTGCGGGTTCATGCAGAGAAAAAGTTATTTCGGTTAATTCTTTTATTTTTTCTTTGATAAGAGTGCGCATAACTGCATCAATTGAAGCCTCTTTTCCGTAAATCAACTCTTTAGCAAGCAGCATGTAATCTTTTGAGCCACGGCTATATTTGGCGTATTCTAAAGCGGATTGTCCGCTTAAGCTGGCTTCTTTTAATTTCACGTTTATATGAATGATAGTTTTGTACAGGTTATTGGAATATTTGTCCTTGATCTTGTCTAATATTTTAAAAGAATGCTTGAGGCGGGAATCAAAGATAGTAACAAGCAAAGTATATTTTACCGTATGATTTAATCTTTTTGCGATTAAATTAATAATCTCTATTAGTTTATCCACGCCTAAAAGGGAAAACTGGCTTGGCTCAACCGGGATGATTATTTCCTGGGCAGCTCTTATGGCGTTTATAGTCAGGAGCCCTAAATTCGGCGGGCAATCGATTAATATGTAATCGTAATCATTTCTTAAATCGAACACCGCTTCTTCTAATCTGGCTTCCCTGCCGATTTCATCAGATAACTCCTGTTCAAGCGTGCTTAATAAAATATTTGAAGGGGCGATATCGAATCCTTTTTCAACGCCCATAATTATATCTCTCATCTTTAGCGCTTCGTTGGTTAATGGCGATAAGCAATTATAAATACTGTACTGAGAATGTATGTTAAGTCCCAGCGTAGCGTGCGACTGAGGATCCAAATCGATTAATAAAACTTTTTTGGAATTTTTTGCCAAAGCGCTGGCTAAGTTGATTGCTGTTGTTGTTTTTCCGCAACCACCTTTTTGATTAGCGATAGCGATTATCGACATCAAATTCCTCCTTTAATGAGGCCGTCACTTACGGAGTGCTAACGAACGTAAGTGACGAGCCGAATTAAACCCTTGACATTTTGTCTTAGGAAAAGAATCTATTAATTGATCGATAGTTTCTTTTCTGGTTTTTCCATTTTTAAACTGCATCTCTCTTTTAAAAGCCTCTGAGCGAGTTTCTAATTCCTCCCAATAGGCTAATTCTAACGGTCGCTTATTTTTAGTAGATACAACTTGACCTTTTAAATGTTTTTTAAAACGTTCTTCTAAATTATCTGTATGGCCGTAATATTTAGTGCCGTCATCACATTTTAAAATATAGAAATAATAAATTGAATTCATTTTCATAAGCAAAATGTCAAGGGTCAAATTCAGCCATCAAACTTACGTTCGTTTCACTCCGTAAGTTTGGGCTTCATTTGACCTTTCGAATAAAAACGCACATCATCTATCAGGACAGAACATTTATTATTATCGGTATTCCAAGCCTCAATAATAAAGGATAATTTCGTAATATTTGTCCAATCGGATATTTCTTTAAACTCAGACAGGTCTATGGTTATATTTTGCCATTTTGTGTTAATGTCGTCAAGATAATATACAGATTTTTCTTTCTTTCTATTTTCCAAAGCAATCTTTATTATTCTGGGGAATCCATTCCTATAGCCGCGGATAGAAAATTTCAGCGAATCAGAGTTTTCTAAATTTATCGACGGAAGATACAGAGAAAAATTCCTCACCTGAGGCGAATTCTCTTTAAAGTTATAAACTAACCTTAAAGGATAATAATTTAATGCCAGAGATACAGATTCTTCCTGCTTTTCTTGTTTAATCGCGATGACGGCTTTATTGGTTTTTATAAAAAATATCGCCGGTAATAAAATAAGTAAAATAAGATTTATAAATAAAATTATTTTGGTGAGATTATAATTTTTCTTCTTATTCTTCTTTTTGCCCAGATATACCTTGGCGAGGTGTTCGTAAATTTCTTCTCTTGTCATGGTTAATATTTTATTTCAAGGCGTGAAGTCGTCAATTACAAAACAAATTTTAAATTTAAAAGAAAACCCCCACACCCAAACTTTGGGTGTGGGGGTAAGTGTTTCTACATCAAATTAGAAACTAACTGAGCAAGTTCCGATTAACTGACTTGCGTTTTGATCATATTTTACTGGAGTAGCACCTTTACCAAACGCATTACCTGGCAGGAATGCGCCATAGGTAAGGCCGAATTGCACATCTTCGGTATAGTCATAAGTTGCAGTTAAATCAATTTCACGGCCAAGATGATTTGCACCCTGATTCATAACTGGCGTAGAAATCTGTCCATCAATACCATAGAGAGTTAACATATCGGTAGCGTTAACTTCTTTTTGCAGCCAGAGGTCAGTATACTCTAGTTTCAGTTTTACATCTTGCATAGGAACCATAGACATATTCATACCTAGGGCTCTTACATTTGTAGTGTCAAACAATACGTTGTAAATTTTTCCGGTTCCTTGGTTTTCGTAGAGCTGATCCCAGGCTTCGTAATTTCCTCTACCTGCACCGACATCGGTGGGGTTTTTCTCGCCTGAATAAAAGCTGTAAGAACCGCCGACTTCAGGTGAATATTTCTTCAGTTTTTCAAAAGGCAAAGCATAGCTTCCGGTAAGTTGATACGCAATGGCTTCGCGTTGTCTGCTAGGCGATGTTGTCACGGTAACAGGAACTTTTGCTCCGGTTTGCCATGCTATTTCAGCAGTTAAGATTAAGTCTTTGATTGGAGCGCTGACTGCCCTAAGGCCTGGACACCAAATCGTATCAGTTTTGCTGTTAGTTCCGGTAGCAATGTTAGATGTTTTGTCATTGCGATATAACAGATAGGCTTCCAGCATAGTTCCCCAATCGTCTCCCAGGGTATATTTAGCATTCATAGCATAGAGATCGATATCGTTTTTATCATTGAGGTCTATACCACCGGATTTCTGATTTTCATCAATCTTGCTGTAGATTAAATCAATTATTAAAGGATCATAATCTAAAGTTGCTCTTACAGCGTCGAATGCCTTGCGTAGACTGAGATCTCTGTTTGCTATAGCAGCATAACCAGCGCCGTAGTTGACTAGAGAAGTTCTGTTAGTATCAACGTCGCCCATTACAAAACCAGCGCCAAGTTGAATTTCCTGACGGCCGATAGTAACTGTTAAAGGACAATAAAGCATTTCCTTTAAAGTTACATAGGCTAAGTCGATATCAACTTCATTATCATCTTGGCCATTTTCGCTT
>Ga0194125_10010716_pt1 | contig 12464 bp, 10 predicted proteins | sample TA2KigC250mmetaG_FD_148626 | JGI IMG/M metagenome (GOLD analysis project Ga0194125, IMG submission 148626) | Freshwater microbial communities from Lake Tanganyika, Tanzania - TA2015034 Kigoma Deep Cast 250m | ecosystem: Environmental > Aquatic > Freshwater > Lake | place: Tanzania: Lake... | reverse complement strand
CGAAGAAGCCCGGCAGGTCAGGTTGGTGTCGCAACCCCCATTGTTTCCAGAGTCTCCCGAATGAACAACGTGTATAGCATTCACATCTAGGCCGCAGCTGAGCACCCAAGTTGTCGGGCCAAAACAGCAGAAAAATCGCCGGTGGCGTCGATGGATCGGATCGGCCAGACGATAGGCCGTGTTAGCGGCCTCCCGGTTAACGGACGGCCTGTTCTCAGACCCAGTTCTCAGACCCAGAGCCGACTCGGCCAGCGCAGATCAGCTCACCCATCAGCGTCGCAGCGGCTCGGGAGAAATCGATTCGTCACGGTCACCCCAGCTCGCTGCATTCATGGTGGGCACGGCGGCCGCGGTGCGGTCGTTGTTCGGCGTGCCCGTGCTGACGAGCTCGCAGATCAGCCTCACGGAGACGACCGGCTCGAGCACGGATTGCTCGTACATCGTGGCCGTGGATGCGGATCAGCTGGTCATCGGCCGCCGGGCCGACGTCGACGTGCTGTTCGACCCGTACTCCTACGGGTCGACGGATCAGGTGCAGATCATCACGCGCGTGCGGTATGACTTTGCGCTGCTCCAGAGCAAGGCGGCGCAGGTGCTGACCGGCGTTCGGACGTAACGTCCGCGCGGCCTGTCACGCCAGGCCGGCCGGCGGTGGTCATGCTCCCATCTGCCGGCACCCGATGATCCCGGCGGCGCGTGCGCGTCACTGATACGACCCCTTCCACGGGGCTCCGAACCTACGGCGGAGCCGCTGGCCGGGTCGGTGACGCGGCCGCAGGGCTAGGGGCGTAAACTTCGTAGCCCATTCGTAGCCCAGTGGCCCGCTGGCTTGGATGCTCTGCCGGATGATTTTGGGCGGTATGTGGCGTTTTCCCTCTGAAACATGGTGCCGGGGGCGGGAATCGAACCCGCACGCCCCGTCAGGGGCCAGGGATTTTAAGTCCCATGCGTCTGCCAGTTTCGCCACCCCGGCCCGTATTGCACTAGTCTAACGCCTCCGCGAGCGCGTCCGCCTCAGTTACTGGGGCCTCGCACGCAAAGTGCCGGCACACATACGCAGTCGCACGCCCTTTAATCATCGTCATGGCCCCCAGCCACGGCATCACTGCCGACAGGGCATGCTGCGCGTCACCCGGAGTCACCGGCAGCGCCACGTTCCACGGACGATACGCACGATGCACACCCGCCCATAACGCCCGCGTGTCATCACGCTCGGGCGGACCGACCACCACCACCTGCGTCGGTGGATGCAACCACAGCTGAAGCGCCACTGCCATCAACGGTACCGCGCGACCGTCACGCTCCAGCCGATCACGCATGCTGCCGAGCGCCGCCGACGCACGCACCGTCCATCCCGCATCACCTGTCAGCGCCGCCAGCGTCAGTAGGTTGATGGCCGCGACCGACGTCGCCGAGGGCTCGGCCCCGTCATATTGCTCACGCGTCCGCACGAGCACCGACGGGTCGTCACCGGTGGTCGAGAAATAGCCGCCCCGCGCCTCGTCAAGAAAGCGCGCGTCCTGTCGCCGCTGCAGGTCGATGGCCCATCGCAGCCAGCGCGCATCGCCTGTGGCCTGCAGCAGTTCCAGCAGGCCGAAGATGAGACACGCATAGTCTTCGGCAAAGGCATCAATGCCCGCCTCTCCGTGCCGATACCGACGCAACAGCTGTCCGGTGTCTGGGCGCCACACATGCGCTTCGAGACATGCAGCCGCATCGGTCGCCATCTGCACATGACGAGCAGCAGCGGTCCTCACATCGAATCCCGCATCATCGGTGTCAAGGCTTGCCATCACGCGACCAGCGCGCGCCGCCGCGCCAATCATGAGCCCGTTCCAAGCTGTCAGAATCTTGTCGTCGCACTCCGGTCGCAGGCGCGAAGCGCGCGCGCCAAACAACCGCTGCCGCGCCTCAAGCAGCCGCGCCCCTACCTCTGCCGGTGTCTGCCCGGTGGCCTGCGCGATGTCGGTGATCGAGGCTGCCGTGTAGAGAATGTTGAGGCCCGTAAATTCGCCGTGCGGATCGGCCAGGGCATTCCCCTCGGGCCGCAGGCCATACCGCCGCTCGAAGGTCGGCGCCGCGTCGCCCAGCACCCGCCGCACTTCGTCGGTGCTGAAGACATAGAATGCACCTTCGACCTTGTGTGCGCGCGCACCGCACGTGGTCGGGTCGGCCTTCTGCCCTTCGGCAGACTCGCCACCGGCCGACGAGGGTACGCTGTCGGCATCTTCTGCCGAGAAGAAGCCTCCCTCGGGCGCGTGCATATCGCGCGCGACATACTGGCACGTGTCTTCCGCCACTTGCAGCAGGTACGCGTCGCCCGTCAGTTGCGCGGCCTCCACATACGCCAGCACCAGCTGCGCCTGGTCGTACAGCATCTTCTCGAAGTGCGGCACCCGCCACTGGCCATCGACAGAGTAGCGGTGAAATCCGCCGCCGATGTGATCGCGCATGCCGCCGAGCGCCATCGCCCGCAGGGTCTTCACCACCATGTCGCGCGGTTCGGGTTGTCCTGTGCGAACCGCCTCGCGCAACAGAAAGAGCAGCTCGGACGGCCGCGGAAACTTGGGCTGTTCACCGAAGCCGCCCCACCGCCTGTCGAACATCCGCTCAAACTGCTGCCGAGTGCGGTCCAGCGCCTCGGCCCCGGGCACGTCGCCATCAGACGACTGGACGTCGGCAATCGCACGCAGGCGCTCGACAATCTCAGACGCTGAACGCATCACCGATGCACGGTCCTCGCGCCAAGCGCGCGCGATCTCCTTCAGCACATCGCTGAAGCCGGGTCTGCCCCACTGTCCCGACGGGGGAAAGTATGTGCCTCCGTAGAACGGCTGCAAGTCCGGTGTCAGCCACACACTCATCGGCCAGCCGCCGCCGCCCGTGGTGGCCTGCACAAAGGTCATGTACACCCGATCGATGTCGGGACGTTCCTCGCGATCGACCTTCACTGGCACGAAGTCGCGATTCAGGATGTCGGCCACTCGCGCATCCTCGAACGACTCGTGCTCCATCACGTGGCACCAGTGACACGTGGCATATCCCACCGAAAGGAAGATGGGCCGTTGCGTCTCACGTGCCAGGGCAAATGCCTCGTCTCCCCAGGGATGCCAGTCCACCGGATTGTGGGCATGCTGGCGCAGGTACGGACTCAGTTCACGAGCGAGGCGATTCGGCACCCGTCGATGATAGTCGGCAGCGGGTTGCATTACCATTGCGGCATGACGCTGTCGGGTGCGCGCATTGCGCTGCTGATCGAAGAAATGTTCGAAGATGGCCTGGTGCTCACGCCTCGCCAGCTGCTGATGGATGCCGGTGCGCAGGTGGTCTATGTCGCCCCGCTCGTCGGGCGTGGCTATCGCGGTCTCTCAGGCACCATCGTGACCGCCGACATGGCGGCCGGTGCGGCGCGTGCCGAGGCATTCGACGCCGTCGTGATTCCCGGCGGCTATGCCCCCGACCGCATCCGTCTGCGGCACGCGATGGTCGACCTGGTGCGCGACACGATGGCCGCCGGCAAGCTGGTGGCTGCCATCGACCACGGTCCTTCGGTGCTCATCAACGCCAACGCCCTGCGCGACCGCACCCTCACCTGCTGGCCCTCGATTGCCGTCGATGTCAAGAACGCCGGCGGGCGCTACATGGACCGCCAGGTACACGAAGACGGCAACCTCATCACCTCACGGAAGATCGACGATGTGGTGCCGTTTACGGAAGCGCTGATTCGGCAGGTCGCCGCACGTCGTGCGGCGATGGCCTAACGCATCCCGCCGGCCCGGTTGTCGGTCCCCACCCGGGCTGATGGAGCAGCCCCGGTCGAAGCTGCGCCCTGCGTCGCCCCCTCGCGATGTGGATCAAGCGCGGGATGCCGCACCGCCGCGTCCTGCATCCGCGCATACGACGCCGTCATCTCCACACCGTACAGCAGCAGCACGGCACTCACGTAAATCCAGATCAGGAAGGTGATCACGGCCGCCATCGATCCGTGCACCACGTTGAGGGCACCAAGATCGCTGGCGTACCACGAGAAGATCGACAGCGCGCCCTGCCAGAGCACGCCCACCAGAATGGCGCCCGGCCACACATCCCTGAAGCGCACCTTGGTATTCGGGATGAAGTAATACACCAGTGCCACGCAGACAATCTGCAGCACCATCACCGTCTGCCCCGCCGTTACCCCCCCAGCCACGCCACCAGAGGAAGGTCGGGCCACAGCGTCACAAACCATCGTGATTGCACCACATTGGTCGCACTGACGATGAGCAGGGCCAGCAGCAGGAAGACGCCGGCCGACAGGAACATCAGCAGCCCGACCAGGCGGTGCTTCAGAAAGCTGCGCCGCCGCTCAACGCCCCACGCATGGTTGACACCCGAGGTCACGGCGTTGAACACCCCGAGCGACGCCCACACCAGAGCAATCACGCCACCCACCCCCATGCGGAAGGTCGACGCGCGGAAGGCCTGAATCTGCCCCGTGATGAACTCGAACTGCCTCGGGAAATAGCGGAAGACAAAGTCGACGAGTACGTCACTCTCACCTTGGTTCTGTGTGAGCCAGCCCACCAGCGACAGCATCAGCAGGGTAAAGGGAAACAGCGACAGCAGCGAGCAATACGCGATGGACGCCGCATGGGTCAGGCCGTCGCTGTTGTAGAGCTCGCCCACGCCGCGCCAGGCGGCGCGGGCCAACAACCGCAGATGCTGACGGAATGTCACAGCAGACTCCGTCCCCACTATAATCGACGGGTGTCCGACTCCACGAGCCAGAAGCCGTCCGTCGTGGTAACGCCAGTGCTCTCGGCGCTGCGCGGTCAGGTTCGCGGGCAGGATGATCCGCCAACCAAGTGCGAGCGCTGCGGTGCCGACATGTATCGCATGCATGCCGTCTGGCGCTGTCCGCAGTGCCGCTTCAAGACCGACTGCTGCGGCTGGTGATACCCAGACCTGCGTTTCCCGGCGTGCTTCAATGAACGCGCTTCCCACCCACATCACGCCCGCCAGCGCGGACTTCCAGGCCAATGCCGAGCGCCTGCAGCAACTGGTGCAGCAGCACCGCGACCGCATTGCCAAAGCCGCTCAGGACGGCGGCCCCCGCGCCATCGAACGCCACCGCCAGCAGGGCAAGCTACCCGTGCGCGAACGGCTGTCCCGGCTGCTCGATCCGGGCACAGCCTTTCTCGAACTGTCGCCCCTCGCCGCACACGGCCTCTATGACGACGCCCCGGGCGCCGGCATAGTCACCGGTATCGGCCGCGTCTCGGGCCGCGAGGTGGTCATCATCGCCAACGATGCCACCGTGAAGGGCGGCACCTACTTCCCCCTCACGGTCAAGAAGCACCTGCGGGCACAGGAGGTGGCGCAGCAGAATCACCTGCCCTGCCTCTATCTCGTCGACTCTGGTGGTGCATTCCTTCCCCGACAGGATGAGGTCTTTCCCGACCGCGATCACTTCGGCCGCATCTTCTTCAACCAGGCCCGCATGTCGGCGCAGGGCCTGTCGCAGATTGCCGTCGTGATGGGCTCGTGCACCGCGGGCGGTGCCTATGTGCCCGCCATGTCCGACGAGACCATCATCGTCAGGGGCAACGGCACCATCTTCCTTGGGGGCCCACCCCTCGTGAAGGCCGCCACTGGCGAGGATGTTACCGCCGAGGACCTGGGCGGCGCCGATGTGCACACGCGCCTGTCAGGCGTCGCCGATTATTACGCGCATGACGACGATGAGGCGCTGCAGCAGGCGCGGATCATCGTTTCGACGCTCAATACGAAGAATTACCTTCCGCCAGACCTGCTTCCGGTGGAAGAGCCGCTCTACGATCCGGCCGAACTCTATGGGATTGTGAGTACCGACCTGCGCAAGACGTTCGATGTGCGCGAGGTGATCGCGCGACTCGTGGACGGCTCGCGGTTCGATGAATTCAAGGAACGCTATGCCACCACGATCGTATGTGGATTTGCCCGCCTCCACGGATTTCTCATCGGCATCGTCGCCAACAACGGCGTGCTGTTTTCCGAATCGGCGCTGAAGGTTACGCACTTCATCGAACTGTGCAACATGCGCTGGGTGCCGCTGGTGTTTCTGCAGAACATCACGGGCTTCATGGTGGGTCGCCAGTATGAGCGTGGCGGCATCGCCAGGGACGGCACCAAGATGGTCCACGCCGTCGCCAACTCCGTCGTGCCCCGATTCACGGTGGTGCTCGGCGGGTCGTTCGGGGCCGGAAACTACGGCATGTGCGGGCGTGCCTATGACCCTCGCTTCCTGTGGATGTGGCCCAATGCACGGATCTCGGTGATGGGCGGCGAGCAGGCCGCCGGCGTGCTGACCACGGTCAAGCGCGACCAGCTGGCCCGCGAGGGACAGCCGCTGTCGGCCGACGACGAAGCCGCGATTCGCGAGCCGATTCTCGAAAAGTATGAGCGCGAGGGCTCGCCCTACTACGCCACGGCGCGGCTCTGGGACGATGGGATTCTTGACCCGATGCAGACACGAGGTGCCCTGGCATTGGGGCTGTCAGCGGCCTGTCATGCGCCGACACCTCCACCGCGCTATGGCATCTTCCGCATGTAGGACACACGCATGAGCGAATCGTTTCTGACGACTCGGCGCGACGGAGCGGTCGAATACCTGACCCTCGACCGACCCGACGTCCGCAATGCCTTCAACGAGGCCGTTATCGCGCAGCTGACCGGGTGGGCCGCCCGCGCCGCTGCCGACCCGACACTGCGGGTCGTCGTGCTGTCGGGTGCCGGTAAGGTGTTCAGCGCCGGTGCCGATGCCGAGTGGATGGCCCGGATGGCCACCTACAGCGAGCGCGAGAATCTCGACGACGCGCAGCGGGCGGCCGCGATGTTCCGGGCGATCAACGCCCTGCCATGCGCAGTGGTCGGACGGGTGCATGGCGCGGCACTGGGGGGCGGCAGCGGCCTGTGCGCCGTGTGCGACATCGTCGTCGCGGCTGATTCGGCGGTGTTTGGCTTCACGGAAACCAAGCTCGGCATTCTGCCGGCGATGATCTCGCCGTTTGTCCTCCCGAAAATTGGCGTGTCGGCCACGCGCGAGCTGTTCCTCACCGGCATGCGGTTCACGGCCCAGCGGGCACGCGAGATTGGGCTGGTGCACCGCGTGGTGCCCGAGCCCGAGCTCGATGCCGCGGTGGCTGACTACGTGCGCGAGCTGCTCACCGCTGCGCCGACAGGGATTGCTGCGGCCAAGCAGCTGATTCCCCAGGTGTGGGGACAGCGGCCCGAGGCCGTCGCCGACCTCACCGCCGGAACGATTGCGCGGCAGCGCGTCTCGCCTGAGGGACAAGAGGGCCTGCGCGCGTTCCTCGGTAAACAGACGCCCGGATGGGCACAGGGCATCGTGCCGTGACGCTCCATCTGCCCCTTGCACGACTCGCGCTGCACCTGCACGACACGCGCGGCATGGCGGTGGCCAATGTGCTGGCCGGGCTCCAGTACGGCGTCGCCACCTTCGACAGCGTCGCGGGTGGCCTCGGGGGCTGTCCGTTCGCACCGGGCGCCTCAGGCAACCTCGCCACCGAAGAACTGCTTTACCTGCTGGACGGCCTCGGTGTTCACACGGGTGTGTCGCTCTCGGCCGTGGCTGCTGCATCTCGCAGCCTGGCCGCCGCCATCGACCGGCCGTTGCCTTCCCGCTATCTGCGTGCCACCGAGGGGCGCCACTAGGTGTCACTCACCCGGCGCGCGTTTCTCGCGGGCGTCGCCCTCACCTCCGTGATCGCCTCCGACCTCGCTGCAGCGGGCACGCGTGGAACTGCCGATGCCCGTGCACGCGGCCGTCAGGGCGCGCCGCCCCGCACCGCTGCGCGTGGAGGCCCGCGCAGTCATGAGTTTGTGTTTGCGCGCCTGCGCTACGATTCGGGCGACTGGGACTACAACCCGAAGGTGGCCGCCAATGTGCTCAACTCGGTTGTTGAGTACACCCAGATTCCCGTCTACGGGGACGAAGTCGTGATCACCGCAGACTCCGAGGAACTGGGCGCCTTCCCCTTCCTCTTCATGACGGGGCACAAGCTCGTGCGATTCAGTGCAAGGGAACGCGCCGGGCTCGCACGCTTCATCGAAGGGGGCGGGCTGTTGTTTTCGGATGACTGTAATCACGACGTCGCGGGCCTCTACGCCGTGTCGTTCGAGCAGGAAATGCGCCTGGTGGCCCCCGCGACGCCCCTGCTGCCTCGGCTGCCGCGCACCCACCCGCTCTATCGCGCGTTCTTCCAGTTTCCCGACGGGCCGCCGCAGACCACCCACGAACTCAATGGCTGGGGCGACGACCTGGTCCACGACTATCTGCGCGGGCACGAGCACCGCGGCCGCCTCGCGGTGCTCTACTCCAACAAAGACTATGGCTGCGAGTGGGACTACGACTGGCGCAACAAACGCTTCCAGCGGGACGACAACACGCGGTTTGCCGTCAACATCGTGGCGTATGCGATGACCAGTTGAGTGCCCGCCGCGCGGGCCTCAGCTGTATGCCGCCCCCACCATGATGCGTCGGATGCGGCACCACGGCGAGCCGTGCGAGGGATGGTTGATCTGCACCGGCTGCCCCTTGGCGTCGCCGGTGGTGCCGAACATTTCCCAGTGCTCCTTGCCGGTGATGGCGTCGAGGTTCTGCCAGAAATCGGTCGTGATGGCGTTGTAGGTCACATCGCTGACCATCCGCACCTTCTTGCCGTTCTGGATTTCCCAGAAGGCGTCGCCGCCAAACTGCCCGTTGAAGCGCTGCTGATCGATTGAGTAGCTGCCGCGACCGTCGATGAGCACGCCGTCCTTCGTGTCGGCAATGATCTCGTCGGGCGTGGGCGACCCGGGCGGGCCGGGATCAACATGCACATTGGGCATGCGCAGGAACGGATAGTTGCGCCACGACGTGGCAAACGTGCAGCCGCGCGATTCCTTCTCGCCGATGTAGTGTGCGGTCTCGCGATTGGTCTGCAGCCCCACCAGCCGCCCCTCTCGCACCAGCGGCCACGCCTGCGACTTGACGCCGTCATCGTCATAGCCCACGGTGCACATGCCGCCTTCGAGTGTGCGGTCGGCCGTCACGTTGAACAGCTTCGAACCCATCATGCGCTTGCCAATATCGTCCTTCTTCACGAAGCTCGTGCCGGCATAGTTCGCCTCGTAGCCGACCACGCGATCGAGTTCCGTGGGGTGCGCCACGATCTCGTGAATGGTCAGCATGGCGTGCGCGGGCGTCATGATGATGTCCTTGAGCCCGACGCCGACCGGAGGCGCCGTGCAGTGCTCGATGGCCTCGGCGCAGATGCGCTCGACGTTCTCGAGCAGGCGCGCACCGGTGACGACCTCGTAGCCGGCCGAACGCGGGGCCACGCTGAACGTGCGCGTCTTGAGCTTGCCGTCCTTGAGCGCCGACACGGTAAAGCCCGGCGCCGTTCGCCAGATTTCCTGCTCGATGTACGACCCCTCGGAGGTTGCGAGATACTTCCACTCGAAGTCGAACGCCATCTGCGACTGCACACGGATGATGCCCGGCACCTTGAGCGCCACCTCATTGATGGCCATCAGGAAGGCAATCTTCTCGTCGAGCGACACGGATTCGGGGTTGACCTCCACGGGCACCGACCAGTAATCCGTGTAGGCCGGCACCGGCGCCAGCGTGACCTCGAAACGCTTGCTGATGGCGCTGGCTCGAGCCACGTCGACGGCCTGTGCCGTGATCTTCCTGATCTCGGCCTCATTCACAATCGGGCTGCTGGCAAACCCCCACACCCCGCTGTGAATGACGCGCACGCCAAACCCGGCACTCTCCTCGTGTCCTCCTGCGCCGAAGCCGAACGCGTCGGTGACGATGCGATCGCGCACGGCGACGCTGTCATTGACATTGCGGGTGAAGCGGATATCGGCGTAGGAACAGCCGCGGCGTTTGGCCTCGCCGAGCGCAATGTCGGACAGCCCCTTGAAGGACGACTGCAGCACCTGGCCGCGCGGCGACTGCGCCACTAGATCACCCACGAGGTCACTGGCATACAGCGCCAGGCCGGCGGCACTCAGCGATTTGACAAAGTTTCGTCTCTGCATGGCTACACCGCTGGGGAAATGGAGGTCATAGTGAAATCTTCGAGCTTCATCGGCGGCACCAGCGCCGTGCCCGGGTTGTCGTACGCCTCGCCGGTGTGCATCGGAATGGGGCGCCCGAGCATCGAGATGTTGTTGAAGCTGACGGCAGGCGACTCGTTCCATCGGAAGTTCTGCACCGGACCGACGATTTCGCCGTTCTCGATGAGGAACAGCCCGTCGCGGGTCATGCCCGTGTTGAGCAACGTCATAGTGTCGACCGGCCGAATGTACCAGAAGAACGACACCAGCAGCCCCCTGCGGGTCGAACGAATCATCTCGTCGATCGACGCGGTGCCGCCATCCATCACGAGGCTCATTCCAGGCATGGTGCCGGTCGGATCTTTCTTCTGGCGCTGTGCCCAGTAGCGGTCGTAGTAGAGGTTCTTGACAACCCCCTTTTCGATCCATGTGATGTCGCGCGCCGGCAGGCCATCCTGCCCGACGGGTGACTGGCGCAGCACCTGATTGCTAATCTCGCTGCGCAGGGTAAAGTTGTCGCCGAAGATCTTTTCGCCGAGCCGTGTCTCTCCGCGGGCCTTGCCGCTCATGAAGCTGCGACCCTCCTCGGCACTGCGGGCGTTGAGGCTGCCCAGCATCAGCGACAGATAGCGCGCGGCGGGCCTGGGTTCGAGAATGACGGTGTAGTTGCCCGGCTCGATGGCGCGGGGCTTCGCCGACTTGAGAGCCTTGTCGGCTGCTACTTCGGTCAGCATCGCTGCGTCGATGTTGCGGATATCCTTGGCGCCCGTGGTGCCGGCCCATCCCGAGCCTGTCTGATCGGGCGTGCGACAGGTCAGGATGAAGCTGGCATCGGCATAGCGGAAGTAGGTGAAGAGCCCCTCCGAGTTAGCAGTGGCATTCACCCAGTCGAACTTGGGAATGTAGCCGGCACCGAGCACGCCCTTCTTCTCACAGATGTCCGTGCTGACCTTCACCATCTGCGCGCGCTCGGCCGGGCCGAAGCCCACAGCCGAGGGCAGCGCGGCCTCAACCTCGAGATACTGCTGCGGTGGCTTAACGAGCGGCATCACCTCGGGATTTTCCGGCTTGCGCTGCGCGAGGGCCTGCACGCCCTCAATGGTGCGTCGCAAGGTGGCATCGTCAAACTGATGTGTCGTGGCCGAGGCCGTGCGCTTGCCGTAGTACACGGTGATCTGCACTTCCTGATCGTGCTCGACCAGGTTGGCCGTGATGCTCGAGTTGGCGAAGCGTGTCGCCGAACGCTCTCCACCCGAAAAGCCGACCTGTACCGCGTCAGCCTTGCACATGTTCAGCACCTTGTCGGTGATTGCCTTCACTTCGTCGCGTGCGTACGCCATGCGTGCCTCAATTCCCCCTCACTGTATCAACGCCCCACGGCGCGTCGACGCAGCCACCATTCGATGCCCAGCGACCCGAGCACCACGACCATCCAGAACGGCGAGCGCATGGGATAACGGACCTCGTCAACTGCCTCGGGTACCGGCAGACTCGTCATGAACTCAGTCAGGCCCATTGCCCCGGTCTCGACGTGCGTGCCTCCGGCGCGAGTGACGTCCGGCCCCCATGCGACGAGGGTCTGAGCCCCAAGGGACGGGGCGGCGTCGACCGCAGGTATCATCACGGACGTCGCATCAGCACCTGCGGTGACGGTCACACGACACGGCCGAGCCACCGCTTCTACTTCGACCCTGAACTGATCGAGGTGTAAGCCCGGCCACACACGCAGCGGCCGAGGTGCGTCATCGGCGCACTGCTGGCGGGCAGCGATTTCAAGCGTCGGGCTCGACACCAGTGACCGACGACGGACATCCAATGCAAAGCGCCCCGCCCGATCCCCTGACCGCAACGTCACCTGCAGACGATCTGGTGTTCGGCCGGCAACGTCGGCCAGCAGGCGCACCCAGAACTGGTTCCACGCCGTGGCGTCTCCACGAAATCGCCAGGCGTCGAGCGCGCCACTGACCAGCAGCAAGCCGTGACCCATCGCGGTCACCGTCGCGCCAACACGGTCGCCGTCCGAAAGCACCGGCACATCACCAGGGCCCAGTTGCTCGGCCAACAGCCATTCACGACCCGACAGTGGTCCGATGCGCCGCAGCTCGGCAGACGCGACCAACGGCCATCGACCCGGGACAAGTGTCGTCACCGGTCCCGACCACTCGCGATCAGGCACCAGCACCAGCGCACCTCCCCGCTGCCGCACGAACCGTTTGAGCCGAGTCACCTCGCTCGCCGACAGTTGTTCGGCAGCTCCGACGATGGCGACGTGTGTGTCGTCGAGGGCCAACTCGCTCAAGGGGTGTCGGGACGCCGACGCACGTCCTCGTTCAACCGTCAGTCCGGGGGCCACGGACGTCGCAGCCGAGACGGCAAAT
>Ga0194125_10010715_pt1 | contig 12464 bp, 4 predicted proteins | sample TA2KigC250mmetaG_FD_148626 | JGI IMG/M metagenome (GOLD analysis project Ga0194125, IMG submission 148626) | Freshwater microbial communities from Lake Tanganyika, Tanzania - TA2015034 Kigoma Deep Cast 250m | ecosystem: Environmental > Aquatic > Freshwater > Lake | place: Tanzania: Lake... | reverse complement strand
GGGCGGCGGCGCGGGCCTGGCGGCGGGGCTGGTCCTCGGCCAGGGCGGCGTTGATCCGATCCAGCAGCGCCTGATCGCCGACCGGCTTTTCGAGGAAGTCGAAGGCGCCTTTCTTCATCGCTTCGACGGCCATCGGCACATCGCCATGTCCCGAGATGAAGATGACCGGCAGGTCGATCCCCCGGGTGCGCAGCTCCTCCTGGAGCCGCAGGCCGCTCATGCCCGGCAGGCGGACATCGAGCAACAGGCACCCGGGCGGGGCGGGGTCATACGCATCCAGGAACTCGTCGGCGGTGGCAAACGTCCGGGCATTCAACTTGATCGTGCGTACCAGTTCGGCGAGCCCCTCGCGCACGGGCTCGTCATCGTCAATGATGAAGACAATCGGTTCCAGCGCAGCCACGGTCACATTCTCCTGTGGTTGTCCAAGTTGCTCATTCCTTGATGCTGGGTGGAACATACGCTCCGCCAGCACGATCAAAAGACTCTATCGCGGCCTTCGGCCCCAATCAACAGGATATCAGACTTCATGGTAGAACGGTAGAACTTGTTGAAAATGTTTTATCACGCTCGACCGGCGAGGGTTCGGAATCGAGTACATGGTGTCCGGGATACGCGCCGGGGTGTCGGGCCGGCATGCCATGGGAATTGCCGCGGCCTGAGGAATTCGTCGCTCCGGACCGAGAACGATACCGTTCCCGGCCGGGCCTGGCACCCCCGCTTCACGGGGCGGCCGGCAGGGTGAAAGCAAAGCAACGACCCGGCGGAGGGCTACGAAGGTGGGAAGGCGAAGAGGATGATAAGAAGGTAAGAGGGTAGGAAGGTAGGAGCCAAGAACGGCGCACTGGTTTCCCACCTTCGCAGCGCGGCCTTCGCCCGCAACCAAAAAGATCTCCGAATATGTGGTAGAAGTTCCTGACAAAGACTCTACCTTCGTACCTTCCTCCTTGCTTGTGCCTGTGGCCAAGACATGGGGTAGCCGTAAAAAGGCCGGGCTTTGCGTCCCCACCTCACCGGGCGGCCGGCAGGGTGAAGGCGAAGGTGCACCCGCGCCCCGCCCCCGGCTCGACCCATAGGTGGCCCCGGTGCAGCTCGATGATCGAGCGGGTGATCGACAGGCCGATGCCCAGGCCGTTCGCTTTGGTCGTGAAGAACGGATCGAAGATCCGGGACACCAGGTCGGCGGGCAGGCCGGCCCCCGTGTCGGATACGGTGACCTGGACCTGATTCGGGATTGGCGTACTGACCGTGACCGTCAGCCGCCGCTCCCGGGGCGCGACGGAGTCCAGGGCCTCAATGGCGTTGCGCACGAGGTTCAGCAGGGCCTGCCCGATCTGAATCGGATCGGCCACCACCGGAGGCAACGCATCGCCGAGTTCCAGGCGCACGTCGATCTCCCGGTGCCGCAGGTCCGAGCGGACCAAAGCCAGCACCTCGCGGATCACCTCCGGCAGATCCACCGGCCCCAACCGGGGCGTGCGCCGCTGCGCGAACGCGCGGACCCGCTTGATGATCTCCCCCGCCCGCCGGGCTTGGGCGGCGATCTGATCGAGATTCCGGATCAGCCGTGGGGCATCTCCCTGTCCCGACCGGGCCGCGTGCAGCGACACACTGGCATAGCTGAGAATGGCCGACAACGGCTGGTTCAGCTCGTGGGCAAATCCCGAGGCCATCTCGCCCAGCGTGCTCAGACGGGAGACGTGCACCAGCTCGTCCTGCCGCGCCTTCGCTTGTTGTTCCGTACGACGCAGTTCGGTGATGTCGAAGGCGTAATGCAGGTACAAGTTCTCCGTCACCGGGGACCAATAGGCATCCCAGAGGACGCCGCCGGCTTCCACTTCCCGGTGTTGCGCCTTTCCGGTCACCCACACCTCGGGGGCCAGGCACCACGGGCAAGGGCTCTCCCGCTGTCCCCACGTGTCGAAACAGCGGGCCCCGGGAACGGCGCCCACCTTCATCGCCGCCTCATTGGCGGCCACAATCTGTCGGGTCTGCGGCCGCATCAGGAGGGCCACGCACGGCAGGGCGTCCAGCAGTATGCTCGTCACGCGGGTCTTCTCGCGCAGGGCCTCCTGGGCCAGGTGCCGGGCGGTCACATCCTGCACGGTCGAGACCATGAGGTTCTGGCCGAACAGGGGAATGTTCATGGCGGTAATGAACTTTCTCTCTCCGGTCGCCGTGGTCAGAGGGATGTCCTCCCAGCACATCCGCGCGGGGTCGCCTGTGGCGATATCGGCGGTGACGCGGGCGCGGATTTCCTCACGGAACACCGGGTCCCGGTAGACCCGGTCGAAGAACTCCTCGACCGAGTTCAAGCTGCCGCGCTCCACGCCATAGATCTCCTCGAACTTGCTGCTGGCGAACAAGGCCTTGTGGTCGTGGATCGTGTTGACGGCGAACCCGATCGGGGCGTTTTCCATGATGGTCTCAATGTACTGGTTCCGCTGACGCAGGGTCTCTTCGGCGCGTTTGCGCTCGGTGATGTCCTGCACAATCCCCGTCAGGACAGCGGGGTTGCCGTCCGCGTCCAGGGTCAGCTCCCCGGCTTCCGCCCACACCACCCGGATCGACCCATCGGGCCGGACAACGCGGTATTCCAACGCTATCGGCGTCTTCTTATGAATCACCGAGAGATTCGCCTGCACGACGGCGGCCCGGTCATCGGGATGAATCGCCTGCGCGATCACCGCGGCCAAATCGCCCGAGAAGCCCTCCTGCTCGAGGCCGAAGATGCGGAACATCTCGTCGGACCATTCCAGCCGGTTGGCCGCGATATGCCAGGCCCAACTGCCCACGTGGGCCACCCGCTGGGCGGCCCGCAGGGCGGCCTCGGATTGCCGCAGACGCTCCTCGGCCTGTTTGCGCTCGGTGATGTCGCGGACGATGGAGAGCACCGTCGGTTGCCCGCGCAGGAGAAACAGGCGTGTGCTGATCTCCACGGGGACCCGCCGGCCGTCCTTGGCCCGATGCTCCGTCTCGAAGACGGCCGAGCCGGTCTCGTACGGTTGCCGGAGGATGGTCGGAACCCGGGCGCGCTGCTTCGGGACATCGAGGTCCGGGATGGTCATGCCCAGCAATTCCTCGCGGGTATAGCCCAGCATCCGGCAGGCCCGCTCGTTGGCATCCAGGATACAGTGCGGCGCCTCCGGTGACACTTCGTGGACGTAGACGGCGTCGTTGGCGTTCTGGAGCAGCAGGCGATAGCGCTCCTCGTTTTCGCGCAGGGCCTCTTCGGCGAGCCGGCGGTCGGTGATATCGCGGTGGCTGGACCGGTGGCCCAGGCACGACCCGTCAATGCCGTAGATCGGCTGCCAGGAGACGGACAGCCAGGTCACGGCGCCGTTCTTGTGCCGCAGACGATACTCGACATCCTGGCCCGACGAGCCGGCGACCGCCTGCCGATACAGGTCCCGCATGCGGGCCCGGTCCTCTTCCTGCACCAGGGGAGCCGGAAAGTCGGGCATGCTCAGGCATTCCTCGACGGTGTAACCGGTGAGCCGCTCGACGGCGGGATTGAGCCAGATCAGCCGTCCGTCCGTCCCCACCCAACACTCCAAGCCGCAGGTATACTCGGCCACGGCCCGGAACCGCTGCTCGCTCTGCTCCAGCGCCGCAATCGCGAGCAGACGCCTGGTGATGTCCTTCACAATGGCCGCAAAGCCCGCGATCTGACCGCCGGGGCCGCAAATGACACTGGCGGAGATCTCCGCGGGAAACGGCGTGCCATCCTGGCGCACCATCGTGTACCGGACGTTCTGGACGGTGCCTTCGCACAAGGTCTTGGCCATGCTCTCGGCGGCCTGGGAGCGGTCCGCCGGAGCAATCAGTTCAAAGACGCTGCGCCCGATGACCTGCTCCTTCGACGAGAAACCGTGCGTCCGCAGCATCGCCCGGTTGCACTCGGTGATCTTCCCGTCCAGGTCCGTTACCGTGATGGCATCCGGCGAGGAATCGAAGATGCTCTGAAGTCGCGCCCGGCTCTCGCGCAGCGCCTGCTCCGTGCGCTTGCGCTCGGTGATGTCTTCTCCGAACTCCACGAGGCCGGTGATCTGTCCGTCGTCCCCGAAGAGAGGATAGCCGCGGAGGTGCCAGATGTGTCCGTCCGGGCTGGTGATCTCCGCCTGCTGCGGTTCCCGGGTCCGGAGGGCCTGGACCAGCGGGCATCCGGCGCATGGGGCCGTCCGCTGGTGCCAGATCTCGTAGCAGTGCCGCCCGATCAGTTGCGCGCGGGACATGCCTACAGAATCGGCCGACGCCTGGCTCGCCCAGTGAATCCGTAAGTCCACGTCATAGCAGGCGAACATCTCCGACATGGAATCGAGCAGGAGAGACTTCTCGCGCTCCGAGCGTTGGAGGGCCAGCTCGGTCTGCTTGTGAGCGGTGATGTCAGTCAGGGCGATCTGGACGGCGGGCCGGCCTCGGTACGGGACCACGCCGGCCTGAAGTTCCAGCCAGCGGAGGCCGCCATCCTTCCGAATCGCCCGGAATTCATAGCGCGAGGGGGCGGGCAGACCCTGGAGCCGATCCTCATGCCGTCGGCGAACCATCGCCCGGTCGTCCGGGTGGACGAAAGCGAGGACCTGCTCCAGCGTGCCGGCCAGCAACTCCTCCAGCCTGTAGCCCGTGATCTCGGTGGCCGCCTCGTTGGCAAAGACGATCCGCCGATCCTGGATCAGCAGCAGCCCCTGCAGGGACCGATCCACCAGAATCCGGTAGGCTTCCTCGATTTCGGTGCGCCCGGTGCGATCGCGCTCGAAGCGGGCCACACGCGAGCGCAGTTGGCGCAGCTCCTCGAGGTGCGATCTCCCCAACCTGTCCAGCATGCCCCTTCCCTCGGGATTCACTCCTTGGCGCCGGGCCGGCCCCGGCATCCCGGCGACGTTCCATCCACGATGGGGGAGATTATATCTGTCCCGAGACGGCGTGACAAGATCGAGCCTCCGTGGGAGCACGAATTTCGGCCTGGTTCAGACCCTGGTAACAGTCTTGGCGGATGGCAGCATCCAGGCCGTTCGTACTGACGCCGCAAGGCGTTCTCTTCAAAACATGCCCTGGCGGGCACACTACCAACCCCAGCGGCGCTGGACGCGGCCACCCGTTGCACGTTGTCGAGTTGTTACCCTGATCTGGGCGAATTTGAACCAGGCGCGAATTTCTGCGGCGGGCGGGTCCCATGTGATATAATGGAGGCAAAGTCCCAGGGCGGTTTGCGTTGATGGAGGACATCGTATGAAAGGGGCATACATCCCGGGGGCGTGGCTGGGCCTGCTGCTCCTCGCCGTGCTCGGCGCCCCGGCCGGCGCGATGACGATCCAAGTGGGTTCCGGAGGCGTGGACCTGGTCCCGCCGGGGGCGGTCTGGAAGTTCTTTCGGGGCCGGACGGCGCCCGGCACGCCGGGCGATGCCTGGCGGCAGGTGAGTTTTGACGACTCGCGCTGGGAGACGGGTCCGGCCGGTTTCGGCTTCGGCGATGACGATGACGCCACCGTCCTGACGGACATGCTCGGCCGCTACGTCACGGTCTACATCCGTAAGGAGTTCTCTCTGACCTCGGTACCGTCCGCGGCGCCGGTGGAGCTGACGATCGACTACGACGACGGCTTCATCGCGTACCTCAACGGCCGGGAGGTGGCCCGGCGGAACATGCCCGCCGGGACGACTACCCACCAGACCCTCGCCTCCACCTCGCGCGAAGCCGGGACGCCGGAGACGATTCTTCTCGGGACCGCCGGCGACCTGCTCCGCGCGGGCAAGAACGTCCTGGCCGTCGAGGGCCACAACAACTCGCTGACCAGCAGCGACTTCTCGCTCCATCCGGCCCTGCGGCTCGGACCGGATGCCCTGCGCAACGGCAGCACGTACATCGTGACCACCGATACGGTCGTCCTGACGGGCCGCTCGGAGGCTCTGGTCGGACGCGCGGGTACGACCGGGGCCTGGTGGGTTGTGGTTGGGGACGTAAGCGTGGATGCCAATCTGGTCGATGGTACGTGGCAGGCCAGCATGCTACTCTCTCCCGGCCGGAACACCATCACCGCAGAGGTCTTCGGGGGCGATCCTCCCAGAGGCCGGGTACACGATTCCGGCTCGATCGAGATCCTCTATGTGCCGCCGGCGAATCATATCGGGGGTGAGCAGAAGGAAGACGTCACGCTCTCCGGCGCTTGGATTGTCGATCAACCTGTGGTAATCCCGCCCGGCAAGGTACTGAGGATCGAGCCCGGCACGGTCGTGCTGCTGAAAGAGGGCGTCTCGATCATGGTGGCGGGCCAACTTTTGGCGGACGGCACCGAAGCCCAGCCGATCCGCTTCACCCATAGCGGCGACGGCACGAGCTGGAAGCAGCTTCTGTTCGTCCGGGCGGCCGACAGCCGGTTCGCGCACTCTATTTTCGAGTACGCCGACAGCACGGGCGAGCACCAGAAGTACTATGAGCCGGGACCGCGGAACTACCACGAGGCGATTGTGGCCCTGGCCTGCCATCTCGACCTCCAGAACTGCACGTTCCAGAAGCTGCCGAACGACGGCCCGAACGCCCAGGGCGACGCCCTCGCCGTCATCTCGGACGACCCAACGCATCCGGGCAACGCGTCGGCGCACATCGTGGGGTGCCAATTCCTGGGGATCGGCCAGGGGGTGCATACCCGCTATGCCTACGTGCTCGTGGAGGACTGCTTCTTCACCGACAAGCGCGGGGACAACGACGACGTCGATCTGTGGGGCGAGAGCACGCCGCCGCCGCTGATTCGCAACAACGTCTTTCTGAATCCCAGAGACGACGATATGATCAACCCGACCCGCTGCTCGGCCGTCATCATCGGCAACCTCATCTCGGGCTCGAAAGACCACGGCATCGTCCTGCGCGACGACTGCGCCCCCATCCTGATCAACAATGTCATCCTCAACTGCGCCAACGGCGGGATCGCCGTCGAGAATTCCTGCCGTGCCACGCTGATCAACAACACGATCGTCGGCTGCGGTCGCGGGGTGCGGCTGTTCGATCTGGGCCGCTGGGGCCCGCCCTACCGCCTCTCGCCCGGCGGCGGCACCGCCACGCTGGTCAACTGCATCATCTGGGACTGCCCGCAGCCGATCACCCTGGCGGACAGCTCCAACACGCAGATCGCCGACCGCGGCTCGCACGTGACGGTCCGGTACTGTGACATCCAGCGCGGCCGCCAGGGGATCTCGGTCTCCGGCTCGCATTCGACCGTCACGTGGGGCGCGGGGAATATCAACGCCGACCCGCTCTTTGTCGATCGGGCCAAAGGGGATGTGCGTCTGCGGCCCGGCTCGCCCGCCATCGACGCGGCCAACACCCCCGAAGCCCCGGAGACCGACCGCGACGGCAACCCGCGCCCTCAGGGCCGGGCCGCCGACATGGGCGCGTATGAGTACATGCCTTGAAACAGGGGCGGATCACCAAGCACCAAATTCCAAGCACCAAAGCCGCCAGGCGCAGAAATCCCAAATTCCAAGCACCAAATCTCAAACAAATCCCAAACGGAAGAAAAGGGAGGAAAATCCAAAACACCTGTCTGGCGGCAGGCACCGGCCGAGCCCCGTCCGTGGTTTTGGGCATTGGAATTTTGGATTTTGAATTTGTTTGAGATTTGGAATTTGGTGCTTGGAATTTATCTCTCCGCCTGCGCGGTGTCCGCGCCTGGCGGCTTTGGTGCTTGGAATTTGGGGTTTGCGAAGACCCGGGCTACTTCCGTTTCGGATTCTCTTCCGCTAATCGCACGACGACGAGGGAGACGACGAAGCGGCCGAAGAGGCCGGCTGCGTTTCGTACGCGCCCAGATCGACGGCGGTTCCGTGCGCGCGGGGTCGGCCGTCGAGATCGAGCGGCAGAGGCTCCTGGACGTTCCCGTCACCATCGATGTCGGCGAAATCCTGCGGCAGCAGGCTATTGTCCCCGCGATCGATGCAGGGGGAGCCGGGTTGCAGCCGCAGATTGTCGTCCTCGGTCCCGGCCACGCCGTCGGGGCCCGCGGGCAGGACAAAGCGCGGATCCACGTTGAGATTGCCGATTCCCGGCCAGCCGCCCTGGACGTTGGAGTGGCCCACGGTGACCAGCGCCGCTCCGGAATTCGCAATCTCGCCGCCGCCGTTCCAGAGGATGCTGTTGGCGATGGTCAGCTCGCCGCCGGTCTGGCCCGGCGCTGCCGCGCAGACGATGGCCCGCGACCCGCTGCCCTGACGGTTGGCCGCCAGGGTGCAATTCCACAGGGTGGCGGTGCCGCCGTAGGAGTTCTCGAGGGCCCCCGCCTGCACCCGACTGTCGTTGGCGTGCAGGCAGCAGTTCACCGCCAGCAGACTGCCGCGCGAGATGTTGACGATCGCACCGCCGGTGAAATCGGAGCGGTTGCCGTGCAGAAGGCAATTGACCAAGCTGAGCCGGCCCTCGCTGTTCCAGATCGCGCCGCCGCCGGAATCGCCGGCCCGGTTCCGCAGAAAGCGAGACCAGGTGATCGTGACGGTGCCTTTGTCGTTGTGGAGGGCGCCGCCCCGGACGCCGGCGAAATTGTCGTGCAGCGCGCAGCGGGACAGGGTCAACTGGCCCGTGCCGTCGTTGCCAATGGCCCCGCCGGTCCCGCGCGGCAACCCCACGTCGGTGCCGGCGCCGTTGGCGCCGAAGGTGCACTCGCTCAGCTCCAGCCGGCCGCCGGCCACGTAGACGGCCCCGCCGTCGCCCGCGGCCCAGTTGCCGACGAACGTGCACTGGCGCAGCGTGAGACTGCCGTCCGTCAGGAGCAGACCGCCGCCCTGCGTGCTGTTGGCCACGGCCATCACCGACGGACCGAAGGCATAACCGCCGGTGACCTGCACAGCGTCCAGGGTGGCCGTCTGGCCCTTGCCCACGACGGCCAGAACGTGCCGGCTGTTGTCGGTCCGCGAGGGCTCTTTCCACAGGTCGCAAGGCGCCGCCACCGGCCGATCGTCGCCCCGCAGATCGCCGCTGAGGATCGTCGCGTAGGTCCGGATATCCCGGACGTCCGGATCGGACGCGCCCGCGCCGCCGTAGCCGCCCCGGATCGTCACGCCGTTGCCGAGCCGGAACCGGGCCTCGCGGTCACCCGGGACGATTCCCGCGCCCCGGTCGGGCGTATACACCCCGCCGGCCAGGCGGATCTCCCGGTTCGCCGGCGCCACCGCCAGCGCATCCTGCAGGCTCGCAAACGCATTCTTCCAGCTTGAGCCGTCGTTGGTCCCGCGCGCCCGGGCGTCCACGTAGATGACCATGGACGGATTGACCACCTGCAACCGCGGCGTGCTCCGGTACGCGGTGTTGTTCGTCTTATCGGCCTCCGCCAGCCAGTCCGGCGAATCGATGATCCAGCCGAGGTAGTACGAGCCCGCGGGCACATTCGTGGGAAACGCGCCGCGGAACGTCACGTCGGTCGCCTGGCTGCCCCAGATGTCGACGCCCACTCGGCCCAGATAGAGATCGGAGGTCGTGATCGTCCGGTCGAGGGAGGCATAGAAAGCCACGTAGATCCTCTCGTACACGGGCTGACCGCTGTTGACGATCCGCATCCGCACCGTGAGGGTCTGGCCCGCCTGGCCGGCGGTCAGGGTCGTAGGCTCGAAGCTGCTGTACGAGTCGCCTCCGTCACGGAGGTCGGCCGGCTCCACTGCCGGCGGCTCCGTCCCGGGTCAGCCACCACACGCCGGCGCCGCCAGGGCCGCACAGAGACCCAGCAGGACCAGCACGATTCGCATTCGCATCCGCATGGCTTTCCTTTCATCACCTTCCCCGGCTCCGGCCGAACATCCCACGTTGCCTCCCTGACTCCATCATTATACCACCGATTGTCACTTTGTCAATGGCCGAGGCAGACATCACCTGCTTGCGATCCACCCCCACCGGTGGTAAGTTACGCAGGCCGGAGCGCCGGACTGGGCGTCCCGGCAAGGTGGGTGGAAACGCCGGACCGTGAAATGGGCGGGTGGATGCCCCGAGAACCCAGCTTGAGGAGATGACATGAACCGAAGAGACTTTCTCACCGCCGGGGCGGCGGGCCTGGGAGCGCTGGCCGCTGCCGCACTGCGCCGCAGCCTGGCCACCAATCGGAAGGACCGTCCCAATATCGTCTGGCTCGTGACGGAGGACAACTCGGCCCGCTGGCTGCGCCTGTATGACGAGCACGGCGCGCCCATGCCGAATATCGAGCGGCTGGCGGCGCAGGGGCTGGTGTTCAACCACGCCTTCTGCTGTGGTCCGGTCTGCTCGGTGGCGCGGAGCACGATCATCTCCGGCTGTTACGCCCCCCGCGTCGGGGTGCAATACCACCGCCGGGAGGAGGCCGTGCCGATGCCGGACGGGGTGAAGATGTTCCCGTATTACCTGCGCCGGGCCGGGTACTACACCACGAACTGTCACAAGGAGGACTACAACTTCCGTCCGGCCGAGAAGAAGGAAGTATGGGACGAATCCTCGGCCCAGGCGAGTTACCGCAATCGCCGGCCGGGCCAGCCGTTCTTTCACGTGCAGAACTACACCTGGACCCACGAAAGCAGCCTGCATCCGGGCGGCATGAAGAACTACTACGACAAGACCAAGAGCGATCCCGCCTCCGTCAAGCTGGCCGCCTGTCATCCGGACACCGAGACGTTCCGCCACGCCTATGCCCGCTACCTCGACCGGCATATGGAAGTGGACGAGCAGATGGGCCGGTTCCTCCGGCAACTGGAAGAGGACGGCCTGCTGGAGGACACGATCATCTTCTATTACGGCGATCACGGAGAACCGCTGCCCCGGGGCAAAGGCTATATCTACAACTATGGCTTGCAGATCCCGATGGTCGTCTATGTCCCGCCGCGTTGGCGGCATCTGGCCCCCGCGACGGCGGGTACCCGGGTCGATGGCTTCGTCCAGTTCATCGATCTGTCCGCCACGGTCCTGAACCTGGCGGGCGCCGAGATCCCGAAGGGGATCGACGGCAAACCGTTCCTGGGCGCGGGCGTCGCGCCGGCGGAGCTCAACGCCCGCGATCTCAGCTTCGGGTATGCGGACCGCTTCGACGAGAAGTACGACCTCGTCCGCACGCTCCGCAAAGGCCACTTCCATTACCTGCGGAGCTATCAGCCGTTCAACTTCGACGGCCTGCACAATCGCTACCGCTATCTGCAGCCCGCCTATCAGGAATGGCGCGACCTGTACCGGGCCGGCAAGCTGAACGCGGTGCAGAGCCAGTTCTTCCGCCCGCGTCCCGCGGAATGTCTCTTCGACCTGCAAGCCGATCCGGACGAGGTGAAGAACCTGGCCGGCGATCCGGCGTACGCGGACACCCTGAAGGAGATGCGCGGTCTCCTGCAGCGGCAGGTCAAGTCGATGCCCGATCTGAGCTTCATCCCCGAGCCGGTCTTCCTGGCGGAAGGCAAGGACAATCCCGCGGCGTATGGACAGAAGAACCACGCCGCAATCGCCCGGCTGGTGGACATCGCGGACCTGAGCCTGATCCCGTTCGCGCAGGCCGAGTCCCGCATCGCCCGGGCCCTCGGCTCCGACGAGCCGCTGGAGCGGTACTGGGGACTGATTGTCTGCAGCTCCTTCGGCCGGACCGCGGCGGCCTTCTCCGAGCGGGCCCGGGAGCTGGCGGACGCCGATCCCGCCAATCTCGTGCGGGTCCGCGCGGCCGAGTTCCTCGGACTGACGGGCCACAGCGACCCGCGCGGCTTCATCACGAAGGCCCTGGAGCGAAGCACCGACCCCAACGAAATCGGGTTGATCCTGAACACCGTCGTCCTGTTGCAGGACGGGCAGCCCGGCTATGCGTTCGACCTGAACGCCTTCTTCGACTCGATCCAAAACACCCCCCGGGGCCGGGGCGAGGTGGTCGTCCGCCGGATGGAGTACCTGAGGAAATAGGAGCGGCGTCCTCGCGCGCGCAGCGCGGCAACAATGTCATTGCGAGCGAAGCGCGGCAACCTCTGGGAACTGTGAACTGACAACTGAGAACTGGCAACGGTCTTCTCAACCGCGAAATACGCGAACCACGCGAACAAAACGTGTAGGACAGCCGCCCTCGGCTGGGGGAATCACGGTCCTCGCGCCAAGACGCCAAGGAAGACCCTCCCCCCATCATTCCACCATTCCAGTATTCCAATCTTCCATCCCTGCCTCCCGCCTCCGAGCCACGCGGGTCGGGCGACGACTTCCGGCACTGAGAAAATCGACATGCGGAACGATCCAAGCGCTTGCCTTGGGCGAGAATAGACAGTAGGATGCGGCCGAATGCAGGAGCCGGGACAGGGTTGAGAGGCCGCGATGTGGCCGAACGATTGCCGGGTATTATGGATGATTTGGGCGCAGCCCCAGGGAGTTGCCGTTAGTCAGGAAGGAAGCAGCCGATGAGCGAGTGGGGTCCGGGGAATCCGCATCCTTTGTCCCAGATGAGCACGGAACTGGTCTGGGAAGGCAAGTACGACGAATCCGGCAACCGCCGGCAGGTCGAGAC
>Ga0194125_10010712_pt1 | contig 12465 bp, 15 predicted proteins | sample TA2KigC250mmetaG_FD_148626 | JGI IMG/M metagenome (GOLD analysis project Ga0194125, IMG submission 148626) | Freshwater microbial communities from Lake Tanganyika, Tanzania - TA2015034 Kigoma Deep Cast 250m | ecosystem: Environmental > Aquatic > Freshwater > Lake | place: Tanzania: Lake... | reverse complement strand
AATCGGCCGTGATGGATGCCTACGTGACGGCCGAGGCCTGGGCGTCGCTCGAAGCGCTCGGACGGTTGTCGCCCCGGGGCAAGCCGCTCGGATACCTCATCGGCCACACCCGGGGAAAGCGGTTCTTCATCGAGCGGATATTTACCGTCCCCGGCCGGAGCTGGCCATCCCTCGAGGATTTTTACGCCCTCGACCGGATGTTCGCCGGCCGGGTCATCGGCTTTTTCGCCTTCCGACCGGACCGCCGGACGGCCGGCGCCCTCTCCGCCCCTCATGCCGCCGGAAAGGCTTTTCTTTCTCTTCATTCCGCGCGGCGTCCGGGAAAAATCAAGGCCGCCGTTTTCGTCGTCGATTTCGACGGCCGGTTCCGCTTCGTCCGCCTTCCCTTCCGGAAGGAGCCGAGGGCCGGCCGGGCCGCGAGTCCCCGGTCATGAGCGGATTTCTGACCGACCCCCAAAAGCGCTTTCTTCTCCGCCTGGCCCGGACGACGATCGAGACGTACCTCGCCTCGGGCGAGACGGTCTCGCCCGAGACCGACGACCCGGCCCTTCTCGCCAAGCGCGGGGCCTTCGTCACCCTCAAGACCGACGGCGCCCTCCGGGGCTGTATCGGCTATCCCTCCCCGGTCAAGCCCCTGGCCGAAACCGTCGTCGACGCGGCCGTCGCCGCCGCGACCCAGGATTTTCGCTTCGCCTCCCTCCGTCCGGAGGAGCTCGATGCTCTCACGGTCGAGATCTCCGTCCTCACTCCGCCCCGCCCGGTCAAGAGCGCGGCCGAAGTCGAGGTCGGCCGGCATGGGATCATCGTTTCCCGGGGCTTCCAGCGGGGCCTTCTCCTGCCCCAAGTCCCGGCCGAATACGGTTGGGACCGGGTGACGTACCTCAGGCACGGCTGCCTGAAGGCCGGCCTGCCGGGGAACGCCTGGCTCAAGGGCGCGAAGATCGAGGTCTTCGAAGCCCAGGTCTTCTCCGAAAGCGACTTCCCCGCGTGAAACGGCGACTCGTCCTCGCCCTTTTCGCCCTCGGCCTCCTCGCCCCCGGGACGCGAATCCCGGCCGGTGACGGGACGCCCTCGAAGATCTCCCCGGAACTCCGGCGGATCATGGCCGGGGCGAAAGACGAGGTCCGGCCTCTCCGCGTCTGGGTGTCTTTCCGCGACAAGGGACAAAAGAGCCCGGACGAAGCCCGGCGGGCCCTGGCCGAAGCCCGACGCGGTTTGGACGAGCGCTGTCTGCGGCGCCGGGCTAAAACCGTCCGAGGCGGGCTCCTGGTCGGAGAGGAAGACGTGCCGCTGGCCGGGCCGTACACCCAGGCCGTTCGGGCCCTGGCCGTCGGCCTCCGGGCCGAATCGCGATGGTTCAACGCCGTGAGCGTCGAGGCTTGGCCGGATCAAGTCGAACGCTTGGCCGCCCTCGCCTTCGTCGAGGACCTCAGCCCGGTCCAGGGATTCCGACGGACCGAGGAGCCCCTCTCCCTCGAAGCCTTTCCCTGGCCGCGCGGCCCTCTCTACGGCGCTTCGTTCCGGCAGGTCGACCAGATCAACGTCCGGCCGCTCCACACGGCCGGGTTGTCGGGACGGGGCGTGAGGGTCTGCCTCCTCGACGTCGGATTCCGGAAGAGCCATCGGGCTTTCCGCTTCGGGCGGGTCATCGCCGAAAGGGATTTCGTCCTCAAGGACGGCGATGTCCAGCGGAACCTCCAGGACCCGAACGATTATTCCGACGCCCACGGCACGGCGACCTGGAGTCTCCTCGGCGGCCTGGACCCGGGGCGCCTCATCGGGCCCGCTTTCGGGGCCGACTTCATCCTCGGGAAAACCGAGGACGAGCGTTCGGAAACGCCGGTCGAGGAGGACTACTGGGTCGCCGGGATCGAGTGGGCGGAATCGCTCGGAGCCGACGTCGTCTCGTCCTCCCTGGGCTATACGGACTGGTATGCGTTCCGGGACATGGACGGGCGAACGGCCGTGACGACCCAGGCCGCCAACCGGGCGGTCGAGTTGGGCGTCGTCGTCGTCAACGCCGCCGGCAACGACCGCCGGACGGCCTGGGGACGCATCATCGCCCCGGCCGACGGACCCGAGGTCATCGCCGTCGGGGCGGTCGACGACGACGGCCGGATCTCCTCCTTCAGCTCTCCCGGTCCGACGGCCGACGGCCGGACGAAGCCCGAGGTCTGCGCGCTCGGGGTCCGCAATTTCATCGCCGCCAGCTCTCCGGCAACAGGGGACGCGAGCTACCAATGGGGAAGCGGGACGTCCTACGCGACCCCCCTCGTCGCCGGCGTCGTCGCCCTCCTCCTCGAAGCCCACCCCGACTGGACGCCCGGGCAGGTCCGTGAAGCGCTGATGAAGACGGCGAGCCGGAGCGGGGCGCCGGACAACGACTACGGCTGGGGGATCGTCAACGCCACGGCCGCCGTTCTCTATACTCCCGCGGCCGACCGGCGGGAATGACTATCTCAGCTTTTTCTGGATGGCGGCCAGCTCTTTTTGGGCCTCGGCCTTGTAGCCCGGGTCCTTGGAGGTCGCGGCCGGCAGGTCCAGGCATTTCTGGAATTCGGCCGCCGCCTCCTTGTATTTGTCCAGGGCGACGAACGTTCGGCCGAGTTCGAGCCGGTGGTTGATGTAGTCGGGAGCGATCTCGACGGCCTTCCGGAGGTTCTGCTCAGACTCCTCGAAGGTCCCCTTGGGGATGCTTCCGTAGAGGAGGCCTCCGATCAGGCGCTTGGCCCCTCCGATCTCGGCCATCCGGCGGTGCCAGCGGCCCATGGCGTGATAGGCCCCGTCGTTGGACGCGTCGAGGGCGATGGCCTTCTCGATCTCGGTCTTGACTTCCTTGGACATGGCGATCTGGTCTTTTTTGCCGAGGAGGAGGGCGTGCTTGCCCAGGGCGGCCGAGAGATGGAAGTGACCCCAGGTGTCGTTCGGATTGACGGCCACGGCTTTGCGGGCATAGGCCTCGGCCTCCTGGTAGAACTTCTTCTGCTTCTCCTCGGCCCCCTTCTGCTTCGTGTCGACGAGGTCGCCGTTGTCCGCCAGGGATCGGGAGGCCTTCCAAAGGGCTTCGTAATGGCTCGGATCGAGCTTCGCCGCGGCCAGGTATTCCTCGAGGGCCAGGGCGTCCTTGAGCTGGGCGTAGTATTCGTCGCCCTTGGCGACGTGGTCGGCCGCGGTCTGGGCCGAAAGCGGCCGGACGGCGGCAAGGACGGTGAGGCCCCAGGCCAGGATCAGAACGGTGGTCTTTCGCATTTTTCCCTCCACTCGAAAACGCTCTTCGTTTTATTCGTTTTTCGGGGAAATGTCAACAGACCGGGAGCTTTTGACTTGCGGAATCGCCGGACGCCGTTGAACTCCCGGCTCGGGCTTTCTTATAGTCTTGGAAGGAGGATCCCATGATCGTCGTCACGACGCCGACTCTCGAAGGGAAAAAAATCGTCCGCTATCTCGGCCTCGTCAGCGGCGAAGCCATCCTCGGGGCCAACATCTTCAAGGATTTCTTCGCCGGCATCCGGGACATCGTCGGGGGGCGTTCGGCCGCCTACGAGGGTGAGCTCCGCAAGGCCAAGGACATCGCCGTCGGGGAGATGATCACCTACGCCCGGCAATACGGCGGGAACGCCGTCGTCGGGGTCGACCTCGATTATGAGACGATCCAGATCGGACAGGGCGGCGGGATGCTGATGGTCAGCGCCAGCGGCACGGCCGTCCAGGTCGAGGACTGAAACTCAGGCGCCCGCCTTCGCCTCGAAAAGCCGGTCGACCTCGGCGTCGAAGGCGACGAAGATGTCCTCCAGCCGGCGGCGCTCGGCCTCGAGACCCTCGGTCGTCAAGCCGGGAGGGACCTCGACCGGAGTCCCGTAGACGGCGGCCACGCGGGCGAAAGGATAGAACATTTCGAACCGGTCCCAGCTCGAGAGGACTTTCTTGGGCTTGGCCGTGACCGACCAGGGGACGAGGGCCGCGCCCGTTTCCGAGGCCAGCTTGACCGCCCCGGCCTTGAATTTCCGGTCGGGCCCCTTCGGTCCGTCGGGAACGATCATGACCTCTCCCCCGGCCAAGAGCTCCTGTTTCATCTCGAGCCAGGCCGTCTTCATGGGATGCGAGCCGGAGCCGCGGATGATCTTGTAGCCCCAGCCGTCCATGAGCCGGGCGATGTATTCGCCGTCCCGGGACGGGCTGACCAGGGGCACGCAATTCCGCTTGCGGAAAAAATACGGGGCGGTGAAGATTTTCCCGTGCCACATCAGGAAAATGACGGGACGGCCCGCCCGCCGGAGGGCCAGGTAGTTTTCCGCCCCGCGGACCGTCCATCGGCACGACCTCATCCAGATCGTCATGAGGATCCGGCCGGCCCGGCTGACCAGCCGCCGGCGGAAACGGTCCTTGAAAGTCATCGGCTTCTATTCTACCTCAACAGGCCAATAGGGGGACACATCCCTTATCCGCCCTCATGAATGGACGGATCCCCAATGGACCCCGGTTTTTTTTTGCCGAGGAGGGAGCCGACGATGAATCCGGCCGCGCTCAAGGCTAAACCGTAAGGGAGCGACCGGGGCCAGGCCGGAAGGCCGAGGGAAAGAGCGCCCATTTCCTCCAAGAATCCGGCCAGGGCGAACCCGCCGCCGGCGGCGAGCCCCAGAAGGCCGGCCAGGGGACGGGGCTTCTTCAGGAAAATCATCGCCAAGCCGGGGATGAAAAAGCCTTCGGCCATGATCTCCGAGGACAGCCCGAGCGTTTTAAGAACGCTCCGGAACCGGAGGGCCGCGGCCAGGGCCGCCAGGCCGAGGACCAGCGTCGCCGCCCGGCTCCAGAGGACGGGCCGCCGGCGGGCGGAAGGGAAGGTCTTTTCGATCACGTCCCGGGTCAAGACGAGCGCCCCGGCGTTGACGGCCGTGTCCATCGTTGAGAGAATCGCGGCCAGGACGGCGACGAAAATGAGCCCGCCGGCGAGAAACGACGCCGGCCCGGCGGCGATCTCGGCGACCAGTGGATGGGCGGGGGGGCCGCCCTTGAAAGCCGGAAGCGACCAGACGCCGGCCAGGACGACGAGAAGATAGAGGACGAGGAGCGTCGCGGCCGTCGCGGCCAATCCCCGGCGGGCCGCTCGGGCGGTCCGGGCCGCCTGGATTCGCTGCAGGGCGATCGGGGAAATCGTCCAGGCCAGGGTGAAGGAAAGGAAAATGAGGATGTTTTCCCCGAGGTTGCCGAAGGGGTGGAAATAATCGGGCCGACGCGATTCGGCCGCGGCGGCGGCGACTTCGGACCACGGAGCCCGGCCGGCCGCCAGGGCGAAGAGGACGGCCATTCCGGCGACAAGCGGGACGAACTGGAGAAGGTCGGTGAAGACGACCGACCTCAGGCCTCCCGAAGACGAATAGGCCAGGACGACGACCGCCCCGGCGACGAGGCTTCCGGCGTAGGGAAGGCCGAGGAACGTCCGGAGGAACTGGCCCAGGGCGACCATTTGGGAGGCGGCCAGGACGGCCATGTACCATCCGAGAAGGACCGCGGTCAGGAGGCGGGTCAGCCGGCCGTAGCGGAGTTCGACGAGTTCGGACCAGGTCAGGACGGACAAGCGGTGGAGAGGACGGACGAAAACGACGGCCAGGAGAATGACCGTGGCCACGGCCGGGAGCCCGACGATCCAAATCGCCCCCAGCCCGGTCCGGAGAGCCTCGTCGGCGGTGACGAGGATCGAGGTCGCTCCGAACCAGGACGAAGTCAGGGAGACGTAGATCAGGCCGGCCGGAAAACGCCGGGCGCCCAGGAAGAAATCCTCGAGACTCCGCATCCGCCGCGAGAAGGCCATTCCCGCGGCCAGGACGAGGGCCAGATAGCCGGCGAAGAGACCGAAAAACTCCGGGCGCATCGGGTCCATTATAGCCCAAACCCGTATGCTATAATGGACCCGATATGGACGCCGCGCCGTTGGCCGGGGAGGACCTCAGGACCCCGGTCCGGCTCCCCTCCGGCCGTCCTCTCCGGAGACGGGCGCGGGCCGCGGGCCGGGGGGTCTCATCCCCCCCGGGGATCATGGGGATCGGCCTGCTGATCGGCGTGATGTCCCTGCCGACGCCGGCCCTCTCACCCCGCGAGGTCCTGAAGAAAGCGGCCGCCGCGGCCTCGGCCTTGTCCTCGTTCCAGGCGGATTTCGAGCAGTCGCTTTTTCCTTCCAACCTGGCCTCCCCTTACCGGGAAAAAGGGCGCGTCATCTACCAGAAACCGGGCCGGATGCGATGGGAATACACCGAACCCAAGGACGAGCGGAAGACGTATGTCTACGACAACGGCCTGCTCCTGTCCTATTTTCCGGCCGACAACCAGCTTGTCCGGCGGACGATCCCCGAGGACGAAGCCGGGGCCGAGATTTTCGCCCTTCTCTCGGGACGGGGGGACATCGAGGAGCGCTATGAGGTGGAAGCCAGCCCCTTTCCCGGCGGGGACGGGCCGTCGCACCAGCTCAAGCTGACGCCCAAGGACAAGGAAGGCGAAACGTCGTATATCCTCGTCGAAATCGACGCCCGAACGTTCTTCCTCCGCAAGGCCGTCCTTTTCGACTGGGCGGGGAACAAGAACGAGATGGATTTTCTCCGTTGGAGGCCGAACCCCCGTCTTCCGCCGAACGCCTTCATCATAGACGTCCCCCCGGACTGCGAAATCATCGACGATGCCCCGCCGCGTAAACGTTGAACTTTTTGGGCCGGAGGCCGTATGAATGCCTGAGGACGACAAGTCCTCCGCCAAGGAAGACCGGCGGCTCGTCCGCCGGGCTTTGGGAGGCGACCGGAAGGCGTTCGAGATGATCGTCCGGAAATACCAGCGGCGCTTGGTCCAGTACGTGGGCCGGATGGTCCCCGACCGGGAGCAGGCCCTGGACGCGAGCCAGGAGGTCTTTCTCCGGGCCTACACATCGCTCGCCTCGTATCGCCCCGAATTCGCCTTCGCGACCTGGCTTTACCGGATCGCCTCGAACTACGTCATCGACGTCTGGAGGAAGAAGAAAGTGACCGCCGTCTCGATCGACCGGCCTCTCGACGACGGGGAGGACGGCGGGCGCGGCCTCCAGCTCGCCGACGAGAAGGCCTCGGTCGTCCGGGCCCTCGAAATGAAGGAGCTGCGGCGCCGGATCGAGGCGTCCCTCGGCCGCCTTCCGGAGCATCTCCGCGAGGTATTCGTCTGGCGCCACGTCAACGGCTTGAGCTATGAAGAGATGGCCCAGGTCAAGGAGATTCCCGTCGGGACGGTCAAGAACCGGGTTTTTCAAGCCAAGGAAATGCTCCGGAGATGGCTCGAGGAGTGACCATGGGTTGTTTGACGGCCGAGCGGATTTACGGCTATCTCGACGGCGCTCTCCCGCCCGCCGAACGGGCCTCCGTCGAGAGCCATCTGGGCCGTTGCCCGGCCTGCCGGGGGGCCTTCGAGACGAGGCGCCGGGTCGTCGAAGCCGCCTCCTCGCTCCCCGAGATCGATGTCCCGGACGGCTTCGTCGAAGCCGTCATGTCCCGGCTCGAGTCCATCCCGGGGCCGGTCCCGGCCAAGGCCCCTCCCGGCTTGGCGGCCTGGCTCGCCGCGGCCGCGGCGGGAGTCCTCGTCCTCGGAGGGACATATGTCCTGGCCGCCGTTCTCGCCGGCCAAAGCCTCGCCCAAGCTCTGGGCCAGCTCAACGGGCTGGCCTGGGGCGCCGCACGGGGCGCGGCGTATTACTCGATCAAGGGGCTGAAGATGCTCGTCCTGGCCGTCGAAATATTCGCCCGGCTCGTCGGTTATGCCCTCGAGACGCTGCGGACCATGATGGCCGCCGCGAGCCCCGTCCTTCCCGCCGTCGCCCTCGCCCTGACGATCGCCCTGCTCGTCGCCGCGGGTCTCTGGATGGACCAGCGCCGGCGCCATTCCCGCGAGGAGAGAATCCATGAGAAATAGAACGCCTTTCGCCTCCGTCCTTCCGGCCGCCCTCGTTGTGTTTGCCTTGGCGGCCCCCCTCTCCCTGGGCGCCGCCCAGAGCGACACCCGCTTCGCTTTCAAAGAGGAGATCTTCGTCGGTCCCTCGCAGGTCCAGGACAACGTCGTCTCCTTCGGGGGGACCGTGACCGTCGAGGGCAAAATCCGCAAGGCGGTTTTCGCCATCGGCGGGACGGTAACCATCAGCGGCGAAGTCGGCGAATCGGTCGTCGTCATCGGCGGGAGGGTCCGGATCCTTCCGACGGCCGTCGTCGGGGACGATCTCGTCGTCCTCGGCGGGACGCTGGTCAAGGAGACCGGGTGCAGCGTCGGGGGGGACACCGTCTATTTCAAGACCAAGGAGCTATCGGACAAGTTCTTCAAGGGCGGCCTCCTGGGATTCCTCTCGGCCTCGCTCCTCCCGGTCATCCTCATCGTCAAGTTCGTGATCCTTTTCATCTGGGCCCTCGTCGTCTTCGTCGTCGCCATGCTCTTCCCCCGCCAGGTCAAGCTGGCCTCCGACCAGGTCCGGTCGTCCTTCGGGTCGGTCTTCGCCACGGGCCTCCTGGCCCTCGTCGCCTTCACCGTCTTCATCGTCATCGCCGCCGTCCTCTCGATCGTCCTCATCGGGATCCCGATCCTCGTCGCCCTCGCCTTCGCCGGGATGATGATCAAGGCTTTCGGCCGGGTGGCGGTCCTCTTCTTCTTCGGGGAGAGCCTCGCCCGGGCTTTCAACCGGCGGAGCGTTTCCGCTCTCGGCGGGGCGATGCTCGGCCTTCTCGTCGTCGGCGTCCTGACCTTCGTCCCGATCATCGGCTGGCTGTTCACCGGGGTCATCGACATCGTCGGCTGGGGCGTCACGATCCGGACGAAATTCGGGACGACCGAGAGCGCGTTCCGCCGGACTCCGCGGACCGCGGCGCCGCCGGCCGGGCCGCCGCCTCCTCCGGCGCCCGTTCCGCCCCGGACCTAGGGACGTTCCAGCGCGGTAGACGGCCTCGGATTTGACGGGACTCCACGTTTGTGTGATTATTTGTGTGAATAGCTGATTTTGACGACCGACCGGGATTTCGAGGTCTACGCAAAATATCTGCCCGTCAAACTCGATAAATCTATAATCCCGCCAGGGCTTGCTTGATCCGGGCCGGGGTCATGGGCAAATGAAGGAGCCGGGCGCCTTCCGGATTGACGGCGATGCCGCAGTCCTGCGGGAGCTGCGCTCCCCCGCTCACAGAACTTCGTTCTCCCTGAGAACGATCCGGTCAGGCGGGCGGCCTAGACCTGCATGATGTCTTTTTCTTTGGCCGCGGCGATGTCCTCGATTTTCTTGGTGAACTCGTCGGTCGTCTTCTGGACCTGCTCCAGCCCCTTGAATTTCTCGTCCTCGGTGATCTCTTTTTCCTTCTCCAGCTCTTCGACGAATTCCTTGGCCTCGCGGCGGAAGTTCCGGAGGGCGGTCTTCTCGTCCTCGAGCATCCGCTTGACTTTTTTGACGATCTCCCGCCGGCGCTCCTCGTCGAGGGGTGGAATCGGGATTTTCAGGAGCTTGCCGTCGTTGATCGGGTTGAAGCCGAGGTCGGCGGCCCGGACGGCCTTGTCGATGGCCTCGAGAAGGGTCTGGTCGTAGGGCTGGACGGTGACCAACGACGGGTCGGGGATGCCGATCTTGGCCATCTGGTTGACCGGGGTCGCCACGCCGTAGTAATCGACCTTGATGTCCTCGAAGATGCTGAGGTTGGCCCGGCCGGTCCGGAGCCGGCTGAGATCCTTCCGGAAATGCTCGAGGGAGGTTTTCATCTTCTTCTCGAGGTCGTGGAGGACGTCTTTGACCATGGGGCCTTCTCCTCAATAAACTTGGGTCCCGATGTTCTCGCCCCTGACCGCCCGGACGATGTTGCCCCGCCGGCCGAGGCTGAAGACGACGATCGGCAGGTCGTTGTCCTTGCAGAGCGAGATCGCCGTCGCGTCCATGACCTTGAGGCCGCGCTTGAGGACATCGAGATAGCGGATCTTCGCGTAGCGCTTGGCCCCGGGGGCCTTCTTGGGATCGGCCGAGTAGATCCCGTCGACGTTCGTCGCCTTGAGGATGACCTGGGCCTTGATCTCGAGGGCCCGGAGGGCGGCGGCCGTGTCGGTCGTGAAATACGGGCTGCCGATCCCGGCGCTGAAGATGACGACCCGGCCCTTGTCGAGATGCCGGAGGGCCCGCCGGCGGATGAACGGTTCGGCCACCGACCGCATCTCGATGGCCGAGACGTGGCGGGTGTCGACCCCGATTTTTTCCAGGGCGTCCTGGAGGGCGATCCCGTTGATGACCGTCGCCAGGAGGCCCATCTGGTCGGCGGCGACCCGCTCGACCCCCTCGGCCGTCCCCCGGACGCCGCGGAAGATGTTCCCCCCCCCGATCATGATCGCGACCTGGACGCCCAGGCCGCGGACATCCTTGATTTCCCGGGCGATCGAGGCCGCCGTGGGGAAATCGACCCCGAAGTCGCGCTTCCCGAGGAGGGACTCGCCCGAGAGCTTGAGAAGGACGCGGTCGAAGGCGGGCTTGGCGTCGGCCATGGGCGTCGGCCTCACTTCGCGATCTGGAAGCGGGCGAACCGCCCGATTTTCGTGTTCTCCTTGAACTTGGCGATGAATTGGGTCAGAAGGTCCTTGACCTTCACTTTGTCGTCGCGGATGTAGGTCTGCTCGAGAAGGCAGACCTCCTCGTAGAATTTCGCCAGCTTCCCTTCGACGATCTTGGCGATGATCTCGGGCGGCTTCTTGGAGTCCTTGAACTGCTCCCGGACGATCTCCCGCTCCTTCTCCAGGACCTCGGCCGGGATGTCGGCCGGGGCGACATACTTCGGGTTCGCCGCGGCGATGTGCATGGCGATGTTCTTGACGAGCTCCTTGAACTCCTCGTTCCGGGCGACGAAATCGGTCTCGCAGTTGACCTCGACGAGGACGCCCAGCTTCCCGGTCGTGTGGATGTAGGACCCGATGAGGCCGTCGCCGGCCGTCCGCTCGGCCTTCTCTTGGGCCCGGGCGTAGCCCTTTTTCCTCAGGATTTCGATGGCCTTGTCCATGTCGCCGCCGCCCTCCTCGAGGGCCCGTTTGCACTCCATCATCCCGATGCCGGTCCGCTCGCGGAGCTCCTTGACCCGGTCGGCCGAAATTTCCATGGTTGACTCCTTGGCTCCTCCCCGAGACGTGCGGTCAGACCGCGGGCGTGTCCTCGGCTTCATCGGCCGGGCTTTCCGCGGCCTTGTCCTCGAGCATAGACTTCTCTATTCGGGCCTTCTTGCCCTCGAGGATGGCCTCGGCGACCTTGGAGGAGAACAGCTCGATCGCCCGGACGGCGTCGTCGTTGCCGGGGATGGGGTAATTGATGTTCTCGGGATCGCCGTTCGTATCGACGATGGCCACGATGGGGACGCCCATCTTTTTGGCCTCGTAAAGGGCGATCTCCTCCTTGGAGGAGTCGATGACGAAGAGCGCGCCCGGGACGCCGGTCATGGGCTTGATCCCGCCCAAGTTCTTGCTGAGCTTGCGGTACACTTTCTCGAGCTTCGACTGCTCCTTCTTCGTCAGGAGCTCCCAGCGGCCGTCCTCGCGCATCTCCTCCATCTCGACGAGCTTGTCGATGGAGTGGCGGATGACCTTGAAGTTCGTCAGGAGGCCGCCGAGCCAGCGCTGGTTGACGTAGGCGCTCTCGCATTTCCCGGCCGCGTCCCGGACGATGTCCTGGGCCTGCTTTTTCGTCCCGACGAAAAGGACTTCCTGGCCGCTCTCGGCCAGGCCGCGGACGAAGGCCAGGGCTTCCTTGAAGACCTTGATCGTCTTCTGGAGGTCGATGATGTAAATCCCGTTGCGCTGGCCGTAGATGAACTCCTTCATCTTCGGGTTCCAGCGCTTCGTCTGATGCCCGAAGTGGACTCCGGCTTCCAACAATTCCTTCATCGTCACGGATACCACAGCATGCCTCCGTTACCGTTTGTGATACTGGGGAGCCTTGCGGGCGCCGAGCAGGCCGTATTTCTTGCGCTCCTTGATCCGGGCGTCGCGGGTGACGAGGCCGGCCGACTTGAGGGCGGGCTTGAGCTCGCGGTTGAACTCGATGAGGGCCCGGACGATCCCCAGGCGGATGGCCTCGGCCTGGCTGTGGACGCCGCCTCCCTCGACCCGCATGAAGATGTCGAATTTATCGTCGGTCGCGGTCAATTGGAGCGGCTGCTTGATCGTCAGCCGGTGCGACTCGACGTGGAAATAATCGTCGAACGTCCGGTTCCTCTTGTTGACGAACAGGCTGAACTCGCCCTTGCCCGAGCGCAGAAAAACCCGGGCGATGGCCGTCTTCCGCTTGCCGGTGCCGTAATACTGGATCAGACTCACTGCTGCCGCCTCCTCGCTTTACACCCGGTACTCCCGCGGATTCTGGGCCCGGTGAGGATGCTCGCTTCCGCGGTAGACCTTGAGCTTCTTGTAGACCGCCCGGCCGAGCTTGTTCTTGGGGATCATCCCCCAGACGGCCTTCTTGAT
>Ga0194125_10010708_pt1 | contig 12467 bp, 12 predicted proteins | sample TA2KigC250mmetaG_FD_148626 | JGI IMG/M metagenome (GOLD analysis project Ga0194125, IMG submission 148626) | Freshwater microbial communities from Lake Tanganyika, Tanzania - TA2015034 Kigoma Deep Cast 250m | ecosystem: Environmental > Aquatic > Freshwater > Lake | place: Tanzania: Lake... | reverse complement strand
GAAATTGAGAAGTTCGGCAATATCAAGGCCGGCGAAAGACAGATTTACAATTACCAGGCAGACTGGGTTAAGAAATATGGTATCCTAACCGACGGAAACGAGTGGAGGTTTTACAACAATAAATATATTGAGAAAACCTTTTTCATTGATGATATTCTTAAAATTCCGATTGATCTTCTGACATTTTGGAGTGAATACACAACGCCTGAGTATTACTATTTGTCTTTTTTCAAGAAGAAAGGAGAACAAGAACTCCAGGAAGCCGATATTCCTCATCTAGATGACGTTAGAGAAGAGTTTTTTAAGGATATTACCAAACTTATTGAAAATTTTAAAAATAAACTGAATCTCAAAGGGTATTTCAAAGAAGTTATTGACGATACCGAAAGAAATAAGAAAGCGGTTGAGATAACCTACGCCTACCTCATCCAGTTCATCCTTTATAAAACGCTTGTTGATAATTCATTTTCAGACTTTGAAGAGGATTGGAAACAACGGTTGAAAACGATTGACAAGGCATTAAATGCCGGATCCTACGGAGAAATCCTTCAGAAAATCCAGGGCATAAGCAATAAGATATCAGAAAATATTTATAAACGATTCAGCGATGAGCAGGAGATAATCAACTCACATCTGAAAGGAATTCTTGACAAACCAAAAAATGATATTGGTGATGTTTCCGTTTGGCTAGATATTCTACTCTTTATCAACAGATATAATTTCGCCAATGTAAAAAATGAGATATTCGGGTATGTTTATGAAAACTATCTGAAAGATCTTTACCTCAATGAAAAGAAAGGACAATACTTCACTGATCCGCTTGTGGTGGACTATATGCTGAATGAAATAGGCTATACTTCAGCTAAATTAAAAAAGCGCTATGAAAATGATAAAGACAGCATCTCAATCATTGACCCGTCATGTGGAAGCGGAACTTTTCTCTACAATGCGACACATCGCATTGTACAAGCATTCTTTGAAAGCAATGAAAAATCATCAGAACTAGTCGAAAAATTGGTCAATGAAAATGTGTTCGGATTAGATATTGCTGAGTTTCCACTATATTTGGCGGAAATGAATATTTTAATGCGGATGCTTCCGATCGTGGTCAATCAAAAGTACAATAATCCCATTGACCAAAAAATAAAAGTTTTTAAAACCCGTGACAGCATTTCAGAATTTCTTGATACTGCAATTAAAAATACTATTACAGATATCAATACTGCTTACAAAAAAGGAAAAATCCAATATGATTTATTTACACAGGACTTAGACTTAGGATATGAGAGCTTCATGCGGGATAAGAGAGATTTGAATTGCCTCAAAAGTTCTCTAGAAAAACACAACAAACTCCCCCGTTATCGTTTTGACTTCGTAATTGGAAATCCGCCATATGTAAGCTATAACGAATGTTCTGAGCAAAACTTACTATTCGTTAAGTTGATTCAAAGCAAAAAGCTCTTAGCAAATGATGTTTATGGTGTCAACCTGAACACAGTGCCAGGGAGGATAAAAGCATATTCACCCAAGCCAAATCTCTATACTTTCTTTATTGCCTTGGGTATTGCATTATTGAAAGACAGCGGAAAAATATGTTTTATCATTCCTCAAACATTGTTAACATCTACTGACCATGACGTAATTCGTTACCACCTTTCAAAGTATTCAACGATTGAAAAGATTGTTACTTTCAGTGGAAAAATGTTTATTGGTAGAGGTATTAAGCAAGATAAGCCAATACCAACTTCCAGTTTGATTTTCATTATTTCAAAACTTCCTCCGAAAAGAGCTCAAAAAGTTGAGATTATAAATTACAATAAACCGGAAGATGATATCAGAAAATGTCTCATAGAATTACAGAATGGAAAAAATATCTCAAAAACAATAATTTCTCAAGAAGAATTATTAAGAAACGTTGAGAATTGGAGTTTCATTAAATTCACAAAAAATGATAAGGACATTTTCTCCGAGTATGTGAAGGGAGATAATTTTGACATATATCGATTTGAAACCTATTCTAAGCAATACTTTGGTGGCGTTTTCTATTTTGATAAGGGACTCATTTACCCAAAAGACAAAATTAAATCTACTACTCCTTCAACATCTCATTATGAGCTAATTATGACAAAGCAAAAAGGGTTCATAATTAAAACCGACGGAACTTATATCTCTAAGAATGAAATCAAATTACCAGGTGGTGCCCAAGGTTTTAAAGTTTATGATGCAGCATATAAAATAATATGGAGGTATATGAACACCGAAACTTTTATGTTCACCGACAAGAATATAATGATAAATCATAACTGGGTTTTAATCTCATCCGACCATAAAAATGAAATACAGTACATTTTTTCCCTGCTAAATTCTCCAATTACAAGATACATACTGCATAAACTGTTAAGTAATGAGAATGAAAAGAGTTTTCAAATTGGTATCAAAATTATAAAAGAGTTTTGCAGAGTTCCGAAAATATCAATATTCAATAAGCATATTAAAGATGAAATCATTTCTCAAACGAAGATTTTTCTTTCATTAGAAAGCTTAAACCTTTCCGACATTGTTGATTTAAAAGGCATCCTTCTACAGAAATTTGACTCTGTGGAAGTTATTGACAATGACCTAATAATTTGTTATAAGAGCAACTGCGTAAAGTGTAAAATCAGCAAGAATACCTCACTGGTTAAGCAAGCGCTGAATGATAATCTTTCAACACTCACTAATGAGGATGGGATCGGTAATCTCAGTGATCTTGAACATCTTCCTGTGATCAATGTTGAGAAACAGAAGAAAGTCAAGGGTTACATTGATGATTTGGTTTTCGCTTTGTATTTTAAAGTTAAGTTACCCTGCGTTGGCTTTTCAAACCTCCATATCATTCATGAAGCCGTTACAAATCACAGGTTTTACAATATAATAAACACTTTCACAAATGATTGACGAAAGGGATAAGCTTTGGGAAAGCCTTAAAGAGAGCCAAAACCTAAAAGAATACATTTTTATGACCCGTTCGGGTTATCGCCACTTTTTTGTCCTTGGCAAAGATTTGAAAGATGCAGAAGAGAGGTTTATGCAGGTTGACGAAATCAAGAGATGCGGCTTCACCCTTGAAGATTTACCTATAAGACTAGAAAATAAACCAGAAACTAAGACTTATACTATAGAAGACTTCTGGAACAAGAACGAAAATAATAATATCCTGACGACCTGACTGTTATTATCAATTGCAGATTTAACAGAATAGAACTATTCACAGAGAATCTGACCTACATACGCTATTACAAGAAATAAATGAATTCGCAAGCCTCCATACCATCCTATTCGGAACACCCGATTCGACACCAACTGATCACAACGATCAAGGATCTGTGCCGGGTATGCTTTACCTGTGTCAGGGAATGTCCGGTTAAAGCCATCACAAGGATCCTAAGGGAGAAGCATGGACAATATCTTCACCCCATTCTTTTCCACCAAGGAGATGGAAAAGGAACGTGTCTGGGACTGCCGTTGATCTATGGGATCGTCAAGATGCACAAGGGACAGATCCATTTGAAATCCAATGATGATCAGGTGTATGGTCCGACCGGTACTACGTTCACCATTACCCTGCCACGAAAACCTTAACCATATGATGCCAGCAGTTAAGAAAACCATATTGATCGTAGACGACGACATCGACTTTCTGCTCCAGACCAGGATGAAAGTTGAAAGCATGGGATATGCCACGATCACGGCTGAAAGCCAGAAGGAAGCCGGGGATATCATCAGTAAAACCAGGCCGGATATGGCTATCCTCGACCTGATGATGGAAAACCAGGACAGCGGATTTATCCTGAGTTTCAAGATCAAGAAGAGATATCCTGAAGTGCCGGTGATCATCCTGACCGGTGTCAGAGCCGAAACAGGGATTTATTTCGATGTGACCGATGAAAACAACCGGAAGTGGATCCGCGCGGATGCTTTCGTCGATAAAGGGATCCGTGCAGATGTTTTAAAGGTTGAAATTGAACGTTTGATGAAATAAAACTTAGCTTATGCGCGAAGTTAAAGTAAGGATACAGCTTCAGCGTGCTGGAGGTTGCTACCGGAGAGGAAGTGGAAGGCTACCTGGCCATGATGCGGGAAAAACAGCTTGGAAATGACCTTTCAGCTTACAAGGAAGCGGCGGACTGGGACTATCCATCTCCAAAAAATACATTGAAGCCTACCAGGGTACGATTACTGTAAACAGTATTCCCGAGAAAGGAAGTACCTTTACAGTCAATTTCCCGGTGGCAACAGTATAAAACATATTTTCAACCTTATGAAACACTTGCCACACAAAACCGTCGAGCGCTTGAGCCAGTACCGGCGGGCGCTGCTGGATTGCCTCGGTCAGGGGAAGATCAACATCTTCTCCCATGAAGTCGCCAACCTGCTTCATATCACACCCGTGCAGGTGCGCCGCGACATCATGCTGATCGGGTACACCGGAAACCTTCGGAAAGGTTATGACATCAAAGAACTCATCGACCTTATCGGGCATATCATTGATACTGAAACAGGTCAACGGGTCGCGGTTGTCGGCATCGGAAATCTTGGGAAAGCCATCATCAGCTATTTCAAAGGAAGACGATCCAAACTTTCCATCATTGCCGGGTTTGATGTCAACCCCGAAAAAACCGGGAAAGTCTACGACGGTGTGCCCATCTATCCCAATGAAGCCATGCAGGAAATCATTCAGAAAGAGCAGATAACGATCGGGATTATTACGGTTCCTGCAGCCCAGGCTGCGGCTGTTGCCGAAACCCTTATCAACAGCGGCATCAAAGGCATCCTGAATTATTCTCCCAAATCACTCAGCGTGTCACCACACGCCTATCTGGAAGAATATGATATGCTCACCTCACTCGAAAAAGTGGCTTATTTCACCAAATATTAACATTTACAAACAATTCGTTCAACCGACAGCGATTAACGACTACGCCAGTGAGAATCTTTTACGGACTCGATAACGTTCATGAAATTCAGCGAGCCGTTGTGACAACCGGTTCTTTTGACGGTGTGCACATCGGGCATCAAGCCATTATCAACAGGTTAAAGAAAATTGCCGCTGATATAAACGGGGAATCCACCCTGATCACGTTCAACCCCCACCCCAGGAAAGTGCTTTATCCCGATACGGTAGGGAAAGATCTTTTACTCATCAACAGCCAGCGGGAAAAAATTGAAATGCTCGAAAAGACCGGCCTTGACAACCTCCTTATCATCGAGTTTACACTGGCTTTTTCGAAAACTTCCAGTCTCGATTTTATCCGTGAAATGCTGCTTGAAAAACTTCACGCCAAATGCATCATCGTTGGTTTCAACCACCATTTCGGACACAACAGGGAAGGTGATTTTGAGGAGCTTCGCAGGTTATCCGCCAAAGATAACTTCATGGTTGAGGAGATCCCTGAGCAGGATATCCGGAATGAGTCGGTGAGCTCCACCAAGATTCGCCGGGCGCTGCTGGAAGGAAATATCCAGAAAGCCAATGCCTACCTTGATACCCAATACACCATCATGGGACCGGTTACCAATAGCCATGATATCCTCGAGAAGATCGGCTTTCCAAGCTACCTGATGACCATCGAGGAAGAATGTAAACTGATCCCTCCCAACGGCCTGTATGCCATCTCGTTCCATTCCGGCGATTTTACTTCCAGAGGGATGTGCTTCATCCGGAAAAACCCACACGATACGTTACAAACAGTCGTTGATTTTTACCTGTTCGAAGACCTTGCAGGCCGAACCATTCAAGATGGCAAACTACTGTTCCATAAAAGGATCCGCGATGAAAAGCCCTTGCATGATCCCATCGAACTGCAGAACCAGTTAAGGATCGACAAATCAGTCATAGAAGAACTTATCTACTAAAACAGTATTCCATGGCTGACCAGCATCCACCCATCACTGTCACCTTCCTGGGAACAGGAACATCTATTGGCGTCCCGGTCATTACCTGTACCTGTTCTGTATGCTGTTCATCTGACCCTCATGATAAGCGGTTTCGGTCATCGGTAATGATTGAAACAGCCGGCCACACCTACGTTATCGACTGCGGACCCGATTTCCGCATCCAGATGTTGCGGGAAAAGGTCACGAACCTCAATGCCGTCATCTTCACCCATGAACACCGTGACCATATCGCCGGACTGGATGATGTAAGGGCATTTAACTATGTGCTGAACAAAAAGATCGATATTTATGGTACCAAGCGGATGCTCAGCGCCATCCAGACGGAATTCCCGTACATCTTTGCAGAATCATCCAGGTACCTGGGTGCGCCCAAACTGAACATCCACCATATCACCGAGAAACCATTCCAGATCAACGGGATCACCTTTACCCCCATTCAGGCGATGCATGAGCATTTGCCGATCCACGGATACCGGATCGGAGACTTTTCCTATGTCACCGATGCCAATTTCATCGAGGAGGCTGAGATAGAAAAAATGCGGGGATCAAAAGTGGTTGTTTTGAACGCCCTTCGCAAATCCCGCCACCCATCTCATTTTTGCATCGATGAAGCCGTGGAGGTACTTGTAAAGCTGGCACCTGAGCAGGCTTATCTCACGCACATGAGTCATTTTATTGGCCTTCACGAAGAGGTCAATGTCTCCCTTCCCCCTTTCATCAAACTGGCATATGACGGATTAAAAATCACCATCTGACAACCATGGACATTGATATCCTGACCATATTTCCAGAGATGTTTGCCGGTCCGTTTGATCACTCGATCATCCGGAGAGCCAGGGAAAAAGGGCTGGTGAACATTGGTCTCCATAACATCCGCGATCATGCCACAGGTAAGCACAAGAAGGTAGATGATTACGCTTACAGCGGTGGTGCCGGAATGGTGATGATGGTGGAGCCCATTGCCAGAAGTATCAGGCACCTGCTTGGTATCAAAACCTATGATGAGATCATCATGCTGAGCCCTGATGGAGAGCCTTTGACGCAGCAATTAGCCAATTTTCTCTCGACCCGAAGCGGCATGCTCCTTCTTTGCGGCCATTACAAGGGGGTGGATGAACGTGTCAGGGAGCGCTTTGTCACCCGGGAGATTTCCATTGGTGATTATGTCATCTCCGGCGGAGAACTGGCCGCGATGGTGCTCACAGATGTCGTGGTCAGGCTGCTTCCCGGAGCCCTCAACGATGAGACCTCCGCCCTGTCTGATTCTTTTCAGGATGGGCTTATCTCGCCGCCTGTCTATACCCGGCCTGCTGAATTTGAGGGGATGAAAGTCCCCGATATCCTGTTGTCAGGCAACGAGAAAGAGATCCGAAAATGGCAGCTGGAGCAGGCGCTGGAACGGACACGTAAACGAAGGCCGGGGCTTCTTCCGGAAGACCAATAAAGGAGCCCTCACCCAGAAGGTGAAGATAATATTTCTACAGAAATCTTTTTCGGATTAATAAAATCCGTATTTTTGCAAACCTTTTTAAGATAAATACGCTACGCCATGAAGGATATTGAAAAGATCAAGTTTGTTGAGAACATGTTGGCTCCTGAGAATGAGCTCCCTTCTTTCAAAGCCGGAGATACCATTACGGTTCATTATAAGATCAAGGAAGGAAACAAGGAACGTATCCAGAATTTCCAGGGTGTTGTGATCCAACGCCGGGGACATGGCGTGACCGAAACCTTCACAGTGAGAAAAATCTCCGGAAACGTAGGTGTTGAGCGTATTTTCCCCGTAACCTCACCCAACATTAACAAGATTGATGTGAACAAGCGTGGGGTTGTGCGCCGTGCCAGGATATTCTACCTCCGAGGACTCACAGGCAAGAAAGCACGCATCAAGGAAGAACGCGTGTAGTTTCCTTCACGCAGATTTTCTGAGTTTCAATGCTGCTCCGAATGGAGCTTCTCCATTAATTTCCGATTACCAGAAATGTTCCGGCTGCCGGTTTTAGTACTGACAAGGCTTTGGAATAGTTCAGGATATTTCGGATTACCGATTCACGGGGCGATGAGACATGAAACCTGGATAAGATCTCTTTCGGTCGCTGTTCTTTGTTAGTGTCCGATAATGATGGTTCAGGGGTAAAAGAATCCTCCATAGGCATTTTTACAGGTTACTATTTATAACCTAACGGAGGATTATTTTGGAAATTATGGGAACTGAAAAAAATTATGCCGAGAGGATGATTTCCTTTTGTTTAATGAGTTTCCGGAGGTTTATCAAGGCATAGCGCATCCTACCCAGGGCAGTGTTGATGCTCACGTTGGTCTGCTCGGCGATCTCCTTGAAGCTCAGGTCACCGTAATGCCGCATCAGCAGCACTTCCTTTTGTTCATCGGGCAGGTAGTCGATCAGCTTCTTCACATCGTCGTAGATCTGTTCCAGTACCAACTTCTCTTCCACGGATTCCACTGTGATCTTAAGGTTGTTGAGCACATCGTATTTCTCGCTGTTGGGAACGGTCGGGAGTCGTTTAGCCTTTCTGAAATGGTCAATGGTCAGGTTATGCGCGATGCGCATCACCCACTGGATGAATTTCCCTTCTTCTTTATAGCATCCCGACCGGATGGTATTGATCACCTTGATAAACGTATCCTGGAAGATATCTTCAGCCAGGTCTTTGTCTTTCACCAGCATCAACACATAGGTGAAGACGCGGCTCTTGTGCCTGCGGATGAGGATTTCAAGACTTGGCTCGTGCCCGGAATGATACCTGCTGATCAGATCCTGATCACTGACATAGTTGGCTTTCATAGGCCCTCCTTTTGTTTTTAAAAGAGGTAGAAGTTTATTCTATAAGCCGTCTCCTATATTATGCCGCCAGGTGGCGAGCAGGTTAAACATGGATTAATTCAGTGCAAATATAAAGATATTTTTAGAAAATGCAAGATTGAGTATTTTTTTGGGGTTATTATGAATTTTTAACAGTCTGTGACTCTGTCGTTAAACAGCCCTCCACACCCGCCTCTCGTTCCGCTGCACCATCTCTTCCAGCAGCCGTACCGGGTCTTTGAAGCGGTTGGTCAACATCATGGAAGCAATGACGAAGGGCTTGAAGCCGGCTTCCTTGTAAGTGGCGATGCGGTATTTCTCGAACACTTCTTTCGACACTTCTCCCTGTTTGCATGACACACCGGAGATGTCGGCAGGTAGGCAATGCATATAAAGGGCGTTGCCATTGCGGGTGAGCTTCATTTTTTGTTCGTCGCACTCCCAGCCGGTAAAACGGGCATTGTTGGCCAGACATTCTTTCTCAAGTTCTTTCAGGCCTTCTTTGTCACTGTTTTGCAGTAAAGATGTCCTTTTTTCCATCACATGATACGGCGCCCAGCTCTTTGGATAGACGATGTCGGCATCCCGGAAAGCCTCTTCCATGGAGTGCGACACCTCGAATGATCCACGGCTGTTATCGGCTTGTTTGCGGGATAGATCAACCACATCAGGGATAAGATCATATCCTTCGGGATAGGCAAGGGAGACCAGCATACCCAGGCGGGTCATCAAACCGATGATCCCCTGTGGCACCGAGAGGGGTTTTCCATAACTTGGTGAATAGGCCCAGGTCATGGCGATCTTTTTCCCTTTGAGGTTGTCAAGAGAGCCGAACACCTGTCGCAGGTGCAAGAGGTCGGCCATCGACTGTGTTGGATGATCCACATCGCACTGTAGATTTACGATACCAGGCCTTTGGTGTAGTACTCCCTGCCGGTGGCCGTCATCCAGCGCTTCAGCAACCTCGAGCATGTACGTATGGCCGGCACCGAGGTACATATCATCACGGATGCCAATGATCTCGGTGAGAAAAGAGATCATGTTGGCGGTCTCCCGCACAGTCTCTCCATGGGCGATCTGTGATTTCTCTTCATCCATATCCATCACCGTAAGTCCCAGCAGGTTGGCGGCAAAGGCAAAGGAGAAGCGGGTCCGGGTTGATTTGTCCCGAAACTGGCTCACCGCCAGCGCCGACTCAAAACAGCGCGTAGCGATATTGGATTCATATAGCTGCTTCAACGCAGCCGCAACATCCAGCACCAATTCCAACTCATCCCTGGTCTTATCCCAGGTGAGCAGAAAGTCTTTCTGAAAAAGAGAAGAATTATTCTTTCTAAGATTTAGAGACTGTTTAAAATTCATATAGAAATTCGATTAACCATCAACCGAATCATTGATAGATGGATAAATGCTATACCAGATTCAGGCAACCTTTCATAATCTTTGGACAATCGTCGATGAAAAGAAAGCCAGCCAAAAGTTCGTTCTACAATCCAACGTTTTGGCAAGACCTTGAACGCATGTGCTTCGTTTCTTTTTACAACTTCCAAAGTCCACTCAAATTGAATCCGCACCCACTCTGCCAATTCACCCAGGTATCCTCCATCAGCAAAGATCTTCTTGATTCCAGTGAGATATTTATCCTTCAGAGACAGCAACACATTTTTTGCTCCGATACTATCATGGATATTGGCTGCATGAATAACGACAATCATGATCAATCCCAACGTATCAACAACAATGTGACGTTTTCTCCCTTTTATCTTTTTACCACCATCATATCCAACTTCACCTTCGCAAAGATTACAGGCCTTTACGCTCTGGCTGTCTACAATACCGACCGAAGGGGTAGGTTTTTTCCCATTGCTTATCCTGATTCTTTCTACAAGAACATCATGCGTTTCTTCGAGCAGACCGTCTCTCTTCCATTTGCGGAAGTAATAGTAAACCGATTCCCATGGCGCAAAGTCTTTGGGAAGCATTCGCCATTGTATCCCGCTTTTTGTAATGTAAAGCAACGCATTCATAATTTTGCGAAGGCAGTATTTTCTCTTTCTTTGGTTTGGATCAACAATATTTTCAATAACTTGCCACTGGCTTTCTGTCAAATCGCTTGGATAGGTTTTCATAATCGTTTGTTTTATTGGTTATTACAAACTGAAGAAATCTATCCGTCGATTGACGAAAGCCTTTTTACTTTTTATTCACATTCGAATGTTAATCAATACAATAATATTTTATACTTCAATTTTTAAACAGTCTCTAAGTTTAATGCTGAATTTGCAACTTTTTTGTCAGGTCGGAATCGGAACGACAAATCCGAACAGTAGCTCCATCCTTGATATTGCAGCCACCGATAAAGGAATGTTGATTCCCAGGATGACTTCCACACAACGAAATGCCATTTCTTCTCCCGCAGAAGGTCTGATGGTTTTCTGTACCAATTGCGGATCCAAAGGTTCATTTAGTGTTTACTCGGATGGCTCGTGGCAGACATTCTCTCCTTGTTCTTCCGCAACTCCCACGGCCGGAACCAATACGGTAACGCCCGGTCAGGTTGTATGGACATGGAACGCCGCCTCCGGCGCTACCGGTTATAAATGGAACACCGCGAATGATTATCTTACAGCTGAAGATATGGGAACCTCTATGACAAAGAGCGAGACAGGCATCTCATGCGGAACGGCCTATACAAGATATGTATGGTCGTATAACACCTGTTCATTCTCTTCTTCCGCAACCCTCTCTGAAACCATCCCGGCTTCGGCTCCCGCAACCCCGGTTGCCGGAACGCATGTCGCCACACAAACGCAAATTACCTGGAACTGGAACACAGTGGCCAATGCTGCTGGCTACCGGTGGAGTAACATAAATGATTTTTCCACCGCAACCGAGATGGGTCTTTCCACTTCGAAAGTTGAAGGCTCCCTTACCTGTGAAACAGCCTACACACGATATGCCTGGGCATATAATGGTTGCGCGTATTCCACTCCGGTAACCCTGACGCAATCAACTCTTGCCTGTTGGATTTGCGGCGATCCAATCACAATCAACCATGTAGCCTCTGGCGGTGTCGCACCGGTGGACAAATCGGTGACCTATGGAACGGTGGCCAATGTTCCCGGAGAAACATCCAAATGCTGGATCACACGAAACCTGGGTGCAAGCCTGCAGGCAACTGCAGTAAGCGATGCCACCGAGGCCTCGGCAGGCTGGTATTGGCAGTTCAACCTTAAGCAAGGGTATATGCATGACGGCACAACTCGGACGCCAAGTACCACCTGGATCAGCAGCATCAATGAGAATTCAAATTGGACAAGTGACAAAGATCCGTGTACACTTGAGCTTGGAACCGGCTGGCGGATACCGACCTATACCGAATGGTTCAATGTGGATGCAAACGGAGGCTGGACAAATTGGAACGGACCATGGAGCTCACTATTAAAAATGCACGCTGCCGGGTACCTGTACAGCAGCGGTGGTTCGCTCAGCTACCGCGGTTCAAACGGCACCTACTGGAGTAGTATACAGTACAGCAATACGGATGGATGGATCCTGTACTTCCACAGTAGCGATTGCAACATGTACCTCAACAATAAGGCGAGCGGCTTCTCCCTGCGGTGCCTCCGAGACTAGGACGAAATCAAATATTTGAAATGATCAAGAATGACGAATAGAACGAATGAAATGACAAGAACTTTCGGAT
>Ga0194125_10010701_pt1 | contig 12474 bp, 10 predicted proteins | sample TA2KigC250mmetaG_FD_148626 | JGI IMG/M metagenome (GOLD analysis project Ga0194125, IMG submission 148626) | Freshwater microbial communities from Lake Tanganyika, Tanzania - TA2015034 Kigoma Deep Cast 250m | ecosystem: Environmental > Aquatic > Freshwater > Lake | place: Tanzania: Lake... | reverse complement strand
ACCCGGGCCACTTCCAGGCAGTTGTCGCCCACGTGGACGATCACCCGCAAGGGCGTGCCGCGTACGACGGCCGTCCAGCGTTCCGCCAGCGCCCGGCGTTCTTCGAGAGTGAGCGAGCAGTATTCGCCCGTCGTGCCGCCGATGAAGGCGTCGTTGATGCGATGGCGGATCAGATGCTCGGCCTGTTTCTCCACGATCGCGAGATTCAGCGTTCCGTCGGGATGCAGGGGCGAATGGACGGCCGCCACCAGTCCGGTGAGTCGATGGTTCATGGTCTCCTCTTCAAGGTGTGAATGGTCAATCCTTCCAGGTCCTTCGGCGCCGCCGGCGCCGGCAGGCTGCTGAGCCATCCAATCGTCACGCAGGCAGCCAGCCCAATCGGGGCGTAGGCATACACGTTCAGCGGCTGGATTGCGCGCACCGTAAAGACCAGCGCGGCACTGGCCAGCGCCCCGACCAGCGTGCCTCGGCCCGAGGCCCGCCGGCTGAAGATGCCCAGCAGGAACAGGCCGGACAGCGTTCCGCCCAGCAGACCGATGATCTCCAGAAAGATCAGGTAGATGGTCCGGATGTCCGTACCTGCCATCACGAGAGCGACAGCGGTGCCCGCCGCGCCGACCAGCACGGTCACCCCGCGGGCCACGCGCAGGTACGCTCGATCAGTCAGGTCCGGCCGCAGCCGCCGGTGGAAGTCCGTGACGTACGTGGTGGCGATGGAGTTCAGGCTGCTGGACAGCGTGGACTGTGCCGCGGCGAAGATGCCGGCCACGATCAGACCGGCCACGCCGACCGGCAGCTCGGACACGATGAAGAATGGAAAGATCGCATCGTTCTGCAACGAGGGCTCAAGCCGGACCGGGTGCTGCTTGTAGAACACGAACAGGGCCGTCCCGATCGCAAAGAACGCCGCCTGCGCGGGCACGGCCACCAGGGCGTTGAGCCAGATGCCGCGGGCGGCGGTCGCCTGATCGCGCGTCGTCACGTAGCGCTGGACCACGTCCTGGCTGGCGGTATAGGCAAAGAGATTGTGGAAGGGACTGCCGAGCAGGATGACCCAGCCGGAGGCCACGGTCAGGTCCCAACTCCAGTTCACGGTCTCGAAGAAGTGCCGCCCACCGGCGGCGATGCGGACCGCCTCGCCCAATCCGCCTTCCACCCGCGTCAGGAGAAACACCAGGCTGAACGCGGCGCCGCCCATGAGGACCAGCGACTGCACGACATCGGTCCAGATCACCGCCTCGATGCCGCCGGCGACGGTATATACGATGCACAGCACCCCCATGATGAGGATGCAGGCCGGGATGTGGAAGTCGCTCACGGTCGCCAGGGCCAGGGCCGGCAGGTACAGCACGACCGCGATGCGGCCGCACTGAAAGAGCATGAACAGGAGGCTGCCGGCGAGGCGCGTGGCCAGATTGAACCGCCGCTCCAGGTACTCGTAGGCCGAGGTCACGTTCAGCCGCCGGTAGAACGGCAGGAACACGAACACCACCAGCGGCATGATCAGGATGTAGGAGTTGGCGAGGAAGAGGTTCCAGCCGTCGGTGTAGGACGCCGCGGGAATGGCCATGAAGGTGATGGAGCTGAGCATCGTGGCGAAGATGCTCAGGCCCGCGGCCCACCAGGGAATCCGCTGGCCGCCGCGAAAGAAGTCGTCCGTGCTCTTGTTCCGCCGCGCGCAGACCACGCCGATCCCCACCATCGCCAGCAGGTAGGCGAACAGGACGCCGTAGTTCAGCCCGCCAAAGGCCGCCTTCCGCACGGCCGGCCGGAACGCCCAGACCGCCGGCGAGCGGACGCCGGGCCGGACCTCGCCGCTGGGGACGAGGGAATCCTGCTGCCAGCGCACCAGCGTCGTCGTGACGTGGGAGGCCGGCGCTTCGCCCAGCGGCTTCCAGGTGTCGGTGATGGTGTGGTACGCCAGGATGGTCTTCGGGAAACCGGGATGCTGCTCGGGCGGTTGAAAGCCCTGTCTCGCGCCGTCGTCCCCGCCCAGGACCAGAAAGCTCGACTGGCCCAGCGTCGGCGCCGGCGTGGGCGCGGCGGCGGCGGGCGCGGGCAGGTCGGCCACGCGCCGCCAGCCTTGGCCGGGCTGATAGCGGTAGGCGTCGCTCAAATAGCGGCGGACCGGCTTGCCCTGGGCATCGCCCGTCAGCTCGATGCCACTGACCAAGAAGAACGCCCGATCCTGTGCGGCGGCTACGGCGAGCATCCGGCCGGGTCCCGGCCAGGGCTCGAGCTCCTGCCACCCGCGCTGCACCCGGCTCAGATCGAGGGCCCAGAACGTCCTCAGCGCCGTCGTGGCGTCCGGCGTCTCGATCCCCCCGGCGATATAGATGATGTTGCCCAGCAGCGCACCGCAGGCATTGGCACAGGGCCTCGGCAGGCTCGGCAGCGGCACGGTCTTGAGCTCGCCTTTCTCCCAGCGCAGGAGAAAGACCTCCGCATAATGCCGGTCGGCGTCGCTGCCGCCCGCGCAGATCAGGCCGTCTTTGGCGGTGATCGACACGCCGTAGCCGAGCGGACGGGGCAGCCGCCCCGCCACCCGCCACGGGCCGGCCGGCTTCTCCAGCACGAACACCGTGTCATACCAGACCTTCGCGCCGCCCTCCCACGGACGCTTCTCGGGGAAGTTGACGCCCCCCGCGACGATCAGCGCGTCACCATGCACCCCGGCAAACGGCCCTGCGACCCCTTCGCGATCGGGAAGGGCCGGCCACTGCTCCCACCGCAGGACCTCCGCCCCCGCCGCGACGGGCCCGCCCCAGAGCACCACCGCCAGAGATAATAGCGCCAAATGTAACCGCGTCGTCATCCACCGACCTTTCCTGCCGGGTCATTGTTTCTTCTGCGGGATCATAGCACACCCGTGCCCCCCCGCCAAGCCGGCACAGGAGCCGAACCAGGGCAATTGCGTGTGGCCGCGGTTATTCTTGGCCGATGTGCGAAGGACACCCGGACGGTAGCCCCAACTGTTCGGAGTCCCGCGTCTACGCGGGTCGGAACCGTCCTGCCTTCCACATTGGGCCGGTCTTGAACCGCTGCGCGGTCGAGACCCGCCTGAAAGCGGTACTCCAAACGGCTCCAGCGCCGAGCGTGCAGCGGACCGAAGCCAATTTCCGCCCCCGGATGCCGGCCCGCCTCCCGGCGTCACGCGTGACGGGTTTCTCTTGATAATTTGGGCGGAAAACGTAGAATGGAAGCTGGTAAGGGAGTCAGTCCCACAGGCGGATGTCGGTGGATGGAGAACCAGTGCCGGATGGCGGAGCGTGCACCATGAAAACGAAAAGCCTCTTCCTCACAGTCGTTTGCGTCAACCTTTTGGCATGCCTGAGCACCGCTCTTGGCGATGGCAAGGTCTTCCTGAAGTACAACAAGCAAGGCGACATTCTCCAGCCTACACAGAAGGTCCATATCCGTTGGGACGGCTCCGAAGAAAGGCTCGTGATTCAAACGAAATACGAGGGCCCCGCCGAGGAGATGGTCTGGATCGTGCCCGTGCCGGCGGAACCGAAGGTAGAAAAAGGCGACCCGAATCTCTTTGAGAAGCTGAGCATCGAGACCCAACATAGCGATATCTCTCACACGTACTTCCCTTACGTGGACACGGGGTACGGATCTGCCGGGAGAGGGACGCCCGGGGTAGCCCAGTGGCGGCGCAGAATCGGCGACTACGACGTGGCACTCCTTAAGCCTGCAGGCAGCGAGAATGTGCTGCGGTGGCTCAATGCCAATCAGTATGGCGTCGAAGACAAGGCCGTTCCCGTCCTGGAGGACTACATCCAAGAGAAATGGTGGATGGTGGCCGCCCGCATCCACCCAGATGCCTTGACGGACATCACACGGGATAAACTCGCCCGGGGACTGCTCGATCCCCTCGACATGACGTTCCCCTCCACACGCTGCATCTATCCGCTTCGGCTCACCCAGTTCGTTGCCGGACCGGTGGAAGAGTTGATCTATATCGAAGGCCAGGACCATTTTCAGCCTGTGGGGCCTGTGAAGGGCTGGGAGATGGATGTCTTCGGCGGTCCGCAGCGCGTCACGCCGGAGAACCAGAGACACCTGTCCACCGTGGAATTCGCGACGTGGGCCGCGGCAGGAAAGACCACCAAGAACGTGGTCCGGTATCTCACGAAACTCAGAAAGGTCTTCCAGCCCAGCGAGATGACAGCGGACGTGCTATTCGAAAAGATGGACTACGCCGACCTTCTGTCCCTGGGTGGAAATGACCGCATCGGCCAGGCGGCCACGCAATATGGTCGGCACAGCGATCCGGCCGGCATCCCTCATCTATTGTCGCCGCTATCGGCGAAGGAACTCACACAAGCGTTGCCGGCGGCGGGGAGTTCCCCGGGGCCCGACCCGCTCGGCCAGAATCAGTATGCGACCGTGCTCAGCCAGTTGCCCCAGTGCAAGCATCTGCGCAGTTGCATCTGGGCGTTGGGAGAAATCGCCGCGGAGCATGGACCGGATCGGGCTGTCGCGGACACCTTGCTTCGCTGCGCCGGACATGACAGCCAGCCGATACGCATGGAAGCGTACATCGCTCTCACCAAAGCGGGTTTCTCGGACTTGGGCGGAATTCTTTTGGACAGACTCCCGCGCATTCTTGACCGCGGTAAGGAGTATCGCGGCGCCGGCTGGTCTGGCGAGGGTTGGATACTCCGATCGGAAGCGGATGTCATCGCGGACTGGATCGAACGGCACGGAAGCGCGACAGACAAGCACGCCTTCGCCGGCATCTTGAGGAAAGCGATCGGCGAATTGCCCACCCGTGCTGTGACGGAGACAACCGCGGATGAATGGGACCATCCTGTATTGTACGGCTGGCCGGAATGGCTGATCGCCCGCGCGGTCGACACGCGTGACGCCGGTGTCTTGCCTGTTCTTCAGAAGCTGCGAGCGAAGGTCCCTGACACCAACGGGGTTGTCTCTTTCCTGCTCAAGGCCGAGGCGGCCTGGGGGGCGCGCGAGGCGATTTCCCTGCTGGCACGCCGGATGGCTGAAGATCAGAACCGGATCCTGCGGGAACGGAGGGTCTATGCCGGACCCGATGACTCGGCCCCCGCACGGATGGCCGAACAGTTTTATGCCAACGTACCCTGGGAGCAAAGACCTCCAAGGTATGACAGTCTGAGGCAACGCGTAGTCAGAAATCGTGGAGCGCGGTCGGATGGTCTGGATAGGATTCTTGACGTACCCACAGAGACCGCCGACACCATTATCCGAACCACTTTATCTGACCACGAGCTCGACGACTGGTACGTGCTCTACCTGCTGGCGCAGATCAAGAAACCCCAGCAACGCGACAGGGAAATGGTTCTGTCCCTATGGCACAAGATAGACGTGCCCAGGCAAATGGTCATCGTCGATGTGCTTTGGCTGTGGAAGGATGCAGGGACCCTGCTCAGTATTCGTGCCCGAGCAGCCAGCAGAGAGGTTCGCACCGAGCTTGATCGTGCCGTGACATCTCTCAATGCGCCTCAGTGACAGCAGGCACCCCATCGGTGGGTTGATCGGCGTAGGCAATGATCAAACCACTTGCATGAGCCCCGCGAAGGAGTCGAGGAGATAGTGGGGACTCTGGGCCTGGATTTTGTGGAGGTAGCGGACGGCCTGGCCGCCGGTCTGGACGGCGGCGGCGCGGACGCCGGCTTTCTTGGCCTGGCGGACATCGTGGTCGGTGTCGCCGATGTAGATCGTGCGGTCAGGGGCGATGGTAAACTCCTTGACGAGGGCCGCGATGCCGATGGCGCGCGAGTCGCCGGCGGCGGTCGAGTACAGCATTGAGGAGCGGACCGCGTCCCAGTCCCGGAAGGCGAGCGTCGCCAGGATGCTCTCGATGGCCTCCAGGCGCAGGCCGCTCAGGACGGCCAGGCGGATGCCCCGGCGCTTGAGCTCGTGCAGGGCCTCTTCCACGCCGGCGAAGGACGCGATCCGGTCGAGGACTTCGTACGGGAACAGCTCCCAGAACCGCCGGTGGCAGTCATTCGTGCGGTCCTTGTGGCCCTCGGGCAGGTAGGCGTGGATGTACTCCCAGATGCTGGTCCCGAAGACATCGTAGACCGGGTCGGCGTAGCCCTCGGGAATCCCCAACTGGCCCGCCGCCCGGTGGACTGCCGCCATGATGGCGTCGTCGGTCTTGACCAGCGTCCCGCCCAGGTCGGTAACGATCAGGTGAATATTCGTATGGGTATGCGACATGCGCGTCATCAGATGTCGGTTCTCAGATAGCGTTGATCTCAACAAGCCTCCCGCAATCCGAGATCGCGCACCGCTACCGCCGTCACGGCAAAATGACTGGTGATCCAAGCGGCGATTGCCGGAGACAACTGCGCATCAATCCAGATGGTGGTCATGCGGCCAGTACCGGGTGGTCCAGACTGCGGGCGGCATACTGCAGAGCAGCTTGTATATCCTCCATTTCGAGATCAGGCATCTCTGCAAGGATCTGCTCCGCCGTCAAGCCGGCCGCCAGCAAGTCGAGGATGTCAATCACACGAATGCGCATGCCACGGATACAAGGGCGCCCGCCACATTGCTCCGGGTTGGTCGATATTCTGTTGGTCAGGTCCGACATAGCACGCTCCAATCCAATAGACCCTTATGGGATTCAGTATACTCGGTCTTCCACGTCATTCAATAACGATCTGCCAGGCAGGAAATCAGAACATCGATCCGTGGGAAGGTCATGATTCCTTCTCCTCGACCTTGAAGATCAGAAAGCCGGATTTGAGGTAGTTGTTCAGGGCGTTGGGGTGGTCGTGGGTGCAGGTGTGGACCCAGACCCGCCGGGCGCCCCAGGCGAAGGCATTCTCGATGGCGCTGTCGAGCAGCAGGCCGCCGAGGCCCTGGCCGATGAATGGGGGCGTCAGGCCGAAGATGCGGATCTCGACACTGGGGTCCACTGTGGCACGCCCGTCCGCGGGCGTGATCCTCTGCATTTCACAGCCGGGGGCGGCTGTGCCACATGTCTGGGAGGGGTCCCCCAACGCGGACTTGGGTTCCCCAACGCGATGCAGCGCGTTTGGGGGACCCTTCTGCGTTGGAGGCCCCGAGCCCGTGCCGCCCTCCTGCCACTGCAGTTCATAGTAGCCGGCGAGGGAGCCCTGGCGGTACGCGACGAAGGTCCGGAGGTTGTCGTGGGCGGCGTAGTCATGCCACTTCTCGGCGGGCCAGGCCAGCCGGTCGAGCCAGCGCCAGTCGCCACCCACGTACTCGTACAGGAAGCGATTGAAACGCGGCTGCTTGACGATGCACTCACGGACCTCGATCCCGGCGGCCGGGCGGCCCCGGCGGACCCACTGGTCCTTCGACGCGATCTCCAAATGCGTGGTCCGCACCATAATAGTAGATACCATCAATCCTATGTAGCCCAGCCGTCGTGGCAAGGGCCCCTCGCCCCTGGACGACAGGGCCAGGATGACCTCGAACCGCAAGGGCGGGACGCCCTCGCCACGGCGGGGCTGCATGATGGTAGCCGGCCCCGACCGCCTGCTCAAGGGCAAAGTCCGCCGGGGGCAGGGCGAACGTATATGAGTGCGGACTTGGCGTTTGGAGTTCCGCGTTCACGCGGGCTTAAGGGTCTTCCGGCACAGCCGGCTCCTCCTCCTAATGAACACAGAAAAAGGGGAGGGCCGGACTGTCTGACCCGCCTAATGAGTTTTGACGAGCAAGTTCGGCAATCAGAGCCCGGCCACGGGCGCTCTTCGTAGGGCGAGCGTCCCCGCTCGCCGATGATGTCGTGCGAGGACGCACGACCTACGCGGAGAGCGGCTCGCGCGGCCATTAGCGAAGTTGCTCGTCAAGACTCATAAGGCGGAACTCCGAACTTCGGTCACCAAGGCAGCGCATGGGCAACGGCCCTGATTTGTCCGCGTGTTTGGGCTGACGGTTGTCAACCGAATGGGTATAATCGACGTCCTGACGAGAAACACGGCGTCGATTTCGAGTTGAGAGGACCAAAGGATGGCAACGTACAAGACAGCTTTACTGTCGATGATGGTGATGTCCGTGGGGTGCACGAGCCTCGCGGCCAAGACGGTGGAAACGCCTATGAGCACGGACGCGCGACGGGTGGCACACGGGAACAACTGCTTCGCCCTGGAACTGTACGGGAAGCTGCAGGAGCAGCCCGGCAACCTGTTCTTCTCGCCGTACAGCATTTCGACCGCCCTGGCCATGACCTACGCCGGGGCGAGCGGCCGCACGCAGGAACAGATGGCGCAGGCCCTGTGCTTCCCGACCGCAACCACTGTAGCTCAGTCGCCCTCGGCTGAGGGTGGATCGGCCCCGCTGCCGGTCCCGGAGCCGCTGTCCCAGGAGGCGTTTGCCCGGGCCTTCGGCACGATCGTCCGGAGCCTCAACGAGCGGGGCGGCCGGGGCAAGTACGAGCTTCGGGTTGCCAACGCGCTGTGGGGGCAGAAGGAGTACAAGTTCCTGGCCCCGTTCATCAAAGTGGTCGAGGACCACTACCGCGGCCGGCTGGAGCGGGTCGATTTCGTCCAGGCCGCCGAGAAGGCCCGACAGACCATCAATGGCTGGGTCGAGAAACAGACCAACGGCAAGATCAAGGACCTCCTCGGCCCGGGCGTGCTCGACCGCATGACGCGCCTCGTCCTGACCAACGCCGTCTACTTCAAGGGCGACTGGGCCAGCCAGTTCCGCAAGGACCGGACCGAAGACGGGCCGTTCACCCTGCTCGACGGCGGTAAGGTCCAGGTCCCCTTGATGAACCAACAGGCGACGTTCGGCTACGGCGAGACCGACACGCTGCAGGCGCTCGAGATGCCCTATGCCGGCGGGGAGCTGTCGATGGTGATCCTGCTGCCGAAGCAGAGGGGCGGCCTCGGCGCGGTGGAGAAGACTCTCACGGAGGAGAACGTGTCGAAGTGGCTCAGCGGGCTCCGTAAGCAGGAGGTCATCATTACGATCCCTCGGTTCAAGATGACGCATAAGCTCAATATGGGCGCCGTGCTGCAGTCGATGGGCATGACGGATGCCTTCTCCGGGCAAGCGGACTTCTCCGGCATGACCGGCCGGCAGGACCTGTTCCTCTCGGCGGTGGTCCACCAGGCCTACGTGGACGTCAACGAGGAGGGCACGGAAGCGGCCGCCGCCACCGGCGCCGTGATGAGCCTGGTCTCGATGGCTCCGGCCCGCATCCCCGAGTTCCGCGCCGATCACCCCTTCCTCTTCCTGATCCGCGACCTCCCCACCGGCAGCCTCCTGTTCCTGGGCCGCGTGATGAATCCCCAAAGCTGAGACCCGGGCTCCGTCCCAACCATCACCCGTGCGACAGCAGAACCTGCCGTCGAACGATGAGTCCCTGCGACTAAACCCGAAGCACGAAACCGGAAATCCGAAACAAATCCGAACCTCCAATGTCAGAAATCGCAAACACGGGCCGGAGGCCCGCTCCTTTGGGACATTTGGACTTCGTCTATTCGTGCTTGTTTCGGATTTCGATATTAGAGTTTCGGATTTACTTCTCTTCCCACCAAAGCCGCGGATCGCCCTTCCCTTCGTCGATCCACCAGATGGCGTCGGCAACCGGCGCGCCTATAGAGTCAAGTCGGCCTAAGGTACTGTGACTTGGAGCGAGAAGGTCTTCCGCGGCTCCACTCCTTCTTCCCACGGCCTGCGATAGACGAGCCTGAGAGTCATCTGCCCTGGATGGACCGCCTTGAAATCGAAGCTTTCCCACCCACCAGCCCCGACCAGGGGTGGATCGCCTGTCGCGCGCGGCTTGAACTGTGCCTGGCCCATCTGCTCCACGATGGAGTCCTGGTGATCCACCCATTCCCATCGATACCCCGTACTGGGATTCGCACCATGGTGTTCTTGAACCACGAATGGCACGAATCACACGAATACTGACTCGATCAGTTCGCGAAGCGTTCCGATTCCAGTTTCGGATGGTGCCCGAAGTTGACCAATAGCCCCAGCCTCCTGCGCGTCGCCTTCAGATAGTTGATCGTCTGGGCCCGATGGTCGTCCGCCAGCGCCTTCGCGGCTTTCAACTCCACGATGATCTGATCATAACAGAGGAAATCCGGCTGATACGTCTGGTCCAGCCGGGTCCCCTTGTAATACAACTCGATCTCCGGCTTTTCTCGGAACGGGATTCCCTGCGCCTGGAACTCGCGCCGGAGGGCCTCCTGATAAACGGCTTCCAGGAAGCCGCTGCCCAACTCATTGTAGACCTCAAAGCACGCCCCCATGATCCGGTAGCTCTCCTCTTTGAAAAGCATCTCCTTCGCCATTCGTCCACCTCTCTCTTTCCATTCGTGTGATTCGTGTCATTCGTTGTTTCAACAGGGGTCAGGATGTTTTTGAACCACGAATCACACCAATCACACGAATTTTGTCTGTCCGCCTCTTCTTCTTCATTCGTGTGATTCGTGCCATTCGTGGTTTCTACGTCCCTGGTTCGGTTTCATTCCTCTGTGGTTTCCCACCACAAGTGCGGATAGTCCTTGCCTTCGTCGATCCACCAGATATCCTCCGTGCCGTTCGCCGGCTTTCGGCCGCGACCCTACTGCTTTTGAACCACGAATTGCACCAATCACACGAATTTTATGTGTCCGCCTCTTCTTCTTCATTCGTGTGGATTCGTGTCATTCGTGGTTTCAAGAACTACACAATCAGCATTCATCAGCGTTGAGCTGCGGCTTCATTTGTTCGCGGCTTCCCACCACAAGCGCGGATAGTCCTTCCCTTCGAGAATCCACCAGATGTCCTCCGTGCCGTTGACCGCCTCGCCCATGAAGTCCCAGCCGGCATCGAGGAACGTCTTGGCCGTCTGCATCTCGGCGGTCATCTTGCCGATGCCGCCGGCGCTCGTGGTTTGGCCCGATGTCTGGGTGTCCCAGAAACAGGCGGTGACCTCGCTCCCCTCTCTAAGGCCCACCAACCCGAACCCGCCGCTGACCACCCCCGTGCTGTAGCACTGCGTCACAGTGCCCCCGTTGTTATACCCTATTAGCCCGCCGATAGAGCCTCGAGTGCCGCTGACCGCCCCGGTGCTGTAGCACTGGGTCACAGAGCCGGTGTTCGCCCCCACCAGCCCGCCGACAGCGCCATCGCCGCTGACAGCAGTGGAGCTGTAGCATTGCGCTAAACTACGCGTGCTGAATCCCACCAGCCCGCCGACAGAGCCGCTGCCGCTCACCGCCCCGGTGCTGTAGCACTGGGCCACGGCGCCCCCGTTATAACCCGCGAGACCGCCCACAATGGATGAACCGACGATGTTGACATCAACGACGCCCAGGTTCCTGACCTCGGCTTCAGGGCCCAATAGCTCAAATAGGCCAAGAGGTCTCTCCCCGTTGATTGTCAGATGCGAAATCGTATAACCATCACCGTCGAAACTACCATAGAAGAGCAATGGGATTACTGCTGTGGCCCAGCGGATGCCCGAGAGGTCAATGGAAGCTGCCAGTCGGTAGTGCGCGTGCGGACTACAGTGGACCATCGCACCAAGTTCCATCGCATCGGAGATAAGGTAGGGGTCTCCAGACGTGCCCTTGCCTTGCAGTTGTGGCGGTGTATATCCATGGAGAATCGCCAATACCGGATAACCGCCTCCTTCCGGCATCCGCCAGACTTCATGGGTTCCATTCTGGATTTCGCCGACAAAATCCCATGCCGCAGCCCGAAAGGTGTTTGGGTCTTTCATCTCGGCTGTGGTTCTACCTGTCCCGCCGGCACTACTGGTCTGGCCTGATGTCTGAATGTCCCAGAAGCTACTGGTCACAAAGGCGTCGCAGTCGTCACAGGGGCTAGATCCTACCAGCCCGCCGACATTCTCTGTGGCGCTGACCAGACCCACGCTGTAGCAGTGAGTGATCACACCATCACCGTCAACACAGTCGTTGTACCCCACCAGCCCACCGACAGCTCCCCACCACTGCCCGGTTCCGCGAACCGCACTCGTGCTGCAGCAATTAGTCACAGTGCCCCGGTTGTAGCCCACCAGCCCCCCGACTTCTCCGTCCTGCTCGATTCCACCAACCGCACTCGCGCTCCAGCAGTAAGTCACGAAGCCCTGGTTTTCTCCAACCAGACCGCCAACTCCGCCTCCTGTGCTACTGACCGTACCCGCGCTGTAACAGTCGGTCACAATGCCGTCATGGTGACACCCTACCAGCCCGCCGACGTACCAGGCACCACGGACGGCGCCGGTGCTGTAGCACTGGGCCACAGTGCCATCGCTGAGCCCCACCAAGCCCGCGACACAGGCACCTGAGCCAGCGATGTTGACATCCGCGACCCTTAAGCCTTTGACCTCGGCACCACGCATGGACCACTCGCCCAACCGGCCGATCAGACCCAAATAACCAGGCCTGGTTCAATTCAAGGTAACAGTTGGAGGTGTTCGGACTGATGAAAAAGAGGGATTCCTCCCGATCAAGAGAGTAGATCAACAAAAAACTCTTGGGTAGGAAAGGAATCCCGATGGTTCAACAG
>Ga0194125_10010699_pt1 | contig 12475 bp, 10 predicted proteins | sample TA2KigC250mmetaG_FD_148626 | JGI IMG/M metagenome (GOLD analysis project Ga0194125, IMG submission 148626) | Freshwater microbial communities from Lake Tanganyika, Tanzania - TA2015034 Kigoma Deep Cast 250m | ecosystem: Environmental > Aquatic > Freshwater > Lake | place: Tanzania: Lake... | reverse complement strand
ATCTTCGATGAGCCAACCACCGGACTTCATCTGGCCGATATCGAAATTCTCCTGAAAACCTTCGAAAAACTTCTCTCGAAAGGCCATTCCCTCATTGTGATCGAACATAATCTTGACCTGATTCGATGTGCGGATTATGTGATCGATCTTGGCCCGGAAGGTGGCGAAGCCGGCGGCAGGATTGTCGCTGAGGGAAACCTTGAGACCATCATGGCCTCGAAACAATCCTACACAGGACAGTTTTTGAAAAAACGCCTCAACAAAATGAAGGTTGAGGTTAAGGTTTAGGTTAAGACCGATTGATTTAAATCTTAAGGGTTCCTCTAAAAATGTTTTTCCTGCGAAAGCAGGAATCCAGAAGGGTTTGAAATCACTGGACTCCCGCCGGGGTTTATCCCGTACTTGATACGGGGCAGGAGCGACGAATTGATAATTATTAGAGATAGCCTTAACCTTAACCTCGGCCTTAACCTGATGATTAGACTTCAGACCTCTGCTTGATGCAGCTCAGCATCTGTTCCAGCCGGGTTTTATCAAATCCAATCATCACCTCGTTGCATGCGGCGATGACCGGAACACTTCTGGCTCCGGAGATTTTGACCATTTCGTCCAGGGCAGCCCGGTCCTTTGTCACATCATATTCTGTAAAGGTGAAGCCTTTTTGCGAAAGAAACTCTTTCGCAATTTTGCAATAAGGTCAGGTGGGTGTTGAATATACTTTAATCTCTTCTGTTGCCATGATATCCTCCTTTTTAGTTTGAATTTTCCTCAATCTATCCTTCTGAAGAGAAAGATAATTTGAGTGGACAATTCATTTTAATACAAATTTTATCTCCATTGTCAATCAATATTTCTAATCCAGATTTGATCCTCTATTCATCTGGTAAGAAGAGGATGGAAGGTTTTAGTACGACGTTATATGTATTTTTTCTTTGGTAAGTAGTTGACTAAAAAGATCTTTAAGGATCCTTTAAAAGATCATCTGGATAAAGCTTCTTCATGCAGTCTGGACAGAGGCCATGGCTGAATTGTGCCTCAGAGTGGGTTAAGAAAAAGGATTCAATCTGATTCCAGTACCCCTTGTCATCACGAATCTTTTTACAGGATGAGCAGATGGGTAACATCCCGCTTAACGTTTTAACTTTGGAGAGCGCCTCCTGAAGTTCCTGAATGAGTTTTTCCCATTCTCCCATTTTGTCTCTTTTTTCAATCTTTCGCCGCCTGCCCGCCGAAACTTCATTGAAACTGATCACTGTCCACTGGTCACTGATTACTGACCACTTCTTTCACCGCTTTCTGCCTAAAGAAAATCCGGCAGGCGTTGCAAGAAGTTTGACCAGGGTAAAACTTCAATGGCTCTCTCCTCATACGGCTCATCGACCTCACAGACAAGAAAACAGGGAACGTTTGGATTATCCGCACAAAATGAGCGGAAGCCGGAAAAATCATTCCCGCCAACTTCTCTTTTAGCTTTGATTTCAATGGCCGCACACAGTTTTCCTTGCTTTTCAATAACCAAATCGATTTCCGCTCCGGTATTGGTTCTCCAATAATAAATCCTTGCCTCGCTTCGTATATACTTTAATACGCGATGGGTTTCTAAAATAATAAATTGCTCAAACAGGCGCCCGCGCAGAACATGATCGGGCAGAGCGCTTAAATGACGGTTAATGGCGTTCGTTACTCCCAGATCAAAAAGATAAAATTTGGGGTGCCCGCTTAACCGTTTACGCAGACTCTTCCGCCACGGGTCAAGCCGTAGGCCAATCAGCGTATCTTCTAAAATCTCGTAATAGGACTGAACCGTCCTGGTCGGCAAATGGCATTCCCGGCCAATATTGGAGAAACTTACCAGCTCCCCGAATTGACTGGCAGCAACATCCAAAAACCTGGAGAATCCGCCCAGATTTCTCACGATCCCCTCGGCCTGAATCTCTTCGCGTAAATATGTATTGGTATAGGCCGCGAGAAGATCCATTTTCTCCTGCTCGCTCCTGCCATAGACCGCAGGCAGTGAACCAAACCTCAACAGGTCATCAAGCCCAAAGCTTTTTTCAATTTCAAAAAAGATGAAGGGGAATAGAAAACGTTCAACAGCCCTTCCGCCCAAGAGATTGGCTCCCCCTTTTCTCAACTTGCGGGCGCTTGAACCCGTCATGATAAATTGGACCTTTTTCTGATCCATCAGGAATTGGATTTCGTTCAAGAGAGAAGGGACCTTTTGGATCTCATCAATAAAAATTATTTTTACCTGCTCTTTATCAATTTTTGGGAGCGCTTCTTTGCGAAATAATTCAGGATATTTGGAATACTTGGTGAATGGTTCATTCAAAAGCAGGTTGACGGTCCAGACATCACCTTCAAGGGTCTCGCCGATTAAAGTGCTTTTCCCCGTTTGCCTTGGTCCAAAAAGAAAAAATGATGTTTTTTCAGGTAATTTCACCCAGCGCTTAATCATGATGCAATATTGTAATACATTCTTGCAGCGCTGTAAACAAATTTTGTTCTACCCGAATTTCCCTCTTTGGTCATCAAGACCTAAATTTTCAACAAGAGTTATGAACAGCCTTATCATTGCATTGAAATAATCATTGGAAAATCTATCCAATGAATTATAACGAATACGGACGTCATAAATAATTTGTAGTGTCTGGACTTGTCACCATTTATTGGCGCTCATAAAGGGCGGCACCTCGTAAAAAAAATTAATGCGTTTGTATGAATGTGTAGACGGATCCTTCGTTTTTCAGGTTTTCACTCCGCAATCCGAAATCCGAATTTCGCAATTACTTATCCAGCGCCTCCCTCACTTTTCTTGCCAGGCTCTCCAGGGTAAAGGGCTTCGAAATAAACTCGATTCCCTTCTCCAAAATCCCATGATGTAATATCACGTTGTCCGTATACCCCGACATATAAAGCGCCTTCGCCTCAGGATGGATCTTCTGAAGTCTCTCCACTAACTCACGTCCGCTCATCCCCGGCATCACCACATCCGTCAAAATCAAATGAACCGGCTCCTTATATTTCTCACAGAGCATAAAGGCCTTGCCACCATCCTCCGCCTCCAGCACTTTATACCCCTGCCGCTTCAATATCCTCACCGCAAGCTTCCTCACCGTCTCCTCATCCTCCACCACCAATACAGTCTCGCCCCCATGGGGAATCTCCCGAACCACCTCTTCTCTTAGTTCCTCCAGCGGCTCGTCCACCTGCGGCAAATAGATCTTAAACGTCGTCCCCTGACCCGGCTCACTATAGACCCAGATGTTGCCTCCGCTCTGTTTCACGATCCCATAGACCGTCGATAACCCCAACCCTGTCCCCTTCCCCATCTCCTTGGTCGTAAAGAAAGGTTCAAAAAGCCGCTCTTTGACCTCAGGCGTCATCCCTACCCCCGTATCGCTAATCGACAGCATCAAATAGGGTCCCGGTTTAACCGCAATGTGCCTCTTTGCATATTCCTCGTCCAACTCCACATTGGCCGTCTCGATCGTAAGCTTCCCTCCCCTGGGCATCGCATCTCTCGCATTGACCGAAAGATTGATGATCACCTGCTCCATCTGACCCGGATCTGCCTTAACCCTGCCAAGCTCCTCAGCAAAAAAGGTGACCAGTCCAATATCCTCCCCAATAATCCGGTGAAGCATCTTATCAAGACTCTGAATCACCTGATTCAGATCCAGAACCTGCATCTCCAAAATCTGCTTCCGGCTGAAGGCAAGAAGCTGACGGGTCAAACCCGCCGCTCTCTCGGCAGACCGCTCGATCTCTTTGAGATTTCCATACATGGGATTTCTCTCGTCAAGATCAAGTAGCGATAGCTGGCAGGTGCCTTTGATCACAGTTAAAATATTGTTAAAATCATGGGCAACCCCACCTGCCAACTGCCCAATCGCCTCTATCTTCTGAGACTGACGAAGCTGCTCCTGAAGGGTTGCCCTTTCTTCTTCAGATCGCTTGCGCTCGGTAATATCCCGGACAATGCCTCTAAACCCTATCCGGTTGCCTGATGAGTCCTTGATTAAGGATACAGAAGCCTCAATGCTTCTTTTCCCCCCATCCTTTCTTATAATCTCCCAATCGAATTCTCTGGTGGGCTCTCCCGTTCTGTAGACTTTGTTAAAGGCTTGAAACAATTTCTTCGCGTTCTCCTGATCCGTGTACTGCCGGTTATTCATACCCATCACTTCATCTCTGGAGTAACCCAGTATTCTGCACATTGAATCGTTGTAGAAAGTAAAATTGCCGGCAATGTCCACCTCAAAATAGCCCTCCTCTATATTTTCAAGAATGGTCCGATGTTTCTCCTCACTCCTTCTTAGTGCCTCATCCGCTTTTTTACGATCTGTGATGTCCTGAAGGGTGCAACGAATACAAGTAATCCTTCCCTGTGGGTCTCGAAGAATTCTATCCTCAATTAAAACAGGCACTATGGTCCCGTCTTTCTTCTTGTAATTCCTCTCGAGACCTCGAGCAGGTGGCATGGTTCCAGCTAATTTGGTCAATATCTGCTGGCGGGCTATTTCCTCTTCAACCATAAACTTCCACACAGGCTGACCGATCATTTCTTCAGGGGCATAACCCAATATCTGCAACTCCGTCTGATTGACACGGGTGATGCGTCCTTGAGTGTCATATTCAAAGTACCCCACTGGCGCATTGTCATACAGCTCTCTAAATCTTTCCTCGCTCTTCCTAATCGCCTCCTCTGCCTGCCTGCGCTCGGTGATGTCCTGGTATATTGTTTGAAACTGCCTTCCGCCGTTCCAAAGTATTTCCTTGCGGAAGATCTGGAGATCGCGGATTTCCCCATTTTTCCTTACAATGCTTACTTCGTATTCAGGCGGATAATATTCACCTCGTTGTCTTTTTTCCTTCCTAATATTGAACTCGGCATAGCTCTCCGGAGTATAGCGTTTCTTTATAGGTGTTGTTCTCAGTTCCTCAATGCTGTCGTAACCATAGATGTCCAGAATAGCCCGGTTGGCATAAATTGTCTCACCTTCTGTGGTCACGATGCGTACCCCCAGCGGGGAGTCATCCAGAGAACGGCGGAAGTTCTCTTCAGCCTGACGAAGCGCCTCCTCTGCCTGCTTGCGCTCGGTGATGTCGCGGGCAATCACGTGAAATCCCACAACCTTTCCATCTTCAATCACAAGGGAGGTATTTTGGCCGAACCATAAAATTTTTCCGGCCTTGCTAAAAAAAGGGAACTCAATGTAACTCGTTGGCCACCTCTCTTGGAACTGGTTGATATATGCCTGTGATACTCTTTCACGGTGTTCAGGAAGGACGAGATCCGCATAATTGAATTGCCGAAGTTCCTGGAGCGAATAGCCAGTCACCTTCAACCCGGCAGGATTCCCATAGGTGAAATTCCCTTTCTCATCAACGGCATAAATAATTTCTGTTGCGTTCTCCACAACCTGTCTATATCTCTTCTCTGCCTCCTGAAGAGCTTTCTCAGAATGTTTAAGCTTTTGCCTCATCTCTGCTTCACGAAGCTCCTGTTGAATCGCGGGGACAAGCCGGGCCAAATTATTCTTCATCAAATAGTCCTGGGCACCTGACTTCATCGCCTCTACAGCAACGTCCTCACCAATCGAGCCCGAGACGATAATAAAAGGGAGATCCAGTCCGCTTGTTTTGAGAAGTTTCAGAGCGGCCAAGCCGCTGAAGTGTGGCATAACATAATCCGAAATAACGATATCCCACAACTGCTTTTCCAGTGCAACAGCCATTCCTTCTGGGGTATCAACCCTTTCGAAAACCGGATCATAACCGCCACGACGCAGTTCTCGAACAAGCAAGAAAGCATCCTCTTCCGAGTCCTCAACAATCAATACCCGAATCGGAGTGTTCATTTCCCCCTCTTTTCCTCCGTTGACTTTGTCCGTCTCTTTTTGCTTCTTGATTGGAAATTTGTCTTTCTTCATGAATGGCTTTCCTCTTCTTGCTAATGGTTAATAACCAAACCCTTCCTGCCTTCCGCTTTCTGCTTGCCTACCAAATCCCGATTTAGAAATTGCCATTGCGAGGGAACCGAAGCAATCTCGCCTTTTTTGATGAGATTGCCACGCACCCTACGGGTGCTCGCAATGACCAGATACAAAAGGGTTTCCGTTTCTAAATCGGAATTTGGGTGCCTCATATTCATTGACAAAACAGGCGATAAATGATTAAATGGAATTATAAATAAAAAACTATTTCCCCTTCGGTTGATATGAAGCCAGTTCAATACGACCGTCATGCAAAGCGATGCATGAAAGACCAATATGAAAATAGAATACAGTAAAGATATCGACGTATTATACATTCGTCTGAGAGAAGTCCAAATTGAAGACTCAATGGACATTGAAGAAGGGGTAACTGTAGACCTTGACGAAAAAGGCCATATTGTAGGCTTAGAAATCCTTGATGCCAGCGAAAAAATGAACCTTACAGATCTCGTCAATGTAAGCATTGAAAACCTTCCTATTGAAAAAATCGAAACTACCGCTGCTTAATCAGGTCCCGGCTCTGCCTACTGCCTTCTCTCGTTTATCGTTTACCGTCCCTCGTCTTTCGTCTATCGTCTTTCATCTATTTGGTAGCGTGAAGTAAAATGTTGCCCCTCCGTTTACTTTCCCTTCCACCCAGACCCTCCCACCATGGCGGTGGATAATGCGCTGGACAATGGCCAACCCGACACCTGTTCCTTCAAATTCTTCAGAGCTATGAAGTCGCTGGAAAACGCCAAACAACTTATTTACGTATTGCATATCAAACCCAACCCCATTATCTTTGACATAATAGATGTTTTCATCTCCTTCATTCGATCCCCCTACCTCGATCACCGAATTTTCCTTGGGTCTTGTAAATTTGACAGCATTGGAGAGAAGATTGACAAAGACCTGGCGAATCATTGCCTGATCTCCTTGAGCGGGAATGAGAGTGTTTATAGTGAATTTTAACTTCCGCTCAGGAACAGCAAGTTTAAGTTCTTCAGATACAGCCTTTGCTAATTTCCCCATGTCGATGCCTGAAGCTCTTAATTCCTGCCGGCCCAAGCGAGAGAATAAAAGGAGGTCGTCAATCAGTTGACCCATCTTTTTGGTATTACTTCCGATGATGTTCAGATACCGTTTACCTTCGTCATCGAGTTTATCGGTATAATCTTCCAATATCACGCGTGAGAACCCATCGATTGCCCGAAGTGGCGCGCGCAGGTCGTGTGAGACGGAGTAGGAAAAGGCTTCAAGTTCCTTGTTGGCGGCTTCGAGTTGTGCGGTTCGATCACGGACGCGCTGTTCCAGTTCGTCCCGGGAAACCATGGTGGCTTTCAGGCTCTCCGCCATCCGGTCAAACGTTCTGGAGAGTCTACCGATTTCGTCCTTCGACGCTGTCCCCACCCTATGTTCCAAGTTGCCACCGCCGATCTCCTCAGCTCCTGCCGCAAGTTTCTGCACCGGACGGGTGATCGTGCTTGCGAAGAAGAGGCCCAGAAGGCCCGCTGCAATGGAAATGGCAGAAGCAATTCCCATAATAACCCACGCCAGGTGGACAATAGGGGCAAAGGCCTCGGCCTGGTCTATTTCGGTGATGATGCACATGTTAAATTCAGGCAACCATTTGTAGGCGCCAATGACAGGCTCCCCTCGGTAATCCTTATAGAACCCCACTCCGTCTTTGCCTGAAAGACCAGCCTCGACACCTTCGGTGCGGATAGCTTTCTTCAGTGCATAGTCCTGGCCAAACCGTGGCTCGGTAACAAAGAAGTTGAATGTGTTCACCAGGTATGTATCTTCTGTCTGGCTCTTTTCAGTTTGCAGTCCAATAATCTTAGAAAGCTCCCCAAGGTCAAGCAGGCCGGCCAGGACTCCCAGAAGGTTGCCCTGCTGGTCCTTTATGGGTGTGCTCATGGTCATGGCCGACTGTTCCAGGGCAGGCGAGTAGTAAACGCCCTGGATATAGGTATGGCTTTTGCCCTCGATGAAATAGGAATAGGTGTCTCTTTGCTTGCCCTCTTGTTTCTCATCGGAAGACGCTAATATAAGACCATGGCGAGGACATATTAAGAAAAGCTCAAAGAAACCACCATATTTCAGTCTTGGCTTCAGATGGTCCTCAACGATGCTTCCTTTGGCCTTGCGATATGCGTGGTCAGGGATATCATGTTTTACCAGCACCGAAGCATATTGCCTGACCAAGGGCCGCTGGGCCAGTTCCTCGATGGAACTTTTATTGTTTTCTATCCACCTTTTTAGCTCGTTATTTTTGAAGATGTTAATGGAAACGAGGTGGCCTATGGTTTCCTGAACAATCGTCCGCCTGCCGTTCTCGTAGGCAAGGTAGCCAACAATGGCTGTGGGCAAGATGGAGAGTAGAAGGAAAAGGATCGTTAACTTGGGCGCCAGTTTCATTTGACTTTTCCCCCATAGATCTCTTTCAGAAAGCGCAGGGTATATGCCTGGTTTACGTCAAAAGGTTTTGCCAGCAGCTTCTGTTCTAACAATATCTGGTACATCCCCTTCCATACCTCATCCTTCATCCAGCCTATCCGATCTTCGCCGGTATGTACTAAGGGCAGCATGGCTTCCATCATCGCGGTCTGAAGCTGTGGGTCTTTGATCTGGGCGTATTTCAGGGTGACGGTCACCGCTTGTCGATAATCCTCGATAGCATCCTGCCAGCCTTTGAGCGAGGCGCGCAAAAACCGGGTGATTAGATTGGGTTTCTCTAAAATCATCCTGTCTGTTGTAGCCAGCGTATCGGAGTAGAAATGGATGCCGTAATCGTCTGGCAAGATGAGGTTGAGCTTTAATCCCTTCTGGCGCATTCTGATTAAGCCTCCTGTGGCAAAAGCTGCAGTGACGTCCACTTCACCTTTGTAGAAAGCAATGTAATCTGGGTCATAAGTAACAATTTTCAACTTTTTAATATCCATACCCAACTTTTTCATCATGGCATAGAACTGCAGCTCAAATTCCCTGATTGTGCCGCCCTCACCAGCCATGGCTATCGTCTTACCTTTAAAATCGGCGGGGCGCATGATGCCAGAATCGACCATGGCTACAAAGACCACGCCGCTGCGGCGGTAGATGGCAGCGATAGAAGTGAGCGATGCTCCTTGACTGCGCTTCATCAGGACGTCTTCTGGAGACAGCACACCAAGATCGGCTTTTCCGGAGATGACACGTTCTGCATTGTCTATGCCTTGGCCGCCTTCAAGGAAGGTGACTTTAATGTTCTCCTTGGCATAGTAACCCTTCTCTTGCGCCATATAGAAGCCAGCGAACTGTGCCTGGTGCACCCATTTCAGTTGTAGAGTAACTTCGTCTGGTGCTTTCTTTACCTCCTGTGGCTTACAGGCAAAGACTGCAATCAATAACAGTATTGAAAATATGCGTGTTATCGGTCTCATTGCCTTTTCTCCTTTACATGATTGGATGCTGGATACTGGATGCTTGAAACTGGATGTCCACCCATTTTTATGATTGACAAGAGGACTCCCACGAATTATCATTTTGTTATGAAGACAATGGAAATATCCGAAATTGACGAAATTCTCCTTAGACTCCCTGAAGACTGTGTTAAAGAAGTCAAAGACTTCGTTGGCTACCTTTTTGAAAGAGAGAAGAAGCGTCAGGCCTTTGCTGAACAGGTATCCCAGGCTAAACAAGAACCTTCTCTGGAATTCAAATCCGTAGACGATCTGATGAAGGCCATCAGGGAATTTGAGGAGTAATTTGTTTAAACTTTTTTCCAAGAAACAATTTCTCCGAGCCTCATCCAGACTTATCAAAAAGACACCAGATCTTGACCCCAAATTGTCGGCCATTTTAGAAAAAATAAAAGAAGATCCCTTTGCCCTCTCGCTTAAGACACATAAACTTAAGGGAAGAATGGAGGAATCATATGCTTGTTCTTTGACGCACGATTTGTGAATCATCTTCGAACTCACTGGTAACACAGTCCACCTTCTCGACATCGGCACCCACGATGAGGTTTACTGACGCTCCGAAATATTTTCCGTTTCAGAGTCCTATTTTCATTGATAGATTTTTCCATTCAGAAAGATCTCCAAGATTTTGGGATCGAATTGCTTTCCTTTGCCCTTCCCCATTTCAAGAATGACATCCTCAACAGGCATCGCTCTACGATGGGGTCTTAAGCTCGTCATCGCATCAAAAGCATCCGATACAGCAATGATCCGTGCTTCGAGTGGGATGGTCTCTCCCATCAAGCCATTGGGGTATCCACTGCCATCAAAATGTTCGTGATGGTTGCGAATCATGGGAATCTTGTCTTTAAAAAAGTCGATCCCTTCCACAATCTTCACTCCGATTAGGGGGTGCTGCTGAATATACTGATACTCTTCCGGTGTCAATTGGCCCTTTTTCTGGAGCACCTCATCCCTGATGCCGATCTTGCCGATGTCATGAAGGAGCGCTCCAAAAACTAAGTTTTCCAACTTCTCTCCGTTAAAACTTAGCTCCATCCCGATCCTCATGCTCATCTTTCTCACCCTGTCCGAATGGCCTCGCGTATAGGGGTCTTTGGCATCGATCGCTCCGGCCAGCACCTTGACCGAATCGAGATGGGTCTTCTTCAGGACAAGCAATGCCTTTCGAAGTTTTGATGTCCTTTCCTCGACCAACTTTTCCAAATTCTTGTGATGAGCCTCGATCTCCTCCTCCATCTTCTTCCGCTCAAGGGCTTTTTTCACACTGAAAACCATCAGGTCCAGGTCAACCGGCTTGATAATAAAATCATTCGCTCCCAATCGTATCGCTTCTACTGCCATATCGATCTCCGGATAAGCAGTCATGATGATGAACATCATATCCGGTCGAACAGCCTTCACATTTTTAAGCAGTTCCAAACCATTCATTTCAGGCATTCTAATGTCTGAAATGATCAGCGAAAAATTGTCCTGATAAAAGCAACCCAGGGCTTCTCTTCCGTTGTTGGCCATCACGCAGGGATACCCCTCTTTGGCAAGTCTCTGAGCAACGATGGAATAGATCATCTTCTCATCATCGACAATGAGTATCTGGTTTTCCATAGGACTCTCGTTCCGATCCCCAACCGGTTCTATCATCTAAGACAACAGCCTCTTCATCAAGGGGACAAGCTCACTATGCATCTTGCCCTTTGATAGATAGGCGCTCGCCCCGGCTGTGGATGCGTCCGCCCGATGCTCGACATCGTTGTAGATGGTGAGCATCAGCACTTTTGTCTTGGGCGAAGCCGCCTTAATCATACGGGTTGCTTGGATACCGCTCATCCCGGGAAGCCCGATATCCATCAGGACAATAGTGGGTGGCCGGTTGGCAACTTTTTCCACCGCCTCTTCCCCACTCTTTGCTATCATGAAGGTACATTCTGGAAAGGTAACGCTGAGCCAGTCCTGCAATGATTCGCGCACGACATCATTATCTTCTACAATCAGAATCGTTCCTTTCATGGGGTCCCTCTCCAACATGACTGGATGCTGGATTCTTGATGCTGGATATCCAGAATCCAGGGACAAGTATCCAGTTTCAGGTAACGATTATCAAAGATCAAACGAATTGTATGTCAGGAGAGTTTGACATTTTGTGTGGGGAAAGCTTGATAAATTCGGAATGCAGACTGCGGAATGCGGAATATAGCTAAGGATCTAGAGTTAAGGCTTCTTCTAAAAATGTCATTCCGGCGAAAGCCGGAATCCAGTCCCGCCTTAAGCGGGATTGAAATAACTCGGTTTCGAGTCGCAACGACTGGACTCCCGCCGGAGTTTACCCCGTGCTTCGATACGGGGCGGGAGCGACGAATTTGGAATTATTAGAGGTTCCCTTAAATCTTATTCCTAGGGGGCAGTATAATTACACCACCTTCTCTTCTAACCATTCTTTTATTAAAGCCTCTTCGTGGGTATGGAGTTTTTTCGCTTTATTCCTTATCTTTCTATAAAGTCCAATATCTAAACCTATATACTTCTTTTTTTCCAGATAAAATTTCATATCTGTCACTTCCTCTACATCATCAAATTCAAATATATCATATTCATCAAAAAAATCACTTGCTTCCGTTATGGTCATTCTCCTAAACTTATTTTTTTTCATATCTCCTCCGCTCTCGTCTATTCATATCTCTTGCGGTTATAATTAAAACTTTGTTGTTGAACTTTTTAATAAAAAAAACCGAGAGATAACGTCCGCCTTTCGTCTGACCAAGAGCATTATATAAATCTTCTCCTTCAATGTCTCCGCTCTCCCTTTTGAATATCCTGCATTTCTCTGATAATACCTCCTCCACCTCATGAGGAAGAACCCTGTGTTTCCAGGCAAGTTTTTCTACGACAGTATCCAACCATATTATATTCTAAAGTCTTGCACTTTTTAGTACGTGCATAAAAAAGGCTGTTATCCTAAAATAGGCTAAAGAAAGCGCGACCTTACCTTAGCCCGGAAAGGAGAACAGCCAATGAGAATCCAAAATGCCAGACAAG
>Ga0194125_10010695_pt1 | contig 12480 bp, 10 predicted proteins | sample TA2KigC250mmetaG_FD_148626 | JGI IMG/M metagenome (GOLD analysis project Ga0194125, IMG submission 148626) | Freshwater microbial communities from Lake Tanganyika, Tanzania - TA2015034 Kigoma Deep Cast 250m | ecosystem: Environmental > Aquatic > Freshwater > Lake | place: Tanzania: Lake... | reverse complement strand
CCTCAAGCAGGACTTCTGCTTCCAAGCTTTTGCCAATTTTCTTCGCCTGCCTCTCCTTCTCCAGTGCCTCATTCACCTTGGCTCGGACCGCCAACAGCTTTTCCCACCTGGCCTCCTCTTCTCCATTCCAGCCCGACGGCAACCCAACCTCCCGAAAGGTCTGCAAATGGATCGATCCCTTCTTTTTTTCCGTCAGGGTTTCCCATGCCTCCTCGGCGGTGAACGCCAACACCGGGGCGGCCAACCGGACCAGGGTGTCGAGAATCTCGTGCATGGTGGTCTGGGCTGAGCGACGGCCTGGATCGTTTTCCGCGTCGCAGTAAATCCGGTCTTTGCAGGCATCAATGTAGAACGCGCTGAGCTCCACCGAAAGGAAGCGGTTCAGCCCATGGTACACCGCAGGGAAGTTATAAGCCTCATAAGCCTCCCGAACCGCTTGGGATAACCCCGCCAATTTGGCCAGAATATACCGATCCAGCGCTTTCCGCTTCTCCGGAAGAACCGCGTGCTTGGAACTGTCGAAATCGGCCAAATTCCCCAGCAGAATCCGGAACGAATTTCGCAGGAGCCGGTAACTGTCCCCCACTCGGCCAAAAATCTCCGTGGAGAACGGCACATCCTCCTTCGCGTCCTCGCTCGCCACCCACAGCCGGACCACATCCGCTCCGTACTTGTCCACCAGTTCCATCAATCCCGGTGGCTTTCCCCGTGATTTGGAAAGTTTCTTTCCATCCAGATCCACCACAAACCCATTCGTCAGCACCGTCCGAAAAGGCGCCTTGCCCGTCAGCGCCACCGAAAGCAGTAGGCTGCTCTGAAACCAACCCCGATGCTGGTCGCTCCCTTCCAGATAAAGGTCAGCCGGAAACTTCACCCGCCCATCCGCTGCCACCGCCGACCAGCTGGATCCGGAATCCAGCCACACATCCATCGTCTCCCGACCGCGTTTCCAATCCGCCGGCACCCCGCAAGTTTTGGCGAGTTGGTCCTCGTTGTCCCCAAACCAGAAGCCGGCGCCCTCCTTTTCCGCCCGCTCGGCCACCTTACGGATAATCTTGGGATCCAGCACGGAGCTTCCGTCCGGCTGGTAGAAAGCGGGGATCGGCAGACCCCACGAACGCTGCCGCGAAATACACCAGTCCGGGCGCCCTCCCAAGGCCCCCCGGATCCGACTCTCCCCCCAGTTCGGCACCCATTTCACCTGATCGACCGCCTTCAAGGCGTCCGCCCGCAGTCCCTCCATCCGGATGAACCATTGCCGCACGGATCGGAACACGATGGGCGTCTTGGAACGGGGACAGTGCGGATAGCTGTGCCGGATCTTCTCCCGCGCCCAAAGTTTTCCAGCCTTCTCCAGCAAATCCGCCACCAACGGATTCGCCGCAAAGACATTTTGACCCTCGATCTCCTTGATCCCGCAATCTGCCGTCAGCTTGCCGGCTTCATTTACCGGGGAAAAAGGCTCCAGGCCGTGCTGCCGGCCGAGCACGTAGTCCTCATGTCCGTGCCCGGGGGCGATGTGCACCATCCCGGTTCCCGACTCCGCCGTCACAAACTCGGCGCTCCGAATCATCCCTTCCCGTGACACCAGCGGATGCCGATAGGCTCTCTTCTCCAACTCCGCCCCCTTGGCCTCCCGCAAAACCTTCAGTTCCCGTCCGACCGCTCTGGCCACGGCCTCCAGCCGGCTCTTGGCCACCCAGACCTTCCGTCCGTTGCCCGAATCAGCCAGCACGTAACTCATCCCGGGATGCACCGCCACCGCCAGATTGGCCGGCAAAGTCCAGGGCGTGGTGGTCCAAATTAGCAGATCCTCATCCTTGGCGTCCTTCAGCTCCATCCGCACGTAAACCGACTCATCCTCCCGGTCCGCATACTCCACTTCTGCCTCCGCCAAGGCGGTTCGGCACCCGGTGCTCCAGTGCACGGGTCTGAGGCCCTCGTAAACCATTCCCTTCTCCACCAGGTCGGCCAGGATGCGAAGCTCCGCCGCCTCGTAGGCGGGATTCATCGTGAGGTAGGGACGCTCCCAATCCCCGAACACTCCCAACCGCTGAAACTGCTCCTTTTGTCTCTGGATAAAATGGCGGGCCACCTCCTCACACTTTTTCCGGATCACCGCCGCTTCTGCCCCCACCAGTTTCTCCTCTGTCACCACCTTGTGCTCAATGGGGAGTCCGTGGCAGTCCCAACCGGGCACAAAGGGGGTTTTCTTCCCCGCCATCGCCCGGCTTTTCAGGACGATGTCCTTGAGCACCATGTTGAGGGCATGGCCCACGTGGGCGTCCCCGTTGGCGAACGGTGGACCGTCGTGGAGGTGAAATTCAGGCGCCTGGGCCCGCTCCTGCAGAAGCTTTTCGTAGGTCTTATTGTTTAGCCAACCTTGCACCCAGGCCGGTTCCCGCTTGGGAAGCTCCCCCCGCATGGGAAAGTTCGTCTTTGGAAGCCTAACGGTCCGGCTGTAATCCATCCGTAAGGATTAGAAGAAAAGACCGATGAGTCCAAGGTCTTGGTCCACAGCCAAACCAAGATCCTGAAATCCGACGGGAGTTAAATGGGTGTCGTGAGTCCGGGATTCGGGCTTGAAATTACTGGAACTGGAGCCAGAGGCACTTGCGTATCCGCACCAGTCCCGCCCGCCGCCGTGGCCATATCGCTGGGACCTTCCCCGCCCGCCGCCGTGGCCACATCGCCGGGCCCTCCCGAGCTTGGCTGGGCACTCGTGGCGGCAATCGATCTCCCTGACTCGGATCGGGCATCTCCATTATTTGAATTGGAAACGCCGGCGAAAGAATTACTGGGATCCACAGCGACAACAGCACCCGTTTCCGTGGAAAAAGTGCTTAGGGAGGCGATTTCAGTGGGGGCAGATCCGTCTGAGGGCGCGAACTGGGCCGAAGCCACTTGATCCGTGGTAACAGCAACGTTTTCGTCCGATGCCACTTTGACCTCAATGGAAGAGGCACCAAAACTTGAGGTTCCGCCCCAGAAAACGCCTAAAACAGACAGGGTGAGAAGGATGGTTTTTTTCATGGATTTTCACCTGTGGGTTTGGCCGCCGTACTCTTGCCTTGCACTACGCCTTTCGGCGTATCGAGCTCCACCTTGATTTTATCACCGGCACCGTCGGCGATCGCAATCCGCACCGTGCCGGCTTTTGCCTTTAGTTTGGCGTACGAGGAGACCAGATTATTGCTCTGAAACTCTTTTCGGCTTTCCAGAAAGACGGCTTTCGATTCCTCCAAGAGATGGCCGATCACCCCGGGTGAACTTACGAACATCACGTGGGATTTCGGACCTGTCTCCAAATTGGCGCCGACCGGAATCACGTCACCCAATTTTAGCGGTGCGCCGTTGCTCATGACCTTCCCCTCCAGTTCAAGCACCACCCCCACCCGGGTCCGGGGCCCTGTCTCGGTAACAAACCATTTGTCCGCCTTTTGATTGAGGAGGGTGGATTCATTGGTGCCGGGCAGCTGCAAATCCGTAATTCCGGAAAGATCCCTGATCTTTTGCCAAAGCTCAGGACGGATGCCGACCGCTTGCGTGGCCAATTTTTCCTTCAGATCAGGGCGGGCGGTGATCACCTCCTTGAAAATTTCTTCAATGGCTTCCGGGCAGCCCCCCACGCCATCCTGCGCAATGTCCATCAAAGCCGCCTCCCGGCAGGCGTCCGGAAAGCTTTTCAAGGAGGCGGCTTCGGGCGTTCCGGTCACCAAGGCCGTGGCCTTGCCGTCACCAGGATAAATGAGCTTTTGATTGGCGGAAACGGAGCCTCGTTCCACTCCTCCCGCCACATCCGCCAAGGTCACCTTGCCGGCGGATACACTGATCAGGCTTTTTCCATCCGCTCCTTTGGTGACTTGATAAAGACCGTCACTGGTCCGAGCCACAATCCCTTCCCCTAAACCCACCAAGTTGGCCCGGGGAGCTACCAACGGGGAAGCCACATGGGTCAGGAGGGTTCCGCGCGTGAGCTCCAGCTTGATATCCAAGGAATCTTTTTCCAAGGGAGATAGGACCAATTCGGTTCCCGGTAAGGCTTCATGAAAAACCCCAGCCGCACTCTGAAAAAGTACCGGTCCTTTGGACCCAACCAGGATGGTCCCCCCCACTTGGACAGCTTCTCCTTCCAGCAAAGCCCGCGGTTGCTCCTTGCCGATCTGCAGAGTCTCTCCGCCGGCCGTCTTCAGAATTTTTCCTGATTTGTTGCTCCACCCTCCCTTTCCTTCCTTCCAGGCCGCAAGCCGCTCGCGGCAACGCACGAGGGCCTTGGAAGGCGCACCGGAGGAGTTCTGCAGGGCAGGTGCCGCCGTGAGTTCTTTCCCCGCTGCCGTGTCGAGGTTGCCCAGATCCGCCATCAGAAAACGGGCCCCGCCGGTCCGATCCATTTCAAACTGCGGCTTGTTGTCCGCCCCAAAACGCACCGTCACCACCCCCTCGGGCTTCAACCCCACCGCCAGCCCAAATGCCTCCAGTTCCATTTCCGAAAGCGCCGACTTGGCCTCGGTCATGGTAACCTCCGGTTGGCCGGATTCGTTTTTGACAAACGATAGCTTGATGGAGGCCTTTCCCGAAGTGACCACCTCTCCCTTGGTTCCTTCGCTGATGTCGGTGATTTTGACAGCTTGACTGTCCATCACCTCTAAACATGGAAACTTGGAGTTATAACGAATTTTAAAGTCCGGCGAAGCCTCGGTATCCTGGACCCAAACAAACAAGGCCAGTAAAGGACAGGCGCTGAAGCACTTGGCAAGAATTCCTGTTCTCATTGAGTTAATTTACCTTTGGTTCGCAAAATTTCAATGGGGGCCGCTTGGGCTCCCCACAGATGCCTAGTGATCGTCCCATCAATAATTTAGACTGGGAGCGCCTTGGTTTGTTCAAATTATAAGAAACTAATGATGAACTGCTTATAGATTTATCAAAGGAGTTTACCACCGCTTGCCCATGCCCGCACTTGGTGCAAGATCCTTCCATGTTTCGCCGAATTGATTTTTCTTCCCGAGAACCCTGTGGCCTGCGAGCTGTTTCGACGAACGACGATCTCCTACAGCAAGGTTTCAAAATGTGCCGGCCTTTTCTGGCCAACCGTGTCCAGAAATACTTTCCAGATGCTCCAAAAAAACAGATTTTTCCAAAATTTCCCGCTTTGGTCCGCCAAGTCCTTCAAGATCTGGGAGGCGTAATCCATCCTTGGATCAAACCAATCCAGGCACGCCATCGAGTGACCGAGCAAACCAAAACTGCCTTGGACGATCCGAATCACTACGCCCCCCCTTCTCAGCAAGGAGACAAGCGACTCAACCTGTTTCCACCCGAACCAGGAAAAAACCTTAAGCAGATCCCCTCTTGGATCGGCCTCCTTCATCCGCATAGCTTTGCCAGCGTCGGCGGCCGCCCTTGAAAAGCCCCGCCCTCGTCATCGGCTCCGGTTTCGGTGGCCTCGCCTCCGCCGTCCGCCTTCAGGCCCGCGGATACGATGTCACCTTGCTGGAGGCCTTGGAGCAACCCGGAGGTCGTGCCTCCGTCTTTCGCGATCAAGGATTCACCTACGACGCCGGCCCCACCATCCTCACCGCCCCCTTTCTCCTCGACGAACTTTTCGCCCTTTCGGGCAAAAAAACGGCCGACTACCTCCGCATCGTCCCCTGCAAACCCTTCTATCGCATCGCCTGGCATGACGGCGTCTCCTTTGAATACACCGGCGACCAGGCCGAAATGGAGGAGCAGGTTCGCCGCCTCGCCCCCGGCGATCTCGAGGGCTACCGGAAATTTGTCGGGGAAACCCACGCCATCTTTCAACGCGCCTTCATCGAACTGGCCGACCAACCCTTCTCCCATTTTACCGATATGCTCCGCGTCGCCCCCGACCTGATGCGCCTTCGCTCGGATCGCTCGGTCTGGCAAATGGCCAGCCGTCACGTCAAAAACCAGCGCCTGCGCGAGGTGCTTTCCTTCCATCCTCTCCTCGTCGGCGGGAATCCCTTTCAGTCCTCCTCCATTTACGCCATGATCCACTATCTCGAACGCGAATGGGGGGTGCACTTCGCCATGGGCGGAACCGGCGCCCTCGTCCAAGCCCTCGTCAAACTGCTCGAGGATCTCGGCGGCAAGCTCCGCCTCAATGCGCCGGTCGAGGAACTTCTCGTTGAACACGGTGCCACCACCGGCGTCCGCCTTCGCTCCGGCGAAGTTCTCCGCGCCCAGGTCGTGGTCTCCAACGCCGATGTCTCCAACTTCTACCAAAAGCGTGTCGCCGCCGCTCATCGCCGCAAATGGACGGATTCCCGCCTCCGCCGGATGCGCTACAGCATGTCCCTCTTCCTGATTTATTTCGGCACCAACCGCACCTATCCCGAACTCGCCCACCACACCATCTGGCTCGGCCCAAGGTACAAGGGCCTCCTCGACGATATTTTCCACCATCGTCACCTGGCCGAGGACTTCTCGCTCTACCTCCACGCCCCCACCCGCACCGACCCCTCCCTCGCCCCGCCCGGCCACGAATGTTTTTATGTTCTCTCCCCCGTTCCCCATCGCGGCTCCCCCGGCGATAAAATCGACTGGGATCAGGTCAAGGAGGAGTACGCCGATCGGATCCTCGCCACCCTCGAAAAATCCCTCATCCCCAACCTCCGCCAGCATCTCGTCAGCAAAATCCTTTTTACCCCGGCCGATTTTGAAACCCGTCTCGATGCCCATGTCGGTTCCGCGTTCCAGTTCGAACCCGTTCTCACCCAGAGCGCTTGGTTCCGACCCCACAATGTTTCCGAGGACATCAAAGGCTTCTACCTTTGCGGGGCCGGCACCCACCCCGGCGCCGGCGTCCCCGGCGTCCTCTCCTCCGCCAAACTTCTCGATCGGGTCATCCCCTCCCCGAACGGCTCCACCCCCCACCACGCCCTCAGAGCCTGAAGCCACCATGGAACGCACCCCCCCTCCCCCCTGTTAGCCTTCCTCATAGTTATGTCCCGCCACTTGCACGCCCCTCTCTTCATGCCAATTTCTATGATTCATATATGATTTGTCGGACTTCAGGGGAGAAGAAATCAGAAAAGCTTTTTCGCTCTCGCTTGCGCCCCTATCTGAAAGTCAAAAATTCACGAACTCTGCCCGCTTGTCCCAAGGCCCGCCCGGAAAACCTCGCGGCCATCGTTGTGCTCCCCGTCTCCGATGTCACCCACCTTTTCAACCACGAAGCCATGCTCGCGGCCAGCCACGCCATCGAGGATCTGGCCCGGGACACCGGCTGCGGCGAACTCATCTCCACCTTCCAGCGCGTGGAAAACTTCCAAAACCAAAAGGAACGCTACCTCAAAATTGCCGGCCAAATTGATGCCGTCCGGGTCTGGGCGGAAGGCGAACCTCCCCGCCACGCCTCCACCATTGACTTTATTCCCATTTTCCATCCGCTCCTTTCGAAATATTGGGTCGTCCTCTTTGAAAGCCCCGATGTCCACGCCGTTCTCTTTTGTAAACAGGCCAACGATTCCCAGGAGTTTGCACGCAAGATTTTTTCCGGCTTCTACAGTTTTAATCCTTTCCTTGTCCGTTGTATTCGTCGCCGCTTCAGCCTGCTCGCCGCCGGCGTCGATGGGGTCGTCGCCCACTTTGAACGCAACTTCGGTCCGATGATGCCAGAGGGGGACGCCCTCTCCGATATCGACGCTCTTCTCGCCACCGCCTGATTCATCGTTCCGACTTCCCTCTCCCCTCCCTCCCGCCCCGGCGTTATTCTTTCCGGATGCCTCACCCGGTTGACTTTTCCATCCTTTTCCTGGGCTATCTAGCTCTCGTCTTTGGCGGCGCCCTTTGCTTTTTTCTGTTCGGAGGATGGCGCCAACTCCTGACTTGGCTGCAACCCACCGCCCTCCCCACCACCCTCTCCTTCGGCCCATGGCCGATGATCGCCGCCGTGGCCGTGATGGGGTCCGCCGCCGTCCTCGCTCCCACCCTTCTCCCCGGCGCCGGCCTGGCCGCCGGGATGTTGCTCCTCTCCTCTTCCCAATCGCGTCCTGCCGAATTCTGGGGCCTTCGGCAAAGGAATCTGGGTAAGGATCTCCGGCAGAGCCTCGCTGCGCTCCTCACGATTCTTTGGCCGGTCCTGCTCCTCCTGTTTGCCAGCTCCAGCCTCTACCTCGCGCTCGGACTTCCCCTCCAACCCCAACCCGCCCTCCTCAGGTTTCTCGAGGCCCGGGAGCTGGGCCAGATGCTGCCCTTTCTCATCTACGCCCTCATCATTGCCCCGATTTGGGAGGAGGTATTTTTTCGCGGCACGCTCTTTCCATGGCTGGCCGGCCGGCTCCCGGCGCCGCAGGCCCAGTGGCTCTCTGCCCTCGCCTTTGGCGCCGTCCATCTGCACGGACCCACCCTGATTCCACTCACCGTCTTCGGGGCTTTTCTCGTGGGAATCTACCGTACCAGCGGAAGCCTGATTCCCGCCATCCTCGTCCACGCGCTTTTCAACGCCAACACCTGCGCCCTGCTCCTCCTCGGCCGGGCCGCCACGGAATGAAACCCCGTCTTTGCCAGGAAGATGTTTGGATCCAACGCTGGACCCAGGCCCTGCGTTCCCACCGGTCGCCCGGACTGCGTCACGGCCTCGGTCACGACTGTGCCGTCCTCTCTGCCCCCTCCAAAAAGGTCGACCTCGTTTTGAAAACCGACGCCGTCGTCGAAGGCGTCCATTTTTTACGCTCCACTCCGGCCGCTTGGGCCGGCCGCAAAGCCCTCGCCCGCGCCCTCAGCGATCTTGCCGCTGCCGGCGCCACCCCGCACGCCGCCCTCGTCACCGCCGGATGCCCTGACAAAAAATCCGCGGCGCGCCTTCAATCCATCTATCGCGGCCTCGCCCAGGCGGCTCGACGCTGGTGCGTCGCCGTCGTCGGCGGAGAAACCGTCCGCACCCGCCAACTCCTGCTCTCTGTCTCTCTGCTGGGGACGGTTCCGCGCGGCCTTTCCCCCCACCGCGGCGGTGCCCGGCCCGGACATCTTCTCTTTGTCACCGGTAGCTTGGGCGGCTCCTGGCCCCGCCGGCACCTCACCTTCACCCCTCGCTTGCCGGAAGGCCAATGGCTGACCCGGAAAAAAATTCCCTCCGCGATGATGGATCTCAGCGATGGACTGGGCGCGGACCTCCCTCGCCTCGCCCGCATGTCCAAAATCGGATTTCAAATCCACCCCGCCCAACTGCCGCTCGCCCCTGGTGCCAACGCTCGCCAAGCCCTCTCCCGAGGCGAAGACTACGAACTTCTCTTCACCGTCCCCAAAGCCAGGGCTGTTCAACTCCGCAAAGCCTGGCCCTTTTCCACCCGCCTCACGGAAATCGGCTTCTGCCTCCCCTCACGTGCCGGCTTTCACGCCGGCGGGCTTCCCCTCCAAGGCTATGACCACCTCCGCTGAAATCTGCCCGGACGCGGAAGCCACCCGCGCCCACGCCGCCCGATCCCTGACCCGCTTGAAACCGGGAACCGTTATTCGACTGCACGGCCCCCTCGGGGCCGGCAAATCGGAATGGGTTCGCGGGCTCGCCGCCGCTCTCGGCGTGCCCGGCTCGGTCCCCAGCCCCACCTTCACTCTCTGCCAACCGCTCCGCGGCGGCCGCCTTCCGCTCGATCACTGGGATCTCTATCGCCTTGAACGGGCCCGCGATTGGGACTCGCTCGGCTGGCCCGATTGCCTCGTCACCTCCGGCCTCGTCGCGGTCGAGTGGCCCGATCGCTTCCCCGGAAAATGGCCGGACCCGGTCGTCGATCTCGAAGTCACCCCGCAACCGGATGGCTCCCGCCAACTTCGCTGGATCTAAAATCCATGACCCGCCTGATCCTCGAAGCCTCCGCCACCCCCGCCACCTGGGTGCTTTCCCGTCAGGGTGAAATCCTTTCTTCGGGTCAACTCACCGGAACCGTCGCCGCCACGCTGATCCCCTCCTTTCAAAAAGATCTCTGCGATCCTGGCCGGCCCGATCAGATTCTCGTCGGCGTGGGCCCGGGTTCTTTTTCCGGAATCCGCTCAGCCATCGCCTCGGCTCAGGGCTTGGCCGCAATCTGGCACTGTCCTGTTCTGCCCATCCGCAGCACCGGTTCGATCGCCTGGCAGTTTCCCGCAGCCACCCTCCTCGGCGTGTTTTCCGACGCCCGCCGCGGGGATATCTTTGCGACCTTCTACGCCTCCGGAAAACTGGCAAGCCCCACCGCCGTCCATCCCGCCTCGGAACTTCCCCGCCTTCTCTCCCGCTGCACCCTCGCCGTCACCACCGACCACCTCCCCGGCGTCACCCAAACTGCCCACCCCACGGCCACCTCCCTCGCCGCCTACCTCCACGCCCACGGCCTCGAACCCGGCCTCCCCCTCGAACCCATCCACCTCCGCCCCGCCCTCAAAACAACCCTTAAATAACAATAAATATCCGTGTTACAATTGTAACACGGATATTTATCGCCAATTTAAGCCAAGAATTCACGGTTTCCCGCAAAATAGCTCAGTACCTCTGACCATATCCTGTTGCCATTTTCCGCTCTGCTAGGCAGGCCGTCTTTTTTATCGTTCCAAGATGGCCGTTAAACTTCGCACCTGGTGCTCAATTTCCCTGCCTGCCCTGCGCGCCAATCTCCGGGCACTTCGCCGCACCGCTCCCCGCGGCACCCGGGTCCTCGCGGTGGTCAAAGACAACGCCTACAGCCATGGGCTGGTCCCCGTGGCCCGCGCCCTCTTCCGCGCCGGTTGCGAGGAATTCGGCGTCGCTTTCGCCTCCGAGGGCGTGGAGCTTCGCCAAGCTGGGATTCGCGCACCCATCCTGCTGCTCGGCTCCACCCTGCCCTCCGAATTTCCCGTCGCTCTCGCCCACCGTCTCACCATCACCATTTCTTCGCTGCAGGAAGCCCGCGAAATCGCTCGCGCCGCCGAAAAAGCCCGCACCCTCGGCCTCATCCAAGCCAAACTGGACACCGGCATGAACCGGCTCGGGGCCAAGGCTCCCGAATTCCAACACCTCGTTTCCTACGTCACCCGTCATCCCCGCTTGGAACTGGTCGGCACCTTCACCCATCTCGCCTGCGCTGGCTCGAATCCCAAATTCACCGCCCGCCAACTTGAGCAGTCCTTTCTTCTTCCCGTGACCGCTTGCCGCCACTTCGCCAACACCGCCGCCGCCCTTTCCCGCCACCCGCTCCCCCAAACGCACATCCGCCCGGGCCTTGGTCTCTACGGCATCGATCCCCGCCCCCAAGCGCTTGCCCCACTCCGCCCCGTCCTGTCCTGGAAATCCCGAATCCTTGTCGTCCGCCAGGTCGGGCGTGGCGAAACCATCAGCTATGGCGCCACTTTCCGGGCCCCGCGCAACCTCCGCATCGCCACGGTGGCCACCGGCTATGCCGACGGCCTGCCCTTTTCCCTCGGCAACCGCGGCCACGCCCTCATTCGCGGCAAGCTCTGCCCGATCGTCGGCCGGGTCACCATGGATATGACCATGCTGGACGTCTCCCGTCTGCCCGCCGCGCGCCGCGGGGATGAGGTGGTCTGGATCGGCCGTTCCGGGAGGAAAACGCGCACCGCCGCGGATCTCGCCCGCGAGGCGGGCACCATCCCTTGGGAAATCTTCACCCGCATCGCTCCCCGCATCCCCCGCTTCTACTCCTGAAAACCTCCTGCTGGCCTTATGCCATGGCTGCCGCGGCCACGCTGGCGCTGGCTCTTCTTCTCCCGGTCCGTTTCGACGCGCTGGAAGAGCGGGTGCTACTAGGCGCCGGCAAAGGCACCGCCTCCCTTCCGGAACTGGCCGCCTCCCTCCTCAACTCCGAACACCTGGGCGCCGGCCTTCGGCTTGCCTTGCTCTCCCAATCGATGGATCTCCCCGGCTCCGCAGAAACCGTCGCCAGCGCCCGCACCATCCTCTCCTCCCGCCGCGACCTCGCCTGGCTCGGCACCCGGGATCCACGCTTGGAACAGGTTCTCGCCACCTCCGGCCTCGCCTTTGAAAAAAATGTGACCGCCCCGCCGGAAATTCTCACCCTCCTGCTTCGTGAACCCGTCCGTCTCCGCCTCCGCCAAACCCTTAAGGCCAACCCCTCCCCGGGGGTGCAGTCCATCCTCCAGTCCCTCGACCTCAAGCCTCTCCCACCTCTTCTCCCCGCCAACCAACCTGGCGGCCAACCCCTCGAAGCCGTCACCCTCCTCACCGCCCACCTGCTCGACACCGCTGCCTTCTCCCCCGCCCTCGCCAGCGAGCTGAAAACCGTCGCCTATTCCGCCAATGAGAAAGGCTCCCTCCAGCCCCTCCAACCCGCTCTCCTTTCTCTTCTCTCCCTGGCCCGTCGCTTCGATTACGATTCTCTCCGCGAACTCACTGGCGGCGTCCAGACCCTCTCCGCGCTCGACTGGCTGGCCGGACAGGTCCGCTCCCCCGCCGAACCCGGCGACCTGCTTCTCGCCGCCACCCTCTGGGCCGGCCCGGCCGACCGCCTCACTCGTCTTCCCGAT
>Ga0194125_10010694_pt1 | contig 12481 bp, 8 predicted proteins | sample TA2KigC250mmetaG_FD_148626 | JGI IMG/M metagenome (GOLD analysis project Ga0194125, IMG submission 148626) | Freshwater microbial communities from Lake Tanganyika, Tanzania - TA2015034 Kigoma Deep Cast 250m | ecosystem: Environmental > Aquatic > Freshwater > Lake | place: Tanzania: Lake... | reverse complement strand
TGGGCTCGACCATGGCAACGCACTCGTACCTCGGGGCGGGTGTGTACCCTGTGACCGTCCGTGTGACCGACGAAAGCGGGGACACTGTCGAGACCAGGTTCGAGTACGTTGTCGTTTATGATCCCAACGGCGATTTCGTCACAGGCGGTGGCTGGATCAACTCGCCGGCAGGAGCCTTTCACCCGGACCTGGAGGGCTTTGCAGGGGCGCCGGCCAAAGCGACCTTCAGTTTCGTGCAGAAGTATCTCAAACACCACAAGGTGCCCTCGGGGAATGCGGGATTCCAGGCAGGAAACCTGAATCTCAAGAGCCAGGACTGTCAGTGGCTGGTGGTTGCCGGCGCGCAGGCGCAGTTTAGGGGTTGGGGGACCATTAATGGCCAGGGCCGTTACGCGTTCTTGGTCAAGGCGATCGACGGGGCACTGCTCGGCAAGGCTCGCGTCGACCGGTTCAGGATTCAGATATGGGAGGAAAGTTCGGGATCGGTTGTTTACGACAATCAACCGGGTGCTGAGGATATGGCGGATCTCGCCACCGATGGGACCTTGCTCGGCGGCGGCAGCATTGTCATCCACAAGCGTTAAACCAAGTGGCGGCAGGCTCCGCCTCTCCTGTCGCGGCCGAGCGCCCGGGGCCGCCTGGGCGCCCGGCGCGAAGGCGGTCCGCTTGCCAAGTCTTCGGCCCTTGATCCGCCTGAGGAAAAAGGACTTGCGCTAGGTCCCTAATTTTCCGCACGCTCCGCGCCGTTCGACACGCATGATCACCATGACGGCAGAGACACACGCAGTCACACTACCCGACGAAGTGGCAGCACCCACGACACCGCTATCCTCTCCGGCCCTCCAGGCACCGTCTCCCAGCGGAGGGCCGAGCGATGGGGTGAGGGCACCAGGTCGTGTTTCCCGCGCCCTTGGCAGGAGCTTTAAAGCCGGCGCGCTGCGGCCCGGCTCGAGCCGAGGCGTCCCCTCGAATTCGACCGCGACGGGCCGGTGGCAGTTCCGCAATAGCCTCCCCTTGCTCTGCCTGGCGGCGAGCCTCGGTACCACCGACCTGTGCGCCGAGAACTGGCCGCACTGGCGCGGGCCAGCCTACAACGGCTCGACGCCCGAGACCGGCTTGCCCACGACCTGGTCCAAGACCGACAACGTCGCTTGGGCAACCGACCTGCCCGGCCCCAGCGCCAGCACCCCCATCATCCACGGCAACCACGTCTTTGTCTCCAGCACCGACGAACCCGCCAAGACTCTCGAGGCCTTCGGCCTCGCCCGGCAGAGCGGTAAGGTTCTTTGGCGGCACCGTGTGGCCGAGGGTAGTTCCCGCGACCGAATGAGCAACTACGCCTCGCCCTCACCCGTGACCGACGGCCAACGCGTTGTCTTCTTTTACGGCAACGGCGACTTGGTCGCTTATGACCTGGCCGGCAAAACCCTCTGGGCGCGCAACCTGCAGCGGGACTATGGCGACTTCGCCTTCCAATGGACCTTCGCCGCCAGCCCCACGTTGCACGGCGGCAAACTCTACATTCAGATCCTGCAACGTAATCGCCCCGTCGGCGGCCGCGGCCGCACCGACGGCCCCATCGAGTCGTTTCTGCTCGCCCTCGATCCGGCCACGGGCCAAACCCTCTGGCGCCATGTCCGACCGAGCGACGCCGTGGCTGAGTCGCTCGAGGCGTTTTCCTCACCCATCCCCTTCGAGCAGGGTGGCCGAGGCGAGTTGTTGGTCGTGGGCGGCGACTGCCTCACCGGCCACGATTTGGACACGGGCAAGGAACTGTGGCGTTGGGGCACATGGAACCCGACCAAGATCGGGCATTGGCGCTTGGTCCCTTCGCCTGCCGTGGGCGGCGGCGTCGTGCTGGCCTGCGCGCCGAAGGGATCCCCCGTCTACGCCATCAAGACCGGCGGCGACGGCGTCCTGCCGGATTCAGCCATCGCCTGGCAAACCGACGAGCAACGCGAGGTCTCTTCCGACGTGCCCACGCCACTGTTCTACCTGGGCGACTTCTTCGTGCTCAATGACCTGCGCCGGGCCCTCACCCGCCTGGACCCGCGCACCGGCGCGGTCAAATGGACCCTCGAGACTCCCGGCCGCGCCAAGTACGAAGCCTCGCCCACCGGCGCAGACGGCAAGATCTACCTGATGAACTTCAGCGGCGATGTCGTCGTCGTCGATGCAGCCGAGGGCCAGATCCTCCAACAGATCGAGATGGGCGAACCGGGCGACGACCGGACCCGCTCGACCATCGCCATCGCTCACGGCCAGCTCTTCATTCGCACGAATCACAAGCTGTTCTGTATCGGAAAGCGGTAAGCGCTCCGCCAACACTTAGCCAAGAAGATTTGCGAATTCGGATTTCGGATTTGGAGTTTTGAGAGACCTCTCTGCAGATTTCGGCCAGCAGAGTCGAGCCATGAAAGCCGCGTACATCACCGAAACCGGTCCCGCCGAGGCCATCGTCTACGGCGAGCTGCCCACCCCAACCCCTCAAGGCCGCCAGGTGCTCGTCCGCGTAGGCGCCGTGTCGGTGAACCCGGTCGACACCTACATCCGCAGCGGCCTCGTCAAGATGGACTTGCCCAGCCCCTTCATCGTCGGGTGCGACTTCGCCGGGGTGGTCGAGGCCGCCGGGCCGGACGCCAGCGACTTCGAGCCCGGGATGCGCGTATGGGGCTCGAACCAGGGCCTGCTGGGGCGCCAGGGTACCTTCGCCGAGTTCGTTTGCGTGGATGAATGCTGGCTTTACCCTACCCCTCCCCAGGTCAGTGACGAACAGGCCGCCGCAATGGCGTTGGTCGGCATCACCGCTCACCTCGGCCTGGTCCGCGACGCGCGCCTCGAACGTGGCGAGACCATCCTCGTCAACGGCGGCTCGGGCGGCGTCGGCTCGACTGTCGTCCAGATGGCCAGGCTCCTCGGCGCCCGCGTCATCGCCACCGTCGGCAGCCCTGCCAAAGCCGAAGCCGTCTTGAACCTCGGCGCCGATCACGCCATCGTCTATGCCGACGTCGAGGTGCCCGCCGCCCTGAAGAAGATCGCCCCCGCCGGCGTGAACGTCTGGTGGGAGACCACGCGCGAGCCCGACTTCGACCGCATCGTGGGCTCATTGGCCCCGCGCGGCCGCATCGTGATCATGGCCGGGCGCGAGGCCCGCCCGCCTTTCCCCGTCGGCCCTTTTTATGTCAAGGGCTGTTCCCTCCACGGGTTCGTTATGTTCATGGCGCACCCGGACGAGCAACGCGATTGCGCCGATGACATCAACGACTGGTTGGCCCGAGGCCAACTGAAGCCCAAGATCGACCGAGTGTTGCCCCTCGCCGAGACTGCCGCCGCGCATCGGCTCCAGGAACAAAACACCATCGGGAAGACCGGCACACTCGCCGGCAAGATCGTCCTCAAGCCGGCTTAGCCGCGGGGACGCCTCCTCCTAAACCGCACGATGTAGTTGTCTGCCAGTAGCGACTGCAATTCAATGTGCCATTGTTTTAGTAGTTGACACGTCGGGTCGGTCTTTGGCCCACTACGGGTCGCCGGTGGGCTTGGTCACGATTCCGCCGGGCTGATGAGGACTACAAACTCGCCCTTGCGAGGGTGGTGGCGGGTGTCCGCCAGCAGTTCGGCCGGTTTGCCGCGCAGAAACTGCTCGAATCGTTTGGTGAGCTCGCGGGCGAGCACGACGATCCGTTCGGGCAGGACAGCCGCCAATTCGCCTAGCAACCGTTCGATGCGGTAGGGGGACTCGTACAGCACCAACGTCCCGGGCACGGAGCTTAGCCGCTCGAGTTCGCGACGGCGCTGGCCCGATTTGTGGGGGAGGAAACCCAGGAAATGGAACTCGTGGGTGGGCAGGCCGCTGGCAGTGAGCGCGGCGATCAACGCGCAGGGGCCCGGCACGGGTTCCACGCGGCAGCCAGCGGCCCGCGCTGCACGCACGACCCGCTCGCCCGGGTCGCTGATGCCCGGGCTGCCGGAGTCGGTCACCAGAGCGATTTTGTCGCCGTGCTGGAGCCGTCCCACGATTTCCTCGCTGCGCCGGGCTTCGTTGAAATGGAAGTAGCTCAGGAGCGGCTTGGCGATGCCGAGGTGGCGGAGGAGGTGGCCGGTGTGGCGGGTGTCCTCCGCGGCGATGAGGTCGCATTCGCGTAGGGTGCGCACCGCGCGCAGGGTGAGGTCCTCGAGGTTGCCGATGGGTGTGGCCACCAAGTACAACGTGCCGGGGGTGAGCGGTGGCAGTGTCGCTTGCATGTTGACCATTCAGCCACGGCTGCTGACGGCTGTACAGAGCCGGGAGACTTAGGGCGATAGCGGGGAATCAGGCCTGCGCTGAGATGGCTGGGAGGCCGGCCGCGAAGGCCGGACAGTCGCGTCGGGGCGGCGCACGCCCGCATTTCGCGGGGCCTGAACAAAGCCGGCGGATGGAACGTCCACCCTGAGGCAATTCTTCAGCGGCCTCGAGGTCGACCGCCATTGCGGAGCCTCGATTCCCTGAGGGCAGGAAGCTGACTCATTAAGAGCTATGAAGATCATGACGACTCGGCGGGGGACACTTGCGGCGACCTGGGTGTTACTCGTCGCTTTAACGGCTGGATGTGCGTGGTCGGTGGGGGGGAAGCGGGGCGACGCGCCTGCGCCGCCCACGCGCGGGCAAGAGCTAATCGACTTGAAACGGGCCCTGGATGCAGGAGCCATTAGCCCGACGGAATACGACCAACAGAAACAGCGATTGCTCGGCCGCTAAGGACCCGATTCGCCGGAACGATCGGCACGGCGGCTCCGGGTGCGTCGGGCGGGGTAAGCGCTTAAGCCTCGACTCGCGGCAGGGTCCACGGCGCGCGATAGGTGCGGCCGAGCAGGGCTTGGGCCTCGGCATCGTTGGGGATGGTCTCGAGGGTGCCATCCCACGCGATGCGGCGGCCGACGCGGTAGGCGATGTTACCGAGGTGCCCCGGGATGCTGCCCAAGTGCCCCAACTCGACGTCTGAGTTCGGACGCTGCCGTGACCGCACGCAATCGAGGAAGTTGCGTTTGTGTTGGATCTCCATGCCTTGGCTGGGGACCTGCTTGGGGTGGGCGCGGTCGTTCTCGGGGCAGAGGGTGTAGCCGTTGCGGTTGATCCAGAGTGAGGCCTGGGTGCCGTAGAACTCGAGGCCGTGGTCCATGCCGCCCCAGGGAGGATTCCCGTTGCCGTGACGGACTTCGTAGGTCCAGACGTAGTTGGGACACTCGAACAGGACGGCGGCGGAATCGGGCGTCTCGCGCGCGTCCGGAAAGACGAACTTGCCGCCGGTGGTGGTGACCGATTGGATGGCGGGGCCCATGGCCCAGGTGACGATGTCAAAGAGGTGCACGCCCCAGGCCGAGAGCATGCCGCCGGAGTAATCCCAGAAGTAGTAGAAGTAGAAGTCGAAGTGGCGCGGATTGAACGGGCGCAGCGGGGCCGGGCCCAGCCACAGGTCGTAGTCCAGGCCATCGGGGGCGGGTTGGTCGGCGGGCTTGCCCATGTCCGCGTGCATACTACGGAGGTCCCAGCAGTTCCAAGCCCGGACGAGGCTGACCTGGCCCAACCCGCCTGAGCGGATGAGGTCCACAGCCTCGATCCAGTGCGGGCCGCTGCGTTGTTGGGTGCCTAATTGGACCACGCGCTCGTAGCGGCGCGCGGCCTGGACCATGGCTCGGCCTTCACGGATGTTGTGGCCGAGCGGTTTTTCGACATAGACATCTTTGCCGGCCTGGCAGGCCAAGATGGCGGGGATGGCGTGCCAATGGTCGGGCGTGGAGATGACGACCGCGTCGAGGTCGCGTCGCTCGAGCACACGCCGGAAATCCTGGTAGAGCTGCACTTGGGGGAAGGCCGCCTTGACGCGGTCGAGCTTGCGTTGGTCTGGATCCGAGGCGGCCACGATGTGCACATCGTTCATCTCGGCAAACTCGCGCAAGTGATACGAGCCGCGGCCGCCCACGCCGATGAAGCCCAAGGCGATCTTCTCGCCCGCGCCGCGCACATTCAGCGCGGGAAAGCCGGACAGAGCCACACCGGCTGCGGCGGCACAGCCGGTTTGAGTGACGAAGTGACGGCGGGTCATTCCGAGGTTGGGTTTCATGTGAGGTTTCCCTGGGGTTCATCTGGAGGCGCAACACAGGCTCCGTTGCGCCGCGGCGGACCTGAGATCGGCCAAGCTGACATCTTGCGTTCAGGCACGTGGGCAGGTTAGTCTTGGCCCGGATGCGTTCAAGCGTTTTGATCGGGGTGCAGGCGCACGTCTTGGTCCCCGCCAACGGCGGACATCCTGGCCCCTCGACGAAACCCTCAGCGAAACCCGTGCACGAGGACTACGTGATATGAGCCCGGTGAATCGTCGGCAGTTTCTTCAGCGATCCGTTCTCGCCTCCGCGGCAGCGCCGTTGGTCGCCAGCTTCGAGGAGCAGGCGCTCCTGGCTGGGCCGGCCGCGAGCGCGTCGGGCGCCGCCGCCACCCCGGTGCCGGCCAAGGAGTTCCCGCGGGGCCGGTTAGGTCCGCTCCAGGTGAGCCGGTTGATCTGCGGCGGCAATCTCATCAGTGGCTTTGCCCATAGCCGCGATTTGATCTACGTCTCGCCGCTGCTGAAGCGGTACTTCACGGACGAGAAGGTGTGCGAGACGCTGGCGATCTGCGAGGCGCAGGGGCTTAACACGGCGATCTTGCGTCTGGACGACGACACGCTGCGCATCTTGGCCCGGTACCGCAAAGAGTACGGCAGCCGTATCCAGTGGATTTGCCAGGCCAAGATTCGCGAAGACGATCTCACCAGCGAGATTCGCAAGGCGGTGGACCACGGCGCGGTCGCGGTCTACGTGCACGGCGGGGTGGGTGACGATTTTGTCAAGCGGGGCAAGGTCGAGTTGTTGGGCAAAGCCCTCGAATTCATCAAGCAACAGCGGGTGGTGGCCGGGTTGGCCGGACACGCCCTCGAGGTGCCCATGGCTTGCGAGTCGGCCGGGTTGAATCCGGACTTCTACATGAAGACCTTCAACAGCAAGCAATACTGGTCCGCTGGTCCACAACCGCGGCATGACAGCGTGTGGGAAGAAACGCCCCAGGAAACCATGGCCTTCATGCAGGAAGTGACCAAGCCGTGGATCGCGTACAAGGTGTTGGGGGCAGGCGCCATTCACCCCCGCGAAGGGTTCCGTTACGCGTTCGAGAACGGTGCCGACTTCATCTGCGTGGGCATGTTCGATTTCCAGGTGGCTGAGGACGTCGAGTTGGCGCGGTTAGCGTTGGAGCGGAGCCGGCGGCGAACCCGCGAGTGGTGTGCCTGAGCGTCGAGGGGGAGGTTGCGCGGGTGGCAGTTTCTCCGTGCGCCGCGCCGGCTTGGCCGCTAGAATGCCGGCATGAAACCGCCTGTGACTCGCCGTGAATTCCTGACCGCCTCAGCCGCTTCGTTGGCTGGGCTTGCCCTGGGCGCGGTCGGTGGGCCGACTGTGCTGCGCGCCGCCGAACCGCGTTATCGCACCCGCCTCTCCAAGGCTCTCATCGTTAACAAGCCCACCGAGGCCCAACTGCAGCAGCTTAAAGAGGCCGGGTTCGACGGCGTCGAGGCGGGGATTCAGTCGCCGCCGGAAGCGGAGAAGTGCCGGGCGGCAGCCGAGCGGGTGGGGATGAAGATCCACGCGGTGCTGCGGGGTTGGGCGGAGTTCAACAGCCCGGACGCGGCGAAGGTGGAGGCGTCGTTCCGCGTGACGCAAGAGGCGTTACGTGCCGCGGCGGCTTACGGAGCGGATGCGGTGCTGCTGGTGCCCTGCCGCATTGGGGGGATGCGCGTGCCGCGGCCCTGGGAGTTTCTGATCGAGTTCGACGAGCGCACCGGTCACGTTCAGCAGGTGGTGGCGGGCGACAACGCACCGTTTCGGGAATACATCCGGGCGCACAACCATGCGATCGACACCTCGCGGGAGGCGGTCCAGCGCTTGATCCCGTTGGCGGAGGAGTGCCGGGTGGCGATCGCGCTCGAGAATGTGTGGAACAACCTCTGGGTGACGCCGCCGATCTTCCGCCAGTTCGTCGCTTCCTTCGGCAGCCCGTGGGTGCAGGCCTACTTCGACGTCGGCAACCACGTCAAATACGCCGCCCCCGAGCAGTGGATACTCACGCTGGCCGGCCGGTTGGCCAAGGTCCATGTGAAGGACTTTCTGCTCAACCGGTCCGACCCGAACGGCGAGGGCAAATTCGTGAACATCCGCGATGGGAGCGTTCGCTGGCCAGTGGTGCGCGAGGCACTCGAGCGTGTCGGCTACAACGGTTGGATGACCATCGAAGGCGGCGATCTCTCGCCCCAAGAGCACGCGCGCCGCTTGGACCAGATCATCGCCGGGCAATAGCGCCGGAGGCTAGCTGGAAGATCCCTGTTGCGCCTTCTTGTACTCGCGGACGCGGCGTAGGCCTTCACTGATCTGGGACGGAGTCAACTCGGAGGCGAGAGTGCTGAGGCGGTTGCGGGCTTCGGCGTCGCCTCGGTTGGCGGCCAACTGCAGCCATTTGTAGGCCTCGACCAGGTCGGCGGGGAGACCTTTGCCGGCGCGCAGGCATTCGGCCAGGAGGATTTGGCCGCGTGGGTCGTTGGATTCGGCGGCTTGCCGGTACCACTTGGCGGCTTCGGGTAGATCGGCCGAGTGGCCGCGGCCCTGCTCGTACATCCAGCCGAGATTGACTTGGGCGGCGGTCATGCCCCGATCGGCCGCGCGGCGGTACCATCGCAGGGCTTCGGCCGAATCCTGCTTGGCCCCCAGGCCGGCATCGTGCATCCAGCCCAAGCCGAATTCGGCGATGGCCAACCCTTGCTCGGCGGCTTGCCGGTACCACTTGACGGCTTCGGTGTGGTTGGTGCTCACGCCTTGGCCGTACTGATAAAGCAGGCCCAGGTTGAACTGGGCCTCGGCGCTGCCGGCACCGGCGGCCTGCAGGAACCACCGCTGAGCTTCCACGTAATCCTGCCCTGCGCCGCGTCCGCTCTTGAGCATGAGTCCCAGCTTCAGCGCGGCTTCGCTCAGTGTGTCGTCCGCGGCGCGCCGGTGCGGGGGCGCCACGCCCGGCATATTCATGGCGTTGCCCTTGAGCCCTTGTTCGGCGGCGAGCCGGTACCAGCGCAGCGCCTCGGCGGGATCTTCGGGCACACCCCGACCCTCGTCATGCACGACGCCGAGGAGCGCTTGGGCGAGGGCGTTCTTTTGCTGTGCAGCGGCGCGCAACAGGGTGACCGCGGCATCGATATCCCGCGGCGTCTTGACCCCCTCGAGTTGCATGAGGGCGAGATTGACTTGGGCGTTGGGATAGGCCTGGTCGGCGGCTCGGCGGAGCAGGGTGACCGCGAGGGTGTCATTGCCCGGGATCCCATAGCTGTGGAGCAGCATCGAGGCGAGGCTGAACTGCGCGGCGGCTACACCTTGGTCCGCGGCGCGGCGGTACCAGTCCGCGGCCTCGATCAGGTTCGTCACGCCGCCCTGGCCTTCGAAGAGCATCACCCCCAGCATGTACTGGCCTTGCGGGTGCCCTTTGTCGGCGGCTTCCCGGAACCAACGAGCGGCGGCGGTGTAGTCCGGTCTGCCCCGGTCGCCCGCGTAAGCGCGTTCCCCCCGCTCGAACAACTCGTCCGCGCTCAACATGGGCGGCAGCGGTTGGGTCGGGACCGAGGAGAGCTCCCCCGTGGCGGGGCCGGGCTCGAACAGGAAAGGCGGCGGATCCTTGGGAACCTCTGGGGCAACGCCCTCAGGCGTGGCGTGCCGAGTCTTGCTGTAATAGACGAACCACGTTGCGAGCAGCAGGGCGCCCACGACAAAGCCCATCCCCACGCGCCAGGAGCGATTCGAGCGGCGGTAACGCCAGCGAATCGCTCGGTGCACGGCCGCCGCCGGAATCCCCGGAGGCGGAGGCGGGGCAGCGGGCGCCGCCGGTGCAGGCCCGCTTGAGGGCGGTGCCTTGGTCAGATCCCCGGCGGCAGGCGCCGCCTCTGGTGTTGCCTGGGCGCGCGGCGGGGGGGCGGGCAGCGCAGCAGGATGCTTGGCGACGCGACGCGTGGGCTGCGGAGGGACGGCCAGCAGCGACTTGGGTTGGCGCCGGGGAGCCGGGCCGACCGCAGGACGTTGGGCGGGGGCGAGGTGTTCGAGTCGGCGGGCGGCGGCCTGGATTTCTTGCTGTTTGCGCTGGGCCAACCGCTGCACGACCGGGTTGCCCTCGAATTGGGCGGGGTCCCAATGTGCCAGCAAGCGGTCCCGCGCCTCGGCGACGAGCTCGGGCGAGGCGGCGGGCGAGAGCCCCAGGATTTCATAAGACTGGGCGATGTCGTCCATGTCCACGAAGCGAACCGGCGCAGTGGCCTGGCTGCTTAGGCGTTAGCGGTAGTCTTGCCTGAGGAGCCGGCGCGAGGCAAGTCCTTTGCCGGATGGGGATTGGAGCGGGGCGCAACTCACGGTTTCGGGTGGAACTGGATCTTGGATCCAGGGGCGACATGGGTGGGGCGGTTAGTTGTTGGCTGGGGCGGTAATTATGGCGTGGGGAAAGAGCCGTTGCCAACGATCGTTGCGCCAGAACACTTCCAGGCACAGGAGGGCTTCATCGCCGCGACTGCTCCAGAACTGGCCGCAGCGTTTCATCCGGCACTGGAGTTGACGACAGGTCGATTCGATGGCACCCGAGCCGAGGGGTTCGTTGCGTTTGCGGCCCTCCTTGTATTTCATTCGCTTCTGATGGCTCTTGTAGTAATGGATGGCGTCATCGGCGGTTTTGACGGCCGCCTGGGCCAAGTGGGGCTTGAGCTCTTGCAATGGGGTGATGACCTTGGCGACCTGGTCGTTGCGAATCTGCTTGAGCAAGGGTTTGACCCACTGGCGCGCTTGGGGCGTGCCGGTTCCATGGAGTTCATTGGCGACGGCCCACAGATAGGTATTGGCGCTCGAACCCTCTCGCAAACCCAGGGCCAGGTCGGCAGGAAAGACCCACTGCTGGCACTGGGGACACCAACCGTGAGTGCGGGAGAGCTTGACCTTGCCACAATAGGACTGGACCCGACGGACCACGCGGCGCTTCTTGTCGCAGAGCTCATGGTGGCAGTGCGGGCACTTCTCCTCCACCGCGTCGGCCTTCTGCTGCATGGCGTGTTGGACCAGCAAACATTGCAGTTGCAAGCTGCACTGGCGGATGTGTTCTTCGATGAATCCCAAGCCCTGTTCGGGGTGCTGCTGAACTTGCTGGAGGCGCTTTTGGAGGTCCTCCCGCCACTGGGCGATGTTTTCTTCGCGCAGGTGTCGCTCACCCTGAGCAAGGATTTCATCGACCAGTTTTTCCAGCTCCAGGCAGCGGGAGCTAGGGGGGCAATCGATGGCCGGCTGATTTGGCTCAGGATATGGCTGGCCAGGTGTGGCACTTGCACCCAGGGGAAGACCAGAAAGCGAGTGTTGTTGGCGAGGGCGCCCAACTCACGGGCACGTTGGGTCGGCTCCCAGCCGATCCATTGGTCGCGCACCGCGCACTGCCAGGCCGGGGCGCCAAAGACCACGCAGCCCAAGGGGCGGCCCTCTTTGTCCCCGATCCAATACTGCAAGTTGGCTCCCACCCGGCTGCGATAGCCCAGGTAGTGGTATTGGTGCAGCGCGGCCTCCAACTGCCGCCGGGCCTCGAGGGCGTCGGCGCCGCTGACTTCCTGCACCTGCAAGGGAAGCAGTTGGGCCAGGTCGCCGCTCACCGGGCTAGCCTCCAACGCGGGGGCCGCCGAGACGGGCGCACGCCCCGAACGGGTCGGGGATTTGCAGCGCAGCGGCGGCAGTGCAATCCAACCCCGGGCCGCTAACTTCAGCAGCAGGGTGCGCGCGGCCATGTCTTTGAGCTGGCCCTGAAGGGTGCGCCAAGCCCAAAGCCGCGCCAGTTCACGACTGAGCCCGTAACGGCTCCAGTCGCTTCGTTGGCCAATCAAAGCCCGAACCTGGGCCAGTTGTTCCGGGCCGAAGGGGCGGCCTTGGAGTGTCGTCGGCAATTCCATCGCCGAGGGGCTTTGGCAAAAGGGCGAACCGGAGTCCCGTAAAAAATGAAAAGACTTTACGGCGGGCTTGCCGACTCCAACCGACCACGATCAGTCCCTCACGGGAACCCTGGGGGAATTCCCGCGTTCCCCCCCCCGGAAACCGTGAGTTGCGCCCGCGCATCACGTTCGAAGACCTTTACCTGATCCGACAGCTCGCGCATGCAACCAGCCCGCGGGAAGTCCGAGCTGAGTTGGAGCAGTTTCGCTATGCGCACTCCGGGCGCCGGCGTTGGCTCAGGTCAGGCTTGAAGCTTCGGCTCTCTGGACGACGGTTGTCCACGCTCGCGGAGGAGGTCTTTCGAAAGGACCCGCTGGTCCCTCAGCCTTAGTGGGTCGTTTCATAAATCCGGCCACGTATTCTTAGGCGGCCAGTGCACTCTCGGTTGGTGAGTGTGGGGCGAGGCGCTGCATGAGTTGGGCGAGGTCGTTTC
>Ga0194125_10010690_pt1 | contig 12484 bp, 5 predicted proteins | sample TA2KigC250mmetaG_FD_148626 | JGI IMG/M metagenome (GOLD analysis project Ga0194125, IMG submission 148626) | Freshwater microbial communities from Lake Tanganyika, Tanzania - TA2015034 Kigoma Deep Cast 250m | ecosystem: Environmental > Aquatic > Freshwater > Lake | place: Tanzania: Lake... | reverse complement strand
CGTTGTTCTACCTGACGGCGGTTGCCATTGCCGGCAGCATCGCCCTGGCGCGGAGCCGCAAGATCCGCGAGGACGCCTTCCTCGCCTATCACATTGCGGCCTCCTGTATCCTGTTCTTGTTGCTTCTGACGCGTTTCTTTCCCGATCTGCATGCGGCCGGGAGAGGGCTCAGAGCCGGCGACAAAGACGAACTCGAGAGCTTCGTCGCCTTGTCGCGTCTTTCCTATCTGGGCATCTTCTCGTTCGCGCTGTTGCTCGGCACGGTCGTGCTGTTCCTGAAGGACAAGGTGGTGCGGGTAATGGACGCGAAGGGGATTCTCCACGCGGTGGCCGCCGGCGCGGTGGCGTTCGTGGCGATGGTCGTTTTCAATCCCTTCCATCTGACGAACCTCACGCACACCTTCGTCATCTCGATCAGCAAGCACGCCGAGCGCTGGCGCAACGTGCACGAGTGGCATCGGGCGTTCGACTGGACCAATCCGGTCGGCACGGCGGTGCCGTTTCTGTTTCTGTATATCATCGGCTGGCTCGTCCTGATCGCGTGGGTGGCCGTTTTGATCCAGGCGTCCCGGGTCGCGAATCGTCCCGTCAAGAAGCGCCTCAAGCCGGCGCCGGACTACGACTGGCCCAAAATGGACCTCGGCCTGATGATCGTGGCCGCCATGACGATCTACCTGGCGATTCGCTCGCGCCGGTTCATCCCGATTGCCGGCTACGCGGCCTGCCCCGTGCTGGCTTTGCTGATCCAGGAGACCGTGCGGCGGTTGCTGGGGGTGGCCGCGCTGCGCCGCCAGGAGAAAATGGACCCGCCGGCCCTGCCCCAGGCGCTCTCCGAGGCCACCCAGGTGGGGATGGCCGTGTCCTTTGTCGTCTTGGGAGTCGGGGCCTTGCTGGTGGGGCGGTGGTTTCTCTTTCCGGTCCCGGGATATCCGGGCTCCGCGCAGCCGCGTCTGTGGATGGTGCTGCTGGGATCGCTTCTGACGGTGCTGGCATTCGTGCCGCCGAGCGTCCTGTACGGGACGATCCAGGGGGCGGCCGTGCCGGCGGGCCGGGTCGCCCAGCGCGATCTCCTCCGGACCGCGGTCCGCGCGGCCCCGCTCGTGCTGACCGCGCTGGTCCTCGGATTCGGTGTATGGTTTGCGGCGAAGTTCAAGGAGGTCTACCTCGATCCCTGGCCGCTCGACGCCCGCTACAAGTCCATGTTCATGCGGATGACGGCCTCCTATACCAAGCCGTTCGAGGCCTGCGCCTTCATGCGGCAGAACAACCTCAGCGGCAAAATGTACAACTACTGGACGGAAGGGGGCTTCATTGCCTGGGGCCAGGACCCGGACCCGGAAACGGGCCGGATTCCTCTGCAGCTTTTCATGGATGGCCGGGCGCAGGCCGCCTATGATGTGCCCACCTTCGATCTGTGGTCGGACATCCTTTCCGGCGGTCCTTTGCCGTTCATTGCCGCCCGGACGGACCGGAGCCTGACGGCGAAGGATTACACCGAGATCGGCACGTGGGTCAGCGAGCGGCTGCGGCAGCACGGCGTGTGGGTCGTGCTCATGCCCGACCTGCAATTCGACAAACCCTTCACCCGCGGCCTGGAGTACAACGCCGATTGGCGCATCGTGTACACGGACGACAAGCAGAAGATGTTCGTCGACTTCACCTCCCCGCAGGGCGCGGCCCTGTACTACGGGATTTTCACCGGCCAGACGGCGTACCCGAACGAATACCTGGCCAACCTCGCGCTCGGTCACACCCTGCTGCGAATCCCCGACAATCCGGCCCAGAAGAAACGCGGCCTGGAGCTGCTGGTCAAAGCACTGCACGACTATCCGTCACCGGCCCCCATGAAGGACATGGTGTTCCTCGGATATCAATTTGCCGAGCTGCGGCCCCGGATCGACGAAGTCTGCCAGCAGTACGCTCTGTCCTTCGAGCAGAACAGAGCGGCCTACGCCCGGCAGGATGGGTACAATTTCCGCCTGCACGTGGCCTGGCTGGCGCTGGCCCACCTGGAGCAGGTGGCCCAGGCGGCCAACGATAAGGCGACCGCCCAGATCTATCGCCAACGCATCGAGCAGTACAAGTACGAGCTGGACCGCAGCGCGCTGCGGAAGAAGTGGTAGGGCATGGTCGAGAAATTCCATCTCTTCATCTACGGCTCGCTGCGGGACCGACGGATCTTCCAGTCGGTCAGCGGGTATGCCTTCACCCTCAAGCCGTCGCGCATCGATGACAAGACCCTCTTCGCCGAGCTGGCGTTCCTGCCGCATTATCGCCGCGTCAGTCCCGACAATGTCTACTACTACGCCGTGCCGGCCCACCCCGCCCGCATCGAGGGCATCCTGATTCACGATGTGCCCCGGATGGCACTGGCCGAAATCGATCGTTACGAAGGCAAACGCTACCAGAGACAGACGGTCCAGGTGCACACCGGCCACGGCGTCGTCGAAGCCCAAGCCTACCTCACGACCGCCGAGACCATGCGCAAGCACTTCGGCGACCGCTTTCACGTCAATCTCATTCACGAGCTGTGGCTCCGCAAGCGGATTCGCCTGTTCCTCCGCAAGCGCATCCGGCCGGGCGACGACACCGAGGACGCCGAGGTGGAGCGCGAGGCCGACCGGGAGCTGCTCGCGACGACGGAGCGCGACCTGGTGATGAGCCACTATCATCGCGACGCGGTCAGCGACTACTACCTGGAGCACGAGCTGAACCGGCCCCGGCCGAGCATCCGCCCCGTGTGCGGCGAACCGCAGGCCCAGCCCTATATCCGCAACTACCTGGGATTGGTCCTGCGGCAGGTGCTGCTCAATCAGATCGATGAGCAGTTGCAGGCCCGCTACCGGTTCGAGCTGGAGCACATGCGGACCAGCCCGCGCTATTTCGCCCGCTCGGTCAGTCTGCTGGTCGCCCTGCGCATGCTCACCGCCAACCGCAACGTGGTGGAGCCCCTCATCGAAAACGGCCTGAAGATCGTCCCCGGCGAGAAGGCCGATCTGATCGATTACATCAAGTACGCCGTGCACGCCGTTCACAGCATCTTCGATCCCCGGGTCGCGGAGGACCACCTGAGCCGCATTCGCGCCAACCTGCAGCCCGGCCTGGTCCCGCTCGGATGCGAGCTGGAGTTGAGCAACGTCGGCGCCGCCGCCGTCGAGCCCTTGCGCAGCGTCACCAAGGCGTGTGACCCGGTGTATGACGGGTTCAAGTACTTCTACGACTTCCGCCTGGAGGTGCTGTGCTGGAAACTGGGCGGCTATATCGACGACCACAGCGGCTACACCGACCGGCCGCGCCGCCAGGGCTTTTTCGAGATCGCCCCGGGCCGGCTCAGCATCGCCGGCGAGCTATCGCGGCCGGCGACGAGCGATCCCTGGCTCCTGAGCCAGTTGATCCATGAGCTCGTCAGCTTCTACCAGATCCGCCCGCACAGCCTGCATCTGTCGTTCCAATTGCGCAAGAGCCAGATCGGCCGCCAGAAGACCCTGCCCCTGGGCTTCGTCAAGTGTCTGCTGGCCATGGGCGGCGGCTTGGAGCCCGGACCGCAGGGACTGTGGCTCTCGCGCCTGGGTCGCGGCGAGATCATGCAGAAGACCTACGGCGAGGAGTTCATCTTCGCCCGGACCAGCCGGCGCAACTGGTATCTGGGCGGCGACGAGATCGCCGACCGGCCGCCGAAGCAGGCCACCACGCATATTCAGCAGTACAAGTTCATTCGCCTGGACAAGCAGATGCCCTACGAGCCGCTGATCGTGTGCCTCAAGGGTCTGCAGTTGGCCTACAACCCCGGCGATTACCTGACCGCCGACCAGATGCAGCGAAATCCCCGGCTGCGCCACCGCTACCAGGGCCTGAAGGCCTGGGCCAACCGTCCCACCCCGCTGGGCGAGCGGACGATCCGCCGCTTCCTGGACACGGTCCGCCACGGCCTGCTCAACGAGCGGCATTACCGCCCGGCCCACCCCCTGCATTACATCGAATGGGCCCTCAACGCCATCGACACCCAGTTGCAGGCCTTCAATCAGCAGGTGAGGTAGGGTCTCCACTGACCCTTGCCCACCCCGGAAGGGTGGAATAGTGGAACATGGGAACGTCTGAACCCCCGACCCCGCCGCCTGGAGGTGCCCATGAGTAGGTGAAAGCCGCAAGATGGGGGCCCCCGCCCAAAGATGCTCACCTCTGTCCAAAGATGCTCACCTTTTCCCAAAGATACTCACGTTTATCCAAAGATGCTCACCGGAGTGTGTTGAGCATGTTTGGTGTCGTTGCCGCTCCGGGGGCGTCGTCGCATCGTAGAACTACGGTCCGGCCCCGGCATTTTCCCATATTCCCATGGCACAAATGGAAATTCCTCGCCCCGAGCATGGCGGGCGACGCGACTCCGGCCGAGGGGTCCCCATGCGACGACGGGCGTGTTTGTAGTGACGCCGCGAGGCATTTCTTCGTAGGTCGGGTGTCCCCGCCCGACTTTCGGCGAGCGGCGACGGGTCTCCCAAGCGCGATTCATCGCGTTTGGGAACCCACGCTCGCCCTACGCGGAGATGTTCCGGACGCGCCCCACCACAACTCGGCCGGAACCGAACCAGGCCCCCAAAACCGCATTTTCACGCGAAAAACTCAGTCCGCCAAAGGCCCCACGGGGCCGGCGTTTTTAGGCAAGAAATTCAGACCGCCAAATCATAGACATGGCGCTCTGATGCCGGTATCCCGGCTGGCGTCCCTGAAAATGCGGTTTTGGGCCATTACCTGCGGGTATTTGGCGGTCTGATTGGCGGTCTGAACTGGCGCCCCCAAAAACGCGGCTTTGCAGCCCGGGGCCCAAGACGGCACCAAACACCCGCCGTGGCGAGGGCGCGAGCGCCCTTGGTCCGAACAGGTCTTCGGCGACATTCGAAACCGACAGGCGCCTACTGACTACCGGCAACGGCCCTCCAACCGCGAAATACGCGAACCACGCGAACAAAACATGTAGCCGGTAGGGTGGGCTCCGCCCACCGCCTTGCCCCAGCCGTCCCCGGCACAGGAAACCGCGGTCCCCGCGCCAAGCCCACGAAGAACGCCAAGGGAGGACGAAAACCGGGCCGTAGGCCGCAACTGGGAACTGTGAACTGTCAACTGCGAACTGCTTTTCAGCCACAGAGGACACTGAGGGCACAGAGCAGACGGAGGACGGAGGACGGCTAGTCGAACCTTCTTCGCCGCAAAGAGACGCGCCGAGGCCTGTCGCCGCTACCACGAGGCTACTCGCGCAGAGACGCCAAGACGCAGAGAGCAGAACCCGTAGGGTGTGGCTTGCCTCACCGAAGTCCTGAGGGCCGGGAACCCTTTTTCGCCGCAAAAGACGCAAGAGACGCAGAAATGTGGCCCAGCCGCCGTGGCGAGGGCGTCTCGCCCTTGGTCAAAACAGCTCTTCGGCGACATCCGGAACCGACAACCGCCTTCTCAACCGCGAACCACGCGAAAGAACAACCTGCAAGCGACGAGCGACGCGGACCGGCGGACGACTTCCAACCATTGAAGCTTATTTTCAGGCCGGACCCCGCGAACCGCCGGAAGGAGCAGGAGAATTAAGTATGGTGTCCCCGGAACTCCACGGAACTCCTGTTCCCGGAACTCCCCCCGTGGGCTCACTCCCCGCCTTCCTTTAATCGCTTCTCTACCCGCAGCCGCTTCGAGTGTATTTGTGATCAGCTTTGGGAATCTCCTCTTTTTCTTTCTGCATACCTGTCTGTGCTTAAACTGCCGGCAGTAATAGACTTATGATTATCCTCGCGGCCAATGGCCTACACAAACCCCTAACTATCACACACCTTCTATTGAACGTAATGATATAATCGGTAATATAGGATTCACAGAAGCATTGCAAACTGGAAGAGAAAATAAAGGGCTTGAGGAGCAGTGAAATGCAGAATTATCCATGGTTAACATTGGCGGAAGCGGCCTGCTATCTGCGGACCAGCGAGGCAGTCGTGCGCGCCAAAGTGGCGAGCGGAGAACTCCCGTACAGCAACTTTGATGGCCAGCCGCTCTTTCACAGGTCGCAGCTTGATGACTATCTGTTCGGCCTACAGGGCAACACAGAGGGAACAAGGGTTCGTGGCCTCAATCCGCCGGAGGCCAGTGGGGGCGATGGGGTCACCCCTATGCCTGACGCCAGGGAACCCGCCCCGCCAGAGGGAGATTTCATGGCAGCGGCCTGCCGACTCTGGGATGAGGGGCATGTATTCACGGTGAAGGCGGGCGTAACCGGGGCAAGCTGCCAGTTTCTCGGTGAGCCCCGCCTGTGGGTCTTTCCCGACAAGTTTCAGATTCCCGCCGAGGGGAAGGGGAACGACCTGTACTCCGAGCTACGGAAGCTTCTTACAGATTACTTCCCGCACATCACCAGCAAGGCCACCGTGCATATCGCATCACGTTCTTTCTCTTGGAGGAAGTACGTGGACTTCGTGAGCCGCGTGAAGGAACTTTGCCGCAGTACACCGAAGCATACTGAGGAGACGGAGGACACCTCGGTCTACCAGCAACTCATCCAGTGGTGGGAGGAACTGCCCGCGTTCACTATCGGGCCGGGTACGCGAGGGTGCAGCGCGCGATATGGGAGAAATCCCCGAGTGTGGTTCTATCCGTGTTATATCCAGATTCCCTCTAAAGGGCAAGGGAATTACTCCTTCGACAGCATAAAGGCGATCAAGGACCGCATCTTCCCCAATGCCTGCACGCGAACGAGAGTAGACTTCGCTGACCCAGGTGTGGACTTGGACACGCTGCACGCCTTTGTGCTGGAGGTTAAGCAATTCTGCCGTGAGAACGGGTCACAATCAGAAATGGGAGACATAAGCATGACAGATCAAGAGAAATGGAAACTGGTACAACGCATACCCCTTATAGTTCCGTACGAAGTGTCCCTGGACAAGCTACGGAAGGTGGGAGAGAAACACGAGCATTTGGCGCAGGCAATTGATACTAATTGGCTGCGTGAAGGTGACGCCGTCGCCGCCAGGAGCAAATGCTGGTTCTTCTGTTGGGCCACAACTGCCATTAACAGTCAGGAAGTCGCTGATGACTGCAAATTCGTATGGAATCAGATCTTTCCACCTGAATATGACTACCGCTGGTTTGAAGCCAATATAGGCTATAAATTCGCCCAGAAATATCGGTATGAGGGATTTCGTGAAATCGTGCTGTGAGGGTAGTGCCGACCGAGGCGGGATTGGCCGATCAGAAAGAGTGCGAAAGACAATCAAGGACCGGTAGCGACAATCCCTGTATCTGAGCCGGTAGATGTCGGGCAACGCAGGATGGGAATGGAGAGTATGAACAGCAACGGCAGTTTCGCAGGCGAAACAGGCCACAGTGCATGCGCTGTGCAGAGCTATCACAACGTATTCTGTAAAGGAGGTCATTATGAGCAAGCCGAACCGCAAGTCTTTCCCTGAATTGACTGAGAAACAGCAAATTGCGTCAATCGCAGGGAGTGAATCAGGACAGAAGAGAAAGAGGGAAGTCTATCGAAAGATGAAACAACAGCGAAGGCAGGGCAACGCCGGGTAAGCGGTAGCACCATCCAAGCGGTCCCATTCTGCTATGGCGCAGATGACCCTCTTGCCGCCCACAACAGTCACGGTCCGGGCACCGCCCTGCCCGGGGGGAAACGGGGTCACATCTTGAATTACGATTCTGCTGAAAAAGTCCCATTCTGACCCTTTCCACCCGCATTTTCGGCCCCGAAAACGCGGGTGGTTTGGCCGTCTGAGGGGGTTTTTCAGCGGAATCGAATTACAAATTATTCGGGGGCAAACGGCAAAGGTCGGGGGGGGCGGGGGTCGGCCCCTATTCGCACCAGCAAAGCTGGGCGCGGGGGAATCGCTGAGTCAGCAGCGTGAAACCTTTAGTGAAATCTGGTGGGTGCAACTCCCACGCCGCAACGGTTGGCCACCAGCGGCAAGCGAGTCTTGCGTCGTCATCGATGACGGTGGTACGAAGCGTAGACAGCGATTTCGGAGGCTCGGAGCGTCGATCCCGAAAGAGACACATCGTGGGGGTCCTTCCTAGCCTGGATTCCCACGCACCGCGTGTGAGTTAACTTCGAGAGGGGGCAACCCATTGCGGATGCCTTGTTCTGCCGAACTTCTTCGGCGAAGGCGTTATGGTATATGGTACACCTATAAACATATTGCCAATATGTCACACACATGACAGCGTGTACCGGCGTTTACTGAACCGCAGGCTGTCAAGTCATTCGAGGGCTTAAAGCAAGTACTTCTTGGAATGCGTCTGATTTTCCGTGTTCCTCCGGTTGACTCTCCGGCTGCAGTGTCATACCGTGGAAATATGTTTATCAGTGCAGCGTAATAGATAACCCACACGGAGCCCGCTCCTTCATGGAACCGGCGAATACCATCGCCGTCTGGGTCCGTGGTGTTAACTCAAAAAGCTAACGTGGGAATCCAGGCTAGTACCGTCGAAAGCAGGGAAATCGGACCCGACTGAAAGCCTGCGAGTAGGGAAGGGAGGTCCCATGTCACGGGAGCGCGGACGGGAAACACCGCTGGCGCCAGACGGCGGACAACGGTGTCCACGGGACGTCCACGCGGGACCGACAAAGCCGAGTCCGGCGTCCTGTACCGGAACTCGCGGAAGCGTGTGATATGAGGAACCGTATGCGGGAAATCCGCTCGTACGGATCTGTGGGGACGTCAGGCATCACGTGACGCCTGACGCTACCCGGAAATGAGCTTTAGCGGTTGGAAGGCGTCGCTCGCGCCTCGGAAGTCGTCGCCCGGGCCCGTCGCTCCGCGTGGTTGGAAGCATACGATTGCCGCTTCCTGCCTCCGCAGGAATGACAATACCGCGCTCGCAAGGACATGATTGCCGCGTCGCTGCGCTCCGCGCAATGACAGGTGGCCATCCGCCCCGATCGGCGTTCCTCTGCGTTCATCGGCGGTTTGAAGTCGTCGCTCGGAGGTTGTCCGGAATCGGTGTCAATCCGTGAAATCCGTGTCGGGAAGAGAAGTCCCCAAGTTGGAAGTGTCCCGTGTGAAGTTGGAAATCGGCGGAAATCGGAAGATTGCCGCGCCGGGCTCGCAATGACATGATCTGCGGTTGGAAGCCGTCGCTCGGCCCTCGTCGATTGTCTCTCGAAAGTCGTGTTTCGCGTGGTTCGCGTATTTCGCGGTTCAGAAGCAGTTCCCAGTTGTCAGTTCGCGGTTGGCAGTTGGAAATCCGTGTAAATCCGTGTCGGAGTTGCCTTTCTCCGTACGACAAAGCCGTCACACCTTGTTTTCTTGACAAGCGTTCCGACGAGACGGGCAGTAAGTCTGCCAGCGTGAAAGGCTTAGGGAAACCGCAGATTGCGCAGATTTGCGCAGATTCAGGAAGAGAAGCAGAAGGGAGAAAGCAAGAAGGCCCAATTCGGTCCCTTGTCTCTTCTATTGGCTTCTCCTTGAAAAGCTGCGAAATCTGCGGTTTCTTAGGATTTGGTTGCGGCCGAAGGCCGCGCTGGGGCCTCGGTGCCCTCTGTGGCTGATAGACGGTTCCCAGTTGGCAGTTCTCAGTTCCCAGTTTGGCCTGCGGGGCCGGGGGCCTCAGCCGGGGGCGACTGAGCTACGTGGCTTTCAGTTCCCAGTTGTCAGTCCGCGGTTCGCAGTTGGTGGGAGAATTAAAGGTGTCAGGTCCATTTTCCGACAGCGATTGGGCGAACGAGCTTGCGGCGACGTGGATCAGGGTCCAAAGTTGCGCTGGACTGGCGATCGCCAGCGAGGCAAGACAAGGAGCCTATGGAACAAACATGCGATCGAGGATCAGATCGGCCGTAATGAAGATGACAAGCTCTGGCGCGGGGCCTCCCTGGTTGCTCCGTTGGGGCTGAGACTCCAGCAGATTTGTCAAGATGAGCGTACCTCCATTCTGCAGTGTGACCGTACGTACAGGCATACGGCGCATCATGACTCGCGCGCCTCGCTGACGGGCTCCCTTGACGGCATCGACTTCAATGGCTATGTCAACCGCAATATTGTTGTTGTCGTCAACGCAAGGGGTGATTGAGAGGACAGTCGCAGACAGGGTCTCTTGAGGGATGGTTTCGTGGAACATCGCACGTCGGCGAGCAAGCTCCCGAGCGTGCTGCTCGGTCATATTCGACCATTCCCGCTGTCCCAAGCGGGCCTGGATCTGCCGGCCATCCGCTGCCACCCCTTGGGAATGGTATGGCAGACACGCCCGGTCCTTCGCCGAGGCGGCGTTCAGCGCCCTCAGCAGGGACGCCGTGGCGGGACGGTCCGGCGCGCAGTCGATCCGGACACTCGATTCAGCCGTCGAGCGTGGGAAGGCAGACGTTCGTCTTGTTGGCCCTTCCCCATCCACGCGCAGATTCTGCAACGCATCTTGCTCCATCAGAACCAGATGCATATCCAGGAATACTTGCTGCCGGCGCGGAACATCGATCTGCTTGAGGCTCGCTACGATTCGCTCTGCCAGCGGTGAGGGGGCGCTGATTGTCAAGACCCGGCCCCGGTCGTTGGGGTCCAGATACTCGGCGGATTCCACGTGCACATAGGGGACGCAGGCCGGGCTCAGATGGGCCTTGGCCTGCACCGCGGACATCTGGCTCAGCCGGACGCGATGGGTCTCGTTCACGTCGTCGACCGCCTGGGCGGCAATGCTGCGGTCACCCACCAGATAGTAATGCGGCGTCTTCTTGACGATGAAGGGCTTGCCTGCCAGGACCATTTCGAGTGCCGTGTCCAGGGATACCTCCGTGCACCGGACATTGACCATCTCCGTTCTGGCGACATCGGGACCTGGAATGATGGGCACGCCGGCAGCGACGGAGAGGTCCTGCAACGCTTGACCCAATTCGTATCCCTGGAAATCGAAGGACAGCGGGCGACGAGACACGAGAAACGTGTCGTTCCCCGTCATCTCGAACGTATACGGTGTCGTCTTCAGGACTTGACGCAGGGCAGCTTCCACGGGGATCTTCACCAATTCCGTCGTGACGTGCGTGAATTTCGCCATGGCGTCGGTGGTGATCTTCACACCCCCGCGTTCGGCGATCTCCGCGAGGACCTCGTGCAGGCCCGTCTCGGTGAACGTGGCCGTGATCTTGGGCGGGACGCGGACCGCAGTGGCAGCGGGCGATGCTTCGGCGTGCATCGCCGCGTTGTCGCTGACCAGATGCGCGGTCACGAAGATAGCCGTCTCTCGGCCGGACTTGTCGCCTGGGCCGACGGGGTTCTCGCGCATCCCGGCGATGGCGACGGTGCCGCCGTCTTTGATCGTGAGGGTATTCCGGGCCGTGCGTCGCGTCAGGATCGGCAGATCGTGGCCGGCGGTCGCCGGTGGCGTATTCACTCGCTCGCTGATTTCGAGGGCGATCTGGACCGTGATGTCGCCGCTGGGGCCGATGTACGGCGTGATCGCGAGGATGGTCCCGGAATCGGCTTTCTGGGATCTGGTCTGCGGCAGGGCGGAGGGCTCAGCCGCGGGGACGGTCACCGTCAACCATTCTTCCGTGATGGTTTTGAGCCGGGACGGCCGGCCGTCCTGGGCCAGGATCCGCTGGCTCGAGATCTCCGCTTGGCGATTCTCCCGCAGCAAGTCCAACGTCATCAGCAGCGACTCGGTGAAGGTCCGATCGGCGGTGTAGCCGATTTGCACGCCCCAGGGCCAGCCGGCACTCCCCGGGCCTGGGACGTCACGGGCGGCAGGGTCTGGGAATGTGCCGGTCGCGATTCTGGGCCAACCCCACTCGACGCCCAGATTCAAGAGATCGCTACGGTCCAGGGTGACCGTGCGTACGTCCAGCAGGACCTGGCGCCGACGCTTGTCAGGCGATTCGGGACTCCCGGCTGTATTCGCATGAGCTGGTGCGGACAGGTTGATTTGCGGTCTGACCATGATGTACACAGACCGTCCGTCTGCCTCCTGGCCGCCCGGAGCGGCGGTCGGCGTCACGGCGGCCCAGACGAGGTACCGGTCGTTCCACGCCGTCACGCTGGTTTCGGCGCTCGTCCGCAAGATGGTCGGCTGGTTGAAGTCGCGACCGGGCACCAGGTCGCTGACCTCTGCCATCATCTCCAGGCTTACCCGACCGGCGTCGAGCACGCGGGCGGTGGTATTCACGGCCGTGCCGTACTCGATTCGCTCGATTGGGCCGGAGGGCTCGGACGAGGGCAGGAAGCGTTCAGCCATGATGATTCGCACCTGGGCCGGTTGGCCGTCGGCCGCCAGTACGTTCGGCTGGGAGGTCACCTCCAGGAAGCCTCGGGACTGAAGCACAGCGATCAGCGCGTCAGCCGCCGGCGCCGGAAGCGGTTGGGGCGCGATATACGTCTGGAGAATCTCGCCCAAGGTCAGGTCGCGTTGTTGACCCGGCTGCAGGAGCTCGCGGGCGAGCCGTGACTCGGCTCCCAAAGCGCTCGCCAGCAGGAGCACCGTCTCGCGGTCCGGCCGCAAATCGTCGCGCACCTTAGCAATTTCGAAG
>Ga0194125_10010686_pt1 | contig 12486 bp, 9 predicted proteins | sample TA2KigC250mmetaG_FD_148626 | JGI IMG/M metagenome (GOLD analysis project Ga0194125, IMG submission 148626) | Freshwater microbial communities from Lake Tanganyika, Tanzania - TA2015034 Kigoma Deep Cast 250m | ecosystem: Environmental > Aquatic > Freshwater > Lake | place: Tanzania: Lake... | reverse complement strand
GCCAGTGTCCGGGATGCATGGTTGCGACAGGGCCGGGCAGGAGGTGGAGCATGCCAGCGCCAGTGCCCAAGAAGATCGTGGCCCAGAAGGCCTTGGCGGAAGCCATCCTGAAGACTCGCTGTGCCGCCGACCTCGATTTCCTTCGGGACCGCTACATCATCCGCACCGCTGACCATCCATGGGTCGAGTTCACGGTGCGCTTGAGCGCCGACATGTCGCCCATGCCCGATCCGAAATGGAAGGTGCGTGCGATGGCGCAAGGCCAGATCGAGCAACAGGAGATCGGCGGCGCTCACTATCTGCTCTTCGCCAAGTACTGGTTCTTGCTCAAGGACGCGGTTATCATCATCCTTCAGCTCGACGAGGTCTCGACGAAGACCATCCAGAAGGTCACCACTCTCTCCGGGAACTGTCGCAGCGATCTTGACATCTTCGTGCACACGACGGGGGCGGTCCACAACCTGAATGTCCAGTTCGGCTGGCCCCTGCCCGCCTGAGCGGCTCCGAGCCGCGCTTGGCGGAAAAGATGCCCGCGTTACATGCTCAATTGGCATCGCGCCCAAGGCAGGGAGCGGCCACTACGCCTCTGCCGGTCAGTGCCCTGCCCGCGCGGGGGGCATGCCGGTGCCGGCGAGGGAGAGGGGGCCGAGGAGGGGGGAGGGGGCGGCCTGACTCGTCGGCGAGTTGTTCGGCGATCTGGCGCACGCGGTCCGAGAGGCCGAGGAAGACGCCGAGGACGCGGGGGTCGAACTGCTTGCCGGCCTCGCGGGCCATGATGTCGAGGGATTTCTCGAAGGAGAAGGGCTCCTTGTAGGGCCGGCGCGAGATGAGGGCGTCGAAGACGTCGGCCACGGCGACGATGCGGCCGGAGAGGGGGATGGCGTCGCCCTTCAGGCGCCGGGGGTAGCCTGCGCCGTCGGCGCGCTCGTGGTGGGTGAGGGCGATCTCGCGGGCCATGGTGAGGAAGGGGATGCCTTCGAGGATGCGTGCGCCGTTGACGGTGTGCTGCTTGACGACCTCGAACTCGTCGGGGGTGAGCTTGCCCGGCTTGCCGAGGATTTCGGAGGGGATGGAGATTTTGCCGATGTCGTGCATGGGGCTGGAGTAGGTGATCTGCTCGAGGAACTCGGCGTCGCAGCCCAGGCCGCGGGCCACCTCCTCGCAGTAGGCGCTCACGCGGCGGATGTGGTTGCCGGTGTACTCGTCGTTGAGTTCGGTGACGCGTGAGAGGACGAAGATGGATTCGAGGTGGGCCTTCTGGATGTCGTGGAAGGACTGTTCGACGTGGGACATGGCCTCTGAGAGCTGGCGTGTGCGCTCCTCGACGCGGGCCTCCAGGCCGCGCTGGTAGGCGCGGTTCTCGGCGAGGAGCGCGCGGCGCTCGGCGGCGCGAGCCACGCTCAGCAACACGTCGTCCACGTCGAACGGCTTGGCGATGTAGTCGTAGGCCCCGAGGCGGATGGCCTCGCGCGCGGTGTCCATGTCGGCGTGGGCGGTCATGATGATGACGGGCAGCTCGGCGTCGCGCGCGCGCAGCTCGCGGGAGAGCTCCAGCCCGTCCATTCCGGGCATCCGGATGTCCACCACGGCCACTTCGGTCTCGTCCACGCGGCTGGCCGCGAGGGCCTGTTCGGCGTCGGGGAAGGTGCGGACGGTGTAGCCGTTGGCCGTGAGCGCGGTGTCGAGGAGTGTGCGAATGCCCTCTTCGTCCTCGACCACCATCACCCTGCGGCTGTGGCCGCCAATGGGCTGGGGGCCGGCGGGGCTTGGGTGCGGCTGGCGTCTGCGGCTGGGCATTGGGCGTCTCCTTCTCGCCGTGGCGGCGGGCTAGCTGGCGGCGCCGACGAGGGATGGCTTGGGCACTGGGGCCGCAAAGGCCCGCCGCACGGCGTCGAGCAGCGCCCGCAGCTCGACCGGCTTGCCGAACAGCCCAGCGATCTGCGGCATCGCGTCCCACACGGCGTAGTCGTCGAACAGCTTGGGCAGCGCGGAGCAGAGGATGACCGGGAGCCTGGGCCAGGCCTTGTGAATCCGTGCGAGCAGCTCCAGCCCATGGGTGCCCGGCATGTGGATGTCCAGCACCACCAGGTCCACCGTCGCCGTCCGCAGCAGGGTCAAGGCTGTTCCTGCCCCCTCGGCCTCGAGGACGCAGTAACCCTCGTCCTCGAAGGCGTCGCGATAGAGCTGCCGCGCGGCCGGCTCGTCATCCACCACCAGAATCGTCTTCACTGGCCGTCTCCTGTGGGGGAGGGTGGAACGCGCAGGGGCAAGGTGAAGCAGAAGGTGCTGCCCTGCCCCGGGGAGCTCTCGACCCAGATTCGGCCGCCGTGTGCCTGGACGGCCATGCGGCAGAAGGCAAGGCCGATGCCCGCGCCGCCCATGCCGCGGTGGGTGGGGAGCTGATGGTATTTCTCGAAGATGGCCTCTTGCTGTTCGGGGGGGATGCCCGGCCCGTTGTCGGCCACGAAGAGGAGCGCCATGCCCTCGGTGGCAGAGGCGTCCCGCCTGTGGGCCACAGGCAAGGTGCCTGTGCCATCCGCGGCGGAGCCACCCGGCCTTGCACCGACGCGGATGCGGCAGCCGGGGGGCGAGTACTTGGCCGCGTTGGCGAGGAGGTTGCTGAGGATGCGTCGGACGATCTCGTGGTCGGCCTCGGGTGCGCCGGCGGCGGGGTCGCACTGGACCTCGACTGAGCCGCCGGAGGGGGCGACAAGGGCCGTGGCCTCTGCGGCGGCTTCGCGGAGCAGGGGCTCGAGGTCCAGCGGGGCGCGGTGGAGCTCGAGCGCCCCCTTCTCCATGCGCGTGACGTCGAGCATGGTGGTGGTCATGCGCAACACGTCCCTGCAACTCGTGTAGGCGCGCTGGAGGTAGCGGAGCTGGCGCTCGGCGGACGTGCCGCCACCCTCCTTTCGCTCGGCCAGCTCGATGTAGCCCATGGCGCTGGAGAGTGGGGACTTGAGGTCGTGGACGAGCATCTGGACGAGGCTGTCCTTGACCTCGGCAAGCTGGCGTAGCTGGCGGTGGCTGGCCTCGAGGCGCTCCTGGGCGCGGCGGGCCTCGACGATCTGGCGGCGCATCTCGATGGCGGAGGAGACGCGGAGCACCACGTCGGCCACCGACACGGGCTTGATTAGGTAGTCGTAGGCCCCCAGGCGCATCGAGCGGAGGGCGGTCTCGATGTCGCCGACCGCGGTGACGACGATGACGCTAGTGTCGGGCGCCTCCATCCGCACCTTGACGAGCAGCTCGACGCCGCTCATTTCGGGCAGCATCAGGTCGCAGAGCATCACGTCCACCGGCGCCGCCTCGCCATCGCGGCCCGCTCGGATGCGTTCGAGGGCCTGGGGAGCTGTGGCGGCGCCGGCGCCGCGATAGCCGGCGCCCGCCAGGCCCGCCAGCAGCATCTCGCGGACGCCCTCTTCGTCGTCCACCACTAACACGTGGGCAGAAAAGGGGACATTCTCCTTTTCTGCGCAGCAGCCTTGGGCGCCCGAAGGGGACATTCTGCTTTCCCGCGAAGCGGCCTTCGGCGCCCCCCTTGGGGGCGGAAAGCAGAATGTCCCCGTGGTGAATGTCCCCTTTTCTGCCCAGGGCTCAGCAAGTTCCTGCTGAAGGACGGGAGGGGGGGATGGAGAGAGGAGCACATCGGTGGGTGCAAGCCTCGTCGAACAGTCAGACATGTGCTCAACCCCCATATACCCCCCTCCTGTCCTTCAGCCGCTCACGGAGCGAGAGAGGGCAGAGCAACCGGCGTGCCGGCCGGCCGGCGGGCGCCGAGAGGCGCGCCACGCCGCTGCAAGGCATTGGGGCAACAGCGCTTGGGATGATGGGGGTTGCCGGAGCCGGGGCACGCCACGGGGGCCCTATGGCGTGGCATCTATTGACCGCCCGCCACCCGCGCCCAGTTCCTTGGCCTTGTAGTAGAGGGTCTTGTAGTCCACCTTGAGCAGGCGCGCGGCCTGGCTGCGGTTGCCGCCCGTGCGCTCGAGGACGGCGGCGATAACGGATTGCTCGACCTGGCGGACGCACTCGCGCGTGATGTCCTTGAGCGACCACTGGCCGGCGAGCACCTGGTCGAGGTTGCTGGGCTGCACGGCGGGGCGCTCGGCGGCCCGGTGCAACTCTGAGCCGGGCACGGCGCAGCGCGCGCTCGCCGCGCGCACGTGGTCGGGGTTCACCGTGTCCTCGGCCAGCAGCACGGCGCGGCGGATGACGTTGCGCAGCTCGCGGACGTTGCCCGGCCACTCGTAGCCGTAGAGGAGTTCCATGGCTTGCGGCGAGACGCCCTGGACGCGCCGTCCAAGCTCCTCGCTGGCCTGGGCCAGGAAGCGCTGGGCGAGGTGCGCGATGTCCTCCTTGCGCTTGCGCAGGGGGGGTATCTCGATGGCGAATTCGTTGAGGCGGTGGAACAGGTCGCGGCGGAAGGCCCCCCGCTCGACCAGGCGCTGGAGGTCCTGGTTGCTGGCGGCCACCACGCGGATGTCCACCGGGATGGGCTCCTTGCCGCCGACGCGGTAGACCTGGCGGTCCTCCAGGGCGCACAGGAGCTTGCGCATCATGGCCTCGGAGAGGTTGGCCACCTCGTCGAGGAAGAGCGTGCCCTCGTGCGCGCGCTCGAAGTAGCCGCCCTTGCGCTCGACGGCCCCCGTGAAGGCCCCGCGCTCGTGGCCGAACAGCTCGCTCTCGATCAGCGTGTCGGGGATCGCCCCGCAGTCCACCCGCACCAGGCGGCGGGCCGCGCGCTCGCTCAGGTCGTGGACGGCGCGGGCCACCAGGCTCTTCCCCGCCCCCGTCTCGCCGTGGAGGAGCACGGTCAGGCCCGTGCCCGCCACCTGTGCCACCTGCTCGCACACGCGCCGCACCGCGGCGCTCGGGCCCATCATCTCCGCCAGCGAGGCCCGCGAGGCGAGGAGGAGCTGCCCGCCGTCCCCCTCGGGGCCGCCGGGCGCCACGCGCTCGACGATCTCCAGCAGCGCCGCCAGGCGCACCGGCTTCGCCACGAAGTCCTCCGCCCCGAGCCGCATCGCCGCCACCGCCGCATCAACCGTCCCGTGGCCCGTGACCACGACCACGGGCAGCCGGCGGTCCAGCTCCTTGATGCGGGCCAGGGTGTCGAGACCGCTCAGGCCGGGCATGCACAGGTCGAGGAGCACGGCGTGAGGCCGCTGCTGGCCGATGAGCTTCACCGCCTCGTCGCCCCCCGCGGCCGTCAGCGCCTCGTAGCCCTTCGCCTCAAAGAAGCCCCGGAGCATGTCCCGGATGGCCGGCTCGTCGTCAACGACAAGCACCCTCTTCCGGCCCTCCTGTAGCGCCATATGACCTTCCGTCTGAAATTCGCGCGCCTCGCGCGCGCGTGCTGCGGATGCAACCCAGTGCCTCCCTCAGATGGGCAGAAACACCTGCGCCGTGGTGCCCCGGCCGCTCTCGCTGGTCACGGCGAGCCAGCCGCCGTGCTCCTGGGCGATGCGCCGCACCATGGGCAATCCCAGCCCCGTCCCCCCCGGCTTGGCCGTGAAGTACGGCTCGAAGATGTGGTCAAGTGTCGAGCGGTCCATGCCCACCCCCGTGTCGGCCACCGTCACGCACACCCAGCGCCCGGGCCGGGCGTCGGGCGCGCCAGGCCAACCCCCGTCGCCAACCACGACGTTTTCCGTGCTCACCGTGAGCGTCCCGCCGCTCGGCATCGCCTCTCGCGCGTTGTCCACCAGGTTGATGATCGCCTCCTCGATGGCCACGGGGTCGGCCGCCGCCGGCCACAGGCCCGGCGCGAGCTCGAGCTGGAGACTGATGTCGGGCGGCAGGAGCGGCTGGAAGATGTCCAGCGCATTCCGCACGATGGGGTTGATGCCCGTCACGACGGGGACGCACTGCCTTCCGCCCGCAAGGGGGGCGCAGAGGGCCGCTTCGCGGGGAAGCGGGACGTTCGCCTCGCGGCCCGCGCGCAGCCATTGGCCGGCCAGGGAGGCCCCGATGTCGGCCGCGTGGACGATCTGCTCGAGCGACGTGCGCAGCGCGCTGCCCTCCCCGGCCGTGCTCAGCGCGATCTCCGCGTGGCCGGCGATCAGCGTGAGCAGGTTGTTCAGGTCGTGGGCCACCCCTCGGCCCGCCAGGGGGTCAGCCACCCACTGCCGGCCCCCCGGCACGAATGCGCGGGGCGGGAATGGCGCGTCCGCGCCCGCGGGCAGACCCAGCAACACCCCGGGGGGCGCTCCACTCGGGCCGCCTTCTTCCCCTTCGTGGTCGCCCGCCACACAGACCGATTCGTTCATGGGCTTCCTCCTAACGCGACCGTGGCCCCAACCGAAGGGGCAAGACCCAGGTTGGGCACACTAGAGAACGAAGCCAGGCTGACCGGGTTTGTTTTCGTCTTCTCCAGCGCCCCGATGACGTAACCTGCCAGGATTCCTCGACTTATTGAATCGCCCGCAGAGCGGCTTGATTCAATAGGGTGTGCCCAACCTGGCTCTTGCCCCGAGCAACATGTGCCCAAGGCGCGCATATGTTACGACCGAAGAGCCCATCGGCCTCGCGGGACACATCTGCGCCCAAGCAAGAACCGTGCCGAGCGCGGCAGCGCGCCGGCGCGCCTCGCCCGGATGCCTTATCTCTAATGCTCTGAGCCACCTATGGGCTCGCAGCGGCGGTGCGCTTGCCCGCGGTGTGCTCGCAGTTGGGGAGTCGCCTCTATACCGCGCGTTCCAGGATGCCGACGCCCGCCACGCGCGGGCCATGGTACACCGGCCAATGCCTCAGGCAAGATGGATGGCAGGCGCGAGTAAAGGGTGGGCTGTAGAGAGGGCACCAACCGCGCTGCCGTGCGCCGCGGCATGGCTTCACGCCTCTGCCCCCCGCAGAGCAACGCGGAACAGCACGCCTTCCTCAAGGTTCACCGCCTCGATGCGTCCCCCGTGGTCGCGCACGATGGCGTGGCTCACGCTCAGGCCCAGCCCAGTCCCGCGCCCCGCCTCCTTTGTGGTGTAGAAGGGCTGGAAGAGCCTGTGGGGCTCGGACAGCGGCGGGCCATCGTTTTCGAACTCCATGACGGCCCAGCCGTCGCTGGGGTAGGTGCGGAGGGTCAGGACTCCGCACTCCGCGCTCCGCACTCCGCGTCGCCTCCCGAAGGGCGTCCAGCGCGTTGTTCACGATGTTCTGCACCACCTGCTGTAGCTCGCAGAAGTGGCCCACCACGCGTAGAGGCTCGGCGTGGAGGCACTGGTTGACCCGGACCCGCGATGCCTCGATGGGATAGCGGAGAAGGTCGAGCGAGTCCAGCACAACACGATTCACGTCCACCAGGGCCTTGGTGTCGCCGCGGCGGCGGGTGAACTTCAGGAGGCTGTTCACAATGTGGTCGCAGCGGCGGGCCTCGCTCCAGATGCGTTCGAGCTGCCCGCGCGTCCCCTCGGGCAGGTCGGCGCGCTGCCGCAGCAGTTGCGCGAAGCCCAGCACGCTCGTGAGCGGGTTCCGCAACTCGTGGGCGACCCCCGAGGTCATGACCCCCACCGAGGCCAGGCGCTGGGCGGCGACGACCTGCTCCCGGAGCTGGCGCTCGGCCGTCACGTCGGCAATCATGAGCACGGCGCCTGTCACCTCCCCTCGGCGTTCGCCCACGGGCGAGGCGACGACGCGCAGGATGGCCTGGCCGAACGGCCTCTCGAACTCCTGCACGTCGCCGGTCCGGAGCGTCTCGCGCACGCGGCAGAAGGAGCAGGGCCGCGACTGCGGCGCGGGGGCATCCTCCGTTGCCCTCTCCCCGAACACCTCGTAGCAGTGGCGGCCCAACACCTCCCCGGCCATCCGGCCGCACAGGACGGCGAACGGGCCGTTGACCCGCAAGAGCCGCAGGTCGCGCGACACGTAGGCAATGGCCAGCGGGGAGTCGTGGAAGAGCGCCCGCCACTCTGTCAGCGGCACCGCCTCGGAGAGGGGCGCGGGAGCGAACACCGTGTCCTCGACCTCGATGCTCACGGGGAGTCTCCACTCCGGGCGGCGCTCGGAACTGCTCTTGGCGGTGCCGCGCCAGCAAGTGCAAGAAGCATGCCGCGCCGAACGGGTCGAGCCCTGGCGCTCGCAGTGTTGCCACAAGCCTATGAATGGCACGTAGTTGCGGCTCCTGAGGCTATTGAGACTAGTCGTTCACAGGTCTGCCGCTTGCGGGATTGGCGCTATACAACCCAAGCCAGGAAGCAAGTGTCATGGGGATACCCGAAACTGCGCAGAGCCGGGGCGCTCACGGCGCTATGTGTCTGGCGGTTCTTCACAATCTCACGGCGCGCCCACCTCGCGTAAGTCACGCCGTGACAGCCGCTTGCGTCGAAAAGCCCTCCCCGATTCAGAGGGACGCCGCCGGACTCCCCCTTCCCGTGCCGCGCCGGGCCACATACTATGTGCACAGGGGGGCTGCGCGCTCACCCGGGGCTCTCTGTAGGAGGCGCACGATGCACTGGAGAGCAAGAGCGTGTGCTGCGATGGCAGTCATGGGTGCCTGGGCATGCGCGGCGGAGGCGCCAGGCGCGCCGGGCCGCATCGAGGCGGTCACCATCTGCCGCGACCAGGCAGCGGTCACGCGCGTGGTGCCCGTGCCGGCGGGTGCCGGGCCGATGGAGGTCGTGGTGAGCGACCTTCCCGCGCGCACGGTGCCGGAGAGCCTGCACGCCGACGGCGTGGCGGGGGTGCAGATTCGCGCCGTGCGTCTCCGCGCCCGCCCCGTCGCCGAGGAGCCGAGGGAAGAGGTCCGCAAGCTCGACGAGCAGCTCGCCGCCGCCGAGCGGACCCTACGGCAAATCCACCAGGACCAGGAGGTCGCCAGGAAGAAGCAGGGCTTCCTGGAAACCCTCGGCGGCTTCGGCGCCAGCACGGCCAAGGGAGACCTCGAGAAGGGCGCACTGAAGACCGATGAGCTGACGAAGCTGGCCCGCTTCGTCTTCGACCAGCAGGAGGCCCTCGGCAAACGGCTCCTCGAGCTCGCCGAGCAGCAGGCGAAGGCCGAAGGCGAGATGGCCCTCCTGCGCCGCCGCCGCGAGGCCCTCGCCACCGGCGACAGCCGCACCGCCCGCGAGGCCGTCGTCTTCCTCGAAAAGCAGCAGCCCGACAAGGCCGAGATCCGCCTCGGCTACCTCGTCGAAGGCGTCGCCTGGAAGCCCAGCTACAACCTCCGCGCCAGCGAGGGCCAGCCCGAGGTCGAACTCGAGTACAACACCACGATCCAGCAGACGAGCGGCGAGGACTGGCGGAGCGTCGCCCTCGTCCTCTCCACCGCCACCCCCACCCTGGCTGCCGGGCCGCCCGGGCTCGCGCCCTTCCAGGTGACGCTCGACACCGCCGGCGAGGCTGCGGCCCCCCACCAGACCGTCAAGGCCGAGCGCGACCGCCAGGCGGCGGAGGACCAGTTCCGCGCCGCGCCCAACGCCGAGGTCCGCGACGAGGCGGCCGCGGCCGCCAACACCGCCGCCGCACAGCTCCACGTCCTCTACTTCCAGGGCGCGCCCAGGCTGGAGGAGGTGGCGCCCGTGGACTCCGGCGAGCGCCCCCACGCCGCCCCAGCAGTCACCCACCCCCTCCCCGGCCGCCACAGCCTCGACAGCCGCAGCGACTCCCAGACCGTCCGCATCGCCTCCCTCAAGCTCCCTGCCGACTTCCACCGCCTCGCCGAGCCCAGCCTCACCCGCTCCGTCTACCGCCAGGCCCGGCTCACGAACCGGTCCGACGCGGTGCTCCTGCCCGGCGCCCTGAGCGCCTACCTGGACGACAAGTTCGCCGGCGCCGGCACGCTCCCCCTGGTGCGGCCCGGCCAGAGCTTCACCGCGGGCTTCGGCGTGGACGCCCGCCTCGTCGCACAACAGCTCCTCGCCGACCGCCAGGAGAGCACCGTCGGCGGGAACAAGGAGCTTGTGCTCACCTACCAGATCGTCCTCGAGAACTTCGCCGACCAGCCCCTGCCCGTCCGCGTGCTCGACCGCATCCCGGTGCCCGCTGCCGACAAGGTGCTCGTGTCGCTCCTCGACTGCCAGCCGGCCCCCACCGACGACCCCGCCGCCGACAAGGCCCTCAAGCCGCGCAACATCCTGCGCTGGGACGTCCAGGTGCCCCCCGCCGGCGCCGACCACAAGGGCTTCCTCATCCAGTACCGCTTCCGCATCGTCTTCGACAAGAGCCTGCGCATCAGCGCCACGCGCACCATCACCCCGCTCTTCGCTCTCCTGCGCGCCGTCGAGCCCTGGAACGTCGAGCTCGGCTGGTCGAAGGACGAGACGAAGCTCTCGTTCGAGCCCCCAAAGCCCGGCCAGCCCGAGCTGATCACCGTGGCCGTGGCGCGCGGGCGCGAGGGCAAGAACGCCATCGCCCGAAGGGTCGAGGGCGACATCGCCGGCCATCGCTGGCTGGTCGTGGACCTCGAGAACAAGTGCGCCTCGGGAGCGCGCCTCGCCCTGGGCCTGAGCACGAGCAAGGACTGGAAGTACTTCGAGAGCACCCCCGTCTACGTCCGCCCGGGGGAGAACCCCAACGTGGTCTTCGACCTCACCGCGCCCAACTACAAGTCGAAGGAGAGCAACTGGGAGTACGCCGCGCGCATCGAGCGCCTCGACGACGTCCGCTCCGTCATCCTCGTCTTCTACCCGAGCGCCGACGCCACATTCGTCGTCCGGGACCTCAAGCTGGCCAGGTGAGCCGTCTGGGTGGCTCTCAGCGATTGGGCTCGTAGGGGCAGACTGCCTGAAGGCAGGACTCCAAACGGGTGGCCCTCCTGGTTCGGAGTCCTGCCTTCAGGCAGTCTTGGTGGTGGTGAGGGCGGCGCCAAATCGCCAGAAGCTATCTGGGCTACCTGGCAAGTGCCTTGTCAATGAAGGCGTAGGCGGCCCGGCGGGCCTCGGGCGGGAAGCCGTGGCCGCAGTCGGGGTGCATCGCCGCGATGCCCTCCTCGGCGCCGAGCAGCTCATAGACTGGGGCCGCGGCGCGGATGCAGTCGTGGACGCCGGAGAGCTCGAAGTTGTCGTCCTTCGTCGGGGCGTTGATGAAGACGGGGCGAGGCGCGATGGCGGCGAGCACCTCGGTAAAGTCGAACGGCATCTTCCGTGCGTCCTTCCCGTACACGCTGGCGATGCGGGGCATGTAGCCCGCGTGGCTCCAGCCGCCCAGATTGCCGCCGTAGTACTTGAGGAACGAGTTGAAGCCGCAACTGGTCACGGCCACCTTCACCCGCTCGTCGAACGCGGCCAGGAAGAGGGTGTTGTGGCCGCCCAGCGAGTGGCCGATGCACCCGATGCGGGCGGGGTCCACCTCGGGCAACGACTGAAGCAGGTCCACCGCCCGCATGTGGTTCCAGATGCCCTTCATCGTGGCGGAGGCGTAGCCGCGGGCGTAGACATCGAGCCGGTAGTCCCCGAAGTTCGGGTAGTCGGGCGCGAGGGTCACATAGCCGCGCTCGGCCAGTTCCAGGGCGTAGTGCAGGTCGGGACTGCCGCCCAGCCCAGCCGGCTCGCCCTTCCCGATGCCCGTCGTCTGGTGCAGGCACAGCATCGCGGGGACCTTCCCCTTGAGCCCCTTCGGCACGAACAGATAGGCCGGCACGCGATCCCCCTTCTCTGCTGCGTAGCTGGTCTTCTTGCGGATGACTCTGGTCAGTTCGGCCTCTTCGAGCAGCGCCACGTCGAGCGGCGCCCTCTTCGATTCATCGGGCAGCGCCCCCATCACGAGCTGCATGTCGGCCAGAATGCGCTCGCGTCGCCGCCGCCACATGCGGACACTCTCAATTCGCTGTTCGCGGCCGTCCCTGGTGAGGGAAACGAGGAGTTTCGACTTGTCGGGATGCGGGATCATGGCCGCTGGCCTTCCACAATCTGTTGCTGTCACACAGAGAAGAGACATCATGAGGGCCGCTTCTCGCCGCATGGCTCACCTCACAGGACCAAATGCCTCGACTCGGCGGGCGATGGCGCGGAGGCGGCGGAAGTCGGCGGCGGGGGGCGTCGTGTCGGAGATGCCGAGGATGAGGTGGTCGCCACGGCCTATGTCCTCGAACAAGCGGTCGAGGAAGCGGTCGAACTCGCGGTCGGGCATGGCCTCGGGCAGCAACGCAACCGAGGGGATGCCGCCCATGATGGTGATGCGTCCGGCAAAGGCGTCGCGCACCTCGCGGAAGCTCAGCTTCGTCATCGGCGCCGGGCAGACAGAGTCGGCAATGTCAATCTCCGCCGCCAGGTAGTGTTCGAGGAGGCCGCTGTTCTCGCCGTCGGTGTGGGTGAGGAGGTACTTGCCGCGGGCGTGGAGGTCGCGCGCGAAGGCTCGGAGGCCCGGCAGGATGTGGTCGCGGAAGAAGGGGGGACACGTCACCGTGGCATCGTAGTTGGCCCCGACGAGCAAGACTTGCGCGGGGCAGTCGAGCACGACGTCGCGAATGCGCCCCCAATAGGCCCCCACCTGCTCGGCCAGGCGGGCCATCGCCTCGGGGTGGTCATGCATTTCATAGAAGAACGTGTCCATCCGCAT
>Ga0194125_10010685_pt1 | contig 12486 bp, 13 predicted proteins | sample TA2KigC250mmetaG_FD_148626 | JGI IMG/M metagenome (GOLD analysis project Ga0194125, IMG submission 148626) | Freshwater microbial communities from Lake Tanganyika, Tanzania - TA2015034 Kigoma Deep Cast 250m | ecosystem: Environmental > Aquatic > Freshwater > Lake | place: Tanzania: Lake... | reverse complement strand
GGCTGGGTTGGGTGGCGGATCGAGCGATGCGGCCGCGACTCTCGCCGGGCTCAACAGGATCTGGCGCCTGGGCCTCAAGGTCTCGGAGCTGGAGGATCTGGGGGCGAGACTCGGGGCCGATGTCCCTTTCTTCCTGCGGGGAGGGACGCAGCTCGCGGAAGGGATCGGGGAGAGGCTGACCCGCCTGCCGTCCATGCCGCCGTGTCCCGTTCTGATCCTCTATCCCGGCTTTCCTGTTTCCACGGCATCGGTTTACGGCGATCCCGCTTTGAAGTTGACTCCCGGGGGCCCGCTATCTAGACTCTCAAATTGCGATCTGGCAAGCCGTTCGGGTGTCTACCGATTCGCCGGCGGGCTTCTGAACGCCCTGGAGCCCGTTGTCCTATCGCGGCATGCCCGGATCCGCCGGCTCATGGGGGGGGTGAGATCGATGGCGCCGGCGATCGTCAGAGTCTCGGGCAGCGGTTCGAGCCTCTTTGTGCTCGGTGGAGGTGTCTCGACGTTGTCCCGGATACTAGGGAAGGTTCCGGTCCGAGACTGCCGGGTGTACGAGACCCGGTTCGCATCTAGGGGTTGGATCTCCATAGGACCCCGTGGGATGCGGTCCTAGCGCGCCTTGGGGGGCGCGCCGGCGGCCGCGGATCGCGGGGAAGTCACCGATGCTAGTTCCAGTGAGAAGGCGCCATGAGGGCGCCTGACCGCGCGAGGGGTGGTGACCAGTATGAAGATCACAGAAGTTAGGGTCTCACTGCGGGACGATGAGAAGCTCAAAGCGTTTGTGAGCATCACCCTGGACAACTGCTTTGTCATTCGGGGGATCAAGATCATCCGCGGCAGCAAGGGACTGTTTGTCGCAATGCCCAGCAGAAGGAAGCCCGATGGGACGTTCCAGGACCTGGCGCACCCGATCAACAACGCCACCAGGGCCTGGGTCGAGGAAGAAATCCTCGACAAGTACAGACTTGAGGTTGAGAGAAGCGCTCTGGTCCAGTAACATCCCTTAGGGGCCTGTCCGGTAGGGGGCGTCCATCGTCGGGGACCGGCGCAGATGGCTGGTCCGGCCGGGGCCGTGAAGTGGTACTCTTCTGGCTTACTGGGGCGTCGTCCAACGGCAGGACCCGGGATTTTGGTTCCCGTTACGGAGGTTCGAATCCTCCCGCCCCAGCAATTCTCACAGAGATCCTGAACGCGATAGGGTCCGGAGTTGCATGGGCGGGCCGCCTTTGGGCGGTTCGACCGAGCGGAGGAAACTGTGCTCGACACGCTGCGCATTTTTGCGGGCAACGCGAATCCGAAGCTGGCGCGTGACATCGCCGAGTACTTGGGCCTGCAACTGGGCGAGGCCGAAGTCGGCCGCTTCAGCGACGGCGAGATCCACGTCAGGATCGACGAGAACATCCGCGGCTGCGATGTGTTCATCGTCCAACCGACGTGCGCCCCGAGCGACAACCTCCTCGAGCTCCTCGTCATGATCGATGCGGCCCGTCGCGCCAGCGCGAGCCGGGTCACCGCCGTGATCCCCTATTTCGGGTACGCGAGGCAGGATCGAAAGGACCAGCCGCGGGTTCCGATCACCGCGAAGCTTGTCGCGAACCTGATCACGGTGGCGGGGGCGAACCGGGTCCTGACCATGGATCTGCACTCGTCGCAGATCCAGGGGTTCTTCGACATCCCCTTCGACCACCTCTACGCGGCGCCCGTGCTGATCGAGCATTTCCGCGGGCTGGCGATTCCGAACCTCGTAGTCGTGGCTCCCGATGTGGGGAGCATCAAGATGGCGAGGGCCTACGCCAAGAGGCTGAGCGCGTCGCTCGCGCTTGTCGACAAGAGGCGCAGCCGGCCGGACGAGACGGAGGTGATGAACGTCATCGGTTCCGTCGACGGTATGAACGTCGTGATCTTCGACGACGTCATCTCGACCGGCAGCACGATCACGAAAGCGGCGAAGGTGTTGCAGGAGCACGGGGCGCGGCAGGTTTTCGTGGGGGCGACCCACGCCGCCTTCTCCAACCAGGCGATCTCGGCGCTGGAGGAATCGCCCGTGCGCGAGGTGGTGATCACAGACTCGATCCATCATCCGCCCGAGAGGTTCGCAGGCTCGAAAGTCAGGGTCTTGAGCGTCGATCGCCTGCTCGGGGAGGCGATTCGGAGGATCCACGAGGAGAGATCGCTGAGTTCTCTGTTCGTCTAGATGGGTGTGGCCGTTTCGGCAGATACGTCGGTGAAGGAAACGTCTCTGCAGATACAAGGAGAGAGAAGAGATGGAAGCAGCTGAAGTCCGCGGCGAAATCCGTTCCCGAACGGGCAGAGGGGCGGCGCGCCAGGCGAGGGTGGGCGGGAAGGTGCCCGGGATCCTCTACGGCGCCGGCGAGGAGACGGTCGCTATCGCCCTCGACACCAAGAGCTTCGACCAGCTCCTGCGCAAGCACGGGTCCGGGACGTTCATCATCGACCTGAAGCTCGCCGGGCAGGAGGCTCGGGATCTGAAGACGATCATCAAGGAGTTGCAGCGCGATCCCGTCACGTCCCGCATCCTGCACGTCGATCTCCAGCACGTGTCGCTCACGCAGATCGTCGACGTGAACCTGCACATCCAACTGGAGGGGACTCCGCTTGGCGTGAAGGAGGGCGGAGTCCTGGAGCAGCTGCTTCGAGATGTCCACGTGCAGTGCCAGGCTTCGCAGATTCCGGAGAGGATCGTGCACGATGTCCGTCACCTCCAGAAGGGTCACACGATCCATGTCAGCGATCTGGTCTTCCCCGATGGGGTGACCGTGATCACGCCCGCCGGTCGGGCCGTGGCCGCCGTCGTGGCCAAGGCGGTGGAGGCGGAACCGGTCCCGACCGCCGAGGCGGCGCCGGAGGGTGGCGCAGCCGGCGAGGAGAAGAAGGAGGACAAGAAGGAGAAGGCCGAGGAGCCTCCGTCGAAGGGCTGAGGCTCTCGGGATGCCGATCCGGTGCGTGGCCGGTCTGGGTAATCCCGGTGTCCGCTACGAGTGGACCCGGCACAACGCGGGTTTCTGGGTGGTTGACCGGATGGCGGTCGAACGAAGCACGGGGTGGAGGCGTCTGGGGCTCGGGCTCGAGGCGAGATGCGCGATGGAAGGCCGCGACATCGTGTTGCTCAAGCCTCTCTGCTTCATGAATCGCAGTGGCGAAGCGGTGCTCGAGTGCCTGGAGAGGCACCTGCTGGTGCCGGGGGAGCTTCTCGTCGTGGTCGACGACGTTTCCCTGCCCGCCGGACGGCTGCGCCTGCGGGCGTCGGGGAGCGCAGGGGGGCACCGGGGGCTCGAGTCGGTGGAGGAATCACTCGGCAAGGGCGACTATCCGCGGTTGCGGATCGGCGTGGGCGGAGCGGCCGAGGACGAGGACCTCGCCGAGTATGTCCTGCGTCCCCTGGAGGGGAGCGAGCGCGAGTTCTTCGGGTCGATCGCCGGACGTGGAGCCGAGGCGGCGACGGCCGCGATCCTCGAGGGTCTGGAGACGGCGATGAACCGGTTCAATCCCGCGGGGTTTCCGATCGAAGGAGATCCCCCGGGGCGAACAGGTAGAGAGCGATCCGATCAGCTCTAGCAGCCAGCGAACGGAATCCGGAGGGTTCGGTGCGGGAGGGTCCTCCGGGGGAATGGTCCCGCAGATGGGATCTCCGCGGGAGATCCGAAAGGTGGGTTCGTTGAAAGAGTATGAAACGGTCTTCGTCCTGCACCCGAACCTCGATGAGAGCCGGGTGGAGGAGGAGGTCGCAGGGGTCAAGCAGACGATCCTGTCCGGATCCGGAGAGGTGGTCGACATCGAGCGGTGGGGTCGCAGGAAGCTCGCGTACTCGATCCAGAAGGTGCACGAGGGGATCTACACGCTCATCCGCTTCCGGTCGGAGGCGGGCGTGATCGGCGACCTGGAGAGACGCTACCGGCTGCGCGAGGATGTGCTTCGGCACCTGACCGTGGTCGCGCAGGGCCCTCCCGGGAGTGAGATCATGCGCCGGCGGGAGGCGGAAGCCGCCCCGCAGTCGGCAGTGACGGACGATGGGCCCTCTGGATCCAGGACCGATTGCGAGGAGACGGTCCGGCCAATGGCGGTCTCCGAGACGGCGCCGGAAGAATCAGATCCGCCGAGGCCCGATGAAGGCCCGATTCACGAGACAGTGTAGCCTGAGGCAGATCGGGCGAGAGGAGTGACAATGGAAGGCACGACGTATCCGCGGATGAACAAGGTGTTCCTCACCGGGATTGCCCAGGAGGAGCCCGAGCTTCGCTACACCCCTTCGGGCGTGACAGTCTGCTCCTTCAGAGTGCAGGTCGGACGCGTATTGCGCGATCGCGCGGGAGGCTCTCGGGAGGTTGCCGCCTACCTGACGATCGTCGCCTGGCAAGAGACGGCCCAGAGGATGGCGCGCGAGCTGCGACGGGGGCAGATCGTCTACGTCGAGGGGTATGTGAGCAGCCGGTCGTTCACCACCGCGCGCGGCGACAAGCGGACGGCCGTCGAGATCTACGCGGAGCAGATCCAGACTCTCGGTCCGTCCATGGAGGGCGACAAGGGGACCGAGGGACCACGCGCGGACGAGGGCCGCGGCCCTGCCGGCAGAGGCAGGCGCGGGCCCGCTGACGAACGGCGCGAGACGGTCCAGGCGGGCCTGGACCCGGCGCCAGGAACCGAGGGGAGCACCGCGTCCGCCGAGGAGCCTCCTGAAGGGGAGCATCACGCGGAGGAACACCACGCTCCGGAGCATCCGGAGGGTGAGCGTCAAGAGGATCTCGCCTCCGGCCATCAGGAGGAGACGGGAGAGAACACGCTCCAGCTCTAGTCGCTCTCTGGAAGCGACAGGGGACGGCGTCGAGAGAGGAGAATAGAGGATGCCCAGAGGGGAGCCGCGCGGCATGCGGAAGAAGGTCTGCAAGCTCTGCATGGACCGCGTCGCATACGTTGACTACAAGGACGAGAGACGACTGCAGCGGGCGATCACCGAGAGGGGGAAGATTGTCCCCCGCCGCGTCTCGGGCAACTGCGCGCGCCACCAGGCCCAGATCACGCTCGCGGTGAAGCGGGCAAGGGTCCTCGCGCTGATCCCGTTCGCCTCGGAGTCGTACAAGTAAGGGGCTGGGAGGCCTCGGAAAGGGCGGATTCCATGGAAGTCATACTATTGGAGGAGATCGACGGCCTCGGCCGGCGCGGGGACAAGGTCGCGGTCTCGCACGGCTACGCCAGGAACTACCTGCTTCCCCGCAAGCTGGCCCTCCCGGCGACCAGCGCGGGCGCTAGCATCTTCATGGAGAGCGAGCGGGTCAAGCAGGCCCGTCACGACCGGTTGCGAGTCCAGGCGGAGAGGGTGGCGGCCAAGCTGAACAAAGCCTCCGTGACGGTGTTCATGCAGGCGGGGGAGGATGATCGGCTGTTCGGATCGGTCACGGCGGGCGACATCGCCGAACGGCTGGTCTCGGAGGGGTTCGAGGTCGACAAGAGGACGATCCACCTCGATGAGCCACTGAAGGCCCTCGGCGCCTACAACGTCCGGGTGAAGCTCCATCCCGACGTCGAGGCGAAGGTTCGCGTCTGGGTCAAGAAGGAGGGACTCGCCTAGCCTCATGCGAAGACTCGGCACGATCATCGGCCCCAGGGTGGGGCGAGGCATGCTTCCTTTCGCGCTGGGTTGCCTCTTCGGCGCCTGCGCGATCCTGGGCGGCGTGCGTTGCGCGAGCTCCCCGTCCCCGCGCGAATCGGCTGACCAGGAGATCGACGATCTCGTCCTCGGCAAGGTCGCGGGAAGGGAGTTCACGGTCTCGGACATGAAGAAGAAGATCCACTGGCAGTTTCGAGCGGTGGGCGAGGGAATGGGATTCGGGACCGTCAAGCAGCACCGGGAGATCTTCGAGGACGCGATCGATCAGCTTGCCCTGGTCGCCTTCGGAGAACGGAAAGGCCTGCAGAAGGAACAGGAGTTCAAGGACATCCTGGAGCTCTCGAGACGCTACGTGCTGGCCGAGAGAGTGATGCAGAAGGAAGTGCGCGACAAGGAAGTCCCGACCGAGGAGGAGATCCAGAGCTACTTCGAGCAGAACCAGGGGGATTTCAAGATCCCCGTGCGCGTGCAGATCGCCCACGTGCTCGCCAGGACGAAGGCGGACGCGGAGCGTGCCCGGGCGAGGGTCCTGCGAGGAGAGTCGGTGGGCGCCGTCGCCCGGGAGATGTCGGTCGATGAGCCGTCCAAGAGAAACGGCGGAGTCCTCGGCTGGGTGACCGCCACCTCGGGGGCCGGACACCTCGGGGTGGTCCCCGCGATCAACGCCGCCGCCGTCCAGCTCAAGAAGGGGGAGGTCAGCGAACCGGTCCCGGTGGGGGAGCAGTGGTCGGTCATCTATGCGATCGACCGCACCGAGGTTCAGCCCCGCTCTCTCGATGCGGAGGTGCGCGGGCAGATCCTCAGGCGCGTCCAGACCCGCAAGCACAACGAGCTCTACGACGCCCTCATGGCCCGGCTCAAGAAGGACTACGGCGTCGAGCTCATGGCCGACAACTGGGCGCGCTACGCGCGCACGCTGCTCTCGGAGGACGATCTGTTCGCCGGGGCCCAGCAGGAGACCGATCCGGCCGTGAAGGTCGGATACTATGAGGAGGTCGTCCGGCGCTACGGCGACAGCCCGCGCGCTCCGCAAGCGCAGTTCATGGTGGGTTTCGTGCGGGCGGACGAGCAGAGGGAGTACCGCAAGGCGCGCGAGGCGTTCGAGGCATTCCTGCGAGACTACCCGGACCATGACCTCGCGGCATCCGCGCGATGGATGATTGAGAATATGGACAAGCCGAATCCCGATCCAAGGGAGTTGGGATCGATCCGCAGCCGCGCCGGGGCTCCCTGAGCGGGCGCCAGTTTGCGAGGATTGCCATGGTCGAGGTGGAAGTTCTGAGTCTCGCCATCGACGAGAAGAACCAGTACCCCGTCGTGATCCTCCAGACCCTCGACGGGTCGCGGAGGCTGCCGATCTGGATCGGGCCTCCCGAGGCGAGCGCGATCGCGATGGAGGTGGCGGGGAAGAAGTTCCAGCGTCCCCTCACGCACGATCTGCTTCTGAGCGTGCTCAAGGGCCTGCAGGCGAAAGTGCGGAGGGTCGAGATCTGCGACCTGAAGCAGAACACGTTCTTCGCCAAGATCACGATCGAAGGGCAGCAGGGGCAGGTCCTGAGCATCGATGCGCGGCCCAGCGACTCGATCGCCCTCGCGCTTAAGGCGAAGGCGAAGATCTACGCCGCTGAGGAGCTCCTGACCGATGAGCTCGACCGCCTGATCCAGACGGAGGGGCCCGCGAAGGCGCCGGAGCAGAGCGACGAGCAAAGGGCGGAGGAACTGCGGCGCTTCATCGAGAACCTCAATCCCAAGGACTTCGGAAAGTACACCTTCTAGTCCCGCTGGACGCGCTTGACAGTCCGCTGTCGCTCCGTCACCCTCTCGCACGGAGCGCTATATGCAGCAACAGGACGCACTATCTCTGATCCGCAACATCGGCATCATCGCCCACATCGACGCGGGCAAGACGACGACGACCGAGCGGATCCTCTTCTACACCGGAGTCACGCACCAGATCGGCGACGTCGACGACGGGACGACGCAGACCGACTGGATGGAGCAGGAGCGGGAGCGCGGCATCACGATCACGAGCGCCGCCATCACCTGCTCGTGGCGCGATCACCAGATCAACATCATCGACACGCCCGGCCACGTCGACTTCACAGCGGAGGTCGAGCGTTCCCTGCGCGTCCTCGACGGAGCTGTGGCCGTCCTCGACGCCCGCGGCGGGGTCGAGCCGCAGTCGGAAGTCGTCTGGCGGCAGGCGGACCGCTACCGCGTTCCGAGGATCGTCTTCGTCAACAAGATGGACCGTGCCGGGGCGGACTTCGAGGCGGTTCTGAAGGACATCCGCGAGAAGCTCGGGGCGGTTCCGGTGGCGCTCAACTTTCCCGTGGGGGCGGAGGATCTCTTCGATGGGGTCGTCGATGTCCTGAGCGGAGACCTGATCCGATGGAAGTCCGAGGATGGCGGGGCGGGATTCGACCGCCTGCCGTGCCCCGAGTCGGAGAAGGGGCGGCTCGAGTACTACAGAGGACAGCTCTTCGAGACTCTCGCCACCGAGGACGAGCGGCTTCTCGAGCGCGTCCTCGACGGCGCGGAGCTCTCGAGCGCGGAAGTGATACCCGTCCTGCGCGCGGCGACGATCCGCCAGCGCCTGGTCCCCGTCCTCGCAGGGGCGGCCCTTAGAAACAAGGGGATCCAGCCCGTGCTCGACGCGATCGTCGACCTTCTCCCTTCCCCGAGAGAGGTTCTCCCCGCCCGCGGCACGGTCCCGGGGGACGGCCGAGTGGAGGACCGCTCCGCCGATCCGGCCGGGCCGCTCTGCGCCCTCGTCTTCAAGACGGCGACGGAGCGGGATCGGGGGCGGCTCTCCTACCTGCGTGTCTATTCGGGACGGCTCGCGGAGGGGCAGGAAGTCTGGAACGGGGCGCGCGGCGAGGGGGAGCGCGTCGCCCGCCTCTTCAGGATGTACGCCGCCAAGCGGCAGAGGCTCGATGAGGCCTCGGCCGGGGACATCGTCGCGGCGACGGGATTGAAGCTGACCTCGACGGGCGAGACGTTGACCGACCGCGGGCATCCCCTCGTCCTCGAGGCGATGGACTTCCCGGAACCGGTCGTCTCGGCTGCGCTGGAGGCCCGCGAAGCCGGCGACGAGGAGAAGATCGCCCACGCCCTCGCCAAGCTGGCCGGGGATGATCCGACCTTCAGAGTCCGCTTCGACGAGAACACAGGACAGAGGCTCATCTCGGGCATGGGAGAGCTGCACCTCGAGATCCTGGAGGAGAGGCTCAACAGCGAGTTCAATCTCAAGGTCCGCCTCGGTCGGCCCCAGGTGACCTATCGGGAGACGATCCGCCGATCGGTCCAGAGCGAGGGGCTCTTCGATCGCGCCACCGGCGGACGGGAGCATTACGGCCGCGTCGTCCTGTCGATCGTGCCTCGTCCCCGCGGGACCGGGCTCCGCTTCTTCTGGGCGCTGCCCGACGAGCGGATCCCCGAGATCTACCAAAGGGCGATTGAGCGGGCTGTCACCGACGCCGCCGAATCGGGCATCCAGTGGGGCTACCCGATCACCGATGTCCAGGTCGAGCTGATGGACGGCTCCTCGCACGAGGCCTACTCGTCCGAGCTGGCGTTCCGGTCAGCGACGCTCTCGGCCTTCCGCGATGGATGCCGGCGGGGCGAGCCGATCCTCCTCGAGCCGATCATGCAGCTCGAGATCCTCGTGCCGAAGGAGTTCGTCGGCAATGTGGTCAACTTGATCGCCGCCCGGGGGGGGCGGCTCCTGGGGACGCAACTCCGCGGCGATGTGCACATCCTGACCGCCGAGGCCCCCCTTTCCCGGATGTTCGGGTACGCGACAGACCTTCGCTCCTCGAGCCAGGGGAGGGCGACCCACTCGATGCTCTTCTCCCGCTTTGACGCGGTCGAGGCCCCTGAATCGTTTATGGCTTGACCGCCGGATGGTGGCGTGGTAGGTTACGGCAGCTTTCCCAACAAGTTAGAGGATTCTTGCCTCCGGCAAACCGGTGGGGGGGAGGAGACGATGAAGCGGTTGCTCGGTGGGTTTCTTCTGCTCGGGATCGTCCTCGGGCCGCTCGCGTGCGGCCAGAAGGGCGGAGATCTGGTGATCGGCGAGTATGGCTCTCTCACCGGTCCGACCGCGACCTTCGGCAAGTCGACGAACAAGGGGATCGCCCTCGCAATCCGTCACGCGAACGAGGCGGGGGGCGTCGGCGGAACTATGCTTCGCGTCGTCACCGAGGACGACCAGGGGAAACCCGAGGAGGCCGCGACCGCTGTCAACAAGCTCGTGAGCCAGGATCAGGTGATCGCGGTTCTGGGCGAAGTGGCGAGCTCGAACTCGCTCGCGGGGGCGCCGATCTGCCAGAAGGCGGGCGTTCCGATGATCTCCCCCTCCTCGACGAACGAGAAGGTCACGGAGGTCGGCGACTTCATCTTCCGCGTCTGTTTCATCGATCCCTTCCAGGGAGCGGTGATGGCGAAGTTCGCGTTCCAGTCGCTCGGTCTCACGCGCGTGGGGATCCTGCGCGACTTGAGGAGCGACTACTCGATCGGCCTGGCCGGCGTCTTTCGGCAGACATTCGAGTCGCTGGGAGGGACGATCTGCGCCGATGAGAGCTACCAGCAGGGGGATGTCGATTTCCGCGCCCCGCTGACGGCGATCCTCGCCACGCGACCGCAGGCGATCTTCGCGCCCGGCTACTACACCGACGTGGGGCTCATCGCGAGGCAGGCCCGCGATCTGGGGATCACGGTCCCGCTCCTCGGAGGGGACGGCTGGGACTCGCCCAAGCTCACCGAGATCGGAGGCAAGGCGATCGACGGCTGCTTCTTCAGCAACCACTACTCGTCCGACGACCAGAACCCGGTGGTGCAGGAGTTCATCGCGAACTACCGCAGCGCCTACGATGAAGTCCCCGACGCCATCGCGGCCCTCGGCTACGACGCAGCGCGCCTGCTCGTCCATGTCCTGACGGTCATGCACACGGAGGATCCCGACGCCTTCGCCGTCCTCGTGGGAGGCGGGGCCGGGCGCGAGAAGAGACAGGCGGCCCAGCGGAAGCTGCGCGATCTGATCGCCTCGACCCGGGACTTCCCCGGCGTCACCGGGTCGATCACGCTCGACGAGAGGCGCAACGCCCTGAAGCCGGCCGTCGTCCTCAAGATCGAGAATCAGAAGTACACATTCGTCGAGCGGATCGCTCCCTAGGAGGGAGGCGGTGCAGGAGTTCCTCCAGCAGCTTGTCAATGGCGTCTCGTGGGGCGGGATCTACGCCTTGATCGCCCTCGGCTACACGATGGTCTACGGGATCCTGCGGCTCATCAACTTCGCCCACGGCGACGTCTATATGGTCGGCGCCTACCTGGCGTTCTACTCGGTCGGCTGGTTCGGTCTCGCCCGCGAAGGGGGGGTAGGCGTGGCGGGGGTGGTCCTCGTCTTCGCGGTGGCGATGCTCGGTTGCGCCGCCCTCGGGATCGTGATCGAGAGGAGCGCCTACAAGCCCGTGCGCAGGCATTCGAAGCTGACCGCGCTCATCACCGCGATCGGCGTCAGCCTGCTTCTCGAGAACGCCGGGATCCTGATCTTCGGGGCCGATCCGAAGTTCTTCCCCCAGATCATCGAGAGCCGGACGGTTCGTTTGCCCGCCGGAGTGGTCATCACGAACCATCAGATCCTGATCCTCTGCTGCTCCTGCTTCCTCATGCTCCTCTTGCAGCTCGTGATCTACCGGACCAAGGTCGGCAAGGCGATGCGGGCGGTCTCGTTCAACAGGGATGCGGCCTCTCTGATGGGGATCGCCACCGACCGGATCATCATCTTCACCTTCGCCATCGGAAGCGCGCTCGCCGCCGCGGCGGCGGTGCTCGTCGCGCTCACCAATCCGAAGATCGATCCGTTGATGGGTCTGCTCCCTGGGATCAAGGCGTTCGTCGCGGCCGTCCTCGGGGGGATCGGCAATGTTCCCGGCGCGGTGGTTGGAGGGCTCCTGATGGGAGTGGCCGAGACGCTCGTCGCGGGGTACATCTCCTCGACCCTGCGCGACGCGATCGCCTTCAGCCTCCTGATCGTCATCCTACTCGTGAAGCCGTCCGGGATCCTGGGCAAGGCCGTCTCTGAGAAGGTCTAGGGCAGTGGCGCGAGCAGAGAGGGGCGGGGGGACGGGGGGCGGCGCGGCGAGGAGGATCCTCACGAGCGCCTGGCTCTGGGTGCCGGCCGCGCTCCTCCTGTTCGGCCTCGAGAAGGGACTGGCCGCGGCGCTCAATCCCTATGTCGTGCGCATCCTCATTCTGAGCGGGATCAACATCATCCTCGCCGTCAGCCTTAACCTGATCAACGGCTTCACCGGGCAGTTCAGCCTCGGGCACGCCGGATTCATGGCGGTCGGCGGATACGCCGCCGCGGCCTTCGATGTCTATGTAGGCCCCTCCCTCGGGCCCGGCATGGGCCTCGCCGCATTCCTGATCTCGCTCGTCATCGGGGCCATTGCCGCCGCGGCCGCGGGGCTCCTGATCGGGATCCCGACACTCCGCCTGAGGGGCGACTACCTGGCGATCGCGACTCTGGGCTTCGGCGAGATCATCCGCGTGCTGATCCTGAACCTCGAGTTCCTGGGGGGCGCGCGCGGCTTCCCGAACATCCCCGCGAGGGCCAACTTCTTCTGGGTCTACCTCGCGGTGGCCGGCTGCGTGGTCTTTCACGCGAACCTGATCCGGTCGCGCCACGGCCGGGCGCTTCTGGCGATTCGCGATGACGAGATCGCCGCAGAGAGCCTGGGCGTGCCGACGACCCGCTACAAGGTGACCGCCTTCGTGATCGGCTCCGCCTTCGCGGGGCTCGCCGGAGGTCTCTTCGGGCACTACTTGATGTACCTCCACACGAACAGCTTCACGTTCATGAA
>Ga0194125_10010684_pt1 | contig 12487 bp, 9 predicted proteins | sample TA2KigC250mmetaG_FD_148626 | JGI IMG/M metagenome (GOLD analysis project Ga0194125, IMG submission 148626) | Freshwater microbial communities from Lake Tanganyika, Tanzania - TA2015034 Kigoma Deep Cast 250m | ecosystem: Environmental > Aquatic > Freshwater > Lake | place: Tanzania: Lake... | reverse complement strand
ACGTCGGCGACGTACTCACCAGGCTTCGGCACGGCGACGTTCCTCCAGAGGAACTCTCCCCTCTGGCATCATCGCCGATTGCCAGGCGAAAGTCAAGAAGAAAACTCTGTAATGTTGCTACAGTCTCTAAAAGGGGCTCGAGCGCCAACCCGAGAGCATTATTCGGGATAGAAGCGTCTGGGCTCTCGTATGTTGACAGAACGGTCGCGAGTGATGTGGGCGGTGCCTCGTGCAACAGGGCGCCATGCAGTTCGCCTTTCACGACGGCTTCTTTGGCGAGCAAAGTGAACATATCGGTGAAGTCGAAGTCGGCAGCGAATATGTCAGGGAATACCAAGGCGTCCCCATCTTCCCACCTCACACCGTCTGTACGAACGGCCAGGAAGACGATATAGGTTCGCCCGTTGGTTAGGGCTGCAACGGCGACTGAAGCTTGGTCGCAATACGCTCGAACTTGCATGATCGCGTCGTGAAGGGTCGGGTTTGCGGCAAGCAGACTGCCAAGGCGAACACGATGTCTCCCCTTGGCTCGTGTTACAGGCAGGACGAAGGAGGCCCGCTTTGCTTCGACAACAATGATGGGTTGAGCGATGGAGAGCACGTAATCAAGGCGGAGCCCATCTGTTGACCTCTCACGTCTGATGTCGGGTTCTTCCCAGCCCAGGCACTCAATGACCACCGTGTCTATGAACTTTGAGCGCGTGTCGGCCTCAGACCAATCCTCCGAATCGATATCGCAACCATGGCTCTTTAGTGCAGCAAATGCTTCGGTCAGGCGATCTCTGTCCATAGCAGCGACCCCTTTGAGTGTATCACCGGTATGTGGAAGCTCCTAGTCATCCTAAGGCTAGCTTGCACAAGGGAGCGGATAGGCCCCGGTGGATGCGCCGCAGCATCCTCTGTACAAAACGGATTGTAACATGGGGCATTGGGTAAGTCAACTGGTTGTATCGAAGGGTAGATGCCGAAGCGAGCGTTGGGGTCAGCTCGTAGAAATCGATTCTCCTGAAAGACCCCCTACTCCTCATTGCGTTTTCCGTGGGTCTTGATAGGTCAGGGTTGGGGTTGGCGGACGAGGAGGAGTTGGGCGCGGTCAAGGATTTTCCAGTCGACGACTTCGCCCTTCTGGAGGTCCAATGCCCGCGCGATGGCGACGGGGATGGTAACGAAGGGACGCTCGTTGTGGCCGCGGCTGCGGATGGCCTGGATTCGGACCTGGTAGCTGGCCATTTGGTGGATTGGCCCCGTGACTAACCAAGGAAGTGGTGGTATAATAAGGGCGTCAGTGGACGCCCCCTGCCCGTTCCGAGGTGCTACTATGAGCTTGCCCACCACGAAAGTCCTGCGGTCTTTCTGTGACACGGTGCTCGCGGCCGGGGAGCTGTTCCCGCCGGGGAACCCGTATCGGGTGTTCCGTGAGAAGGTGCTGCCGGCTCTCTGGAGGGCCCGGCCGCGCCTGGCGCGGCTCTACTGTGCGGACACCGGCCGGCCGGCGATCGAGCCGGTGGTGACGGCCGGGACGACGCTGCTCCAGACTATGGAGAGGCGGCCGGACCGTTTGGCGGCGGAGCAAGTGCGGCGGGACCCGTGTGTCTTGGGGTCTGCCTTGGGGTCGGTCTGCCTTGGGGTCGGGTCGTGAGAAGCTAGTTTCTGCCGGGCGACTCACCCCTGAATGCCGTGAGTACCGGTGTGGACGGTTCTACGGCTTGAGGGATAGGATGAGCGCGAGGTCGAGTTCGCCGGCCTGGCCCCAGCCGCGGCGGCCGGGGGCGATCTGGGGGCGGAAGCGCTCGTAGAGGCCGTAGGCGGCCTCGGCCAGCTTGTCGGGGGAGAAGGCGGCGGCTAACCCCTTCATTGCGGACTCGACGGCGGCCAGGCGCTCGCCGAACTTGCTCGCCAGGTAGCGCTGGACCGAGGCGGGGTCAATGGGGTCGGGGCCGATGACGGCGCGGATGCCGCCGGGAGTTGTCTTGGCGGGGACGGGTCGGCCGCAGACCTCGATCCAGAACTCCTCGCCGAGCCCGCGCTTGTTCGGCGGGCCGCCGCGCTCGGCGGCCTTGGGCGGGCCGAAGATGCCGAGCATGCGGCCCTTCGACTGGGCGTTGAGCCCCGCCACGGCCTTGCCCAGCGTGAGGGCGGCGTCGCGGTCGTAGCCCTGACGCTCCGCCACCACCGCAGCCCAGAGCGTGAGGACCGGGGCACGGTTGACCTTCACTGTTTCCTGAGCCATCGCATGCCTCCTAAGCAGCCATCCACAGATTCACACAGATTGACACAGATAAGAGAAGATCGCAAGTGGGGTTTGGAGCCGTGCACGGTTCGCTTTCTCCTCCCCGTTCTTCTCCTATCTGTGCGAATCTGTGCAATCTGTGGACGGCTTGTCTTCTCGGCGGCTTGCGCCGGGGCGCGGCAGGGCGCTATAATACAGGAAGGCAATGAGGAAGTCCGTGGAGATATTGCATTACCCTCACCCGTTGCTGCGCAAGAAGGGGGCGGTGGTCAGAGAGATCACGCCCGAGGCCATCGAGCGCGCCCGCGAGATGCTGGAGCTGATGTACGAGGCCAAGGGGGTGGGCCTGGCCGCCACCCAGGTGGGCTGGAGCGCGCAACTGTGCGTGATGAACCCCGCGCCGGAGGACCGCGCCCGCGAGATGGTCTGCGTGAACCCGGTCATGACGGAACCCGAGGGGGAAGAGGTGACGGACGAGGGGTGCCTGAGCTTCCCTGACATACGGGGGAACGTCACGCGGTTCAGGAAGGCGACCTTTCGCTGGTATGACCTCGATGGCCGCAGGATGGAGACCGTGGCGGAGGGCCTGCTGGCGCGGATGTTCCAGCACGAGATTGACCACCTGAACGGCCGCCTGATCATCGATCGCATGACGCCGGCCAGCCGCCTGAGCATCCAGGGCCGCGTGAGGGACCTCGAGCGCGAATATCGCGCGGCGGAGCGCGACCGCGCGCAGGTGGTGGGCAGAAGATAGCGCCTTCCGCCGTCACGCGTGCGCGCTTTGCGCGCATCTGTAGGGGATGAATGGATGAATGGATGGGTGGATGGGTGTCGGACAATCATCCATTCATCCACCCATCCAATCATCCCCCTTGTCTTCGGCCAACGGCCGCATTAGGGAAGCCCTTTCGTGTGTCCATTGGCAATGACGTTCGTCCTCTCGCGCGGCTACTCGGAGGCCGCCTTCGTCGCGCTCCTCCTCGTGTGCCTGGGCCTGATCGTCTACTTCTACGTCAACAACGCGCGGTCGCTGCCCCGCTGGTACTTCGCCATCCTGCTGGCGATGCGTGTCCTCATCGTCGTCGTCCTGCTCCTCTTCATCTTCCAGCCCGAGCTGATCTTCCAGCGCCTTTTCACGAGCGCGCCCAGGCTGCTCGTGTTGGTGGACACGTCGGGGAGCATGGGCCACTCCGACCCGACCACGGGCGAGCGGCTGGAGCTTGCGAAGCGGAACCTTCGGGGCAAGTTCCTCAGCAAGCTCGAAGAGCAGTTCGCCGTGAGCCTCTACAAGTTCGGGGGAGTCTGCCAGCCGATCTCCTACGGCCAGATGCGCGCGCTGCGGGCCGAGGACGAGTTGACCGACATCGCCGGGGCGTGCAAGGCGAGCGTGGACGACGCGAAGCAGCGGCGCGGCCGCGTGGCCGGCATCATCCTCCTCTCCGACGGCATTGACAACAGCGGCAGGCGAGTCGTCGAGGAGGTCGCGCCCCTCGGCATCCCTGTCTATCCCGCCGCCTTCGGCTCCCGGCTGGAAGAGGACAAGGACTTCAAGAATGTCGCCATCGTGGGCGTGGAGCACGACGAGTTCGTGGCGAAGGACAACACGACCGAGATCAAGGTGCTCGTGGACTCCCAGGGCTACGGCGTCCGACCCGTCCAGGTGCTCTTCAAGGACAAGGAGAAGGACAAGACGCTTGTGTCCAGCGAACTGGTCCTCGACACTAAGAAGGGCGCGCAGCGCGTCGTCCTGAAATACACCCCCACGGAGATCGGCCGCATTGACGGCGTGATCGAGATTCCGAAGCTCGAGGACGAGAACCGCCTTGGGGACAACCGCAAGCCGATCACGCTGAACGTGACCGGCCCGCGCATCAAGGTGCTCTACATCGAGGGCGTGCTCCGCGAGGAGGGGAAGTGGCTGATGCGCAACCTCCAGACCGACCCCAACGTGGAGCTCCTCTACCTCGTGCGGAGCAAGGAGGGGCAGTTCCTCCAGCGCGGCAACATCAAGGGCATCACGCTCACCAACATCCCGACGAGCCTGGAGACCTGGAAGCGGTTCGACGTGTTCATCCTGGGCGACGTCCACAGCAGCCTGTTCACTCGCAACCAGATGCTCGACCTCGAGGAGGCGGTGGCGAAGGACGGCCGCGGGCTCCTGCTCCTGGGCGGCATGGCCGCCCTCGGCCCGGGCAAGTACGCCGGCACCCCCATCGAGAAGCTCTCCCCCGCCCGGCTCGAGTCCGCGACGATCGGCCAGGAGAACGGCGAGTTCTCGTGGGAGCTGACCGACGACGGCCAGGTGCACCCGATCTTCGCCAACGTCACGCAGTTCTTCCCTGCCCGCGGCGGGGTGGCCGAGATACCGATGCAGAAGCTGGCCGGCTGCACCCGCGTGGGCGCGGCACAGCCGGTGGTCGCCACCGTGCTCGCCGCGCACCCGACGGCGAAGGGCGCCGACGGCAAGCCGCTCATCGTCGTGGCCGTGGCCACCGCGGGGAACGGCCGGAGCATGCTGGTCACGGCCGACACCACGCACCGCTGGTATCTGCCCAACCGCGGCCTCGGGCGCGAGAACCCCTACGTCAAGTTCTGGGGACAGGCCGTCCGCTGGCTCGCAAGCGAGGAGGTCAAGCGGGACGACAAGCCCGGCCTCTCCGCCTACACCGACAAGGGCGAGTACGAGCCGGGCGAAAAGGTCCGACTCATGGCCACAGTCCGCGACCCCCAGGGCCAGGCCACAAGCGACGCCGTCGTCTTCGTCTCCATCATCGGCCCCTCGAAGGAGCGGACGAAGATAGACCTGCCGAAGGTTGACGGCAGGATGGGCGAGCACCGCGGCACCTTCGACCCCAAGCCCGGCCCCCACGAGGCCATCTTCGAGGCCAGGCTGGGCGACCAGGCCCTCGGCAAGCCGCAGACCGTCAAGTTCACCGTCGGCAAGCCCGACGTCGAGATGGCCGAGCTGAGCCTCAACGAGAAGCTCCTCAAGGAGCTCGCCGACCGCACCGGCGGCACCTACTGCTCGTGGCTGGGCCTGACCGACCTTGCGAACGGCCTCGCGGCCGACCAGGAGCGCCGCGCTGAGCCGGTCAAGTTCCCGCTCCACCACGCGCCCACGTTCTTCCTCTTCTTCGTCGCCATGGCCGCCGTCGAGTGGTACATGCGCAAGCGCATCCAACTGGCCTGATCTTTCTCGTCCTCGTCGTCGTCGTCCAATCGAGTCGCCCAGCCGCGCTCGGAGGATTCGAGAACGACGACGACGACGAGGACGACGACGATTGGAGAACCGGAAAAGACGGGAAGATGGCTTCACGCCATGGGCCACCACTATCCAATCTGTCTCTCGCTTGAGGGAAAGCCCTGCCTCGTCGTGGGCGGCGGGGCCGTGGCGCTCCGCAAGGTGCGGTCGCTCCTCGAAGCTGGGGCGCACGTCACGGTGGTCAGCCCGGAGTTCTGCGAGGAGTTGCGCCAATTGTCGGGCGTCCGGCGGATCGCGCGCCCGTTCGAGGAGCACGACGCCGCAGGCGCGTTCCTGGTCTACGCCGCAACCGACGACGCGGCGGTGAACAGCGCGGTCGCCGCCGCCGCCCGGGAGCACCACGCGCTGGTCAACGTGGTGGATACGCCCGCCGAGTGCGACTTCATCGTGCCGTCCACCCTCACCCGCGGCGAGATGACGATCAGCGTGTCAACCGGCGGCGCCTCACCCGCCCTCGCCCGCCGCCTGCGCCTCGAGCTCGAAGAGCTGTTCCCACCCTCCTACGCTGGCTTCGTGGCGCTCCTCGCCGACATCCGCCGCGAAGTCCTCGCCGCCGTGCCCGACGCCGCCCGGCGCGAAGCCATCCTCAAGCGGCTCGCTGAGCGGGCCTCGTGGGAGCTCTTCGCCAGCGACGGCCCAGCCGCGCTCCGCGCCCTCGCGCTCCGCCTCACCGCCGGCGACCAGTCCTAACCGCCGCGTAGTCCACCTCTCCCTTGGGGAGAGGTCGCCCGCCCGGGCGGGCGGGTGAGGGTGCCCTCTTTTGCGTCAGCGAAGGCCCGGCACCCTCACCCCAACCCTCTCCCCGAGGGAGAGGGGGTTGGTTGCCTCCGCGGCCAGCGCACGCGCCGCTTGTCCCTACGGGAATCCGGCGCAGGAACTACGCGAGCGCCTTGAGGACGCGCATGGCCTTGGCGGCGTCGGCGGCGTTGTCGAGTGCGACGTGAGCGACGAAGCGCGAGCCGATCGCGGCGGCGGAGAGCCCGCGCAGGTTGAGCCCCGCGATGGCGAGCGCGTGGGTGATGCGGGCGCCCTGCCCAGGCTTGTCCGGGCCTTCCACCCGCACGGCGTTCAGGCTCTTCGTCTTGCAGAAGCCGGCGGCCTTGGCGGCCTTGGCCTGCTTGGCGCCCTTGATGGGCGTCACGAAGACCACGCCGGTGCCCGGCTTGTCGGGCGCGCGGCGGGCGATGACGAACTCGAGGTTCGCGCCCGCCCGCGCCAACGCATCCAGCTTGCCCTCGAGGCCGCCCGGCTTGTCCACGATCGCCGCCGCCCAGGTGTCCATCCGACTCACTTTCAGCGCCATGCCCTTCTCCTATCAAGAGGGTTCCTGTGTGCCTGAAGCATAGTGCGCGCCGACGCCTCTGTCAACTGCCGAGTCGAAAACCTGGGGGCGATCTGCTATGCTTGGCAGCCACGGGCAAAGAGAAAGGAGCACACGGACGTGCGACAGCCTGTTGGAGTGCGGCGGCTTGACGCCGCTCTAGGCTGGCGGAGCGCTAGCCACGGGAGCGCCCCCCAGCCAGAAGGACCGGACCGGCCAAGCCCACAGCGGTGTCGAGCCACCGGGCCGCTCGCCAGCTCGCGGCACCCCCACCAGGCTGACGCATTGCGGGCGGGCGCGCTCGCCTGCCTGTGGGCGCTAGTGTTCCTCAACCCCCTTGCTGCCACCGCGGTCGAGCTGGCCCGCTTCGAGCTCAAGGAGCCCCTCGGCCGCGACTGGCGCGACGAGTGGCTGACGGCCGACGTGCTGGTCCAGGTCCGCCCACGCAAGGTGCCCATTGCCGCACTTCAGCTCAAGACCAGCGATGGCGAGGTCCTTCCCGCCCAGTTCGACACCACCCAGAGAACGCAAACACTCATAGACACGCACCCACTTGTCGTCCTCTTCAGGACGTCGCTGAAGAAGGACGAGAAGAGGTCGTTCGTCATCACGGACGACGCGAAGCCGCCCCTCCCCTGGCGGGGGGTCACGGTGCAGACGAGCATCGGCGACTCCCCGCGCGCGACGAGCTACCACCACGCGGTCGAGAATGGCGTCTACAAGGCTGCCTTCAGCGAGCCGGGTGTGGCTATCGTCGAATCGCTCGGCCTCGCAAAGGCTCTGCCAATGGCCATCGAGTGGCCGAAGGACGCCACGCCAACCGCCGTGAAGTCTGAATGGGTCGAGAGGGGGCCGGCGCGGGCCATCCTCAAGCGCGCGTTCGCCTTCAAGAGCCCCGAGCATCGCTACGAGATCACATTCGATTTCCGCGCGGGCGACCCGTGGATTGACATCACGGAGGATTACCGCCTTGGCAAGGGCTCGTTCATCAGGATTGACCTGGCGGGGCTCAATGCCGACACGGTGTACCACCCCTATGCCTACAACGCCCGCACGTTCAGGCCCGGCGGCGACCAGGAGGACACGACGCTTCAGCCGCCCCAGCACCCCATCGCAACGCTCGGCCCTATCTGGCGCGACATCTGGTACAACGGCGGGCCATTCGCCTTCATCTACAAGAAGGACGCCGATTGCGGCATCGGCTTCGCGGCGGTGCGAGGGAGCGAGTGGACGACGCCCGACGGCATCAGCCCCGAATCGCAGAACCTCGAGGTCCACGGCGACAAGGAGAAGCCAGGCCAGGTGTGGGTGAAACTGCCCACCGATGGCGGCCATCGCCGCTGGGCAATCGTCGTCGGACACCCCGACATCCGCAAGCAACTGGGCAGCATGGTCCGCTCCCACGCCGACATCCCGCTCGACAAGGTGCTCAAGGACTGGGTCCTCGACTGGCCATCCAAGCACCCCGTCGTCGAGAAGGGCATCGGGGGCGGCTGGTTCGGCTACTACAACCGCCACGAGCTGAACCCCACCACCATGCCCCGCGGCGCACGCAAACGCCTGAACGACCTGATGGCGAAGGGGGAAAAAGTCAAGAGCCGCGACCTCGCCTTCCTCGCCTACGTTTTCACCGACCCCAACTACTGGCCCGGCCCCAAGTACAAGTGGAAGATCGGCAACCCGAACTTCCACACCGACATGTACAACATCCCCCTCAAGATCGGCCTCTTGATGCCCGACCACCCCCACGCCAAGCGCTGGGTGGACTATGGGGTCGAGGAGACCAAGGGTAATCTGATGCGCGACAGCTACCCAGGCGGGGCCTGGGCCGAGAGCCTCGGCTACTCGGGCTTCTTCTTCCACGTCGTAGAGAACGCGCGCCTTCTCCGCGACGCGGGCGTGCTCAATGCCTTCAAGGAGTGGCCCCGTTTCAAGGAGGCCGCCACCTACCTCGCCGCAATGCACACGCCCACCGACCCCCGTTACGGCGAGCGGCAGAAAGCCCCCATCGGCGACACATCGCCCGGCAGCTACGTCAAAGAGCTGAACGCGATGGGCGAACTCTACAAGGGCGTTGACGAGCGGTTTGCCGAACAGCTCGCCCGCTTCCCCGTGAAATGGGACGGCGCGCTCGACCTCCGCAGCCGCGAGTTCTACGGCTTCGGCGCGATGCTCCGCGGCAACCCCTACGACGGCCGCAACGAGAGCTTCGTCACCATCAAGGCCGGCCCCGCGCGCAACCACTATCAGGGCGACGAGCTGGCCTTCCACTTCTGCTCCCTCGGCACCCCACTGGCCATAGACCACGCCTGCCACTACTCGCCCCGTCCCTGGAGCGCCTCGATGCACAACCGCCCCGACATGAGCGGCCTCCGCCCCGTCTCCGTCGCGGCGCGCCGCGCCTTCGCCACGGCGCCCGGCGTCGCCAGCGTCTTCGTCGCCGGCGAACGCTCCACCCTCATCAGCCACCTCCCCCTCGAACCCCACAACACCGCCAAGCCCGGCTGGGAGTATCCCACGAGCAACTTGCCCGCCGACAAGCCCTGGACCATGCGCCGCTACGTGATGCTCGTCGAGCACGACCCCGCGAAGAGCAAGATCGCCGACTATCTTATCATCCGCGACGAGATCGATTCGCCCCAACCCGTCTGGTGGAACCTCCATATCCTCGCCCGCGAGATTCAGCAGGACGGCTCGCGCTTCACATTTCCGGGCCAACTCGACGTTGACGCCACCGTCCACGTTCTCACGCCCCGTGTGCGCGAGGTCGAGAAGCGCGAGTGGGGCTGGAGCAACGAGCGCAAGAGCGGCACGCGCCGGAGCCTGCGCGGCGAGGACTACGAGAAGGAGCACTTCGGCCGCTACATCCCCCAGGACTTCGCCCGCGGCACCTGGGGCAAGGCCCCCGAGCAGAGCGGCGAGATGACCAAGTGGCTTCGGGTCAAAGGCCACGAAGGCCGCACCAACTGGCTCGTCCTCATCGTCCCCAACCTCCAGGGCAGGCCCGCGCCAAAGGTCGAGAAGCACTCCGACACCTCCGCAAGCGTGAGCCTTGGCGCGGAGGTCGAGATCGTGCACCTTGGATCTGACGGTGAGTGGTGCCAGGCCGCCGTCGACCGCAATGGAAACGCGACCATCCTCCTCGAAGCTGGCGAAGTGAAGCCCTGGGGCGAGGTTGACCTCAAGCCCATGCCGCCCGACCTGGATCAAGGAGCACGCTGATGCCGCGTCCGAGTCGCCGCGAGTTCCTTACGAGAAGCGCAGGTTGCTCTCTGCTCTTTGGCGCGTTCCCAGCTCTCGGAGCCCAGGGGGCCGCGCCCAAAGCCAAGCTCAATGTCCTCTTCATCGCCGTGGACGACCTGCGGCCCCAGCTCGGCTGCTACGGCGTGAAGCACATCAAGTCGCCCAACCTCGACAAGCTGGCGGGCCGCGGCATCGTGTTCAACCGCGCCTACTGCCAGCAGGCCGTGTGCAGCCCGTCCCGCACCTCCCTCCTCACCGGCCGCCGGCCCGACACCACCCGCATCTACGACCTCCAGACCCACTTCCGCAAGACAATCCCCGACGTGGTAACACTGCCCCAGCACTTCAAGGCGCACGGCTACCACTGCCAGGCTTTCAGCAAGATCTACCACGGAGGGCTCGACGACCCCGCGTCGTGGAGCGTCCCGCACCGCGACCCCGGCAAGCCGATGTATGGCAAGCCCGAGACCCTGGCCGAGCTCCAGAAGCAGCGGGAGAAGCTCAAGGCCGAGGAGAAAGGCCCAGCCATCAAGGTGTTGGAGAAGGACCCGAAGACTGGCACCGTGCTCAAGGTCACGCCGCCACGCTTCCGTCTCCGTGGCCCCTCGTGGGAGGACCCCGACGTGCCCGACAACGCGCTCGCCGACGGCGCGGCCGCGGACATGGCCATCGAGGCCCTGCGGCAGCTCAAGGACAAGCCCTTCTTCCTCGCCGTCGGCTTCCTCAAGCCACACCTGCCATTCGTCGCCCCCAAACGCTACTTCGACCTCTATCCGCCCGGCTCGGTGAGCCTGGCCGACAACCCCTTCCCGCCCAAGGACTGCCCGCCAATTGCCCTCACGACATGGGGCGAGCTCCGCGCCTACTCCGACATCCCCAAGCAGGGCAAGCTCCCCGACGAGAAGGCCCTCGAACTCGTCCGCGCCTACCACGCGGCGACGAGCTACACCGACGCCCAGATTGGCCGCATCCTCGACGAGTTGGACAAGTTGGGGATTGCCGAGAAGACCGTCGTGGTCGTCTGGGGCGACCACGGCTGGCACCTCGGCGAGCACGGACTCTGGTGCAAGCACACCAACTTCGAGGTCGCCACCCGCTCACCCCTCATCTTCCGCGCACCAGGCCAGAAGAAGCCCGGGGCGAAGACCGATGCCCTCGCGGAGTTCGTGGACATCTATCCCACCCTCTGCGAGCTGTGCGGGCTTCCACTGCCCGACGGCCTCGAGGGCACCAGCCTCGCCCCGCTCCTCGACGACCCCGCCCGCCCCTGGAAGAAAGCCGCCTTCAGCCAATACCCCCGCGGCAAGGCCATGGGCTACTCGCTCCGCACCGACCGCCACCGCTACACCGAGTGGCAGGAGAACCGCAAGGCCGTCGCCCGCGAACTCTACGACTACCAGGCCGACCCCGCAGGCAACGCCAACATCGCCGACAAGCCCGAAAATAAGGACCTCGTCGCACAGCTCAGCAAGCTCCTCAACGACGGCTGGCGCGCCGCGCTGCCGCCGAAGCTGTGATCGCGTCCAACGGCGGCGCGGGGCCGAGACCGTCGTTCTCACATTCTCACTACTCCGGCCGCTGATTGTTTAGCACCCGCGGGCCAGTGTCACGACTGAGAACCCGTTCGTAGTGCGGCCTTCAGGCCGTATCTGGGCGTACGGGCTAAAGCCCGCACTACGAACAATGGCCACACGAATGCCCCGGCGCGGATTTCGGCTTGACAGCGGCACGGGGGGGGGTATAATGGCTCGCGCGCGTCTGGCCATCGCAACGGGATGCGACAACAGGAGAAGAGCCATGCACAAGTCGGCTAGCAGCTTGCGTCGCCTCACCGGCCTCGTGGCCGCCGCCCTCGCCCTCGCCAGCTTCGGCGGGGCCGCGCACGCAGGCATCATCTATGACAATGGCGCGCCTTCCATGACGAATGATTACTGGCTGAGCGACTTTGATTCCTCGTACGAGGCAGCCAGCACCTTCTCTCTTGCGGGCGCCGCGGTCGTCCGCGATGTCCATTGGTGGGGCATCTACGCGGAGGGCGATGCACCCCCGCCCCTGGACGACTGGACAATCCGCTTCTACAACATCGTTGGGCAATTCGGCGAGCCCGCCGACAGCCCCTTTGCCGAGTTCGCCCTCGGCGACATCGGGCGGGCCGACACGGGCCTGAACTATACCGCCTACGACCTTGACCTCGACGTGTACGAGTACCACGCCGTGCTGCCGGTGGACCTGGCCCTCGCAGCCGGGTCCTACGCCGTCGCGGCCATCGCCAACACCGCCGGCGTCAGCGATGACTGGGGCTGGCTCAGCGCGCTCCCCCCGTACTCTGGCACAGCGTGGACGCGCTACCATGGGGATGAATGGATGGCCACGGGCTATGACCTCGCCTTCTACCTCACGGACGACCCGCGACCGGCGGGCGAGATCCCCG
>Ga0194125_10010683_pt1 | contig 12489 bp, 12 predicted proteins | sample TA2KigC250mmetaG_FD_148626 | JGI IMG/M metagenome (GOLD analysis project Ga0194125, IMG submission 148626) | Freshwater microbial communities from Lake Tanganyika, Tanzania - TA2015034 Kigoma Deep Cast 250m | ecosystem: Environmental > Aquatic > Freshwater > Lake | place: Tanzania: Lake... | reverse complement strand
CGACCTCAACCATGACAGAAATTGCCGAAAGCAGTAAGAAAGGAAGCAGTATGAATCGATCAGCTTGAGGCGGCACCCCGCCGTTGCACCGACTGCTCCACCAGACTCATGGCAATGGCCTGATAGTCAAATTCAAAGGCACCAGACTCGATCCTGGCTTTGATCGCGTCAAGTTTCGCTGTATCGAGTTTCTCGGAATCCTTGGTCTTGTCAACGCCCGAGAGCCGGGAAATTTTTCCTGAATCGACTGCCAGCTGGGCTGATGGTGCAACCGTGGATGCCGCACCCGCTTTCGCAAGCGCATCATGCACTGCCTTTGCCGTCGACTGCGCTACCGTTGCTTCCTTCAAGGGATCCGCAGAAGTCGGAACCCTTGATGCAGCATCCATCATCTTCCGCGCATCCAAAGGACTACCTGCCCCAGACTTAATGTTCATCACAATCCCCTGTGAACCCGTGGTTCAATCAACTTTTACTTCCACCAGACCTTGCCGCACCACAATCGCGGTAACCGTTTGGCCACTACCCATCTTTACCCGAACCTGATCGCCGATGCCACCTTGCTGAAGCGCTTGGCCTTCGCCAGCAACCTGAAAGTTGGTGCCGCTGAGTTGCACGCGCACCCTTTCTCCTGTCCTTATTACGGATGTTGCACGCACCAGATTTAGGGTCAGGGGAGTGCCTGCACTCACCGACCGAATCAGGGTGCGACCAATCAACTGATCCTGATCGGTCGCCACATCGTCGGGTACGGCCCCCCAGTCGGACTCGACCGTGATCAACTCGCCAGGCTCGAGCGTCGCTCCCGCCTGCAGGGCTCTGGCCGCCGCGAGATGCGTTCGCTTGGCCGCAACAAAGACCTGGACGGTCCCCTGCCAGCGTGGCTCCTGACAGCGCAGGGCAACGCTCACCCGCCCGACCGGCACTCCTTGGCGGATCACCTGCGCCTTTGGTGCAGTGCATCGCGGCCACCGCGGAAGGCTGGAGGAAAGCTCAACGACGGGCTTGGCATCCACAAGCGCGGGATGCTCGAGGATGACCGCTTCGATCGCCGACCTCCATTGCGATTCGGCTTCCGACGCCCCGGCTGGATCTGACTGTGCCAGGCCTGCAAGCACCGCTAGAACGATCAGGTGCAGGGTCCGAAACGCTCCGATCGTTGACACTCTCCCGATCGTCCGGATAGCCTCCATGATCCGGACATTCCCCACTATCCGAAGAGAGGCAAGATTTCGGCGGCCGCAGTGGCGACCACCCCGCGGTACCGGTCCCTTCGACGCAAGTGCCGGCCCAGTTCATAGCGCAAAGCAAGGGTGGCCGCTCCTAGCTCCGTTACCCGGATCCGTTCTTGCTCGTCTCCAATCTGAAGCCGCGCATCCTGAGAGTAGGATGGGCCATCAACCCCAAGAAAATGCGCCCATGGAACCGCGATCCAGGCATCTTCCGACCTCAGCGGTATCACCCGGATCAGACGCGCTGAAGATGGCACAACAAGCTGCCATCGCCGGTTTGCGTCGTCTGCCTCCAACCGTCCACCATAAGTCCCCACGAGGCCTGCCAGCGCACTGGCTGGAATCGTCCGGTCGAGATGGATCGCAAAGAAAAGCGTGTGGGAAATCAGCGTTGCCTCCACAACTCCCGCAATGCCGCAACGTGCCAGTTCGAGTCCGAGTGCTGCTGCAAGCTCACGGTGAACCCTCGGCGCCTGCCCGCCGAGGAGCCTGACTTCAGGCGGCAGCACGGATGCCAGCGACACATGGTCGATCTGATCGATCGCTTCGAGAAGCGACAAGGCAGGGGCAGACCACGGTTCATCCTGAATCAGGCGCAAGGCAAGCAGAAACGCTCGATCGACGTCGGCCGTGGTTACGGTCGACGGGTGGAAGGCTTCCGTCGATTCCGAAGCTGGTCGGCCTTCAGATCCGGCGACGCGCTGCGCAGGGGCCCCTGGAGAAACGGCCGCCTCGCGCATGACTGGCGTTCGCCTTCGGCGCGCAGTCTTCCTTGCCGGTTCCGCCAAAGGAGCCGCCGAACTCCCATCCGGGGGGTAGGTCTGAGCCGGTTCCTCTCCTGGAGCAGTCGTGACAGTGGGCGCCATGCTTGCCCCAGCCCCAGCGGTCGGTTCTACGGCAGGCTCTGGCGGCACGATCTTCCCAGCCGCCGCCAGAGGACTGGTGTCTGGTTCGGGCCGCCCACGGGCCCAGGTTCCGGCAATCGGATTGACCGGTGGTTCTACCTCCGGCAGGCTCTTTCCTGTGTCAATCACGGGTTCACTCAGCAACCCGTCCTCTCCCGCGCGACCGGCAGTTGAGCCCTGATCCTGCGTTCCAGGCCGAACGCTCCCCCGGGGTTCAGTAGATCCCCCTGGCGCGACGCTGAGGGAAATCATCGCGGCCAAGGAATCAACCGCCTGGATTGCCTTGAAGGCGTTGGCGATCAGATCTCCCCCCTGAGGGGTGCGAGGGGTTTGCTGCGCAGGGCCACGCAGCACGGGATTGACGCGCAAGCCCGGCACTTGATCACCGATGGTGGGCGCAATCGGAGATGACGGCGACAATGTGGGGGTATGAACCCCCTCCTCAAGGCGGGCCGCAAGCCTTTCAAGGCGATCCCGGGAGGGGGAAAGCTCGCCGGAAAGGCCTCCACCGGCTCGTCTCAGGTGCTCAGCTTCGGCAAGAACAATCTCTCCCATCTCCCGGATTGCGCGTCGCCCCTTGCCCTCGTCAAACGCCGGAAGAGATCGCGAGAGCGTATCGGCAACCTGCGCAAGATCATGTCGGTCGAGCGAACGGAGCAGCGCGGACAGGTACTTGGCAGTCGCAACGAGTTGCTCGACCTGTGCCTCGGATCGACCCTGCCCGTACAGCAGCAGCTCCCTGGCTGCCTGCTCCGCATCCAGAAGATACAGGTCTTCAGGGCGATCCTCCATGCCCACCTCAGCGGCCCAGATCCCTGCGCGGCTTGTTCTGCCCGCGCAGATACACCGAGGGCAACTCCGTCACCGCCCCTTCCTGAATCCCACGGATCAGGGCCTCGGTATGGCGGCGAAAGCGCTGGGCATCCTCGAGCAGTGTCTCGGTACGCTCCCCGAGTGTGCTTGCCGCAGCAACCAGTCGGCGCGCTTCCTCAAGCGAAAGCGCCACGCGACGGCCGGATAGCGCGGATACATCTCCGTTGCCAATCTCGCGAAGAAGGCTGTCGGTGAGCGACACGAGTTGTTCACCGAGATGCTCCAGATCGTCAAGAACCGCATCTGCGCCATGGTTCGACGCAAACCTCAATGAGAGATTCATGGCAACAGTTTGAAGGTCTTCGACTCTTTTTTGCAAGTCTTCGGCAGTTTTGCCCGTCGAGACGTTCTCGCCCTCGCTGGCCAGGTGAAGACTCTGCACCATCAGGTCAACCCTGCCTGCGAGCGTTTCGGTTGCAGCCATCACTGCGCCCACATGCCGCTCGAGCTGTTCGGACTGGCGGTCGAGGAGCGCAACCCGACGCTCTGCCATTGACCCGGCAGGAATCCAGTACCCCGAAGTGACCGCCTCGAGCGTGTCGCCTGCGGCAGACTCCGCCAAATCCCTCACCGACACTGGAGTGACCGCAGCAAGCTGCATACCGGAGGGGCCGTCAGAACGGCGTGCCGAAGCGTAGCCGGAACCCGAGTAGTTGCCCCCCGACCCCCCTTCCACCGATACTGCCGTGGGATCCGCCGAGTCAGCAGCCCCGTACCCGGGCTTATGCAACTCGTGGGCAATCTTTTCGGCAATCAAGGCCTCCGCATTGCGCGATGCGGGGGCGGAGTCCTCATCGTTGGCGTGACTGTCCACTCTCTGCGGCACCTCAGCCGATGCCGACCGTATTGCCGCAACCTCGCTCCTTGCACGATGGATCCGCACAGCGCCCAACAGCAGTCCAAGTCCCCCCAGTCCAACACCGCCCCAGGTCAGGAGTGCCGAAGCAACCAACAGGCCGCCGCTCGAGCGCGTTTGAAGGAGCAGCCGTTCCGCACTGTCCACGCGGGCGGACACCTGCTCAAGACGTGAGATCGCACGGGCCCTTTGAGCGAGGAAGTCTTCAACCAGTCGACTGTCGGCAAGCAACCGATCCACCAGGTCGCCCCTTTCGGAGGGAAGGATCGCCAGGACATCGCGCCATGCAGAAGGCGCATTCTTGCGTCTCGACTCGTTGCCCGCAGTTTGAAGATGCTCCGCGATCGCCAGGCTCGCCGCCTGCAGGCTGGGCAGCGCGTTTGCGGAACTGCGCGCGCCGCGCAGTGCGCTCACTGCACCGACATACTCCTCGAGCGCGCCCGAAACCTTGCGTATGCCCGGCGAGTCAGCCGGATCGCTGAGCCGTAAAGTAGCCTTGAGGTTGTGCGCCCGCTCGATCAGCGCGTGGCTGGCCGCAAGCCGCTCGAATCCCTGCTGCATTCCCGCCAGGACCCCGAGTTCCTTGCTGGGCAGTACCAGATCGCTGATGCGACCTGCCTCGGTCTGGGCCTTTGACTTGAGTTCCACCTCCTTGCTTCGTTCGACAAGTCCTGAAAAATAACCAGGATCGAGAACGACCGGAGCTTCGAGGACGCGCCGGAGTTGCTGCACCGACGAGGCCAGGTCGCCAAGTTCGACCCGGTGCTGAAAGCCCTGCTCGAGGGAACCCCGGAACTCCCTTTCATAACCTGCGCCCGCACCCACGCAGACCACCATTGCAGCGGCCAGGATTGCAAACACCGCATAGGATCGTAGCCAGGGGCCAGCATGCTGATGCGCGCGATGCAAGCGCACCAGGAGCGCATTCTCAGACGAACCCATCATCAACGCGCTTCTTCGAGCTCATCGTTGGCGCGTCGCTGGAGTATCCGCAAGCCATCGATGCGTGTCTGACCGATCGGCCCACGTACATCCTCGGCCAGGACGCCCAATCGAGATAGACCCAGTTCTTCCCGAAGAACCAGCAACCACTCTCCGCGTCCCTGCACCCGGCCCAGAGCCGGAAACACAGTGCCCGGATGGAGCAGCCAGACAACCCAACGATCGACCGAGACGAAGCCCTGAACCAGCCCACGGCCAACCCAGGGCTTGACGTCGGGCCCTCGTACAACCCGCTCGATGCAACCCAATGGCACCGCGAACCGATTTCGCCCAAAAGAAGCTACAACATAGCGGTCCTGGACAGGATCAAGTGCTTGCACCGTCCCCGGTCCTCGAAGCATTGGCCGTCCGTTCGACCCCGGTGCCCGTTGGATCACTCAAGAGGGTTTCATCCGCCGATTGCTTACCTGTCGAGCCAGACAGCTCGGTCGAAGCAGCCATGCCAGTGAAAGCACCCGATTGGGCAGCACTTCCCATGGGCTCCGAACTACCCGATTCGGTAGAACTTCCCGCATGCGCCGAACTACCCGCATCGGTCGATGTGTCCGCGCCGATCGAGCTACCGGCATCAATTGTCCCAAGGTCGCCTTCGAGGTTCGAGGGCCCACCGGGACCGGCCTCCGGTGCCCTCGCATCAGCACCGTTGGATGTTCCGCCCGCTGGCGAGTCAACACGTGGCCCTCGAAGATCCTCGGGTAAAGCCGATCGTGCTCGAGGCTTCTCTTCGTCTCCGTCACCGCCCAAGGCCACCCGTGCCGCGAGTTCCGCGAGCGACAGCGCAGCGACCGGTGAGGGACCAGACGGAGACGGTCCGGCTGGCGGCGGTCCGGCCGGGGAAGGTCCGGACGGGGAAAGTCCGGTCGGGGAAGGTCTGGCCGGGGAAGGTCCGGACGAGAGCGCGCCCGCACTGGGCACTCCCGCGTTGTACGGTCCCGCTGCGACTGGCGTGACAATCGGTGCATCGCCTGCTCGCCCGGTGCCATCTGACCCGCGCGGGGAGGACGCTGCGAGCTCGGCTGCCGTCTTCTGGCTGTGCATCCAGTGATCGACTTCGGCGCGCAAGCCCTGAAACTGCGCGCGCACCTGCGCCGCGTGGTGCTCCGCGAGATGCCGCTGGTGCTGCAGTGCAGCCGCCAACGCCGCCACTGCGGCAAGGAGCGAAGCAAGCAGGTAGGCACCCACCTTCACAAAGCCCGACTGAAGCTGCGCCTGCATGCCTTCGATCTGCGCGGTGTGGTGTGTGAGTACCTTGTTGAACTTGTTGTGATGGTCGGAAAGGATCAACTCGGTCTTCAACCAGTTGGAGTCATCCGGACGAAGCTTCGTTTGCGCCACGCCACGCTTCATCAGGTTGGCTCCGAGGATCGCAAGACTCGTGGCATAAGCCAGGCGCTCATCGCCGGCGAGCCCCTCGAGGTAGCTCCGGGTGAAAGCAGTGCGCAGGTCGCGCCGGTCGTTTTCACCCACAAAGCGGTAGCCTTCGGGGATCTGGAAGAAAAGCCCTGAATTACCCGAGGTAAGGAGTTCGCCCTCCGGTGCAAAGAGCTCCCCGCGCAGTACCTCCGGTCCCCGTTGCACCTCGATCAGTACCGAAGACTTGCCCGCAGCCGTGAGTTTGCGCAGCGAGTCCCACACGAAGCCCGCCTGCTCGCCGTCAACCCCGAGGATGTAGTCGCCGGGAATGAAACCGGCGCGCGCCGCAGGGCTTCCGGGAGCAACCCCGGCCACGGTGGCGCGGCTGTCGCGCAGTATTGCTTCCGACCGGGTGTTCTCGAAGTTGGCAATCTGTTCGAAGGCAAAGTCGAGGCGGGCATCGGTGCCCTCGGGCAACTTTACCCGGGCCGATGCGGAGGGCTTCGCTGCCTTGGCCGCCTTTGCGCCCTCTGCTGGCTCGTCGGCCCCCGACTCCGGGCCTGCGGCAGCAAGTTCCGCCAGATCGATGGTGGGCGGTGCAGCGGTGAGGATTGCCTTGTTGAGGCCGTTTTGCGAAAACACGGTGTAGAGCGCAAGCAGGATGAGCACGATCGCAAGCACTGCAAAGCCCTTCTGGGTGAGATCGAGCCGTCCGATCACCTGCTGCTCATGCGAAGGAGCGCCAGCGCCATGCCCCTTTGCACCGCCCTTGGCCCCACTGGCTCCGTGCGCAGCGCCGGCCGCGCCACCCTTCGCCTTCACGAATCGGGAAAGGCCGGGGATCTTGCCCAGGCTCGCAGGTAATTCAATCGCTGGCAGTTTCAACTTTCTTCCCCACTGGCAATACGCGGAAGCTTCGACGCATCGACTCCACGTCGCGCGAGGCGGCTTCCATCAAGGTCCTCTGCAAACGGTGATCCATGCGCAAGCGCAGCGCGATGAACTCCGACAACCAGGGTCCTACATGCAGACTCGACACATACTCCTTGTCGAGCCTGGTGCGCGCGGCATCCGGGCGCGCCCTGAGTTCGGCAAGCAGTCGGCCGTCCTCGTCATGCAGCGCGATCTCATAATAATCGATTCGACTGTATTTCCTGTCGAGTACCCGCAGCAGATACCAGACGCCCGACAACTTGAAGTAGATCTTCCAAGGATCGCTTTCCTCTTCGGGCAGCAGGATGTCGTCGGGCTCGATCCCCACCTGGCCGTGCCACGCGCGGTCGATCTCCTGCGCCTCGGTGGTCTTCCTGGGCAGGGCCTTGAGGGCGTCGAAGAGCTCAAAGAGCGTGAGTGCGAGCTTGTGGTCGCTCGCCATCTGCCGAACCCTTGCCACATGCCGCTCGAGGTCGTGACGCTCGGCTTTCATCGACGCCTGCAACTGGGCCAGGTCGAGGTTGAGTTGGCGCTGCAGATCCGTGAGGCTTTGCTCCATGCGCCGCACGATCTGCTCGGCACTGCTGTGCGGCATCGGGGCTCCGAAGCCGCCAAACCGCAAGCCCTCACCGCGCCAAAGACCCCTTCGCGCATCGCCCGCAGCGCTGGCGCCAGCGGTTGCGGAATTGGTGGAATCCCCGCCAACACCGTTGTGGGTACCGGCGCCGCTCCCGGAACCTTCCGCCACACCGCTCCCGGAACCTCCCGCGGCACTCCCGCCAGAACCACCCGCAGCACCGCCCCCGAAAACACTCCCCGCACCACCTCCAGCAGTGCCGCCAGGCGCGGGGCCTGCACCCTTGAAGGCCCGGCCGCCCTGAGCCCGCCCGTCGTGCTCGCCGCGTCGCTGCAGGAAGGCTCCAAGCCAGACCAGACCGACGGCAGACAGCAGCAACAGCAGCACCAGCATGACCGTGTAGTCGGTCTGCGTGAGGCCAGCGCTCATGTCCACGTCTTTGCCCCCATGGTCTCCACCAGCAGGTCGGGAAAGGCACCCGAGTCCCACCGGTCGATCTCCACGCTCACATGCGGATTCATCGCCCGGATCTGGTAGGCGGCCCGCTCGGTCTGAAGGTCAGGGTCGAGCCGATTGAGCCACAGACGGGTACCCTTCGCATAGTGCATCGTCATCTGCACGAAGTCCAGCGAATCCGTGTAGCCGGCAATCTCACGCCAGGCCATGCAGGGCACGATATCGTCTCTCCGCCGCGCGAGCGCCGCGGGCGAGGGCAGTAGGATGCCGAATACAGCCGACCATTCGTGCCGTGAAAGTTTCAGTGCCCACTCGGCAAGACCTACCCGTGCGTTGCGGGTGGTCTGAAAGAAAGGCGCGTTCCAGCCGAGGAAGGGCCCGAAGAGCTCCACACCCCGGATACTGCCCTCGCGCCGGCAGCCGAGCCAGTAGCCAAGCGCAGCGCCAAGCCCGGAACCCACCCAGCGCACCGGACCGACCGCATGGACCACCGCGTCGAGTCGCGCCACGTTGGCCTCCATGCTGCCGAGATCCTGATGCTCCCAGACCTGACAGGGCCCGATCCAGGACCGGATCCGGTGCGAAAGCGTGCTCATCGCGGCATCTTGCAGCGCCGGACAGCAGATCACGGTTGTGGACGGGGACGAGGACATCGCAAGGACGAAGTGGGCGGGGACGCGGCCAGGGACGGTGAAGGGACGAAGTGGGCGGGGACGAGTCCAGGGATGGTGAGGGGACGAAGTGGGCGAAGAGCCAACCACCGGAAACGGAACGACAGGTGCGACGCGGGGTGGCTCACAGGGGGTGGGCATGAGGTGCCGCCAAGGCAATCCGCGCAAGGGGTGTTGCCAGGCGATGCTGGGTGCCACTCAGGTGATAACCGCCCCAGGGGCAGCCCCACATTGTTTCACTTCCGCAAGAAGCTGAAACTGCCCGGAAAGTATAGGGGCTGGACGGCAGCGACTTCATCACGCCGTGATCACGCCCACAGGCCCTGCCGGTGCACCGCCAGTGACCTGGCGAGCTTCGCGCGGTTGTGCCACACAGCCTTGGGGGCCACGCCCTCGGTCGCGGCGGCTTCCTCCACGGCCTTCACCACCAGGGGCACCGGCGCCTCGCGCCGCCCGCCGATGATGGTGCCCAGGTTGGAGAGGTCCACAGCTCGGCCCATTCCATCTTCCGGATGTTCCCTGGCCGCTGGAAGAGCAGCGCCGACAGCGTCTGCAGCAGCATCGGTACGCCGATCGGGGAAAGCGGAAGCTTGCCCAGCCGGGGGAACACGTCTTTCTCGAGGCGCTCCGTCCAGCGCCTGGCGCAGTGATCGCTCCAGCCGACCTTCCTGATCGCGTGGAACCCGCGCGCGCTTGCCTCGAAGCTGGCGTTGGCGCCGAACCGTACGCTAGCCTTGCCCTCTGGGCAGGACACGTTCTTGCACGGCTTGTCGGTGAGCACAGGGGAAGCAGAATTCCAAATGGCATGACGAACGCCATTGCTTTCCCTACATGCTCCGCTGCTTGCGCTGCTCTGCCGTGGGACGGCAAACACCTTCCTGACTCAAGCGACTGCTCAAGTCGTGGATCTGGCGGGAAGTTCGGAAAGGCATGCGACCGGATGAAACGCTTGGATGGGGTGGCTGATGGGATACATGGCGACCTAAGCTGTTGCTCTAATTGAGAAAACTTGCGAGAGAGTCTGCGCTGTTCCCCTGCCTGTTCCCCCAGGCCGCGTGGGACTTCTTGAGACCAGCAACGGCATGCGCTCTGCTGCGATCCCGCGGCTGTCGCAATGGCTCCTCTCCGTCACGTCTTCGTGGGTGAGTTGGATACTGCAAGCTCAGCCAGCAGCCCCGAAGCCGCTTCGCACCAGATCCGCGATCCGAACCGACATGCTGCGCCCGGGATCGAACGGAAGGTCCTCGAATCCGAAGGCTGCATAAAGCGCCCGCACATCGTCATCCAGCGGGTGCGTTAGCACGCAGAAGCATCCAACCTGGTCGGACAGGCGCACCGCCGTAGTGAGCGCATAGAACATCAGCGATCGCGCAGTGCCCTGCCCCTGCCACCGCAGGTCGACCGCCAACTGTCCCAGCAGGATCGCGGGCAACGGGTCGGGGCGATTGCGTTGCTGTGCCTTGGGCAACCAAGCCCGCTCGATCTGCGCCGTCGACAAACTCACGTAGCCAACGATGCTGCCCGCTCGCGCATCGCAGATCACAGTTGTCCGCGAGACCCCCAATTCCTGATTGCGCCACGCGTGGCGCCTGAGCCAGTGGTTCAACGCGTCACGCCCGCAATCGAACGCCGCCGTGTCGTCGTCGGCCGCCAGAGGTCGCGGCGGCGTGAAGGCGGCCATTGCGCCTGAGGTCACTTCTGCCAGACGGGGCGCGTCTTGGACAGTTTTCGAAGCGACGGTACTTCCCGCGGTGCCGAACTGGCCCAGGCCTCGAACCGGGCCCAGTCCTTCGCTGGAATCGTCACGATGCGGCGATTCAGCAGATCGGTCTCGGCGGCTTCGAGGGCGCGCCGCCTCACGAAGTCGCTGAGACTGGTACTGGCCTGTTCGGCCGCGGCCTCCAGCAAGGCACGCTCGCTGGCATTGACACGAACACTCAGAACGGCGGCGGAGGCGGTTGGCATGAGGACATCTCCCAAGAGATGTGTGACAATAGCATACAAGACGACCAGACGCCACGTTCCTGCCATGTCGCCTGCCCGCGACGAGCGCCGTACTGTGACGTCGTTCGACAGCAGCTCGCCCAGCTTCACCCGCCTCACCTGACTTCAACCATGAACATTCACCCCCTGCGCCCGCGCGATCACGAAGACGCGGCCCGCGTCGCGATCTCATGGCTGGCTGAGCGTCATCGCAAAGGCTGGCGCAGCGCGTTCGAGGCCCTGCTCGACCTGTGGCGGCCCGAAGGTCCGCGTGACGGCTGGCAACTGGACGAAGATGGCATGACGATGGTGTCGATCAACGTCGGCGAGTGGTTGATCGCCCGCGGGGAGATCCACGCCCGAGGTGGCCGGCGCGAGATCAACGCCTACCTGTTGGGACGTGATGGCCCATTTCTCACGCCCGGCCAGCGCGACTGGATCGCTCAACTGCGCGCACGGCCCCTGCGCCTGTACCGGGTCACCAACGTGCAGCCCGGCGTCGGCATGACCCTGATCGACGAGTTCGACCCGCAGGCCCCACCGCAATTGGTGCGCGAGATCAGCGGCAGCCGCACCGCGAAGCCGGGCATGCTGATGGGCGCTCGCGTCGTGGAGGTCGCTGCCGGCCCGGGCATAGCCGGGCACTTTGAGCTCTCGGGGGCCAGCTACCCCTTCGCCAAGCTGGCCGAGGGAGCCGTGCTGGCGCAGGCCCGGCAGGTGCTGGCCGGCTCTGGCGAAATGAACCTCCACAGCGACAACCGACGCGATCTGCTTGAGCTCGCGATCGCCAGCGCCTGGCTGGACCAGTGGTTCGCGCCCGCACCATTGCCACAGATCCAGGATGCGTCCACCGGCGATCCCGTGCTCCTCGTGACAGACCACTACCGCGTGCTCGATGCGACGGCGCTCGCTGCTTACTTGTCGTCGCAGCCCGATGTCCGCGGCGATGCACGGCAGGGATGGAATCGCATGATCGAGAGCGCTGACGGCGCGCAGCGCAGCCTGTCGACCGTCAACCCAGGACGCAGCACCGACCGCGTCGAACTCTTCCACCGCACCCAGCGGCTGGCGGACGATGGCCGCGCGTGGTTCGAAAGCTTGGCCGGCGCGGCCGTGCAGCACCTGACGCGCGAGATCACCGATCCGGCCGGCCATCTCTCCCGTGCGGGCGGCGGCAAGGGTGCCAACAGCACGGGCCGCACGCCGCGATCCGCCTCCGCAGCCACCACGGACCTGCCTCCCGAGGTTATCGCACAGGCCATCGAGCATGCGCTCCATCGCCATTACGCCAACTGGGCTGACGAGACGATTCCCGCCCTGGGTGGACGCACGCCGCGCCAGGCCATCACCGCGCCGGCAGGCTTGGAGCGCGTGAAGGGCCTGCTGCGCGAGTACGAAGAAGGCGAACGGCAGCAGTCCGCCGCCCAAGGGCGGCCCGCCGTGTCCTACCAGTTCCTGTGGGACGCCTTGGGGCTCTCGAGATGAGCATGGATGACACCCCGCACGGCCACGGTAGCCATGGCGCACGGGTTTTGACCATCGACCTTGAGGAGCTGACCTGGGCATTGAACTCGCGCGACCCTCTCGGGGAGAGCAGGCACTGGCTGAACCTCGAGTCCGGGTCAATCCTGTCCCTGATCGGACCCGA
>Ga0194125_10010676_pt1 | contig 12495 bp, 7 predicted proteins | sample TA2KigC250mmetaG_FD_148626 | JGI IMG/M metagenome (GOLD analysis project Ga0194125, IMG submission 148626) | Freshwater microbial communities from Lake Tanganyika, Tanzania - TA2015034 Kigoma Deep Cast 250m | ecosystem: Environmental > Aquatic > Freshwater > Lake | place: Tanzania: Lake... | reverse complement strand
GTTGGGCGTGAGCGAGACGGGCCTAGTGGCCCTCATCCGGAGCACCTACCAGCTCCTGGGCTTGCGGACCTTCTTCACCTTCAACGAATCCGAGGTCCGCGCCTGGACCGTTCATGGCGGCGACACCGCCGCGCGGGCGGCCGGCACGATTCACACCGACTTCGAGCGCGGCTTCATCAAGGCCGAACGCGTCAATTGGTCGGACCTGGTGCGGTGCGGTTCGGTGGCGCACGCGCGCGAGACCGGGCATTACTCGCACGAAGGACGGGACTACGTCGTGCGGGACGGCGACGTGCTGCTGTTCAAGTTCAGCGTGTAAGCCACGGCCAGGCTTCTCCACCGTGCCCATTCGGTTCTCCTGCCCGCGCAGCCTTTCGGGTTGCGAACCGGTGGCCGGCTGCTAGCTTACGCCCGTGCGTTGGTTGGTGAGAAGTGTGGCGGCGCTCCTGCTGGCCCTATGGCTGCCAGTCACGCTGCATTGCGCGCTGAAACCCCTCCCTGGGTTCCAGTTCTTGCAGTGCTGTTGCAGCGATGAATCGGCGCCCGCAACGCCTGGCGATTGCCAGGAACCGGTCTGTGGCACCGTCGAGTCGGGCCTCTATAAGATCGAGGAGCATCCCCGCCTGACGCCCCGGTTAGACCTGGCGGTGGTCGCCTGGGCTACTGGCGACGCCAGCGCCCCACCACCCGCCACCCCAGCGCCGGTGCTCGTGCCCGCCTCATGCGCGCCGCCGGAACTTTTACCAAGCTGGCGATTCACCCGCCGCGCAGCGCTGCCGCCGCGTGCCCCTTCCTCAGCCGCCTGAACGGCCCCGTCCGGGACGTTTTTGGCTGACGCTTCCTGTCCGGGATTCCCCTGATGGCGGAGGTGTGCTTGCCTCCTGCGGGTTGCCTACGGTCAGCCTGATGGCCGGTTTGTCGTGTTCGTGCCTTACGAGTTATGAAGCAAATGATGTCATCGAGACTCTGTCGAGGGTCTGCCTTCGGGGCATGGGTCGCCGCGAGTCTGGGCCTGGGAATGGCTGCCTCGGGAGGAGATATGCTCAGCACCCAGGCGCTGACACTGGATGAGGCGGTCCGGTTGGCCTTAGCTAGTAACCCCGCTCTGCGCGCCTCCGGAGCTCGAGTCGAGGCAGCCGCGGGCAGGGCTTACCAGGCGAAGAAGTGGGCCAACCCGGAATTGGAGGTCGGCGCCGAAGACTGGCCGGTGAGCCGCAGGCGTGGCTTCGCGGATGCCAAACAGACCCTTGGCGTGGCGCAAGTGCTGCCGTACCCGGGCAAGAAGTCGCTCGACCGGCAGATCGGCGGCGCAGGGATCAGGCTGGCTGAGGCGGAATGGGCGGTGCGCCGGACGGAGATCGTGCGGGACGTGAAGGCGACCTTCTTCCGCGTGCTGGCGTCGGAACGGTTGGTCGAGGTCGCAAAGCAACTGGTGGCGGTGGCGGATGCATCGGCCGCCACGGCGCGGAAGCGGGTCGAGGCCGGCGCCGCCGCTTACCAGGAACAACTGCGGGCGGAGGTGCAGTGGGAGCAGGCGCGCACGGAACTGGCCGGGTTCCAGCGGGAGCTGGCGGCGGCGAGGGTGGTCTTCGCCACGCTGCTGGGTCGGCCGGAGCTGAAGATGGCGACTCTCGCTGGGGCCTTAGGCGAAACGCCGGTGACCGCGCTGCTCGAGGCGACCGCGGAAGGCGTGTTGGCGAGTCATCCCAGCGCGACGGCGGCGCAGGCGAACCTCGAGCAGGCCGAACTGACCTACCGACGGGCGCGGCTGGAGCCGTATCCCGACCTGACGTTGGGCGTGTCAGGCGGGCGTCTGGGCGAAAGCGACGAGTCCATCGTTCAACTGGGGTTCTCGCTACCCCTGCCGATCGTCGACCTCGGCAAAGGGAAGCAACAGGAGGCTCGGGCGAACGTGGACGTGGCAGAAGCGGAGTGGCAGGCGATCCGCCAGCAGTTGCAGCGCGAGTGGGCCAACGCTCAGGAGCGTTACCACACCGCCGTGGAACAGGTGGGCCGTTACCGCGATCGAATCCTGCCCAAGGCCGAGGAGGCGTTGCGGTTGGTCCAAACCGGCTTCGAAGAGGGCAAGTTCAACTTCATCGATTGGCTGGACACGCAGCGGACGACAGCCGAGGCGCGGCGGGTCTACCAGGAGAAGCTCCTGGAAATGAACGTGGCGCAGGCGGAGTTGGAGGCCCTGCTGCATCCCGAACCGACTCGACCTTGAACCACGAGCGAACTCCAAACTATGAATCCCCCATCCCATTCCGGGATACCACCTCGCATGAAAGGTCGGGCGGCCTGTCCCCAGGCCGCCGCCGGCGCGGTGGGGACACCGCGCCCTACCGACTTCCGGGGTAACCGGCAGATCCCACTCAGAGGGACAGCGGTGGCGGCTATCGCCGCCTCCGTGTTGCTCGCTGGCTGCACGAAGCCGGAAAGCCAAGTCCACGACCACGGCGTCGACCAAGCCGGCCCCGCCCAGATCGACCAGAACCACGGCGAGCCCACCACCGCGCTTCGGGTCGCCGCAGCGGTCAACGCGCTGCCGACTCCCAGCGGCCCACGGTGCGCCCCACACCACGCCCCCAAGCAGTGGTGTTTCATTTGCGACCCGGTGCTGCGTGACCCGGGGCGGCTGTGGTGCCAGGAACACGCTCGTTACGAAGACCGTTGCTGGCTATGCCATCCGGAACTCGAAGACAAAAATCGCCTCTGGTGCAACGAGCATTCCCTGTACGAAGATGAGTGTTTCCTTTGTCATCCGGAACTGAAAGGCCAAGCCCAGCCTGCCGCAGCGGCCGTCTCAATGCTGATGTGCCGCGAGCACGGTGTGCCCGAAGCCGAGTGCGGCATTTGCCGCCCGGAGGTGACCGCCCAACTCGAACCGGGCGAGGGCCTGAAGGTGCGACTGCCCGCCAAGACCTCCGCGCGCAGCGCTGGGGTGCAGACCGGCAAGCCGTCAGTGGGCAGCATGGCCGAGGCCATCGAGTGTTACGCGGAGATCGCCTTCAACCAGAACAAACTGGCGCACGTCGTGGCGCCCGTGGGCGGCATGGTCCAGGATGTGGCCGCGGACTTAGGAAGCCAGGTCGAGGAACAACAGACCGTGGCCCGGCTTTGGTCGGCCAGCATCGCCGAGGCCGTGGCCCGGGCCGTGCTCTCCCACCAGACCCTGGCCCGAGAGCGCCGCTTGCGCGCGCAGCGGGTGACCTCCGAGCAGAACCTCCAGGAAGCGGAGGCCGCCCATCGCGCCGCCTGTCAGCAACTGAGCACGCTGGGCTTCACCGAGGAACAGATTGACGAGTTGGGCGAGAAACCGGGCGAGCAGGTGCTCCTCGAGGTGCGCGCGCCGTTCGCAGGCGAGATTGTCGAACGCACGGCGGTGCGGGGCGCACTGGTGGACGCGGGTAGAATCCTGTTCACGGTGGCGGACCGGACGACGATGTGGGCGATGCTGAACATCCCGGAGTTGGCGCTGGCGCGCGTGCGCGTGGGCCAGACTGTGGAGTTGCAAGTCGATTCGATTCCCGGCCGGACGTTTACCGGCCGACTGACGTGGGTGGCGGCTGAGGTGGATGAGCGCAGCCGATTAACGCGAGCGCGCGTCGAGGTGGCCAATCCGGACGGTCTGCTGCGCGCCCGGATGTTCGCCCAAGCCCGGATTGTGGTCCGCCGCGCCGATGGCGCTTTGCTCTTGCCCAGCTCGGCCATCCAGCAGGTGGAAGGCAAGCCCGTGGTGTTTGTGAAGCTCGAGGAGGATTTGTTCGAGGCGCGGCGGGTGGCGTTGGGCGCGAGATTCGAGGGTCAATCCGAAGTGCTGGTCGGCTTGCGGGCAGACGAAGAAATCGCCGTGCGCCGAGTCTTCCCGCTCAAGTCGCAGTTGCTCGTCTCTCGGTTGGGCGCCGGCTGCGCCGATGACTAGCGTTCTCTTGAGGGCCGCATGAATTGGCTCATCCATTTCTCCCTCAACAACCGCCTTCTGGTCTGCGTCCTCTCGGCGGTGCTCGTCGTCGTGGGCGGCCGCGCGCTGTTGCATCTGCCGGTGGACGCCTTCCCGGATACCACGCCGGTCCAGGTGCAAATCAACACGGCGTTGCCGTCCCTCAACGCCCAGGAAGCCGAGCAACAGGTCACCTTGCCCATCGAACTCGCCATCGGCGGCCTACCCGGCCTCCGTAATGTGCGGTCCGTCTCGAAGTTCGGCCTGTCTCAGGTCGTCGCCACCTTTGACGATCGCACCGGCATCTACCTGGCGCGCCAACTCGTCCTGGAGCTGTTGCAGAGCGTCGAGTTGCCGGAAGGCATCGCCCGTCCCCAACTGGGGCCGATCTCCTCCGGCCTGGGCGAGGTCTTTCACTACGTCGTTCGCTCGGACCACCCGCAACGCACCCTGACCGAATTGCGGGAGTTGCAGGACTGGGTCGTGAAACCGCAGTTGCGCCAGGTGCGCGGCGTGGCGGAGGTCAACTCCTGGGGCGGCTTCGAGAAGCAATACCACGTCGTGGCAGACCCGGCGCGGTTGGTGAAGTACGGCCTGACACTTGAAGAGCTGATCGCGGCCCTTCAAGCGAACAACCAGAACGTGGGCGGCGGCCAGGTCGTGCGTGGCGGCGAGGCGCTGCTGCTGCACGGCCTCGGATTGACAACGGACACCGAACAAATCGGCGACATCGTCATCCGGGCGCACGACGGTGTCCCGGTACGGGTGCGGGACGTGTCGACGGTGCAGGTGGACCATGAGATTCGTCGCGGCGCCGTGAGCGCCGCAGGCCGAGGCGAAGTGGTGTTGGGTTTGGGGTTCATGCTCCTGGGCGAGAACAGCGCGGTCGTGACGCGCGCGTTGAAAGCGAAACTGGCGGCGATCCAAAAGACGCTCCCGGCGGATGTGATCGTCGAGACGCTCTATGACCGGACGGACTTGGTGGACAAGGTCATTCGCACCGTGCGCCACAACCTGCTGGCCGGCGCGCTGCTGGTCATCGCCGTCCTGTTCGCCTTCCTGGGGAGCCTGCGCGCCGGGCTCATCGTGGCTGTGGCTATCCCGCTTTCGATGCTGTTTGCCGGCAACTTCATGTTGCAGACGGGCATCGCCGCCAGCCTGTTGAGCCTGGGCGCCATCGATTTCGGCCTGATCGTCGATAGCTCTGTCATCATGATCGAGAACTGCGTTCGACGACTCGCCGAGTTCGATGGTAGCTCCCGCAGCGCCGCCGTCCCGGCGGCGGGTTCAGCCGGCGGCTTGCCCGCCGCTCCGGGCGGCAGCGGCAGGGATGCCGCCCTCACCACCAGGCCGGAGGCCTGCGCGGCATCGCGCAGCCGTGACCGCCTTGAGACCATCCGGGACGCGGCCTTGGAAGTGCGGAAACCGACGCTCTTCGGCGAACTGATTATCCTGATTGTCTTCCTACCGGTGCTGACCCTCGAAGGGATCGAAGGGAAATTGTTTCGGCCGATGGCACTGACGATGATCTTCGCCCTGTTCGGTTCGCTGGTGCTGTCCCTGACCCTCATGCCCGTGTTGGCTAGCCTGGTCCTGCCAGCCCAGATCAAACACGCCGAACCGCGGTTGGTCCGGGCCATGCGCCGGCTCTACGCGCCGCTGCTGGACCTGGCGTTGCGGTACCGGAGGGCCACCCTGCTGAGTGGGCTGGCCGTCGTGACGGCGGCGGGCCTGCTGGCCTCCCGTATGGGCGGCGAGTTCTTGCCCAAATTGGGCGAGCAAGCCCTGGCCGTGAGCACCGTCCGGTTGGCCGGCGTGTCGGTCGAGGAAGCGGTGGCGTGGAATACGCGCCTCGAGCAAGAGTTGCTCGACGCTTTTCCGGATGAGATCGAGCACATCTGGTCGCGGTTAGGCGCGCCGGAGATCGCCACCGACCCGATGGGCATCGAGTTGACGGACTTCTTCATCGCGCTGCAACCCCGCGGCCAATGGCGCAAGGCGCGCACGCAACCGGAGTTGGTCGAGGCGATGCGCCAGGTGTTCGCCACCCAGCCGGGCATGACCGCGGCGTTCAGTCAGCCGATCGAGATGCGCATGAACGAAATGATCGCCGGCGCGCGAGGTGACGTGGCGATCAAGGTTTACGGCGACGATTTGGGCGAGTTGCGCCGGCTCGCCGACGAAGTGCAAGCTGCGCTCGCCGGTCTGGAGGGCGCCGCCGAAGTGACCGGAGAACAGCTCACCGGCCAACCGGTGCTGCAAGTTCAACTGGACGCGCAGGCCATCGCCCGCTACGGCGTTCCCCGCCGCAACGTGTTAAACGTAGTTGAAGCCGTGGGCGCCAAGAAGGTTGGCGAGGTGCGCGAAGGCCAACGGCGATTCGCCCTGGCGGTGCGTTTGCCCGATCGACAGCGCACGGACCCCGAAGCCCTCGCCGCCACGCTCATCCCGACGGCGACCGGCCCCATCGTGCCGCTGAACCGGCTGGCCAACCTCGTCGAGACCGAAGGGCCATCCACCATCAACCGGGAATGGGCGCGGCGACGCGTGACCGTGCAAGTGAACGTGCGGGGCCGTGACGTCGCCGGCTTTGTTGCCGAAGCGAAGCAGAAGGTCGGCGCGGCGGTGAAGCTGCCTGACGGTTACGCGATGGAATGGGGAGGGCAGTTCGAGAATATGGAGCGGGCCAACCGGAAGCTGAGGTTCGTGGTGCCGATGGCCTTGGGGCTCATCTTTGTGTTGCTCTACTTTAGCCTGAACTCGTTCCGGGACGTGTGCATCGTGGCAACCGGTATTCCCTTGGGCGCCGTGGGCGGTGTGCTGGCGCTCTGGTTGCGGGAGATGCCATTCACGGTGAGCGCTGGCATCGGCTTCGTCGCTCTGAGCGGGGTGGCTATCCTCAACGGCTTGGTGCTGGTGACCTTCATCAAGCAGCGGTTGGAAGCGGGAACGCCGCTGGAACAGGCGGTGCGCGATGGGTGCCTGGTGCGACTGCGCCCGGTCCTGATGACCGCGCTGGTGGCGGCCGTAGGCTTCATCCCCATGGCACTCAACGTCGGCGTGGGCGGCGAGGTTCAGCGTCCGCTCGCCACCGTCGTCATCGGCGGCATCTTCACCAACACGCTGCTCACGCTGCTGGTGCTACCCGCGCTCTACGGCTGGCTCGCGCGGTCGAGGCCCCAGTCTTGGAGACGCGGGCGCTGACGGAGTTTGAAGGGTACGTGTACCGCCGGTTTTTCAACCGGCATTTGTGCCGACTCGAAAGTCGGCGGTACCAGCCTCCAACCGCTTCGCCGGCTATGGCCACTCGCTCTGCTCGTCTCGCACCCTGAACACGGTCACGCCCGTAGATCGAACGCTTGTGCAGTCCTTCGCTCCCGAGTTACCACTGGCCAGGCGGCCAGCGCGCATGTCAGAGTGCGGTAATGAAAGTCAAAGCGAACCATAGCTTTGGCGAGATTCGGCACGGCGAACGGCTCACGGTTGCCGGCGAACGTTGGCGGGCCTTTTGTTGGTGTGGGCCGGCTGTGGGGTGGCTCGCATTGTGTTTCTTCGTGCCAATGCTGTTGCTGTTCGGCGTCAGTTTCCTGTCGCGCGATGACTTGGGCAGGATCGGTCTCCCGCTGACCTTCGAGAATTACCAGCGCCTGATCGGGTTTGGCCTCTTGGGCTTCGACTCGCTCTACCCGGTCATCGTCTTGCGCAGTCTGGTGTTGGGGGCCATGACCGCAGGGTTGTGCGTGCTGGCGGGCATGCCGCTGGCCTTCTTTGTCGCCGGGTTGCCCACACGCTGGAAAAACCTGGCGCTCACCTTGGTCATCGTTCCCTTTTGGACAAACCTGCTCGTGCGAACTTACGCCTGGCAAATCCTCCTGAGTTCCGACGGTTGGGTGACGCGCGTGGCGGTGGGCTTGGGCTTGGCGGCGCCGGGCGAGGCGTTGTACCCGGGCGCGGGCGCGGTATTGGCTTGCATGGTATGCGATTACCTCCCGTTCCTGGTGTTGCCGTTGTACGCGTCGGTCGAGAAACTCGACTGGACGTTGGCCGAGGCAGCGGTCGATCTCGGGGCGAATCCGGCGCGCGCCTTCTGGCATGCTGTCCTGCCCCAGATCCGGCCAGGGCTGGCGGCGGGTGTGATCTTAGTGTTCCTGCCTGCGACCGGGCAGTTTGTGATCCCAGACTTGTTGGGCGGGGCGAAGACCGTCTTGCTGGGCAACGCGGTGCAGCAGCAGTTCGGTTCGAGTTTGGACTGGCCATTCGGCTCGGCGATTGCCGTTCTGGGCTTGGCGGCGGTTCTGAGCGGGCTCTGGCTCCACGCGCGGTATGCTCGGGAGCGACGCGAATTCGAGTGGATATGAAACCCGCGCGCATCCCGCTCGCGGCAACGGCCCTCGGGCTGTACGCCTTTCTGTACCTGCCGATCGCAGTGGTGGTGGTGTTTTCGTTCAATGCGGCGCGCTATAACCCAGCTTGGGAAGGGTTCAGCCTGCAATGGTACGCAGCTCTACTCGACAACCGGGCGGCGCAGGCAGCGGTGCGAAACACGTTGATCTTGGCGCTATCGAGCACCGCCGTCGCCACTGTCCTGGGCACGCTGCTCGGCTTTGGACTGAGCCGGTACCGATTCCCCGGCAGGAACTGGGTCGCGCAGTCGCTGCAGGTGCCGGTGTTCATTCCGGACATCGTGATGGCGGCGGCGCTGTTGCTCGGGTTCTCGCTCGCGCGCGAATGGACCGGTCGGCCGCAGCTTGGCCTGACCACGATGGTGCTGGCGCACGTCAGCTTCCAGATTCCGTTTGTGGCCGTGGTGGTGCGCGCACGGTTGGCCGGTCTCGACCCTGCCCTCGAGGAAGCCGCGCGCGACCTGGGCGCTAACAGCGCGCAGGCCTTCCGGCACGTGACCCTGCCGTTGATCCTGCCGGGTGTGTTGGCGGCGGCGATGCTCGCCCTGACGCTGAGCCTGGACGATTTCGTGGTCAGTTTCTTCACGAGCGGACCCGGCTCAACCACGCTGCCCATCTTGATCTACTCGTCGGTCAAGCGCGGGTTGACCCCCGAGATCAACGCCCTGGCCACCCTCATGGTGGTGGCTGCCGTGCTCGTGGCCGCCGTGTTGAGCCTCTACCGGCGTGGTGCCGACCGAGCCTGAGTCGGGCGCGGTGACAGAGAGTCGAGAGGTCCGCCTGGGTCGCTAGTCGCCCGCCCCGCCCACGGTTCGAGTCGCGCTGGGATCTTGGGTTGACCCGGCCTGCGGCTTGAGTTGCTTGGCCAGCCGGGCGACGCGTTCGCCTAATCGCCGGGCGCCCTCCAGTTCGCTCTGGCCCACGCCCAGATCCAGCGGCCCGGTGATGGCGGCGGCGCCAGCCTCCGCCCAGATGCTGCCGGTGCGTTCGTTCTGGTAAAGTGGCCCCACGACAATCATCCGGTTGTGCAACATGAACAGGAGCAGCGACACCACCACATGACCTTGGCCGCCCACTTGCCCGCCGGCCGTGGCAAAGGCGCCGCCGACCTTGTCGGTGAAATCCACGCGCCACTTCCAGTTCCAGTCGTCGATGATGGTCTTCATCTCGCCCGGGATGTTGGCGAAATACGTCGGGCTACCGAGGATGATCCCGTCGGCGGCCTCGAGGTCAGCCTGCGTGGTTTCTTGGACACGCTTGAGCACGGCGCTCACCCCCGGCACGCGCTGTACTCCCTCGACCGCGCCGCGGGCCATTTGCTCGGTGTTGCCTGTGCGAGAGTGATACGCCACCAACACCCGCACGGCGTCGCGGGATGCCGATGCGGCAGGCGGGTGCGCTTCATCTCCGTGCAGCGCACTGACAGCCGCGCTCACACCGAGCAGGGCCAGCGCCAAGGCCCCGGCAGCGCTGAATTCCCGAAAGCGAATCGGCCGGATGACGTTGTCAACGGTGGCGCGGCGGCGGTCGGGCGCCTTCCTTCGGTCGCGCCGGGTGCCAGCAAGGCCAGCGAGAAGGAGGATACCCTGCGGAGTGTTCTGCGGAGTGAATCGACCCAAGAGCGGTTGGGCAGAGGTGTGATGCATAGCAGCAGGGGCGTGATGCATGGACATGATGCTGGTGAGCATGGTGTGGGTCCCGGGCTGCCGCAATCGCGAAAGTCCGCGCTGGCCCGTTGTTGAGGGCACCTGAATAGAATGCAGCGCAATGAGTTGAGAGCCGCGACACGCGGCGGTGTCAACCATTTTAAACCTGGCACAGAGTTGTCATTCTGGTCCGGAGCCGGACCGTCGCCGTCCTATTCCCACGAGCTGGCACTCGCCCGAGCATGCCACTACGAGCGCCGGGGTAGCTGCGAGCTGGCACTCACGGTTGTTGGCCGCTGGGTCCTTGGGTCGTTGGGTCGCACGGCCTGTGGAACGTGTCAACGACTATAAGACCGGTTCAAAGTAAGAGTAAGAACGGGAACGACTTCCAACGAACAGCTTGTCCCACGCTACTTAGTGCTGTCTCCAAAGCCGGTGCTCTCGGTCAGGTGCCAGGACGACGCCGGAAAGCAGAAGAAGGGAACCGAGTAGTTGCGGTTGAGATTCTTCGTTCGTAGCCCCAACTCACTCCGCGGTTCGGGATCGCCAAACCGTGTCAACGACTTTAAACCCGGCACAAAGCACTTCCAGGTTCCTGAGGCTTGATCGTTGTCGTCCAGTCCCAACACAACAGCGGCACTCAGGGGCGAACGGCGAACCGAACTGAACTGGCGTTCGTTCGCCGCCGCTAGGTCAGAGGGCCGGCGCGCATCGAGACGCATCGAGATGGCTTTGGGATTGCTCGACGGGTGCGTGGCGCCTAAGTTCGGAGCATGGTTGCTACGTTGCTGACTGTTCAGCCGCCCCCAGGCGAGTTGGCCGGACTGCTGCGCCCCGAACCGCTTCCGGACGGGACGGAACCCGAGGCGCGGGTGGTGCTTTGCGGCCTGTCCTGGCAACGGTACCTGGACCTGGACCAAGCACTTGGCCACGACCGTCCGAGTCCGCGCTGCTACTACTTGGACGGGGATTTGGAGTTTATGACGACGTCCAAGGAGCACGAACGGATCAAGAAGTGGATTGCCGGCCTACTCGAGATGCACTTCGACACGCTCAAGGTAGAGGTCATCCCGCGCGGCCAAGCGACCCTACGTTCCACCCTCGAGGACGCGGGCGCCGAACCGGATGAGTCGTGGTGCCTTGGAGGGGAGAAGGAGTTCCCCGAGCTGGTGTTGGAAATCGCGCTGAGCAGCGGCGGTATCAGTAAACTCGAGATGTACCGGCGTTTCCCAGTGCCCGAAGTCTGGCTATGGCGGCGTGACGGTTTGGAGATCTACACGCTGCGCGCGGACGGTTCCGGCTACGATCGGGTGCCTGGGAGCCGTCTCCTGCCGGATCTGGACGTGGCCTTGCTATCACGCTGCGTGAAGATTCGGTCCTGGCGGGAGGCTCGCCGCCTCTTTCGGGACGGAGACCGAGGGGGCACGTGAGGTCGATGCGCACGGTTCGATCGTCGAACGGACTGGCGCCGTCGCCAACTGCGACCGGACAGCGGTTGCGGTCCGGCCCGGGAGTACAAAGTTCAGGGTGAGCCAGGGGGAACCGAGAACGGCGCCGCCAGGCAATGGAGGCTGCCATCGGCGGTTTGCACGACGATCTCGGCCAAGCCGTCCCCATCCACGTCGGCAATCGCGGGCATCGAGAGGTTGGCCGGACCACCCCATTCCCAGAGAAGGCGGCCGGCGGTGCGATCGCCCGTAACGGCCACGAGCTTGGTCCCCGCCGGGTAGAGGAGTTCATCCCCAGGCCGGCCGTCGATGTTGGCAGCCACGACGCGCGGGGAGGTGGGATGGGGCGCCGCGAGCGACCAGAGCACTTTGCCGTCTTGGGGATCGATGGCGCGCACGCCGTCGCCGTAGCCTGTGGAACCGAGCTCGTGGACGCCGTCGCCGTCCCAGTCGATTAGCGCGTGTTTGACGGCGGTGGTCTGGCCGACGTTGCCCTCGTTGGGATTGGTGGGATAATCCGCGCGCCCGAGTCCATGCCAACGCGGAACGCCGTTCGTGTCGAGCAAGGCCAGGATGTAGGGTGAATCCAGCAGGATGGACTTCGAGTTCGAGGCGGTGAACGCGTGCACCAGGGGCTCGCCGTAGGCGGCCCACGCCGGCAGGCTCTTGCGACTGGCCAACTCGACGCCGTGGAGCAGCTTGCCCGTTCGCCCGTCAGCCACCCAGAAACAGACCGGGTAGAGCGAGATCAACTCGTCGAGACCGTCGCCATCGAGGTCCGCCACCCCGGGCGGGATACCAGCGTAACCCCAGTTGAACTGGCCGGTCTGGATGGCCTTGTCTTGGGTCCAGACGACTGCGCCGGTGCGTCCGTCCAGGAGTTGGCCGACGTCCGAGTGCATGAAGCCACGGCGAGTCGAGACGAACAGGTCGAGTCGATTGGTCGCGCGGAAATGGCCGGGCCACCAACTGGTCAAGGCGCTCACGTTCCAGACGGGTGTGCGGCCGAGGGTTTGGGGGAAGAGCTTCTGCCACAGCGTCGAGCCGTCGTGCCA
>Ga0194125_10010665_pt1 | contig 12505 bp, 11 predicted proteins | sample TA2KigC250mmetaG_FD_148626 | JGI IMG/M metagenome (GOLD analysis project Ga0194125, IMG submission 148626) | Freshwater microbial communities from Lake Tanganyika, Tanzania - TA2015034 Kigoma Deep Cast 250m | ecosystem: Environmental > Aquatic > Freshwater > Lake | place: Tanzania: Lake... | reverse complement strand
ACGGCCGTATTATCCTGTGCCCCACATACCCATGGCGCGGCCGTGTCCCCCGGAGCGGAGCGGGACCCTCGTTAGGGTGGCGCAGCGAGGGGGAGGCGGCCGCGCCATTCGGCTGAGGCGGCCGAAAGGCTACTTCGGGATGCGGATCTGCTGGCCGGGGAAAATGAGGTTCCTCTCCTTTCCCGTCCAAAGGCGCGGGCTCATCATATGCGCAAGCCTCCCCCGGATAAAGGGATGATTGCCGCGGATTTGACGAGCGGGCCCGTCCGATTTATATTACTTACTTAGGTTTTCTTTCATTTTGTGTGGGTGAAGATCGAGAAGCCGAGGTGACGGACCGAGCGGACATGTCCGGTTTAGCCCTCCCGATCCCGGCGGCGAGGGCAGCCGGATCGGAAGAAGCCGGCCGGCGAAGCTGTCTGAGCGTCCCGGCGAACACCCGTAAAATGACGGGCCGGGACGCGAGTTCTTCGCCGCCGAGCCGCCCGGCCTCGGGGGGGCGTTAAGAACCGGACCCGGGAGCGAGGCCGTCGCCCGGGCTTCACGAACCCGTACCGAATGGAAGAGAAACACTCTTTTTCGGCCGAGCATGGTCCTATTGTCAGGTCAACGTCACGATTTCGGCCAGACAGGATTCCCACCATGCCCCCTATTATACGGCAAAACGCGACAAAACATTAGCTTGACCGAACCGGGCGTTTTCACTACACTATATCCGCTTTTCGGCCAAGGAATCAGGCGCGTAGCTCAGTGGGAGAGCGCTTCCTTGACGCGGAAGAGGTCGTGGGTTCAATCCCCTCCGCGCCTACCAGATCCGCTGAAAAGCGATGAAAAGAGACGGATAGAAGATGATGCGTTCCACGTCAACCGGCGTTCAGGCCACGTTCCGCTGATGGCCAGGCCGGAGCTTCCCATAGACGCAGAGGGGTCTGGTTCAAGGCGAAAGCCCAGGGGGCATTTTTTGCCTCGAGCCGGCCGCTAAGGAACGGGCCAACGAAGAACCGATGAGCGAAGAACACGGCGAACTCGAGATCCTGAGGCACAGCGCCTCGCACCTCATGGCCCACGCCGTCCTGGCCCTTTTCCCCGGGACCCAGGCCGGGATCGGGCCGGCCGTGGAGAACGGGTTCTACTACGACTTCCTCCGCGAGGAGCCCTTCTCGGCCGAAGACCTCCAGGCCATCGAGGCGAAGATGCGGGAGCTCGCCGCCGCCGACCGGCCGATCGTCCATGAGGTCCTGCCCAAGGAGGAGGCCGTCCGCCTCTTCGAGTCCCTGGGCCAAACCCTCAAGGTCGAGCTCGTCCGGGAGAAGGGCGGGGCCGATGTCTCGACCTACCGCCAGGACGGCTTCGTCGATTTCTGCCTCGGCCCCCACGTCGCCTCGACGGGGGCGGTCAAGCACTTCAAGCTCCTGTCCGTCTCCGGGGCCTACTGGAAGGGCGACGAGCGGAACCCCCAGATGCAGCGCATCTACGGGACGGCCTTCCCGACCCGCCAGGACCTCGACGATTACCTGGCCCTGCTCGAGGAGGCCCGCAAGAGGGACCACCGCCGCCTCGGCCCCGAGCTCGACCTCTTCTCGACCTCGGAGGAGATGGGCGGCGGCCTGATCCTCTGGCATCCCAAGGGCGCCCGGGTCCGGGCGGTCATCGAGCAGTACTGGCGGGAGCGCCACTGGGCCGGAGGCTACGAGGTCCTCTACACGCCCCACATCGGCCGGGCCCTCCTCTTCCAGACCTCCGGCCACCTCGATTTCTACAAGGACGGGATGTACGCCCCGATGGACATCGACGGGCAGGACTACTACATGAAGCCGATGAACTGCCCGTTCCACATCCAGGTCTACAAGACCCGGATGCGGTCCTACCGCGACCTTCCCCTTCGCTGGGCCGAGCTGGGGACGGTCTACCGCTACGAGCGGAGCGGGACGCTCCACGGCCTCCTCCGGGTCCGCGGCTTCACCCAGGACGACGCCCACATCTTCTGCACCCCCGCCCAGATCGAGGACGAGATCCTCCGGGTCCTCGACTTTTCGGTCTCGATCCTGGCCGACTTCGGCTTCACCGACAACAAGATCGAGCTGTCGGTCCGCGACCCCGGGTGCCGGGAAAAATACTGCGGGGCCGACGACCTGTGGTGCCTGGCCGAGGCCTCGCTCGTCAAGGCCCTCGAGGCCCGGGGCCTGGCCTACGAGCGGAAGGAAGGCGAGGCCGTCTTCTACGGCCCCAAGATCGACATCAAGGTCCGCGACGCCATCGGGCGGCTGTGGCAGTGCACGACGATCCAGTTCGACTTCAACATGTCGGCCCGCTTCGACCTGGCCTTTATCGGCGACGACGGCCGGGAGCACCGGCCGTTCATGGTCCACCGGGCCCTCCTCGGCTCGCTCGAGCGGTTCTTCGGCATCCTCATCGAGCACTACAACGGGAACTTCCCGCTCTGGCTGGCCCCCGTCCAGGCCGTCGTCCTACCCATCGCCGACCGCCACGACGCCCATGCCCGCGGCCTCGAGGAGCGGCTGAGCGCCGGCGGCCTCCGGGCCCGGGCCGACCTCAGCCGGGAAAAGCTCAACTACAAGATCCGCGAGGCCGAGCGGCTGAAAGTCCCGCTCATCCTCGTCGTCGGCGACAAGGAAGTCGCCTCGGGCGGAGCCTCGCTCCGCGTCCACGGACAGGGCGACAAGGGCCCCGTGGACCTCGAGGCCTTCACGGCCCGGGCCCGCCATCTGATCGACACCCGGTCGTTGACCCTAACGTTCTGAAGGAGGTCTCCACATTTTTAGACGACAGCCCTTCCCGCCGGCCGTCAAGACGCGCCCCCACCGGCTGAACGAGATGATCCATGCCCGCGAGCTCCGGGTCATCGACGAGGACAAGAAGCAGCTCGGAATCATGTCCTCGGCCGAAGCCCTGGCCCTCGCCCGCCAACGCGGCCTTGATCTCGTCGAAATCGCCCCCCAGGCCCAGCCCCCGGTCTGCCGGGTCATGGATTACGGCAAGTTCCTCTACGAGCTCCACAAGCGGGACCACGAGGCCAAGAAGCACCAGAAGCAGGTCCAGGTCAAGGAGATCAAGTTCCGGCCGAAGATCTCGATCCACGACTACACCTTCAAGATCAAGCACGTCCGACGGTTCCTCGAGGAGGGCAACAAGGTCAAGCTCACGGTCATGCTCCGCGGGCGGGAGAAGTCCAAGCCCGAGCTGGGCCATGCCGTCCTCGAACGGGTCCTGGGCGACATCGCCGGCCTGGGGAAGCAGGACGGGTCGTCGCGGCGGCTCGACTGGGCGGTCTCGGCTCTCGTCATCCCGACGAAATCAGGAGGAAAAGAGAAAGATGCCAAAGCTCAAAACCCACAAGGGAGCCCAAAAGAGGTTCAAGGTCACGGGGACGGGAAAAATCCTGCACCGCAAGTCGGGAAAAAGCCACATCCTGACGAAAAAATCGTCTAAGCGGAAGAGGAACCTCGGCCGGGACGCGAAGGTCAGCCGGTCCGACCGGAGCTCGGTCAAGGCCATGCTCCCCTATGAGTTTTAAAATGAATGGGGACGTTTTTCTAGATTGAAAGGATATTCAAAATGCCCCGAGTCAAGCGAGGCTTCAAGAGAAAAAACCGTCGGGCCAAGGTCCTCAAGCTGGCCAAGGGCTATTGGGGGGCGCGGAGCTCCAACTACCGGACGGCCAAGGAGGCCGTCGAGCACGCCCTCCTCTACGCTTACCGTGACCGCCGGGCCCGCAAGCGCGACTTCCGCCGCCTGTGGATCATCCGGATCAAGGCCGCGGCCAAACTGCACGGCCTGAGCTACAGCCGATTCGTCCAGGGGATGAAGAAAATCGGGATCGCCCTCGACCGCAAGGTCCTGGCCGAGATCGCCGTCTCGGCCCCGGATGCGTTCGGCCGGATCGCCGCCAAAGCCAAAGATGGACTCGCCTGAGCTCCTCCGTTTCCGGACCGCGGTCGACGCCGCCCGGGCCGAGCTGGCCAGGGCTTCGGCCGAGGTCCGGGACGGGAAGGCCCTCGAGGAGCTCCGCCGTCTCTTCCTCGGCCGCAAGCGCGGCCGGGTGACCCAGCTCTTCGAGGGGCTCCGGGCTTTCGAGGCGGCCGAAAAGCGCGAGGCCGGCCGCCTGGCCAACGACCTGAAGACCGAGGTCCAGGCCGTTCTGGGCGAGGCGGAAAGCCGCCTGGCCGTCCCGGCCGAGGCCGGGACCGAGGAGGACCTGACCCTTCCCGGGGAGCGGCCCTATGGAGGCGCTCCCCATCCCCTCCGGCTCTTCCAGGAAGAGATCGAAGCCGTTTTCCTCGAGATGGGGTTCGGGATCGAGGAGGGGCCCGAGATCGAGACCGATTACTACAATTTCGAGGCCCTGAACTTTCCCCCCCATCACCCGGCCCGGGACGACTGGGACACGCTGTACATCGGCGACAAGCTCCTCCTCCGGACCCACACGTCGCCCGTCCAGATCCGGGTCATGGAGAAGCGGAAGCCGCCGATCCGGATCATCATCCCGGGCAAGGTCTTTCGCCGGGAGACGCCCGACCCGACCCACCTCCCGATGTTCTTCCAGGTCGAGGGCCTGGTCGTCGGCGAGGGGGTGACCTTCGCCCATCTCAAGGGGACGCTCGAGCACTTCATCCGGCGCCTCTTCGGCGAGCGGATCAAGGTCCGCTTCCGGCCGAGCTTCTTCCCCTTCACCGAGCCCTCGGCCGAAGTCGACATCGAGTGCCTCTCCTGCGGCCAGAAGGATCCGGCCTGCCGGGTCTGCGGCGGCACGGGGTGGAAGGAAATCCTGGGGTCGGGCATGGTCGACCCCCATGTCTTCAAGAGCGTCAACATCGACCCCGAGAAGTACACGGGCTGGGCCTTCGGCCTGGGGATCGACCGGACGGCCATGTTCGCCTTCGGCATCCCCGACATCCGTCTTTTTTTCGAGAACGACCTCCGGTTCAACCGGCAGTTCCGCCTGAAGTGACATGAAGATCAGTCTGAATTGGCTCAGGGATTACGTCGACCTCGACCTCGGGCCCCGCGAGCTCGTCGACCGGATGACGATGATCGGCCTCGTCGCCGAGCGATGGGAGGAGAGGGACGGCGACGTCGTTCTCGACCTGGAGACATACGCCAACCGGCCCGACACCCTGGGCCATCTCGGCGTCGCCCGGGAGGTCGCGGCCCTGCTCGACCGGCCGCTCAAGGAGCCGGATTGGCCGCTCGTCGACCTCGGGCTGCCGACCTCCGGCCTCATCGACGTCGAGATCGACGACGAGGACCTTTGCCCCCGGTATGCGGGGATCGTCGTCCGGGGGGTCCGGGTCGGCCCCTCGCCCGAGGCCCTCCGGGCCCGGGTCGAGGCCATGGGCTTGCGCTCGACGTCGAACGTCGTCGACGTGACGAACGCCGTCCTTTTCGCCACCGGCCAGCCGATCCACGCCTTCGACCTCGCCAAGCTCGCCGGGCCGAGGATCGTCGTCCGTCGGGCCAGGAGGGGCGAGAAGCTCCTGACCCTGGAGGGCCGGGAGGCGAGCCTCGACCCCGAGATGCTCGTCATCGCCGACGAGAAGCGGCCGGTGGCCCTGGCCGGGATCATCGGCGGCCTGGAGACGGCCGTCTCCGGGGAGACCCGGGACGTGTTCATCGAGAGCGCGACCTTCAACCCGGCCTCGGTCCGGCGGACGCGCAAGGCCCTCGGCCTCCAAACCGACGCCTCCTACCGGTTCGAGCGCGGGACCGACGTCGGATTCCCTCCCCGAGCGGCGGTCATGGCCGCCTCGCTCATGGCCGCCTTCGGGGGCCGGGCCTCCCAGGGCGTCGTCGATGTCTATCCCGCGCCCCGCAAGCCCCGGGTCATCCTCCTGCGGGCCGGCCGGGTCGCCGGCCTCCTGGGGGTGGACGTTCCCGCCCCGTTCATCGAGGGGAAGCTGGCCGGGCTCGGTTTCGCCCTCAAGCCCTCGACGAAGAACGGCTGGCGGGTCTCCGTCCCGTCCTTCCGGATCGACATCGAGACCGAGGCCGACCTCATCGAGGAGGTCGCCCGCTTCTACGGCTACGACAAGATCCCGTCCGTCCTTCCGCCCCTCGAGGTTCTGGACAATTCTTCGACCGACCGGGACCGTCTCCGCCGGCTGGCCCAGGCGCTCCTCCGCTGCGGCTACGACGAGGTCATCAACCAGAGCTTCGCCGACCCCGAGCGCGAGGCCGTCTTCGGGAGCGGCCGGGAGCCCGTCGCCCTCCGCAATCCGTTTTCCGTCCACGCCGGGGTTCTCAGGACATCGCTCCTGCCCGGCCTGCTCCAGAACCTCGCCCACAACCGCAACCGGGGGACCGAGGGGGTCCACATCTTCGAGGTCGGGAACGTCTACGCCTCCCGCGGCGAAGAGCCCCCCCGGGAGGACCTGGCCCTCGGCCTCCTGACGGCGGGGCCGCTGCCGGGGACGGACTGGAAGGCCAAATCCCGGCCGACCGACATCTTCCGGCTCAAAGGGGCGGTCGAGGAGGCCCTGGAATCCCTGCGCTACGCCCCCCTGGCTTTCGTTCCGACGGACCATCCCTTCTTCGACGAGGGCGCGGCCGCGATCTACAAGGGCGAGACCGTCGGCGTCCTGGGGCGCGTCCGCCGGCCCCTTCTCGACCTCGCCGAGGTCAAGGGGCCCGTCTATGGGGCGGAAATCGACCTCGGCAAGGTTCTCGAAAAGACGCCGCAGCCTTTCGCTTACGCCCCCCTCCCGAAGTTCCCGGCCGTCGTCCGCGACCTCTCGTTCCTCGTCGACCGGAGCGTCCCCTACCAGGACATCAAGCAGGCCGTCGAGCGGGCCGGGGCGGCCCATCTCGAGTCCTTCGAGGTCGTCGACCGGTACGCCGGGCCGAACATCCCGGCCGACCGGACCTCGCTGACCATGCGGTTCGTCTTCCGGAGCCCGAAGGCGACCCTTCTGGCCGAGGACGTCGACAAGTCCGAACGGAAGATCCTCAAGGCCCTCCAGACGGCCTTCAAGGTCCGGCTCCGCGAAGGAGGCACCCCGTGACATCGGAAATCGAACGGATCAAGATCCTCGAGACCAAAATCGCCGGCGTCGTCGAGCACGTCGCCAAGCTGGCGGCCGAAAACGACAAGCTCCGCCAGCAGGTCAAGGAGCTCCGGACCGAGAGGAAAGACGCCGAGGAGATGGTCAGGCGTCTGGCCAAGCTTGACGACGAGGTCAAAAGGTACGAAAATGAGCGGGAAGCCGTCAAGGGGAAAATCGACCTCTTGATCGCCCAGATCGACAAGCTCGGCCTGTGATGGACAAGGTCATCGACATCGAAATTTACGGACATGTGTATAAAATCCGAGTCAAAGGCGAAGACGACGAAAAGTACATCAGCCGACTGACGGCGTACGTGGACCAGAAAATGCGGGAGATCGCGGTGAAATCGAAATCGGCCGACGCGATGAAAATCGCCGTCCTGGCCCTCCTCAACGTCGCCGACGATTATTTCGTCTGCCAGAAGAAGCTTGAAGACCTCGACGCCGAAATCGGCCGGATGGAAACGGGCTTGGAAAACCTGGAAAGGTGTTTGCATGGGGAATCGCCGTCCTGACCCCCAGGGGCGGGAGCCGTCCCCGATAAACGTCCCGCGGGACGCCCTGACGCCCTGATCCTTTCCGCTTTTGCCGCCTCGTCGCGCCTTTGCCTCTGAAGGAGGAAAGGTCGAATGCCGACGGACATCGTTTTATACGCCGGATTGGGCGTTCTGATAATCGCGGGAGGGGCGATCGCCGTCTTCTTTCTCCGCAAGAGCGGGGGGGCGCGGAAACTGGCCCGGGCCCGCGAAGAGGCCAAGACGCTGGTCGAAAAGGCCGCCGAAGAGGCCGAGGCGATCCTCAAGGACGCCCAGAACCAAGCCCGCCAGAAGCTCGCCTCGGTCGACCAGGAGGTCGAGCGCCAGACCCAGGACAAGCGCCGCAAGCTCGTCGACACGGAGCGGAGGCTCGTCCACAAGGAGGAGACCCTCGACCGCAAGCTCCAGGGCCTCGACCGCCGCGACCGCGAGGTCATGAACAAGGAGCGGCGGGTCCAGCAGAAGGAGAAGGAGATCGAGCAGCTCGAGGAGAAGGCCGCGGGCCTCGTGAAATCCCAGATGACCGAGCTCGAACGGATCTCCGGCCTGACCCAGGACGAGGCCAAGGCCCAGATCGTCAAGCGGATCGAGGACGAAGCCCGGCTCGAGTCCGTCCAGGTCGTGAAAAGGGTCGAGGAGGAGACCCGGGCCCGCAGCCGCCAGCTGGCGGCCGAAATCGTCGGCAACGCCATCCAGCGCTCGGCCGCCGAGCACGTCGTCGAGTCGACCGTCTCGGTCGTCGACCTGCCGAGCGAGGACATGAAGGGCCGGATCATCGGCCGGGAGGGCCGGAACATCCGGGCCCTCGAGGTGGCCACCGGGGTTGACATCATCGTCGACGACACCCCCGAGGCGGTCATCCTCTCGAGCTTCGATCCCGTCCGGCGGGAGGCGGCCCGGCTGGCCATCCAGAGGCTCGTCCTCGACGGCCGGATCCATCCCGCCCGGATCGAGGAGGTCGTCGAGAACGTCAAGTCCGAGCTCGAGGAGAAGATCCGCCAGGAGGGCGAGTCGGCGGCGTACGAGCTCCGGGTCCAGAACCTCCATCCCGAGCTCGTCAAGCTCCTCGGCAAGCTCAAGTACCGGACGAGCTACGGCCAGAACGTCCTCCAGCACTCCAAGGAGGTCGCGTTCCTGGCCGCGGCCATGGCCCAGGAGCTCGGCCTGAACACCCAGGTCGCCCTCCGGGCCGGTCTCCTTCACGACATCGGCAAGGCCATCGACAAGGAGGTCGAGGGGACCCACACCGAGCTCAGCGTCGAGCATTGCCGCAAGCACGGCGAGAACGAGGCCGTCGTCCAGGCCATCGCCTCCCATCACCGCGACGTCGACTTCCCCTCGATCGAGGCCGTCCTCGTCCAGGCGGCCGATACGCTCTCGGCGGCCCGGCCGGGGGCCCGGCGCGAGCTGCTCGAGGCCTACATCAAGCGGCTGGAGAAGCTCGAGAGCCTGGCCAAGGCCTTCGAGGGCGTGGCCAAGGCCTTCGCCCTCCAGGCCGGACGGGAAATCCGGATCATGGTCGACGCCGGCCGGGTGGCCGACGACCGGGCGGCCCTCATCGCCAAGGACATCGCCGCCAAGATCAAGAACGAGCTCGATTATCCCGGCCAGATCAAGGTCACCGTCATCCGCGAGATGAGGGCGGTCGAGTATGCCCGCTAAGTTCGGGGTGCTCCTCGTCGGCGACGTCGTCGGGCGGACGGGGAGGACGGCCCTGAGGCGGCATTTGCCGGCCCTGCGGCGCAAATACGCCCCGGCCTTCGTCGTCGCCAACGGGGAGAACGCGGCCGGCGGGGTGGGGATGACCGCGGAGGTCGGGCGGGAGATGTTCGCCCTGGCCGACGTCCTGACGAGCGGCAACCACATTTGGGACAAGAAGGAGGGGATCCCTTATCTCGACCGCGAGCCGCGGCTCCTGCGGCCGGCCAACTATCCGCCCGGGAACCCGGGGCGGGGGGCCTGCGTCGTCGAGACGGGCGAGGGCGGCGACAGGGTGGCCTTGGGGGTCCTGAACCTCCAGGGCCGGGTCTTCATGGAGCCGATCGACTGCCCCTTCCGGACGGCCGAGGCCGAGGTCGCCAGGCTGAGGGAGCGGACGCCGGCGATCGTCGTCGACATCCACGCCGAGGCGACGTCCGAGAAGGCGGCCCTGGGCTGGTTTCTCGACGGGAAGGTCTCGGCCGTCGTCGGGACGCACACCCACGTCCCGACGGCCGACGAGCGGATCCTGCCGGGCGGGACGGCCTACATCACCGACTTGGGGATGGTCGGGGCCCGGAACACGGTCATCGGGATCAAGGCCGACCAGTCGATCGAGCGGTTCCTGTCGGGCCGGCCGGTCCGGTTCGAGCCCGAGAAGGGCGGGGTCTTCCTCTCGTGCGTCTTCGTCGAGATCGACGCGGCCACGGGGAAGGCGTTGTCCATCGCCCGCGAAGTCATCGTCGAAGACGCGGCGTCCGACAGATGCGGGACACTTTAAAGTGTCCCCCATCTTTAGCCAAATAAACAGGGAATAGTGGACCTGTCCCCCTATTATTTCTTAAGATATAGCCTATGGCAGACCCGGACGGAGTCGGCAACCGGACAGGCGCGGGCGGCGAGAAATTCGGGCAGCCCGTCGTCCGGGAGGGAAGCCTCGTCTTCCGCGATAAAGTTTACTCCGTCAGCGAGCTGACGGCCGTCGTCAAGGCCGCCCTGGCGACCGCCTTTCCCCAGGTCTGGGTCGCGGGCGAAGTCTCTAACGCCAGGAAATATCCGTCCGGGCACATCTACCTGACCCTCAAGGACGCCGAAGCCCAGCTTTCGGCCGTCGTCTGGAGAGGCGACGCCGCCCGCCTGAAATTCGAGCTCAAGGACGGGCTGGCCCTCCTCTGCCGGGGCAAGATCGACATCTATGCCGCCCGGGGCCAGTACCAGCTCATCATCGACCACGCCGAGCCGAAGGGAAAGGGCGCCCTTCAGCTCGCCTTCGAGCAGCTGAAGGAAAAGCTGAGGCTCGAAGGGCTGTTCGACCCGGCCCGGAAGCGCAAGCTGCCCCTCCTTCCCAAGACGATCGGCCTCGTGACCTCTCCCCGAGGGGCGGCGATCGTCGACATCCTGCGGACGATCGAGCGCCGCTTCGCCAAGGTGCGGATCGTCATCTACCCGGCTCGCGTCCAGGGCGAGGGGGCGGCGGCCGAGATCGTCGAGGGGATCGGGGTCCTGGGCGGCCGGCCCGACATCGAGGTCCTCATCGTCGGCCGGGGCGGGGGTTCGATCGAGGACCTGTGGGCCTTCAACGAGGAGCCCGTGGCCCGGGCGATCGCCGCCTGTCCGGTCCCGGTCATCTCGGCCGTCGGACACGAGGTCGACTTCACGATCGCCGACTTCGCGGCCGACATCCGGGCCTCGACCCCGACGGCCGCGGCCGAGCTCGTCGTCGAGAAGGAGGCGGCCTTCGCCGAGCGGATCGAGAACCTCGGCCGGCGCGCCGCCCAGGCCTTTCGCCTCGCCCTCGAGGAGCGGAGGCACGAGGTCACGAGCCTTGCCCAGCACGGCATTTTCCAGACGTTCCGGATGCGGCTCATGTCCCGGGGCCAGTACGTCGACGACCTCGAGGAGCGGGCCTGGGAAGTCGTCCGCGGCGAGAGGCGGCGGATGGCCGAGGCGATGTCCAAGGCGGAGCTCGCGGAGGAGCGGGCGGCCTCGCTGTTGAGGCGGCGGCTGTCGGAGGCCGCGGGGCGGGCGGCCCTCTGGCGGGAGAAAATCGGCGGGGCGTTCCGGACGGCCCTTCGCGACCGGGCCGCCGCCTGGGAAAGGCTGGCCGCCGGCTTGAACGCCCAGAGCCCGTTGGAGGTCCTCCGCAAGGGCTACGCCGTCGTCTGGAAGGACGGCGGGGCGGGGGAGCGGGCGCCGCGCGCCCCGGTCGTCAAGATCGAGGACGTCCGGGCGGGCGACGAGGTCGCGGTTTCTTTCTACCGGGGGGAATTCACGGGCCGGGTGAGCGCCGTCGAGCCCGGGGCGCGGGTCGTCCCTTCGACGGCCGAAGGGCCGGGAGAAAACTCGCCGAAGCCGGGATGACCCTCCGCTTCTTTTCGCCCCCGGAAATCATCAAGGAGTGGGAGATGAAGGACAAAGACAAGGACAAAGAGAAGGGCCTGGACTTCGAGAAGGCCTTGGCCGACCTCGAAGGCATCGTCGAGAAGCTCGAGAAGGGCGGTCTCGGCCTGAACGAGTCGCTCGGAGTTTTCGAAAAAGGGGTGACCCTGGCCCGCTACCTGCGGGCCGAGCTCGACAAGGCCGAGAAAAAGATCGAAATCCTCCTCAAGAGCGAAAAAGGAGGGCTGAGGGCGGAGCCCTTCAGCCTCGAGGAAGCGGAGGGCGAGGGAAGGCCGGGCGGCGGGGCGAAGGCCGCGGCGCCCTCCGCCGGCGGCGCGGAGGACGAAGAGGACGGGGACGAGAAGGAAGACGGCGAGGACGACGGAGAGGGGGGCGAGGGGGACGTCGGGGAGGCGGACGGGACGCGAAGAGCCGGAACGAGGAAGAGGCCGGGGCCGCGGGCGAAAAAAGCCGACGACGACTCCGAGCTCCCGTTTTGAGGAGGACGGCGATGGGCTCCGAAAAAGCCAAGGGCGGCGCGAAACTCGGGAGATTCCGGGCGATGATCGAGGCCGAGCTCGGCCGCCTCCTGGCCCGGGAAGAGACGATCCTCTTCCAGGCCATGCGCTACGCCGTCCTCGGCGGCGGGAAGCGCTTCCGGCCGCTGCTCACCCTCGCCGCGGCCGAGGAGTTCGGCGGGGCGGCCGGGGTGAAGACGGCTTTGCCCTTCGCCGCCGCGGTCGAGTTCATCCATGCTTACTCCCTCGTCCACGACGACCTCCCCTGCATGGACGACGACGACCTCCGCCGGGGGAAGCTCGCCTGCCACAGG